>ERZ826396.395-NODE-395-length-64877-cov-6.680062_pt1 | contig 64877 bp, 60 predicted proteins | sample MGYA00519926_ERZ826396 | MGnify/ENA primary metagenome ERZ826396 (study PRJEB31778, sample SAMEA3449230) | human gut metagenome | biome: human gut; feature: human-associated habitat; material: faeces | place: United Kingdom | collected 2010/2012 ... | reverse complement strand
GCGGCGCACCCAGTCGTACAGGCCGCCCTCGTCGTCGTAGGTGGTGCCCAGCTCGGAAACCACCAATCCGTACGGCAGCAAAAACGCGATGATGAGGAAGATCCACCAGAAGAACTGCGAGTTGCCGATGGCGGCCGCAGGAGCCGCCGCCTCGGCCACGAACACGACGGTGATGACCGACAGGATCGCATCGATCAACCGGAATTTCTTGTTTGCCATGCCAGGCCCCTTTCAGTCAGGCGAGCCTTATTCGATCGGAGCCTTTCCCAAGCCTTCCAGCAGGTAGTTCAGCTGGTCGTGGGCTTCTCCGGCTTCGGGCTGGTCGGTTTCGGCCTGCTTGCAGAAGTACGCCAGCAAACCGCGAATGGAGTGCTTGCGGTTCTCGGCTTCGTCCCAGCAGATGGACTGCGGGCCGTCGATCACCGCGTCGGTCACTTCCTCGCCGCGCGAGGCGGGCAGGCAATGCATGAACTTGGCGTCCGGAGCAGCCATGGCCATAAGCTCCTCGGTGACCTGGTACGTCGGGTAGAAGATGGCCATGCGCTCGTCCTTCGACAGCTCCTTGTCGTACAGGCCGTACCACACGTCGGTGTACACGAAGTCGGCGTCCTTCATGGCCTCCTCGCGGTTGTCGGTGACGCTGACGCTGCCGCCCGACACCTCGCAGTTCTTACGGCCGATCTCCAGCAGGTCCTCGCGAATCTGATGGCCCTCGGGGCCGTACTGCACGAAGGTCATGCCCATCTTCGAGGTGATGAACATCTCCGACACGCACACCTGGGTGGCGTCGCCCACGAACACCATCTTGCAGTTCTCGATGCGCTTGCCCTCGGGCAGATGCTCGATCATGGTGAGGAGGTCGCCCATCTCCTGGGTGGGATGGTTGTAGTCGGACATGCCGTTGATCACGGGGATCGTCGCGTACTTCGCCAGCTCTACCAGGTCCTCGTGACGGTCGACGCGCGCTTCGAGGATGTCCAGCAGGCGGCTCATAACGCGGGCCGAGTCCTCGATGGTCTCGTGCCCGCCCAGCTGGATGGTGCCGGGCGCGTAGAACTGGCCCGTGCCGCCGAGGTCGGCCATGGCGCCCTCGAACGACAGGCGCGTGCGGGTGGACACCTGCTGGAAGATCATGCCCAGCGTCTTATGCTTCAGCAACTCGGGGTAGTACCCGGCCTTCACGCAGCGCTTGAGCACGCGCGACAGCTCGATCATGTCGAGCAGCTGGTCCTTCGTGAAATCGTTGGTATCGAGAAAATCCTTGACGGTCATCGAAAAGCCTCCTTCGAAAGCGAACTGAACGGGCAGCCCGTCGTCGCGGCAGCGCCAGCGCGATGCGGCGAAGACAAACCGGCGCGACCGGATTGCAGTACGGCCGCGCCTTGCCGTCAGTTGTAACCCGAATCGCCGAAGCGCTCGACAAGGCTTGCGGGTCGTGCGAGAATCGAAGACGAACCGAAACCGAATCGCAAAAGGATGCCCTATGAACCTGCCCGGACTCATCACCGTTCAACCCGACCGAACCGAGGAGCTCGACGCGCTCGCCCGCATGGTTGGCACGTGCTTCCTCGAGGAGATGTGGTACGTCACCTGGCTCGAAGCGCTCGACGAGCTGGGCATCGGACGCGATCGCAAGCTGGAGATCACGCGCGCCGTCATCCGGTCGGACTACGAGGTCACCGCACCGTACCAGTGCGTGTACGCGCTGCCCGACCGAGCGGGGGCCGCGAACGTCTACCTGCGCAGCGAGCTGGGCGACGTCGACTGGACCGAGCTCGAGGAGGAATCGGGCACGCTTCTGGCCGAGGTGCTCACCGACGAAGAGATCGACGTGCTGGGACCGCGCATCGAGGCGATGGATCCCATCTCCTCCACGAGCTGGCCGCTCGAGCGTGCGGCGGCCGACGAGGATTTCATCTACTTCATCTCGGCCGGTGTGGATCCCGAGAAGCGTGGCAGCGGAGCATTCCGCCGTCTGTTCACGCCGTTTCTGGAATACGCCGACGAGCACGGGCTGGCCTGCTACCTCGATTGCTACACCGAACGGCTCGAGCAGCTGTACGGCCACTTCGGCTTCGAGACGGTGGAGCGCCGCAGCATCGACGCCTTCCCCATCGAAGAGCGCCTGATGGTCCGCCGGGCGCGGTAGGCGGGAGCGAAGGAGAGTTCCTGGTGAAGTCGAGCGAGATAGCGAAGCTGGCGGGGGTGTCGGTGCGCACGCTGCGGCATTACCACGCCATCGGGCTCTTGCCCGAGCCGCCGCGCGGCGAGAACGGCTACCGCGACTACAGTGCAGGGGATCTCGCGCGCCTGCTGCGCATCAAGCGCCTCGCATCGCTGGGATTCCCGCTTGCGCGCATCGGAGACGTGCTCGACGAGATAGACGCGGGCTTGCAGAACGCCGACGACCTGCGGGGCGGCACCGCGCTTGACGAGCTGGATCGGGAGCTCGCGTGCCAGATAGATCGCCTGCAAGAGCAGCGGCGCACCATCGCCCTGCTCAAGCAGCAGGAACTCGACCCCGATCTTCCGGCTCACCTCGCCCGAACCGCCAAAATCCTTCTCGATGACGAGCGCGTCGCCCTGCCCGCGAACGCCGGGGATCGCGAGGCGCTGCTCATCGTCGGGCACTTGTTCTCGGAAGAAGACGCCGCCAATGTGGAACAGGTTATGGCCGCTCTGGACGAAAACGGCACGCTCGGCCAGCTCGCCGAGAGCCAGGCGTGGTTCGACGCGCTGGACCCTCGCACCCCTCGCGAGGACATCGACCGCATCGTCGAGGAAGCCATCCCCTGCTTCGACCCCCTCATCGACTACTTCGACCAAGTAGACTGGGCCGATTGGGATGGGGAATACGACGCGCAAGCCGAAGCGCTCACCGACGAGGTCATCCGCCGGCACCTCAACGAGGCTCAGGCATACGCGCAGGATCGCCTCGAAGAGGCGCTCAAGCAGCGGGTTATGAAAAAGCGCAACACAGCCCTTGACCCCGACGCAGCGTCGTAGTTTTTACTCCTTTCTAGCAACGATTGTCATCCTGAGCGAAGCGCCACAGGCGCGCAGTCGAAGGATCCCGCAAGAAAGGACCCCTCATGTTCGGCCGCACATCCGTCAGATTCCTCGTATCGAACGCGCTTTCCCTGCTGGGAAACTCCATCGCAGCCGTCGCGCTTCCGCTCATCTTGCTGGCTACCACCGGCGATGCGCTGGCCGCCGGCACGCTGGCGCTCATCTGCGCCGTCCCCCAGATGGCCATCGGCATTGTGGGCGGTGCGGCGCTCGACCGCTTCAACCGCCGCACCATATCCATCGCCTCCGACCTCGTATCCGCCGCCAGCATCGCGCTCATTCCCATTGTCGATATGATATGGGGACTGAACTTCTGGTGGTTCGTCGCACTGGGCTTGCTGGGAGCCGTGGGCGACATCCCCGGCATGACCGCGCGCGACGCGCTGCTGCCAGCCGTCACCAAACACGACGACGTGGACCTCCAACGGTTCATGGGGTTGTCGCAGTCGCTCGATTCGCTGGTCACCATCGTAGGGCCCGCGTTGGCGGCGCTGTCCATCGGCCTGGTCGGCGGCGTGCCGTCGCTGTGGTTCACGGCCGCCCTCTCGTTCTCGGCAGCGCTTGCCACCGCCACCATCCCGCGCTGCGTGGGCGCGGTGCGATCGGGTGCCCCTGCGAACGAAGGCGACGCGACCGCGCAGCGGGGCGTCGTGCCATCGGCCGTTGGCGCGCTGCGCACCGGCATCCGCGTGCTGTTCCGCACCGACGGCGTGCTGACGGTCTCCACCCTGCTCACGTTCGGCATCGTCATGGTCATGGGATCGTTCCAGGGCCTCGTCCTGCCCGTGTTCTTCACGGACAGCGGCCGTCCCGAGCTGCTGGGCTACGTGCTGTCGACCATGTCGCTGGGCCTGCTGGCAAGCTCGCTCGCCTATGCCGCGTTCGCTCCGCGTCTGTCGCGTCGGACATGGTACGTGCTGTCGATGTTCGGCATGCTGTTGGGCGTGGCTATTCTGGGCGCGCTGCCCGCCTACCCGCTCATGCTGCTGGGCGCGCTTGTGCTGGGCGTGAGCGCCGGGCCCGCCTCGGCGCTGCTGGGCTTCTTCATGCTCGATCGCATTCCCGAGGCGTCGCGCGGCAGCGCGCTGGGCACGCAGAACTCGCTTCTGCTGGCGGCGGCGCCCGTTGCCGTGTTCGCCACCTCGGTAGGCGTCAGCGCACTGGGCACCTCGGTGGCCGCCGTCGTGCTCGTAGGCTGCTGGATGGCCATCACGGCCTTCGCCCTGGTCGCGCGCGGCATGCGCAACCTCGACGACGCCGCGCCCGACCTGAAGCGGGAGGAGGGCGCCCTCGAGGAGGCGCGACTCGATTCGTAAGCGTCCTCCTCGCCATTTCAGCCCGATTGCGTGCAAGTCGCACCTTTCCAACGGCCGCGCAGCCGCCCGAACGGCACTCGCCACCCGCTCCTATCATGACGGAAAAACCACTCGGGCGCAGCGCGTCCGGCACGAAAGGAGCGCCATCATGGCACAAACCGCATTGGTCACCGGCGCGACGAGCGGCATCGGAGAGGCTCTCTGCCTGCTGTTCGCCAGCGACGACTTCGATCTGGTCACCGTCGCACGCGACAAGGAGGCTCTGGAAAAGCAGGCCGACGAGCTGCGCAGGCTCGACATCGACGTGCTTCCCATCGCCTGCGACCTCTCCGACCCCGACGCAGCGCGCACCATCTTCAAGCGCGTCCAGGAGGCGGGCAAGGAGATCGAGATCCTCGTCAACGACGCGGGCTACAGCCCCGCCGGCCAGTTCTCCGACCTGCCCATCGCCGACATCCGCTCGATGATCCAGGTCAGCGTCACCAGCCTCGCCGAGCTGACCAGCGTGTTCCTGCATCCCATGCTGGAGCGCGGCCACGGCCGCATCCTCAACATGAGCTCGATGATGGCGAAAACGCCGTGCCCCTACAACGCGCTGTACGGCGCGGCGAAGGTGTTCGTGCTGTCGTTCTCAACCGCGCTGGCGCGCGAGCTCAAGCATACCGGCGTGTCGGTGACCACCGTCTGCCCCGGCGCCACGCGCACGAACTTCCCGAAGAACGCCGGCATCGAGGACGCACCCGCGTGGAAGTACTTCTCCATGGACACCGACGAGACGGCCATCCGCGTGTACCGCGCGCTGATGCGCGGCGAGCGCTGCGCCGTGACGGGCTGGTACAACAAAGTGGGTTCGATCTCGGTGCGGCTCATGCCCATGGGCATGCAGCTGCTAGCCGGCGAGTGGCTGATGGGCGCGCGCAAGCACCCGCTCGACCACGAGGGAACCGAAGAGGGCTCGCACGAGGAGCATCCGCACAGCCGGAAGCAGGGTCAGCCCGGGACGCACGCCTGCGGATGCGGCCATGCGCACGAGCACGGGGACGGTCATGAGGACGGCCGTCCTCGCGGACGCGAGGACGATCAGGCTCGCAGGCACGATCACCATCAGCACGGCCAGCGCGAACGCAGCGGCATGGGCGGCACTGCGCCTGTCTGCCGCATCAGCTGGGATCGCTGGTAGTTCCTTTCAGAAGCGGTCGGGGCGGGCTTGCTCCGGCCGCTTCCGCGTTCACGGCCGCTGCCAGGCGGTGGAGCCTATCTCGCCCAGGCGGAAATCCGACCCATCGTAGGAGATGCGCGTGACGCTGGCGTTCGGTATCTTCACCGGATCGTTCACGCGCTCCGGGTCGATGAGGTACACGAGCGTGCGCACGACGAACGAATGCGTCACTACCAGCACGTTGCCGCCGTCGCGTCGAAGCTCGGCATCCCCGGCCTCGCGGAAGAACCCGCGCAGGCGCCGTTCGATGGCATCGAAGCGCTCGGCGCGGCCGGAGCAATCCGCATCCGCCAGCACGTCGGCCACCTCGGGCAGCCGCCGATTGTGCTCCTCGAACGACAGCGGCGCGCCGAACCCCACGTCGAGCGTGGCGTGCAGCAGCTCGCCCGGCTCGCCCTCGAGGTCGCCGTAGCACCACTCGCGCAGACGCATATCGTCGTAGGGGCCGAACGGCACCCCGCTCCCCCGTGCGCGCAGCAACTCGTCGAGCGTGTGCACGGCACGACCGCTGTCGCTCGAGTACGCCGCAGAGAAGTCTACTTCGGCCAGCCCGCGGCCCAGCGACTGCGCGGCGCGCACGCCCTCGTCCGTGAGCGGCGTGTCGCACCAGCCCTGCACCTTGCCCATGACGTTGAACAGCGTCTGCCCGTGACGCACGACGTAGAACGTCATCTCGCCGGAACGGCGCTCCCCCGCCTCCATCAGACGACCTTGCAGACGTCGACCCAGGTGCAGGGCGCGGCGCAGCGTTCCAGCTCGTCGGGCGTCAGGCGCACGGCGCTCGCGGCGTTGCCCGCCGCCGGATACACGGTGTCGAAGCGCCGCAGAGATTCGTCGAGGAACACGTCCACGCCCTCGTTGAGCGCGAACGGGCACACGCCGCCCACGCCGTGGCCGATCAGCGGCTCGGCCTCGTCGGCGGCGAGCATCTTCGCCTTGCAACCGAACTGCGCCTTGTACTTGGGATTGTCGATGCGCGCATCTCCCGCAGCCACCACGAGCGCGACGCGGTCGCCCACGTGGAACGACAGCGTCTTCGCGATGCGCGCCGGCTCGCAGCCCACGGCCTGCGCGGCAAGCTCGACGGTGGCGCTCGACGTCTCGAACTCCAGCACGCGTTCCTCCATGCCCCGCTCGCGCAGAAACGCCTTCACCTTGTCGATAGCCATCGTCGCCTCGCTTTCCGGATAGGTTGCAGCTTCCAGTATAGCGCCGCATCCCGAATCGAAGAAGCCGACGACCGGATACCGCGATCCCAGTTCGGAAGCAGGCTGGGCGATGTCATCCTGAGCGGAGCTACCCCTACTCCCCCTCGAACTTCGCTAGGAACGCCTGGGTGCGCTGGTGCTGGGGGTTGTTGATCAGCTGCTCGGCCGGGCCTTCCTCCACGATCACGCCGCCGTCCATGAACACGATGTGGTCGGCCACGTCGCGTGCGAAATTCATCTCGTGCGTCACGATGACCATCGTCATGTTCTCGGCCGCCAGGTCGCGGATGACCTTCAGCACGTCTTTCGTCAACTCTGGGTCGAGCGCGCTCGTGGGCTCGTCGAAGAACAGCACGTCGGGGTCGAGCGCGAGCGCGCGGGCGATGGCCACGCGTTGCTGCTGGCCGCCCGACAGCTCGCAGGGCACCATGTCCTCCTTGCCTTCCAAGCCCATCTTCGCCAGCAGGCCGCGCGCCGCCGCCAGCACCTCGTCCTTCGGACGCTTCTGCACATGCAGGGGCGCGTCGGTGATGTTCTTCAGCACCGAGTAGTGCGGGAACAGGTTGAAGTTCTGGAACACCAGGCCAAAGCGGGTCTTCGCTTCCTTGAGCACGGCCTTTGGCGCATAGGCCGCCGCGCCCGCGCCGTCGCTTTCGGCAACCACAAGGTCGCCGTAGGCCAAGCGCCCCGCGTCGAGCGTCTCCAGCAGCGTCATGCAGCGCAGCAGCGTCGACTTGCCGCCGCCCGACGGCCCGATGACGGCCACCACCTCGCCTGGCTGCACCTTGAGCGAGATGTCCTTGAGCACCGGCGTGCCGCCGAAGCTTTTCTGCGCATGCTCGAGCAGCACGACGGGTTGTTCGTTGGTCATGACATGTGCTCCTTCCAGGTTTGCCAAAGTCAGCGAGGCTTTCTGCAGCGTCGAGCCGTTCCGCTGTTCGCCAGAACAGCGGAACCTATCAATCATGGTAGTAGTTCAGCCGCTTCTCGACGCGGGTGAGGATGATTTCCACGATAAAGTTGAACACCCAGTAGATCACGCCCGCGATGACGTAGGGAAGCATGCTCACCTGCGAGGCGGCGATGGCCTTCGCCTGGCTGAACATCTCCATGATGCCCAGCACGAACGCGAGCGAGGTGTCCTTCACCAGCGTGATGATCTCGTTGCTCATGGCGGGCAGGATGCGCTTGACCACCTGGGGCAGCACGATCTTCATGAACGTCTGGAACCGCGAGTAGCCCAGCACCTCGGCCGCCTCGTACTGCCCGCGCGGGATAGACTGGATGCCGCCGCGGTAGATCTCGCCGAAGTAGGCCGCATAGTTGATGATGAAGCCGATGGAGCACGCCCAGTACTTCCAATCGTTGCCCATCTGCAGGCCGAACAGGTAGTACGGGCCGAACATGAGCGCCATGAGCTGCAGCATGAGGGGCGTGCCGCGCATCACCGAGATGTAGAAGCGCGTAACGAGCGCGACCGGCTTGAACCGGCTCATGCGCCCGAACGCCACCAGCACGCCCAACGGCAGTGAGCCGATGAGCGTGGTGACGAATATCTGCAACGTGAACGCCAAGCCCGAGAGCAGAAGCTCCATCATGGTCGCGAATTCCATGTTCGGCCTTTCTCAAACATAACAGGTCCAGTAACGTCAGCGAGGACCGTTCCCGTGCCGAAGATTCGGGGGATCGCGGAGGCGAAGCGTACTGCGGTACGCGAGCTTCCGGGATCGCGCGAAGATTCGGTGCGCGAACGGCCCGCAGCGTCGAGCAGGTCCGCCGGCCGTCAGGCCAGCGGAACCTTACAGCACCCAGTTGTCGTACGTGATGCCCTGGTCGGCGTACTTGTCGCACAGCTGCTTGACGGTGCCGTCCTCGTTGAGCGCCTTGAGCGCGTCGGTCACCTGCTGGGCCAGCTCGGTGTCGCCCTTCTTGAAGCCCACCGCGTAGTTCTCGGGGGCCAGCACGCCCAGCTTCACGTAGGCGTCGGGCTTGGCGGCCATCTGGTAGCTGGCGATGGACAGGTCGCACGCAACGGCGTCCACCATGCCGGACTCAAGCTGCATGAACGCGTTGTTGTAGTCGCCGATGGTCTGGAGCTCCTTGAACGTGTCGGCGAGGGGCTTCTGGCCCTTCTCGTCCTCCAGGACATGGAGCGCCGCGGAGTCGACCTGCGTCAGCACCGTCTTGCCGGCCAGATCCTCGAGCTTCTTGGCATCGCTGTCCTTCTTCACGACCACCACCTGCTCGTTGTACATGTACGGCTCGGAGAACGTGAACTTGTCTTCACGCCCCTCCATGGTGAAGCCGTTCCAGATGCAGTTGATGGTGCCGCTGCCGATGAGCGCGTCCTTCGCGTCCCAGTCGATCGCCTGGAGGTCGAGATTCCAGCCCATCTTCTCGCACACGGCCTTGGCCAGCTCCAGGTCGAAGCCGGTGAACTGCCCATCATCGCCCACGTAGCCGTAGGGCGGGTAGCCCTGGTCGAAGCCCACCGTCAGCGTGAACGCCCCGTCCGTCGCGCCGGAGTCGCCGCCCTGCTGCTGCGCGTCGCCGCCGCCGGAGCACCCGGCCAGCATCACCGCGGACAGCGCCAGCGTGGCCACGGCGGCCGCGAGCGCTACGAGTTTCTTCTTCATCGTCTCTCCCATCGTCCTGAACCCGGTCGCCGCGCGCCCTTCCCTCATGACGCCTTCGCTTCGACCGCTTTTCTACTTTACTGTACTAAAGCGCGGGGACAGTATAGCACAGCCGTCGAAAAGCGGAACCCCCTGCGATCGGGAACCGGCGACGGACGGCGCAAGCGGAGCGAGCGCGAGCCGGCAGCTGCCCCGAAGCGCAAGCGCGACGACGGACATCACATCGAGGCGGCTCCGAGGTGAGGGCGCAATGGCGGCCCGGCTCGCCATTGCGCCCTGGCGCTTTCCGTATCGCCCCGCCTTTCCCCACGAAGCTGTTGGCAGAGATTGCGCGCTATGAACGATTTGCCGAGCATACAGAAAAAGGCGAGCTGGGAGTTTCTCGAACCATTCCCGAAAAGATGTCCCGAAATCGTGCATACCATGCGATCCGTGCCAGAGCGCTTTCCGGAATGCGCCTGCTTCATGCGGAACCGGTGCGAGCGCGGCGCCCCGCAACGGCCCGCGCTCAGCGAGCCAACAGCGCGCGGAGGCTCGCAACTTGAACGGGCGTCAGGCGCAGCGCGTCACGCACGTATGCCGGAAACCCGCCGACGCACCCCTCGACTTCGTCGAAGAACGCACGCAAGTACGTCGGCCGCGCCTCTAAAAACGACGCCAGCACCGCGCGCTCGTCATCCGACATCCCCTGCGACAACTGAGCCGTCTCGTGAGCCGTCGTCTCGGCGTTCGCCTCGTTGGTGGCCAGGTACGCAGCCATTATGTCGTCTTCGGGGCATCCGGCTATGCGTTGCAGCACGGCGCACAGCACGCCCGTGCGATCTTTGCCGTGCTCGCAGTGCACGAGGGCAGGCAGGCGTTCCGCGGCCATCGTGCGCAGAACGGTTCCCATAAGGGGAAACTCGCGCGCATAACGCCGGTAATTGCAGATCATGCGCTCTTCCGGACGGCCGTACTCGCCGATGACGCCGGCCACCAGACGGCGAGACGCGTCCGAACGTTCACGATCGGTGGAAGGTTCGAATGCGAGCGTTTTAGCGCCGACGATACGCGGTTCGGGACTGGACGCCACCTCCCAACGGTTACGCAGGTCGTAGATAGAGCGAACGCCCAAACCGCCCACGACGAACGCCGCCTCGTGCTCGGTGATGCGCGAAAGCGAAGCCGACCGGAACAGGCGCGCGCCCTCAAGCGGCCCCCCGTCGATGGCGCGCAAGCGGATGCCGCCGAACGACGCGACGCCCGGCGCGCCCGCGCCCGCAGGCGCGCCCGCCCTCGCGTCCGTCACGACTCTACCTCGAAAGCGTATTCCGCGACGATATCCGATACCGTGCCGTCGCCGTCGACCGCGCGCACCTTCAGCAGATAGCGGCCGGGCCGTTCCGGACGATACACGAAATGCCAGTTCACGCCTTTGTCGATGACCGCGCCTGCCGTCTGATAGGTCGTCCAGGTTGCACCGCCATCCAACGAGAACTGCATCGCGGACACATTGCGCTCGAAATCGTCCACGTACCCGTCGAACTCGAGAGGCTCCCCCACCCGATGCGCCACCGCCATCCCCTTTCACCGGCAAACTCCACCTCGTCCGCGCGAACGATGCGCGCCCGTCCACCCTACCACAAGCAAACACCCCGCGCAAAACCAAACAGGCCGCCCCCTTGCAGCAGCGGGCGACCTCGAAAACACGGGCCGGCAGCCAAGGGCTGCCGGCCCGCTTGCGAAAGACGGCGAGGGAGGGCCGTCTTTCGCATCTATCCGATCAGGCTCATCACCGTTTCGGCAACCAGGTCGGCATGCATGCCGGCAGCGAGGATCAGGAAGCGGAGCGCACACCCGCCTATCAGAGCGCCCACGGCGCCCGCCGCCATCAGCGCGCCGCCATGCTGCTTCATACCGGGCTTCTTCTTGCCGCGCTTGTGTAGCACAAGCCCTGACACGGCCATGGCCAACGGTATCGCCAACCCGCACGCTGCCACCAGAGCCCAAAAGCAGGCTGCGAGATCGCCCGTCAGCAGCAGCGCCGCAGAAGCCGCAGCCGTCGCGCCCACCGCCGTCTGGACGTCGCCTCCCAGCATGACCGCAAAGAACGCCGCCAACACCGCTATCTCGACCAGCACAAGCACCACGACGATCCGCTCCATGAGCACGCGCGCCTTGGGAGCAAGGGCATCCTTCTTCGACAGCGCGAGCGCCACCAGCTCCACCAACGCCACGCCCGTATCGAAGGCCGACACCGTGAACAGCGCCGGCAGCAACGGAGTGCTCCACAGAGGAACGCTGCCGGCCGCCATAAGCAGCATGCCCGTGTACACCGCCACGAACGCGCCCAGTACGATGCCGATCACCGCGAGCACCCGCCGCAGCGCGATGCCCCGCTTCTCGAACCACTTCCACTTCTTCGCCAGCCACACGCCCACCGGGCGCGTCGCCAACAACGCCGACACCGCGAACACCGCCATCGCCGCGAACGCGCCCCAGGCGCCGTAGGTCATCCACGAGGTGAAGTGGCCGAAACTCTGCCACATCATCAGGCCTCGCAGCGGCGTGACGAGCTCGGAAAGCAGCAACAGCAGACCCACCGCAAGGCTGGCTAGCGCAGCCCACATCGACACGCACACGATCAGGCGATGACGCGTCCGGTCGATCAGGAACAGCACCGCCGCCATCACGAACGCGCCGGCGCCCATGCCGCCCAAGAACAGGTACAGGGCGGGTTGCCAACTCCATATCGTTTGCAGCTCCATACTACTTCTCCGTTCCCAGCACCAGGCAAGAGGGACCGTTCGCTTGCGCGACGGGAACCGCGGAATGGTTCGTAAGCTCCATCAGCTCATCCAAAGGCCCGAATTGCAAGGCGCCGAATTTGCACACGCGCACGCAATAAGGATCCTCCCCTATTGCAACCCCCGACCCTTGGCAGCAATCGCATTTGTCCATGGAAACGGAGTTGTACTTCGGCACTTCGTACGGGCACGCCTGGAAACAGTACTTGCATCCTATGCACACGTCCGGATTCACCTTCACGATCCCATGGGCGTCCTTCGAGATGGCGCCGGCCGGGCATACCTTCATGCAGCTCGGATCCTCGCAATGCATGCACGAAGTCGAGATGAAGAAGCTCCTCCCTCTTCGGCGCTTGAACGAAGATACCGTTCTCCTGTCAGGGGTATCGTCGGATAGATTGTTTTCCTTCCTGCACGCCTCGACGCATCGTCCGCATCCGGAACACCGCGCAAGGGCGACGAGGAAGCCGTACGCCGCGCCGTCGCCGTCTTGCCGTTGGTCGGCCTCGCGGGCATGCGCCTCGCCGCCGGAAGCGGCAACGCCGCCGAGGACGAGCGCGCAGGTTCCCGCAGCCGATGCCTGCAACAGCGTGCGGCGCGTCACGCTCACATGTTCTCCCATTTCAAACACTCGCTTTCAAGATCGAAGTGACGACGAGCCTACGCTTCAACGTCGAACACCACGCTGGAGGCGAGGGGAGAGACCGTGCCGTCCTCCGTGACCGCGCGGACGTCGAGCTTGAAGGTGCCCGCCGTCTCGGCCACGTAGTCGAAGTGCCAGTACACCCAGTCCTCGGCGTTCGAGGAGGAAGCGTCGAACGAAGTCCACGTCTCCCCTCCGTCCATCGAGAACTCAACGGAGGCAACCTTGACGCCGCAATCGTCGGCGTAGCCCTCGAAGGAGACCATGTCGCCCACCTTGAAGCCGCCGTCGACCGTGCTGAGGATGTTCACTTTGGCGCGGTACTCGTCGTCCGGGCCCTGCACCTCGGGCACCTCGTCGGAAACGGATAGCTCGATGTCGGTGACCGCGCGGGTGAAGTACTTGGCCACGGTGTCGGGCATCCACACCTGCAGGCGCTCGCCCTCGGACAGCTTCTGCTCGTCGATCTGGTACACCAGCAGCGCTTCCTTCTCCAGCACGTACGACAGGGGCATGGGCAGGCCGTAGCCGTCCTTGTCCTTGAACGTGATGGTGTTCACCTCGGGGGCGATGTCGGTCATGGACAGCATGTCGGACACCTTGACGCCCTTGACGCTGGCCATGGCGAGGGCGGGGCTCATGCCGCACGTGCAGCGCATCTTCTGGATCTTGGAGTCCATGCGCTCGATCTCGTCGAGACCCACCGTGTACACCTTCTCGACGTTGCCGCCGATGTTGAGGTAATAGCTTTCATGGGTGACCGCATCGAAGGCGTAGCCCGGCTTTGCGCACAGGGCCGTGGTCGCCGTGCCGAACAGGTTGAACACCTCGTCGGCCGGAGTAACCACGTCCTGGCAGAAGGTGAAGTCGCCCGAGACGTTCGCAACCTTGTCGTAGTCCACCGCGTTGCGCTGCATCGTCTCGACGGGAAGCAGGCTGCTTTGGGCCATCGCCATGTCGAGCCCTCCCAGAGCGCCCGCGCCTCCCAGCAGAAGGGTCGCGCCCACCACGGTACAACCCAGCATCTTTGCCCCAGTAGCGTATCTCATTCTATCCCTCCACATTGCTCTTGGCGGTCACCATCACCTTTTGAATGTTGGTTCCCACGAGGCCGGTATCGGTGGTGCCCCGCACCATCAGCACGTAGCTGCCGTCGCTTTCAGGAGTCCACGTGTAGTGCCAGTACACCCACTTGCTAGGATCGGTCTGGCCCAGGTCGTACGGCGTCCAGGTCTTGCCGTTGTCCATGGAGAACTCCAGCTTGACCACCGCCTCGTCGTAGGCGTCCGCATATCCCTCGAAGGTGAAGGGCTTGCCGGTCTCGATGATCATGCCCTCGGGGACCTTGAGCACCGTCGCATTCGGCTTGTTGATGTAGGGGCCCTCGCCGTACGAATTGAAACCGTTCATCATCCAGTCTTCCCACGGCTTTTCCTCGTCGGTCAGCTTGTAGCCCACGCACTGCTTGACGTACGACTGGGCGTCGCACTTCTCGACCCAGTTGATGCAGGGGCTGCCCTGGCTGGGATCGAGCGGCTTGCCGCCGATCTCGTAAACGAGGTACACGTCTTCGAACGAAGCCTCGGGGACGCCGCGGTTGCTGTGCGTCTGGGCGCCGTTGGTGCGGAACTCCTGACGATCGAACAGCACGCCGGTGATGTCCTTGCTCGCGCCGCCCGCCTTCTCGATAAGCCAGGTCAGCGGGATGCCCGTGATCTCAACGTTCGAGATGCCGCCGCCACCGGGCATGTTGTCGACGCAGTGGATCTTCGAAAGCTTCGTCACGGTGACCCCGGCCGCCTCGGCTTCGGAGATCAGGTCGGCCAGCTTCGCCGTGAACGGCTTGTTCACCAGGCCGTCCATGGTGATCTCGAAATTGTCGACGAAGTCCTTCGGAAGCTCCGTATCCAGCACGTTCTTGCCCATGATGTGGATCAGGCTGTCGTAGCGGGAATGGATCCAGTCGTAGGTGAACATGTCCTCGGGGGCCACGACGGTGTCCTGATCGAACACGAACTCGCCCTGGACGTCGGGAACCTTGACGATGCCGTCAAGATGGTCGTACTTGACCACGTCCCAAAGCTCGGCGCCCTGCTCGTTCTCCGTCATGTTGTGGCAGCTGATGCATTTGCCGCCACGCTCCTCGAAGTTCTCGCCGTTGCGTTCGCCGTAGTGGACGCCGTGCATGACGGTGCCCATCTCGTAGCCGTCGTCTGCGCTATGGCAGAGCATGCACTGGTCGACCGTGATCTTGCTGCCGAGAGCGTCGTTCCAGACGGTCGGATGGCTGTACTCCATGTTGGCCAGGGCGTCGCCGAGATCTTCATGGCAAGCCCCGCAACCGCGGTTGTCGGCATCAAGATAGTAGTTGTTGTACGACGTGCCGCCTTCGTACGGACGGTTCCAGTGGTAGCACTGGTACTCGGTCGGCGTGCGCTGAACCTTCGTGCCGTCTTCCAAGGTGCGGATTTCGGGAGCGTACTCCTTGTTCAGCTCGTCCTGACGCTCGTTCACCCCGTCAAGATACGCTTCGGCCTCCTCGATGCTGTTCTGATATTGAACCTCGGTCGAAGAGCTCTCCCCTTCCGCGGCTCCTTGCTGCGCGCAACCGGCGGCGAACAGCGATCCCGCCATCAGCATCGCGGTCGCCACCATCAGCTTCTTTCTCATTCCCCTTCCTTTCTTTCGCTCGTTTCGTGCGGATCAACGCGGAAATCCCCGCGCGCCGCTTTCACCGTAAAGGCTTGCTCGCCTTCTGCCTTCAAAACGGTAATGAACGGAATATCGCCCCCTCCCTTGACAGGAACGCTGCACGATACGACCCTCCCCCGTCGCCCGTATCGTATCATAAATCATACAAATTTGTGATACTTGTCTTACATGTTTATGATTCTTTTTCGAGTATAGATACCCGGCACCGTTGCCGGGCACAGATGGAACCGTGGTCAACCGGCATGCGTCGAGCTCGCACACGCGAAAGGGGCTCCGCGACGGCGGAGCCCCTTCAGGCAAACGGATGCGCAGACGGCGCGCTAGGCTTTCTTCGCGATGTTCTCCAACCCCTCGAACGCCTCGGACAGGGCGCTGGGGATGACCACGAGACCGCCCTTCTCGCGCACGCTGTCGGACACGAAGCTCATCGCGCGCAGCTGGAGGGCCGCATCCTCGCGCCCGTACGTGCGCGCGGCATCCACGAACATCTCCGAGATCTCCTTCTCCACCTCGGCCAGGATGATGCGCGCGTTGTACTCGCGCTCGGCGCGCGCCTCGGCCGACAGCGATTCCTGCAGGTCGTCGGGGATCTCGATGTCGCGGATTTCCACCGACACCACGGTGATGCCCCACTCGTTCGTCTTGCGCTCGAGAATGTCGGCCACTTCGCGGTCGATCTGCTCGCGGCGCGTGCTCAGCTGGGCGATGTTCACCGCGCCCATCACGTCGCGCAGGGTGGTCTGCGCCGCCCAGTACACCAGGCGGACGTAGTTCTTCACCTCGGAGCACGCCTTCCCGGCATCCCACACCGTCCAGAACAGCACGGCGTCCACGTTCACGGGTACGAGGTCAGCGGTCAGCACGTGCTCAGCTTTGAACGCCGTCGAGCGCATGCGCATGTCCACGGTGGCCGCCGAGTATTCCACGAGCGGGATCATGAAGATGAGGCCGGGGCCGGCCACGCGGTTGAACTTGCCGAAGCGCAAAACCACCGAGCGCTCCCACTCCAGCACCACGTGCATGCAGCTGAACAGCACGGCGCTGGCCAACGCGCCCACGACGACAGGCGCAAGCGACCATGTAAGCCACCCCATGCCTGCGAACAGGAAGAACACGATCAGCGTCAGCACCCACCGAAGCGCTGTCGCGCCCGTGCGGCTGGTCGTCGTCTCGTCGAACTGCGCCTCCGTGGCAATGACGGCGTCGTCGACGCTTCCCTCGTCCTGCTCGTCGAAATACGACTTCTTCTCGCCCATGGCTCTCCCCTATCGATCCTCGAGCTTCGCGAACGCTTCCTCGATCCGCGCCATCGCGTCCGCGCGGGAAACCCCCGTCTCCCGTATCACGCGAACCAATTCCTCGATCACCACGTCTACAGGCGAATCGGGCAGGCTGAGCGCTTCCCGATCGATTTCCGCGATGGTCGAGCGTTTTCCGCGTCCCGACAAGATCAGTCCGTCGGTCTCCAGATCCTGATACACCTTATGGATGGTGTTGTAGTTTACCCCGAGCTGAATAGCCAGCTCGCGCACCGTAGGCAACGTATCCCCCGGCCTCAAGTGCCCTGACCTGATGAGGAAGATCATGTGGTTGCGGATTTGGATCCACACGGGAACGCCCGACGTATCGTTCACCCGCAACGTCTCGAACACGCGCCCCAACCTTCCTGTCAAAGTATCATCTAGTCGTATGATAACACAAGCGAACGCCAACGGATCGACTGGGAAAAGAAGCGCGGCCGTCGCGTTGACGGCCGCGCTCGGCAAGGCGCGATGCTCGGAACCCGAACTACGCCAGGTCGCCCGCGGCTTTCACCTTCACGCGGTTCGTGTGGCCCGGGTAGTACGCCAGCGGCACGTCTTCGGCGTCGATGATCTCCACGGTGTCGCGCACGGCGCCGGCCTCCACGGCCGCCTCGATGGCCGCTGCGCGCGCCGCGGCCAGCGCCTCGTCGCGCGGCGTGACATCGTAGTCCACCAACGCCTCGTACGCGCCGCTGACCTTCGAGATGGCCGAGCCGATGGCGTTCGCGCAGCCCGCGTGCTCGGGCGCGTCCACCTCGGCCGTGCCGGCCAGCTCGTGCGGCAGCACGATGGCACCGCCGCCCACCAGCACCACGTCGATAGGATCGCTGGACACCTTCATCACGTCGATGGCGTCCTCCACCATCGCGCGCATGACGGCCATCGCGCGCTCGGCCACGTCCTGCGAGATGTCCGCCACGAGCGAGGGATCCCCCACCGAAGCCATTCCCAGGCGTACGGCGATGTCGGTGGCCGTCATCGTATCGCCGCCGAACACCAGCGCGCGCTCGGTGATGGCGTAGCCCACCGAATCAGGCCCCACGGTGACGCTGCCGTCATCGGCCACGCGCACGATGGAACCGCCGCCCAGGCCGATGGACACCACGTCGGGCATGCGGAAGTTCGTGCGCACGCCGCCGATGGTCACCGCCACGCCGCTCTCGCGCGGGAAGCCGTGCGACAGAACGCCCAGGTCAGTGGTGGTGCCGCCCACGTCGATGACGATGGCGTCGTCGCGGCGCGACAGGTAGCTGGCGCCGCGGATGGAGTTCGTCGGCCCGCACGCGATGGTGAGGATGGGATAGCGGCGCGCGTGTTCCATGGTCATGAGCGTGCCGTCGTTTTGCGACAGGTACACTTCGGCGTTCGTCACGCCCTTGTCGGCCAGACTGGCCGCGAAGCCCTCGGTGAACTTGCGCGCCACGTCGTACAGCGCCGCGTTCAAGATGGTGGCGTTCTCGCGCTCGATCAGGCCCATCGAGCCGATCTCGCTGGAGATGGACACGTGCACGTCCTCGCCCAGCACCTCGCGCGCGATGGTCGCGGCGCGCAGCTCGTCGTCGTTGCGCACGGTGGAGAACACGCTGGACACGGCCACAGCCTCAACGCGGCCCTTCACGCCCTCGAAGAACGCGCGGCACGCGGCCTCGTCGAACTCCGCCAGGCGCTTGCCGTCGTACTCGAAGCCGCCCTCGATGATGAGCGAGTCCACGCACACCGAAGCGATATCGTCGGCCCAGTCCACCATCGGCGGGATGCCGACCGTGGCCGGCGCGCCGATGCGCAGGATGGCGATAGGCGCAAGGTCCTTGCGCTCTACGATGGCGTTCGTGCACTGGGTGGTGCCCAGCATGGCCTGCGCGATCTGCGCGCGGTCCACGCCGCTGTCGGCCAGCACGGCGTCCACCGCGCCCATGATGCCCGTGTAGATATCGTCCGACGTGGGGTTCTTCACCGCCGCCACCACGTTCAGGTTCTCGTCGATCAAAACGGCGTCCGTGTTGGTGCCGCCCACGTCGATGCCCAATTTGTACATGGCCTTACGCCTCCTTCCGCGCGCTGCGCTCTTCGACGGGGATATAGTCGGTATCGATGCCGAAGTAGCGCGGCCCCACGAGGTCGAGACCCGCCTGCGTGCGCCACAGGTGGAAGCACTCCAGGCCCACGGCCAGCACGCGCTTGCCGTACTTCAGCGCGTCGGTGGGAACAGGCGTGAACGTGTCGGGGTCCACGAGGCAGATGAGGTCGGGCACGGTGGCCTTGATCTGGCCGTCCACCACGCAGCTGAGGTTCTCGTTCTGGAAATCGACGAACGCCTGGCTGCCGCGGTCCTCGCCGATGCCCTCCAGCACCACGCGGCCGAAGTTGAACGCCCCGCGCGTCTCGCGCAGCACGTCGGAGATCTTGCCCTTGAACAGCTTGTGACCGCCCGTGAACTTCAGGAAGAACCCCTCGGGCGTGAGGCCGGCCGCAGCCGCCTCGTCCTTCGCCGTTCGGATGGCGCGGCCCAGTTCCTCGGAGCGCGTCACGATGCCGTGCACGCCGTACTGCTTGCAGGTGTCTACGTCCATGCAGAACAGCGCGATGGTCAGCGTGCCGCCCATGGTCATGGTGGCGGCGCGGGCGATGTCCTCGGTCCACTTGTTCGTGATGGTATCGAGGATGCCGGAGTTGCCCTTCTCGTCGATGAACGCCATGGGCGTGGCCGACGCGCCGCCGATGGTGAACGTGACCATCTGCAGCTCGGGGAATGCGCGGCCCATGCCGTCCACGTCCACCATGGGAATGCCGAGACGCGCGGCCGCGGCGATGGGCAGCATGGAGTTCACGCCGCCGGCCTCGATGGGCATGGTGGCGTAGATGGGCTTGCCGTAGTAGCGCGACACCATATCGAACAGCTTGGCGAACTCGTTGGCGCCCACGCCCTTCTCGGCAAGGATGGTGGGTGCGCCCATGGATGCGGCGGGCATGATGAACGCGCCGTCGGGCACCTCGTCGATGCCGATCAGCTCCACCTCGCCGCATTCCTTCACGGCGCCGATGGCCGTGAGCTTGCCGATGTAGGGATCTCCGCCCCCGCCGGCGCCGAGGAGCGCCGCGCCCAGCGCGATGTCCTCGATTTCCTGGATGCCGATCTTTCTCATGCTTGTCCTTCCTGTGCGCGTTCCGAAGCGTCGAGTGTGACCTGGTTCATGATAGCCGATTCCGCGGGTCGCTTGAACGCGACGGGCCCCGCGAAGCGCTCGCCGCCCGTCAGGCGGTAGGACAGCGCATAGGCGGCCATCGCCACGACGATGCCGTTCACCGGCCCGACGAAGAACGGCAGGTCGAGCGCTTCCAGCCCCGGCACCAGCGCGAACGTGCCGCCCGTGACGAGCGCCACCGCGATGCCGCACGCAAGCCCTGCCACGCCCGCCGCGGACACGCCGTCGGGCACGCGCACGTTCGCCGGGCGGCCCTTGCGCACCAGCCAGTAGTCCGCCACCATCACGCCGGCCAGCGCGGGGCCGCAAGCCGACAGCACGGTGAGGAACGCCTCGAACTGCCCGAGGATGCCGCCCACCGCCAGCACGATGCCCGCAACGCCCGAGACGGCCGTGGTCAGCTTGCTGCCGCCCTCGCCCTTCCCCAGCATGACCGCGAAGCCGAGCCCGGCGGAGTACACGTTGCTCGCGTTCACCGTCCACGCCGACAGCACGAGCGCGATGAGGCCTACCGCGGGCAGCCCGATGGAGTTCATGATACGCGCGATGTCGCCCTGGCCGGTTACGATGGCCAGCGCCGCGCCGGCCAGCAGCGCCACAAGCGCTGCGGGGATGACGCCGACGACGCACGAAAGCACGGCGTCCTTGCGCGTGCGCGCGAAGCGGGCGAAGTCGCCGGCCGTGGCGCCCGCGAACGCGAACAGCCCCACCGCCATGTTGACGCCCGCGATGAGGCCGATGGCGTCGGCGGGCAGCGGCACGTAGCCCAACAGCGCGTCGAGGCTGCCGGTCTGCGCCACCGAAGCGCCCACGCCGTACAGGCAGATGGCCACCAGCAGCGGCGCGGCGACGGAGCTCACCCATTTCAGCCCGTCGAAGCCCACGAGCGCCGTCGCCAGCATGAGGGCGCCGAGCGCCGTCGAACACGCCCACACGGGCACGGCCAAGCCGAACACGTCGGCCAGCATGAGCGCCAGCGAGGCGCCGCACACGGCTGTCTGCACGCCGAACCAGCCGATGGTGACGACGCCCACGATGAGCGACACGAGGTAGCGCGCGCCGGTGCGCCCGAGCGCGGGGGCCGCGAGCGAAGCTGTGGGAAGCCCCAGGTCGGAGGCCTGCATGGACACGAAGCACATGTACGCCACGATGAAGCCGAATCCCACGAGCGTGGCCAGCGCCGCGCCGCTGAGCGCGAGCCCCAACCCCAGTGCCGCGCCCACCATGAGCGTCGGCGCGCTGAACATGCCGCCCGCGCGGATGAATGCGATGCTGGTCCAACTCTTGCGCTCGGATTCGTCGATGCGCAGGCCGTCGGCTTCCGCCGCGGCAGTGGTGTTGCGTGCCGTGGGCACCGGTGCCTCCTCGTCCGTCGTTTTTCAGGTGGTATCGGCTCGAAAGTGTAGCACAGCCGCGCGCCAAGCTGGGACAATCACGATTTGGACGCAAAACGGCACCCATGACAATCTTGGAGCGCTTCCGATGCATCGCAGCATGTAACCAGATCGCATAAGCCCAGGTGGCGAAGATCGAGCATGCCCTTTCCCGCCCGACTAAGCTGCTGAAATTGTCATGGGTGCCGTTTTGCGTCCACCGCAATCCGATTCCGACCCGTCGCCGCAGCGTGGCAGGAGATTTCCGCAACTGCAAGGGAGTAGAATGGGAGCCGCCCGGCGAAAGAAAAGGAGCCCGCATGGACGTCGACCTGCACTACCGTGAGCAAGGAACCGGCGAGCCGCTCATCCTGCTGCACGGCAACGGCGAGGACGGCTCGTACTTCGAGCGACAGATGGACGCGTTCGCGTCGCGCTTCCGCGTGATCGCGCTCGACACGCGCGGGCACGGTCGCTCGCCGCGCGGGGAGGCGCCCTTCACCATCCGCCAGTTCGCCGACGACCTGCTGGCGTTCATGGACGGGCAAGGCATCGAGCGCGCGCATCTGCTGGGATTCTCGGACGGAGGGAATATCGCGCTCGCGTTCGCTCTCGCACATCCCGAGCGCGTGGGCAAGCTCGTGTTGAACGGGGCGAACCTGGACGGCGGCGGCGTGAAGCCGTCGGTGCAGCTGCCCATCGTGGCGGGCTACGGGGCGGCGTCGCTCTTCGCGCGCTGGAGCGTCCGCGCGCACCGCAAAGCCGAAATGCTGAGCCTCATGGTGAACGACCCGAACATCGCCCCGGAGGAGCTAGCCGAGCTGAGGGTGCCGACACTGGTGGTAGCCGGCACGAGGGACATGATCAAAGAGGAGCATACCAGGTTGATCGCGAGGAACATTCCAGGCGCAAGGCTGGCCTTCGTGGAGGGGGATCACTTCGTGGCTGCGGGGAACCCCGAGGAGTTCAACAAGGTCGTGAGGAGGTTTTTGGAAAGCTGATAAACCTAGCCAGGATGCTTATGCAATACGCATGTAAATTGCATAATGCAAGCGAAAAATCAGGTAGTCGCGAGTGTCGGAAGACCGGATCTAATCCCGTCTGAACAAGTCGCGCGTGTACACCTTGCCGGCAATGTCGGACAGCTCGTCGCTTCAACGGTTGGCCACGACGAGATCGCAGCGCTCCTTGAACGAAGCCAGGTCGCGAACGACCTCGCTGCCGAAGAAGTCGGGGGCGTCGAGCGTCGGCTCGTACACGACCACGCACACGCCCTTCACTTTCACGCGCTTCATGATCCCCTGCACGGAAGAGGCGCGGAAGTTGTCCGAGCCGGTCTTCGTGGTGAGACGGTAGACCCCCGCGACCGGGCTCTTGACGCCCGCCACTCTCGCCAGCACCTCGTCGGCCACGAAGTCCTTGCGCGTGCGGTTCGCGTCCACGACGGCCCCCATTATGTTCTGGGACACGTCCGCGTAGTTCGCCAGCAGCTGCTATAAAAGACGCAAATTCGATTCTTTAAAACCTTGCTCGCTTCTTCTAGATGCTCTTATACCGGACTAGTTCATGTTGCAAAGAAGCAGATACTCATGATTAAGAGAATACCTCAAGTTGCGAGAGATGACCTTACCAGAAACATGCTTCTGTTTTCATTATTGGAGCGAGGCATCTTCACATCTACTGCATCTAACCTCATTCTATCGCAGGGCAATCGAGCAACGCATTCAACCATGTTTCATATCCGGCACCTACAAGGTGAACCCCATCGGCTGAATAAAGATCGGCGTTGCGCTCTCCATCAACAAGAAACAAAGGATGGAGATTCAAGTATTCAACGGAGACGTATTCGGAAGCAATCTCTTCATAGCTCTCGTTAAGCCGGAGGATCGCGACTTCGTCGACGTCTTCCGCTGGCAATACGCTCTGTATCACTATCGTCGTGTCAGGCAGGCTAACCAAAAGCGATTCGACGATCTTTTTGACATTGGCAACCGTCGTGGCTTCAGGAACGCCCGTTGCCAAGTCGTTTACGCCGATCATAAGGAATACAATATCTGGGCGGCAATCCGATACGGAATCCAGACGATTGAGCACCCCTTCGGAAACATCGCTTCCAATTCCCCTATTGATAACCGTGCAACCAGGAAAGAACTCACTCCAGAGCCCGAGTTGCGTCAAGCTATCGCCGACAAAGCAGATATCGGCTTTGTCGATTCGAACGACTTGATCAAACTGAGAAGTGAAATCGTAGTAATAGTGATTGGCGCGATAATCATACCCCCCCCCCAACCTTAGGAGCGACCTTGATCGCCCCGAAAATCAAAATCCCCACGATGAGAACGATGTTCAAGACAAGCGAAAGACAATGAGCAATCCGCTCTCTAGGCTTTTCAGCACAACGTCTTCCGCTTCTGCAACTCATCGATCTGCCTCTTTCTCGAGAGTGTTGTCAAGACGCTTGATAACCTTCGCGGGAACTCCGCCTAAAACGCAGTGCCCTTCGGGAAAACCTTTCGTCACAACAGCGTTTGCGCCAACAACCGTATGGGGTCCCAATACGACACCGGGAGTGATAACGACGTTCGCTCCCAACCAACAATGATCTCCAAGATCAATGTTTTGCGGCTCGGCGTGAACGTCGGGATTCGCTAAATCGTGATTCGCGGTGATGAGAGAACATCCTCTCGCTATCCAAACCCCTCTTCCGACTCTGATTCGGGCGTTACCGAAAGTCTGAAAAAGCGCGGTTCCGTTAAAATTGTTCAAATCATCAATGTGAAAGTCAACATTTCTACCGCAATCGCATGATCGGCCGATAGGCCACGGAATCCCACGGCCGTGGCCAGTGAGCAATTTCCTAATCATTCCGTTGAAGGCCCAACGCCATCCTGGTGACCAAAAATGCTCGAATTGCTTTCCGGAAAGAAATTTTCGATCATAAGCGAGTATCCCAAATACTTTGACAAACCCGAATACGAAAAAGGCATCAATTCCGTTAAGGATAAACAGATGAATTGGCTTCTTGCGATTAACAATCTTTTCCTTTAGGCTTGACGACTGGTGATCTTCCTCCAGTCCACCCTTTTTTACTTCCACTACCTCAAGCCTTTCTCACAACGACGCAAACCAAATCCTCGATACATCTTCCATACCTTCAGCATTGCATCGTCTTCGTCACACGAAATGGTCAAGTTAGCTTCTTTTGGCTTTGATTGCATCTGCGCTTCATTGTTCGACTCATTTGACCTTCAACCTACAAAGAAGAGCGGAGACCTACGTCTGGAGCAGACCGTCTTCCAGAACGACAGCCAAGCTATCATCCATTACCTTCGCATTGGGAAGCTCCATCGCATATCTATTTTTCTTTAAGACCGACTTAAATTCCAATTGGCCATAGGCACTGAAATAGGCGTTTCGCCGAGCGGGAGAACGACATATGCACCCCTTGATTCGTCTCACTGCGGAAATCAAATGAGCATGGGATTTAACAATGTTGCGCAGCGTAACTACAGGCGCATCACCCTTTTCGTAAAAAAGACCGAATTGCGCCGTCCCTTCATTTACAAAACGCCTGATCAATTCTTTACGCCATGCGTCCTCGAACGAGACATTCATCCAGAAATCACACCATCTCCTGTCCAACAGTGGGAGATACCATTCATAGTTCGCAAATTCGTAGTTTCTCACATCGTTCACAATGAACTTATTGATATACCCTATCGTGTGAATCGTGTCGGCAGCCGCAGCGCAATCTTTGTAGGAATACCCTCCTTCGGGAAGGTCAATCAAATCAGCAATTACGCTTTCGAGTCGATTGCGTCGTACGCCCGACGGCAAGTCGATTCGGCATTCGACAAGACACGAATTCGCAACGAGCCGCGCCTTCGAGATCGCTCTTTTAAAGACAGGAGAGCATTTCAACTCCCCTCCCATAATAGAACCAGCATGCCCCGGCAAAAAAACGGCATCGTCCGGCAACGCCCCCCTCCCTTTAAGAATGTCGAGCGCAAATGCCATTAATATATGGTTTATGCGTCCTCCTAAAATGCTATAGCGTAAAGCTTCCCGATATCGATCGGAACCGAATCTTTCGCGCCACATCTCGCCCGTAATTTCAACATGCTCCCACGGAAAACCGAGATTGCTCGCGACTCTCTTCCCGATCATAACATCCTCGCTATCGCGCGCTCCTATCGAGAAAGTCAGAACTCGCTCGTAATCAGCCGCTTTCAAGCATGCTGCTATCGTCCTGCTATCCAACCCGCTCGTAATGGGAATCACAGCCGTCCTACCATCAAGAAACCTGATAACATCCCGAAAAACAGGCCGTACGACATCCTCAACTTGATCAAGACTGGCGGAGGAAGATGGAAATGCTCTTTTGAATTCCCAATATCTGCGCTCTTCGACACTCCCGATTTTCTTGTCAATCCTCACATACGTCCCCTCGTTAACCTCTCGGACATCCTCCCAAAGAGTCCTTCCCCCGTAGGTGACGTAAGTACATTGATATTCAAGCAGTCCTAAATCATCAATCATTTTGCTTTTAGAACAACTAGGGGCATCGTCGCTCACTACTATAGTGCCGGAAATACGATCAACCGAAAAGAACAAAGGGAAGGACCCCAGGTGGTCGACAGCTAAGTAAACCGACTCCTCAGAATCGATCACTATTGAAAAGAAGCAGCATTGTTTCTCTAAGAAATCGAGTAGATCCGTTTCCAAAGATACGGCATTGCCGCATCGAGATGCGACAGCAGCAAGGGTTTCCTTTTCTATTCGGTGAAGACAGCCGATCACCCAAGCTGATCCAACCTGTTCCCAAAAAAACCCACGATAACTCCCCAGTTTTAGAGACAAATTCACGCACAATCACCAAGCTTTCAATTACTTATCGCTTTCTTTGAGAGAGGAGCGCAAGCCTCTCAAAGAAAGCAGCGATACGAGAACCGTTGTCGAAACGGTAGCCAACGCCGCACCAACAATGCCGAAAGCAAACGTTAGGGGGACGATCAGAGCGACGTTCGCAGCCAGAGATACAACCGAAACAACAAGATTGAAGCGAACACGATGAAGACAAGCTAGGAGATTGACGCTTACGGTTCGCAACGGGGACACAATCAGGCTCAAAGAAATTATTCGAAATGCCGTAGCCGCATCAACATACTCCTCCCCCCATAGCAATTTGATAATGTCCGGCGCCCAAATGAAGAGAACGACCGCAATGACAGCCATAGGAACAAGACTCCCAAAAAGAAGCACTCTAGCATGTTTCGAGAACCATACTGAATCCAAACGGTGTTCAGCAAAATAAGGCAAGGCGAATATGACGATGCACTGCGGAATGAAAAGAAAACCTTCCGGGAGCATCGTAGCGACCTTGTAACACGCCACGTCGATCGAACTCGCTACGATAATACCCACCATAAGCACATCCAAGAGGTACACTACCGAGTTGAACACGCTCGATATCCCCGTCGGAAGCGAAAACTTCCATAAGCCGACCGCTTTCTTTGAAGAGAGGAACTTAGTGGATCGAAGGGGGAAGCCGACGCCCTTCAATAGAATTACAGCGACAGAAATAGTGATAGCGTAGGCGGCGTACCTACCACTGATCACTCCCGGCACACCCGCCGCAAAGGCTCCGACACAGCTCAGCCCCGTATATCCAATCGTATTGACGTTCAGCAACAAGGAGTATTCTTTATTGAGTTTCCTTGAACGCAGTATGCTGCTTGCGTACTGGAAAAAGTAATCCAGAGGAATCAAGGGAGCAAGCATTGCTAAGCAATGCCCCGAGCCTGCAATTGAAAGCCCTGCTCCATATCCGACAAAAACAAGAAGCATCATTATGACCGCATCTATGAATAGCCCGACCGTCAACACGTACCTTTGTATTTCGAACTTCTCTTCGACCGGTCTTTTTTCTGAGCTAAACTGCAACAAACCGCTTATCAGTCCAAGCCCCGTAAAAAGAAGAACGATCGAATATATGCTGTTGGCGTAGGAGAAGACGCCGTATTCGTCTTGCGTCAAGAATCTCACTATGAGGATATTCGAAGCGAACACGATCAGCTTGTTCGTAAGGGTTGAGCCCAGTATATGAAAGAACCCCCTGTTCAGAAGATTCTTCGCTTGCACCGCCAATGTGTCGCGTATCGACATCGTCTACCCAAAAACGGTGACGAGGGAATCCGCCACGACCGATACGTCTTCCGAGATCATATACGGCCCCATCGGCAGGCTCAGCACCGTCTCGCACAGCCGCTCCGTCACGGGGCAGCCGTCGGGGCACAGGCACGCGCCCTCGAACGCCCCCTGCCCGTGCATGGGCTTGGGGTAGTAGACCATCGTCGGGACGCCCCGCTCCTTGAGGGCGGCCTGCAGGGCGTCGCGGTCGAGGCCCTCGGGCAGCCGCACGGTGTACTGAGCCCACGAGCTGCGGAAGCCCTCGGGGACCTCCGGCAGGGCGAGGCCGCTTCCGGCGAGGGCCCCGGAGTAGAGGGCCGCCGCCCCGCCCACGGCGTCCAGCTCGCCTTCGAACGCGTCGAGCTTCGCAAGCAGCACCGCCGCCTGCGCGGTGTCGAGGCGGCTGTTCACGCCCACGCGCACGTTGTCGTACTTCATCGACCCTTTTCCGTGCACGGCGTAGCTGCGGACCAGCTCCGCCCACTCGTCGTTGTCGGTGAACACCGCGCCGCCGTCGCCGTAGCAGCCCAGCGGCTTGGCCGGGAAGAAGCTCGTGGTGGAGACGTCGCCGAACGAGCAGGCCATCCGGCTCCCGATCGACCCGCCGAAGCCCTGCGCGCCGTCCTCGAGCAGGAGCATCCGGTGCCGCTCGCACACCTCGCGTATCGCCGTGTAGTCCGCCGGCAGACCGAACAGGTCGACGGCCACGACGACCCTGGGTGCGAGGTCCGTCCCGTCCTCGACGAACCGCACCGCCTCCTCGAGTTTGGCGGGATCGAGGTTGAACGTACGCTCGTCCACGTCGACGAACACCGGCATCGCACCGAGCAGCGCGGGAGCTTCGCCGCTTGCGAAGAACGTGAAGTCGGGGACGAACACCGCGTCGCCCGGCCCGACGCCCCACGCCATGAGCGCGAGCTGCAAGGCGTCCGTGCCGTTGGCGCAGGTTATGCAGTGCCTGGCGCCGACGTAGGCGGCGAGGCGCGCCTCGAGCTCGGCGACCTCCGGGCCGCCGATGTAGCGGCCGTGCTCGAGCACGCGGGCGATGCCCGCGTCGATGCCGCCCTTGAGCGCCTGATACTGGGCATTCAGGTCACGAAACTCCATGCTGCACCTCTTTCAGCCCCTCGTCGCTCTGCGCGTACGTCCTCCCGCAGGCGCTGCACGCCAGGTCCTCCGAAAGGACCGCTCCGCATTCGCACGCCCATCCGCGCTGCCGCGCCGGAACGCCCAGCACGAGCGCATGCGGCGGGACGTCCGAGGTGACCACGGCGCCCGAGCCGACCATCGCCCACGCGCCTATTTCGTGGCCGCAGACGATCGTCGCGTTCGCCCCGATCGACGCGCCTCGGCGGACGACCGTCCTCTTGTACCCATCGCCGCCCTTGGGGTATTTCGCCCTCGGCGTCAGATCGTTCGTGAACACGCAGGAGGGGCCGCAGAACACGTGGTCCCCCAACTCCACTCCTTCGTAAACCGAGACGTTGTTCTGGATCTTGACCCCGTCGCCGATCTTCGCGTTCGCGCCCACGTAAACGTTCTGGCCGAGAGAGCATCCTCGGCCGATGGAGGCACCCGATTGGATGTGGCAGAAGTGCCAAACCTTCGTGTCGTCACCGATTGCCACGCCCTCGTCAGCATAAGAGCTCTCGTGCACGTAAGGAGCCGTCATGGGATCATCTCCTTGCGCATGTTCTCGTTGAACATCCTCCGGGCGCCGTCGATTCCGCACTGGAAGAGCGGATCGAGCGCTGAAAGATTGGGGACGAACCCGCTCTGCCGATATTGCGGGTACTCGGGATAGGAAAACTCCTGATAGCGCACAGCGATTCCCTTTTCAGCGAACGACCGGTCGTCCATGTACGCTCGCGCACCGCGACCCGAGAGGTACACGTCGGCCCCGCAAACCCTGCAGAGGCCCAGGACCAGATCGTTGTTCTTGGCTTCGATATCGTATGGCAACGAGCTTTGCAGCACCAAGGGGGTTTCTATGCCGTAAGCGGATCGCAGCATCTCGATGCTCGCCATGTCCAGATCGAGAAGGGTGTCGCAGTCAGCTTCGAGCACCTTCGCCACAAGGGGCATCACCTCGTCGAAATAGGGGGTTTTCCTATAGTTGCAATCGATAAAGCCACGGTGCTTTTTCCTTGTCTTCGGCCAATTGGAAAGTCGCACATCCCTGGTCGGTTTTTCAAGGTAGCCCTTCTTTTCCACGCTCAAGGACAGGAGCTTCGCCTCTCCATCGACCTGGAGGAACCTGTTCCTCGACATAGGGGAGCCGTCTTCGAACTGCACCTCGTCGAGCACGACGAACTCGTCTGCTTTCGCCATCTTGTCTAGATAGCCGAGCCACGGGAAATAATGGGGCTGATGCATGGCGACGGTCTTCATCACGGCCTCCTTCCGAGAACGTAGGTGTGCTGGATCCGCTCCTCGCCCTTGATCGGAACCACGAAGTCCCCGTCACGGACGCGCTTCATGCCCAGGCGGCGGGCAACGTGCGCCGAGGCGGCGTTCTCCTCGTCGATGCGGGCGACAATCCTGCCCACGCGCACCTCGTCGAAGCAGATGTCGGCGAGCTTTCCCAGAGCTTCTCTCATGTAGCCGCAGCCCTGGAAGGCGGAGTTGAGCGCGTAAGACACCTCGCAGGAGCAGGCGGCGGCATCGAAGCGGTAGGCGCGCACGGTGCCGATGAGCTTGCGAGGCTCGCGGAGCTCTATGCCGAGCAGCAGGTCGTCCGGCTCCGGTCGGGCGAGCTTGGAGGCTATCCAATCCCGCGCCTCCCCGGGTTCGCCATGGGGTGCCCAATTCAGGAATCTGCTTATCTCGGGGTCCGACGTGTATTCGAACATGTCGGCAGCATCCTCCAGCCGCAAGGGACGCAAGACGAGCCTTTCGGTCCCAAACCGCTCATTGCGCAGGGAAGCGAGGCGGGCGGAAAGGACGTCCGCAGAGCCGAGCACGGAGTCGAGCCCGGTAAAGTTGCGATCGAGGCTGCCCAGGCGATCGGCGCCCGCCCTTTCTATAAACCGCCGTAGAGATTCCTCGAGCGAGGCCTCCGTCCCGCCGTACCAGAACGGATGGGTCAAGATATGCAGGCGCGGATACTTCCCGGACTCGATCATGTCCAAAATGGGCTTGCGCCACCGCCTCCGGCTGTCCGAAGCGTATTCGAAGCCCTGGAAGAACTCGCTCGAATAGCTGTTGACGATGCCGGGGATGCTCCACTGCGCTTCGAGCGACGCCTTGCTCGGACGGTGCATGGAAACGCATTCGATGGGCAGGCCGAGGGCGCCCCCCAGCGTGTCCGCCTCGCGTTGGATCGCGGCGATCGCGTCGTCGCCGTCCTCGTACTGCGTTTCGTCGTAATGGAGCCCGATGTCGTGGCCGAGCCTCGCGATCTCTCGAAGCCTCTCGACGTTTCCGCGCTCTAGGGGGTTGTAGAAATCCGTTCGCAAGAGCACGAAATACGTCGATCGGACGCCCTCGCTCGATTCGAGCTCGGCCATCGCGAGCGCTGCGATCGGATCGAAGTCGATGTCGTGCCGCAAAATGACAGGCTTCCCAACACCTCCCCAATCGCCGTACCCGCAGAACCCGTACCCCCGTTCTTTCAGGATCTGAAGCATGTTCCTGTAAGCGCTGTGAGTGAAAGGCATCTGAGCACATGAAGGCATGCCTAGAACTCCCCTTCCATGTCCGTGCTCGCGAAATCTTCCAGCGGCAGCTCCACGGGAAGACCCGTCCTCTGGCTCTTGTAGATGGCGAGCACCACCTCCAGAGCGTCGCGGCCGGCCCTCGCGTCCACGTAGGGCGCGCGGTCGTTCTCGATCGCGTCGGCCACGTCGGCGTAGAGCAGGGCGTGGCCGTTGCCGTAGACGTTGGAGGTGGGCTCTTTGAGCCCCGCCATCCCATCGTCGCCCTCGCGCTCGTCGGCAAAATCCCAAACGTCGATCTCGTTGGTCGAGGTCCCGCCGAGCTTGGCCGTGCCGGACTCGCCGAACAGGTACAGCGTCTCCTCGAGGTTTCTCGGGAACACGTTGGAGGTGCCCTCCACGGTGGCCACCGACCCGTCCGCGAACGTGAGCACCGCCACGCCCACGTCCTCGGCCTCCAGGTAGTCGTGGAAGCGCTGCCGGGTCTGGGCGTAGACCGAGACCACCTCGCCGCCCATCATCCAGCGCAGCAGGTCGACGCCGTGGATGCACTGGTTCATGAGGCAGCCGCCGTCCTGGGCCCAGGTGCCCCTCCAGGGGGCCTGGCCGTAGTAGCCCCTGTCCCGGTTCCACCTCACGTGGACCGATCCGTGGGACATGCGCCCGAAGCGACCCTCCTCCACGGCTCGGCGGACGTGGCGCACGGCGACGTTGAAGCGGTTCTGGTGGCAGGCCGATACCTTCACGCCGCGCTCCTCGGCGCGCCGCACGATCTCGTCGGCGTCGGCCATCGACATCGCGACGGGCTTCTCGATTATCGCGTTGACGCCCGCGTCGATGCAGTCCAGCGCGATGCGCGCGTGCTCGCCGCTCTCGGTGGCGACGGCCGCGATGTCCAGGTCCGGCTCCGCCGCGAGCATCTCGCCGTGGCCGCCGTAGATCCTCGGTGCCGGGCCGTCCCACTCCGCCCGCTCGAGCAGGCCCTCGGCCTTGCCGGAGGCGGTGTCGCACAAGGCCGCCAGCTCGAAGCCGTTCGCCCGCACCGCCTTGACGTGGTTGAGCGCTATGCGCCCGCAGCCTATGATCACAACTTTCATGTTATAGCACCTCTATGTTCTCTCGCGGGGACACGCCCTTCATGGCGTTCTTGGCGTCGAGCACGGCCCTCGCGTGCCTCTGCACGAGGGCGTAGTCGACGTTGGTGTGCGCGCAGGCGACCAGAACAATATCGGCCGAGGCGATCGCCTCGGCCGACAGGTCCGGGATGGATTCCTTTACCTCTTCTTTGTGCTGGCAGCGCGGCACCCAGGGGTCGTAGTACGACACCTCGGCGCCCCGCGCCTCCAGGCGCTCGATCACGCGCAGGGCCGGCGACTCCCGGTAGTCGTCGATGTCCTGCTTGTAGGCGACGCCCAGCACGAGCGCCTTCGACCCCCTCATCGCCTTGCCCTCCCGGTTGAGGATGCGCGCCGCGCGCGAGGCCACCCACTCGGGCATGCCGTCGTTCACGGTCATGGACGCCTCGATCATGGAGGTGTGGAAGCCGTACTCGCGCGCCTTCCACGATAGGTAGTAGGGGTCGAGCGGTATGCAGTGGCCGCCGAGACCGGGGCCGGGGTAGAAGGCCGTGAAGCCGTAGGGCTTGGTCTTGGCGGCGTCTATCACCTCCCACACGTCGATGCCCATGCGGTCGCAGAGCATGCAGAGCTCGTTGACGAGGCCGATGTTGACGTTTCGGTAGGTGTTCTCGAGGATCTTCTCCATCTCGGCCACGGCCGGGCTCGACACGCGCGTCACGCCGCCCTCGAGCACGGCCTCGTACACCGCGCTGATGAGCTCGAGCGCCTCCTCGCCGACGGCGCCCACCACCTTGGGCGTGTTCTTCGTCTTGTAGACGAGGTTGCCGGGGTCCACGCGCTCGGGCGAGAACCCGAGGTGGAAGCCCTCGCCGCACTTGAGGCCCGATCCCTCCTCCAGGATGGGCAGGATCAGCTCCTCGGTGGTGCCGGGGTAGGTGGTGGACTCGAGCACCACCATGCAGCCTTCCTTGAGGTAGGGCGCGATCTCGCGCGCGGACGCCTCCATGTAGGAGGTGTCGGGCATCTGGTGGGCGTCGAGCGGCGTGGGCACGCAGATGGCGACGAAGCCGCACTCCGCGATGCGCGAGAAGTCGCACGTGGCCTCGAGGGTGCCCGCCGCGACGAGCGCGGCGAGATCCTCCTGAACCACGTCGCCGATGTAGTTCTCGCCGCGGTTGACCATGGCGACCTTCTCCGCCTGCACGTCGAAGCCGATCGTCTTGAAACCGGCCTTGGCCTTCTCGACCGCCAGCGGCAGCCCCACGTAGCCGAGACCGACCGTGCCGCAGACGAGGGTGCGGTCGGCGATCATATCTTGTACAGCATTATTCATGTTCATTCCCACGCTTTCGTTTAACGCAATCCTCTATGTAGTCGAGTTCTTTTTGAACCCTGATATCCCAAGATGGAAACTGTGTTAAGCAACTTCGGACGCTTTGGGCTCGCAAGCGTTCTGCCAACCTCGGGTCATTCGCGATCTTCACAATAGCCTGCACAGCATCCTCGCAGGTTTGAACGAGCACTCCGCTTTCATAGTGTTCTACGAAATCGTTGCATGATCGGTCATCGAGTACGATGACGATTGATCCAATAGCCATTGCCTCAATCAACGAGTTTCCGCGATTCGTACCCTGAGCCATAAATAGATTTGCTTGTGCAAAAACCCTATAAGAGGCCAATAGCGAAGAAGGTATATTGCCAAGAAACTTGATATTATCTAAGAGGTGGTAGCGTTGCGCGAGATCCAATAGTTCTTGGTAATAAGCACGGTCTTCGATGTCTCCTGCAAAAACTAAGTCCATATCTACGCCCATTTCCTTCAATTGGTGAAGGACCTCTATTGCACGATCTTGTCTTTTATACAAAGTCACCCGCGCTCCGTAGAAAATGTAAGGCTTTGATGGACTCGGGTTGCGATATGTCTGCAAGAGGCTTCCTTGATCGTACTGCACACCGTTGTTCCAAACTTCTAAGCGATAAGGCAGTCTGCTCCCGCATAGGCGTTCGCAAACCTCTTTGGGCTTTGAGCCATCATTCGTGATAATGAGGAATTCTTTTCTCGTAACGAAAGCGCAGTATTGAGGGAAATAGCGCAGAAAGACGAAAAAGCGGCCATAGGGATCAAGCGCTCGGATCATGTGCCCAGTACCGAAAAGCCTCTGCCCGCACGCGATCCCCTTTTTTGTTGCAACGCTGATCGCGGGAGAGCCATCCGCGCCTTGAAAATAGACAAAATCATACTTGCCCTGCTTTAGAGCGCGCTTGACTGCGTGCCTAATTTTGAACATGAAGAGGATCTTTTGTAAAATCGAGTCACCTCTTTTCACGAAAGTTATTTGATTGATCTCATTCAGCCAATCTGCCTTAATGTTGATCTCGTTTTCAAGGTTGGCGCCGGACACGATCATATCCACTGTCCAGCCACTTTTCACCATTCCTCGCAAAACGTATTCTTGAGAAGGCAAGCCGGCCGAATGCTCCCAACCTTCGAAGATGAGCCTTCTCATAGCCGCAACGCATGCTGTTACAACAAGAACCTTCATATCGCACAAACTTTCATAACTATATAGAAGATGAAATATGCATTTACCGCCGACATCCCTGCGTGACGCACGCATACGGATCATGCAGCTTAACTGCTAAATGTTCTTTCCGGAGCGATACGCCTCCGCTTGACGGGGTGCGCGACTTCCGAAAAACCAAAAATACTATGACCAGCTGAAAAACGTTTGGCCGGAAAAGCAACGTGTTGGCAAAAAAAGAAAGGGTAGGAATCTGCAGCACGATGGCGTACAACACTGCGTTTCTCACAGTCTGCTCGCAACGCATGCTCTTGTAAGATATGCCTCCAATCAATCCATACATTCCCGACATGAGTGCGACGCCTATAGTTCCTAAACCAAAAAACGAAGATACGAAGAAACCGGGGACTGTAAAATATTGCGACACAAGGACGTATGGAGTTGGCAAAGGCTGCGGAATAGCGACATCTACTAGTCGCGACATTTCGAAGAATACGATATCCGCTCCGGTGTCGCGAAAGGATTCGCATAGCACGTGCAGGGCGTCTTCCCGCAAAACATCGTCGGAATCGACGAACAGAAGCACTTCGCCACGAGCCTCGGAAATGCCCACGCGGCGCGTCCGAAGCAATCCCTTGTTGTCCTGATGGAAAACTCTAACCACTGCCGGATTATCCTCGGCAAAGCTGTCGCAAAGATCGGAGCTGCCGTCGGTCGAGCCGTCGTCGACGAGCACGATCTCGTAGTTCTCCATATTTTGAGACAGGAGGGATGACATGCACTCCTCAAGGTAATCCATCACGTTGTACACCGGAACGATTATCGAAAAGAATAAGTTCCCGTTCACCTTGCGAGCCTCCAAATGTCACACGCCGTCTGCGCCCTGCAGAGCTCTCTTGCAAAGAGCATGCTGAGCACCCTTCCGGTCGTACGAGAGCGTTTTATTAGCGATGCTGCATTTGACATTCGCGCAAACCCTCGTCCTTTTTGCTCTTGGGTTGATTAGAGCGCGAATAAGCTGATGCGATCGCTGATAGAATGAAAACGATGGCCACGCCTCTCAGCAAAGAGGTCGGTTCGTACTGGAACCATCGGAAACATGTTGCGCTGATCCAGACCGCCGCGATGCAGCCAACGGCGAGCAAAGCGCCTTCCCGCTCCGGAATCAGAGCAAGAGCCCTGAGAGCGCAGCCGACCAGCACGGAAAAGGGAACCACTCCCCACATGCCGAGATAGTAGTGAAAGTAGAAAGGGAAATAACAACCAGCATTATGGTAATAAACAACGCGCGCTTCCCTCACCGGATCCAGAAAGCCACTCACGTCAAACGGCCAAACGCTGACCGTTGCAAGGTAGGTCGGGAACTCCGACAGCCTTTCCGCAGACGAACGCAGGCCCTCCGTCGCCAAAACGGCAAGGGAGGTATGGTAGGCCGAGTAGGCGCCGTCCCATGCCAGCCCGCTCTCAAACGTCTTGGAAAGATAGTCTGCGATTCTTTCGAGAGAGAACTCCCCGCCTCTCAAAGCCCCCACCCCCAAAAGCACGAGCAACGCCGCGGCGCATAGAGGGATGGCGACCCTATACCGCGTCCTGTACGAGATCAGCATGATGAAAACCATCGCGACCATTTCGAGAGAGGTGATCCTGTTGCCCGTCGACAGATCGAGGTAGATCCGGTACAAGAGCACGAAGATGATCGCCGAGATATAGCGCTTGTCCCCTCCGGTGAAATACAACGCCACGAGCAGAAAGGCGATCGAGTACTCGTACAGCGAGCTCGAAACCACCATCCTTCCCGTCCCGCTCGAGGAGGATTGAGCAATAGCCCCAAACAGGACCACCACGACCAAGCACGCGGCGACGATCGTCCCGTTCCCCCGGTCGGATACGATTCGCATGGTAGGGAACGGGCGAACGTCTAGCGGAAGGACCATGGCGATACACGTCAGGAAAGCGAGAACGATCGAAGCTCCCTCCCATGCGTACGCCGTTCCGCAGAACAGCGTATAAGGGGAGTACTCCTTCAGCATCCCGAGGTACTGGACCATGAGGACGCTGTAGACGCAGTACAGCATGAACGCAAAGGGGATTGCCAGGAGCCAGTTCTTTCGAGCCGCCACTAAAAGGTAGGCGCACAGCGCCGTAGAGGACACCATTGCGGCAGTCGAGGTCGCATCGCTCGGGAATGCGATGGAGGCGCACAAAACGATCAAGGACGCGCCGAGAACGCAAGCGCGCGCAAGGAAAGGCCCTTGGCTCCGCATGGGTCCGAAGCCGCTTTGCGATTGGCGAATCGACGCAGACCGACTCAACGCTCATCCTCGTTACCGGAGGCCTGCGCCTGGCTTCGCGTCTCGAACCCCATCGGCGAATCATCCAGCAAAGCACGGAAGGCCTCGACGGCCTCGTCCAAGGAGGAAACCGTCCTGGATGCAGAAAGGCGAACGGTCTCCCTGCATCCGCCGGTGTCGTACGTCACGACGGGAGTGCCGCAAGCTTCCGCTTCGAGATTGACCGTGGGGAGGTTGTCTTCGACGGTCGGATTGAACAGGACGTCGGCCGCCGTGTATATCTCCGCGAGCCGCCGAGCCGAGTCCGTCCGCGGCAGAGCGACGATCCGTTCGGGAACGCTTTTCGCCTGCCTCTTGCTAAGCCCCACCAAAACGATCGCGAATCGCTCGTCCAGCTTATCCGCAAGGCGAACGAAGTCGTCCAGCCCCTTACGGTCGGACCAGACCGAGGCGACCCCCAGAACCACGAAAGAGCCTTCCAATCCGCGATCCTTCCTGAACGCGCTCGGAGAGGGCTTGAACACGCCGTCGTCGATGGAATTGCGGACGACGGCGACATCGTAGCGATACAGGAAGCTCTGCCCAACCAGGCTCGCGAGCCATTGCGAAGGGGCGATGAGCTGCAAGCGGCTTTCGGGCAGCATGGTGAACAGGCGCCTCTTCTGCTCGAAATTCCATCCGACGCTCTTAGCGCAGTACGTCTTCGGATACGTTTTCGTCTGAGGGCAGCCGGAGCCTTGCGCGCAGCGGGTTTTCCACTGGTCGCATCTCGCGTAAGTGAAGTGTATGCAGTGCCCGGTGAACGCCCAGCAGTCATGAAGCGTCCATTTGACCTGGCAGCGGTGAACAGCAAGCCAATTGAAAAGCATCTCCACGTTTATGTAATAGCCTAGCAGCACGTGCAGGTGCACCACGTCCGGATCGATCTCGTCGAGCCTTTTCAAGAGCCGCCTCGTGATGCCCCTCGAATGGAACCCCGCCTTGCCGTCCAGGCGGGTTCGGAAGGCGTCGAGGCAGATTTCGGGATAGGTCGCTATCTTGACCATATGCTCGTCCTGCTCGTGCTCGCCCCGGGCCCAGAACACATACGACTCGTTGCCCCGCTCTAGAAGCTCTCTATGCTTCTTGAATACGACGGAGTTGGCCCATCCGCCAGCGTAGGCATTTATCTGGACGTACTTCATAGAGACTCGCCTTCTGACTCGAGTTGCCGAGCGGCGGAGTCAATTGGCGCCCTCTTGGCGCAAGATCGGCCGCCCTGATGGGGCTTCGCGCTTTTGCGTCCCGCACGATCCCCCAGCAGCCTCGCGCAGCAGTCGATGCCGAAAGCTGCGAGCTCGACCAATTCGCCCTCGCGCAGGAGCCGCGAAGCCACCGCCTTGGCGAGCCTCGCTCCCTCCCCGGTTGAGGAGGCTCCGCGGAGCAGGTCCTCGTTGCGCGCGAGGGCGACGCCGCCCTCGCGGTTCCTGCGGTACTGCTCGACGGGAGCGAGGTTGTGAGAATGGAGAACCTGCGCGTCGGCGGCGTAGGCGACCTTCCAACCTTCTCGCAGGAACGTCGCGGCCATGAGCAGGTCCTCGTAGATGTTGCAGGGGCGCTCGAAGCCGCCGCACTCCAAATAAGCGTTGCGGCGGTACGCCGAGCAGACGTCGGACGCGAAGAAGGCCTTCATGCCGAGTTCGGGGACGTCCTCGATCGATCGTACGTTGGATTCGGCCGGGTAGTTGAACTCCCGCACGAGCTGCTCGAAGCGCCTCGCGTCGGGCTTCGGCAGCTGCCGGCCCGAGACCATGGCCACTTCCGAATCGGAGAAGGGCTCGAGGAGCCTCTCGATGTAGAAGCGGTCGACAGGCAAGGCGTCCTGGGTCATGAAGAGGACGAAATCCCCGGAGGTTTCCATGAGCGCGGCGTGACGCGTGCCGCCGTGGTCGAACTCGGAACGAGGTATCGAAAGCGTTCGGGCGCCGAAGCGTTTTGCGACGTCGGACGTGCCGTCTTTTGACGAGGAGTCGACAACGAGGACTTCCTCGAGCTCGACGGTCTGAGCCTGCACGGTCTCAAGCAGGGCGGGCAGCTCTTTTGCGGCGTTCAAGGTGGGGATCACGAGGCTCGCCCTCATCGCACAGCCTCCCTGCCAACCGACTCCCGCACGGCCTCCTCCAGGGTCGCGACCCGGTAATCCAACCCGCACTCGCTGGCCTCCAGGGAGTAACGGGCGCCTCCGAAGAGCTTGCCGAAGATCGGGCTGACGCGGGCGAGCGGGCCGACGGCGGCTCCGAGCGCGCGGCTCAGGCGGATGCTGCGCCCCTGCGCCTCGGCGAGCAGGCGCACCATCTCGGAGGTGCGGACGTGCTCCGCGTCCTGCGGCAGGAACAGCCCTCCGCGACCCTCCTCGACGAGCAGGCGCACGAGCTCCGCGAGGCTCCGCGAGTAGAGCATGGAGCGGGCGTTGTCGACATCGGGGAAGACGGGCGAGACGCGCGCGAGTTTCGCAAGGCGGGGGAAGTTGCCCTTCGAGCAGCCCGGGCCGTACACGAGGGGCGCCCGCAGCACGGCGACCGCGAAGCCCGGCTCCGCCAGCGGCTCGAGAACCCGCTCGGCGGCGAGCTTGCTCTTGCCGTAGAGGGTCGAGGGGCGCGGCACCGCGCCGAGGTCGACCTCCTCCACGCCCCCCTCCTCGGCCCCGTAGACCGAGAACGAGCTCAGGAACGCGAAATGGGGCACGCCCTCGGTCTTCGCCTTGAGGGCAGCTTGACGGACCAGCGCGACGTTGACCTCGTCGTAAAGGCCGCCCATGCCGCCCGCCTTCCCGCTTTCGTGCACGACGGCCGCCAGATGGACCACGGAGTCGAAGCCCTCCCAGGAGCGATCCTTCCACGCGTCGCCGCGAAGCGACACGCGCTCGACCCCGTACATGCCGGGGAAGGCGGCCAGGTGCGCCTCCACCTCCGATCCGATCCAGCTCGTCGCTCCGGTGATCAGGATGCGCTTCATTCCCCGACCTCCTCGTCGTCGATCCCGAGGACCTCGCGGCGGTAGCAGGCCGGGTCCTTCAGGCGCCCCAGGCTCATGGCGCGCCCGTCGGAGTCGTAGCCGGCGAAATGGGAGTCCGTGCCGGTGGAATCGCCGCTGGATCCGCGGCCGAGAACCAGTTTGACGAGCTTGAAGGCGAGGCGCGCGTCGGTCGCGAGCGACACGCTCTCCACGTAGTCGATGTCGTTCTCGAAGCGGGCGTGGGCGTAGTCGATCCCCGCCTCGGGCTCCCCGTCGCCCACGCGCGGGCACTCCAGGCCCGGGCGCACGGCGTAGCGCGCCTTATGCCGCTCGGTCATGTGAGGGGTGAACTCCACCGGAAGCGGCCTAGGGCCGATGAGCGACATGTCGCCCTTGAGGACGCTCCAGAAGTTCAAGAGCTCGTCGAGCGAGTGGCTCCGCACGAACAGGCCGAGCCTCGTGATGCGCTCCTCCGGGGGCAGCAGCTCGCCGTCCTCGTCGCGCTCCTCGGTCATGTTGCGGAACTTCACCATCTTGAAGCTCTTCAGGTCCTTGCCCGTGCGCTCCTGGACGTAGAAAATGGGCGAGCCGACGTCGCGGTAGGTGAGGACCGCGAGCACGAGGTTGACCGGCAGCGTGAGCAGGAGCGCGATCCCGGAGAGGGCGACGTCGAGGGCGCGCTTGCCGAAGCGCAGGTAGAGCGTGCCGCTTTTGGGATGGGCGGGCCCGGCGACGGCGTCGGCGTGGGCGAGGTTGCGCGCGGCCAGGATCGCCGAGGCCTCCGCGACCTCCCCGCGTATCCAGGCGCCGTTGCCTCCGCGCGCCTTCTCGCCGAGCGCGCCGTCGGACTCCATGACCGCCTCGGCGAAGCCGTCGTCGCCGATCGCGAGCGCCCCGTCCGCCATGCCGTCGCCCGTCGCGAAGCCGTCCGTCATCGGGATCCCCTTCCCTCGTCCTCCAGGAGCGCCTCGACGAGCCCCAGCACCTCTTGGTGCACGTCCTCGATCGCCCTCAGCTCGCCGCCCGGGGCGCACTCGACGCGCGCCCAGCCTCCGCGCTCGGCGCAGAACCCCGCGGCCTCGCGGCAGCGGGCCAGGTAGGCCGCGTCGGCCTCGTGGATGTCCTTCGAGATCCCCTCGCGCGCGCACCTCTCCTCCACGAGGCGCGCGCCCGCCTCGGGGTCCATGTCCAGGTAGACGACGAGGTCCGGCTCGGGCACGCCGAGCAGGCCGTACTCGAAGCCGTAGAGCCACTCCAGGTAGGAGTCCCACTCCTCCCGGGGCAGCTTCGAGCACTGGTGCATCGCGTTGGAGGTGGTCCAGCGGTCGGCGAGCGCGGTGCCGCCGGATTCGTAGAAGGCGCCCCAGTCCTCCTTGCAGGAGGCGTAGCGGTCCACCGCGTAGAAGGCCGAGGCCGCGTAGGCGTTCACGTCGCCGGGGTCGGAGCCGAACCGCCCGCCCAGGTACATGCGCACCAGCGCCGACGAGGCGCTACCGTATCGGGGGAAGGACACCGAGCGTAGGTCGGCCCCGCGCTCGATGAGGCTGGCTCGGAGCAAGCCCGCCTGGGTCTGCTTGCCGGAGCCGTCGAGGCCCTCGATCACGATCAGGCGGCCTCGGGATGGGCGCCCGTCGGCCGTATCACCGACGCTCCCGCTTAGGTTTCCATAACCGCGCTTATCAGACATTGGGGGCGTGGAAATCTCCTCTTGCTCCCCCGCTGTTGCGAAGTCGTCTACCAGCGCGACGGCTCCGTCGGCGGTTACGTCTATTGATTTGTCAGGGTTTCTTTCGAACAATCTCTAATCCGACTTTGACGGTTTTCACACGACCAAGAATCTCTATCTCCAGATACGCCAGGCGCTTGTGGCGATCGAGCTTCTTGATGAGACCCGTCTGGTTCATCAGCGGGCCGTTGAGGATCACGATCTCGTCCCCTTCCATCACGCCGCTCGAGAACTCGACCACGCGGTGGTCAGGCTTGGTGAACGCGTTGATGAAGGCGACTTCTTGATCGTCGAGAGGAGTGAACACATCGTTGTTGCCGAGGAGCCTGGTGAACTTGGGGACGCTTCGCAACGCCTCACGCAGCTTTCCAGGCTGGTCTGTTATTACGAAAATATAACCAGGTAGCAGCACTTCTGAACGCATTTTCCATACGCCCTGGATGCGCTTTTTGACTTCGTACTGGGGGATGAAGGATTCTTGGATGAGCTCTTCGTCGACAAGCTTGTTGATCAGGTCAAGCACGTGCTTTTCCTGGCCGCCGACCGTTTGCACGACGTACCACAATGCCATCACCTCCCTGGCAAGACGAAATAAAGATACGGCTTCGCCCTAGCCATTCAGGCCAAAACGCAACAACGATATGCATCCTCTTGATCGATCCGGAACGCGCACCCAGCGACGATCCCGCTTTCCTCAAGATATGTATGCTGCCGTGTTTTTCACACATCGCCCTGTCGTATCCAGAGCTTGCAGCGGTGCAGTTTCCTGCCGTTAGATCACAGGTCGAACCTGTGGCCTAACGGCAGGAAGCCGTCAAACCGAACCTACAGACGCGCATGCGCTCCTCGCGTTCGGTACGTCCGCTTCGCTTCGGCGAAGTAGCCGTAGTGCTCCACCCGATGCGCATCGCTTGCGATGTACGCGTACAGGTTCTCGTCGAACAGGCGCTTGGCGGGCTTGCGCTCGGCTCCCATGCGACCGCCGGCAATGAAATCGGCCGACGCTTGCAGCTTGCAACCCATCTTCACCAGACCGCGCGCCACCTCGACATCCTCCTGGATGGCGCGATAGCGCTCGGGATGAGCGATGATCACTTGGTAGCCCATCCCCTGCAGTTCGAAGATGGTCCGTTCGTATATCTCGAAGTCGGGCTTGCCCGCCCTCGTAGACAGCTCCAATAAAAACTCGTTCGTGCCGTCGAAGTGCAGATGCTCGGCCCATTCCATGCCCAATTGCATAAGCTTGGAATGGTTCACCTCGAAGCCCATCGTCAGCGGGAACCCGTCAGCGTGCGCCACGAGCAACTCGTAAGCATCCCACATCGCGTCGTAGTCGAAGTAGGGATCGCGCACATGCGGGGTACACACGATAGACGTGATTCCCGCAGCCTTGGCAGCCTCCAGCATGGCCAGAGACTCGTCCAGGTTGCGCGCACCGTCGTCGACGCCGGGAAGGATATGGCAATGCAAATCCCTCATCAGGCCCTACGCCCTCTTCCTGCCACGGGATCCTTAGCGAATCCGCCGCGACCGCCTGCAGGAACGGGGCTGCCCTGCGCACCGCGGGGCGCACGACGCCCGGCCGTGGGAACCGGCGTGCGCGTCTCGGCCTGCAGCGCGGCAACATCGCCGTCGTCCTTCAACCGTCCGCCGTCCTTGGTATAGTACGCGTAATAGTATTCGGAACCGGTGCCTTCGCAGAACGTGGCGCAGATGCCGAGGATGTTGGCATCGGCCTTCTTCAGCTGCTCGCACGCGTCCACCAGCTCGGAACGCTTCGTCGAGCCGGGCTTGACCACCAACACCGTGCCGTCCACCAACGTGGACAGGATGGCGGCATCGACGAAGGTGCCGACCGGCGGCATGTCGTAAATCACATAATCGTAGCTGTCCTCCAGCGTGGCAACCAGCTTCTGGTACCGCTTGGACGAGATGATGTCGGCCGGGTTGGGTATGTTCGGCTCGACGTCGAGGAAGAACAGGTTGGGAGTCTGCGTCGGCGTGACGGCCGTCTTGAGCGGTGCCGCATCGGTGAGGACGGCGTACACGCCCGCCGCAGGACGCACGTTCAGCAGGCTGGCAAGCGTGCGACGCCGCATGTCGGCCTCCACGAGCAGCACCGTCTTGCCCGACGTGGCAATAGCGCGAGCCAGCTCCACGGAGCACGTGGACTTGCCCTCGTTCGGCACCGAACTCGTCATGACGATGGAGCGGATGGGGTTGTCGGGCGACATGAAGCGGATGTTCGCAAAAAGCGTCTTCGCCGCGTTCTGCACCTCGAGCATGTTGGACGCCTGCTTCTTTTTCTTAGCCATGGCCTATACCCTCCTAACCCTTGATCGTGGGGATACGGCCGATGACCGGAATGCCCAGCAGTTCTTCAGCTTCTTCAGGGTTGCGCACCCGCGTGTTCAGCATATCCAGCACCACCACGATGGCCACTGCCAGGAAGATGCCCGCGAGGAACGCGACCGCCGTGTACATGGCGCGCGGCGGGCCCGAGGGATCCGTGGGAACCTCGGCCGCGTCGACCACGTTGACGCTCTCGACGCCCATGACGCTTTGCGCGGTGGTGGACAGAACGGTGGATATCTCATTGGCGACGATGGCAGCCGCATCGGGCTTGCCCGCCGTCACCGAGATGCTGATGACGCGCGTGGTGGTGCCCGCTTCGACGGAAATCTTGTATCCGCTGAGCGAAGACATGCCAAGAGCCTCGGCCGTGCGCTTCTGCACGGTCTCCGACTTAGCCAAAGTCGCTATGTCGTTCGCCATGAGCTGGCTGGCGGTGAGGTCGTTGTACGCGGTGGTGCTCGAAGAGCTCGCGTCGTCCTTCGCAGTCAGCACGTACACGGACACCGTGGCCGTGTACTGGTTCTGCATGAGGCCCCAACTGAAGCCTGCCGTCGCGATCGCGAGCACGACGGGCAGCACCACCACCAGGGCCAGGTGCTTGCGCAGCAGTTTGAATAGTTCGAGCAGTGTCATTCGTTCGTCTTTCTCTTCAGCGTCGTACGTACGCTGCTTGCTTACTTGCCGTTAACGGTGGTCTCGGCAGCTTCGGGATTCTCGCCGGCGTCGACCGCCTTCATCAGTGTAGCCCAACCCTCGGGATCCTCGTAGCACAGCCACAGGCCGCCGTATTCCTCCATGAAGTCGCCCTTGTACGGACCGGTGCACGTGTAGATGGTGGGGTTGCCCGCCTGTGCGAAATCGGTCGCAAGCGAGATCATCGTCTGCAAGTCGATGCTCGTAGACACGCACTGGGAGAGGTTTTGGATCAGGCCGGGGATCTCGACCGGAGGAGCTTGCAGCACGTTCTTCATGAGCGCCATGGCCATCGCACGCACGTTCGACTGGCGAATGGCCTCCTGGTCGTCGCCATAGGCGGTGCGCATGCGGGCAAGCGCCACGCACTGCTCGCCGTTGAGCAGCTGGTTGCCGGCCTCGATATGGACGGGCGCCTGATCCTGCGTGTACACCTGGTAGTCGATGGTGTAGGGCACGTCCACGTAGATGCCGCCGATCGAATCCACGAACTCGGCCAACCCGGCGAACTCGATTTCCACGTAGTCGGAGATCTTCACGCCGGTGAGGTCCTGCACCGCCGTAACGGCGCCAGCCGCCCCGTTCACGGCGAACATCTGGTTGATCTTCTCGACCTTGCCGTTGTACTCGTACGGCGTGTCGCGCGGAACCGACACCATGGTGATGACGTGGCCCACCGGATCGATGCGCACGAGCACGAGGGCGTCGGAGCGCTCCCCGTACGTCTCCCAGTTGTCCGAGCCCACCAGCAGCACGTAGAACGGCTCCATCTGGGAATCGGAGGGGGCGAGAACGCTGCTCAACTCGCTTTGCTCCTGAGCGTCGAGCGCCATGTTGCTTGCGAGGCTGCTCGTGTACCAAGCGCCGTACGCGGCGACGCCGCCCACGAGCACCACGACGACGGCGAGCGCGATAAGCGCCGCCCGCTTCAGCTTGGTGTGCTTCTTGCGCTTCTTGCGCACGCGCACGATCTCGTCAGCTTGCGAAGCGTAGCCGTAGTTCGCCGGTCGCTGGTTTGGATACGGCGTCTGCCCCGTCGGGCGCGAAGCGTACCCACCGCCCTGCGGATAAGGCCGGCTGCCATGGGGAGCCTGACCGAAACCGTCCGCAGGAGGTTGCCCATAGGCGTGAGAACCTCCGCGCGAAGCGGAGGCACCATGGCGACCCGAAGCCGTCTGTCTGTTGTTGTCGTCGAATCCCATAGGGAAAATGCGTTTCCTAACCGTCCGTCTCGCTCGTCGCGAATCTCTTCAACACTCAATTGAGCCGGAGCGCTCGTCTGTTCCGTCCTCATGATAATAGCACGGTTTCAGTTTAGCAACAGAAAAATCGGTCTTCGGTGAAGCCCCCCCCCCCCCGAGTTTTTTCGTTTTCCCACGTCAACGGCAAAGTAAAGCAGTGTAAATTCTAAGTGGGAAGCTCCTTGGACATCAGATGAACATAAGGGGCTGCAGACGTTTGAAAGCCTACCGATCACGTTAAAAAACAGTCCGTTTTGATGGATTTCGGTACATATTCTCAGTCAATTTTTACATTTTCCTTTACTTTCCTCACCGACGGCTGGCATAATGGTCAGTCGCTTTACACGAAATTCTTTCCTGTTTCTTTTCGCGCAATGCCAACGAATCAGAAAGCGGCTCGAGTCAAGCGCAATGCACGCCGCAGGAGCGGGTGCGACCGAAAAGCGCGCATCGAGCGCGCACGAAGAGAAACGGAAACGAATAATGCAGAATTTCGCCGACCTCGGCTTGTCCGAGGCTGCCCTTGCCGCCGTCGAGCGCCTGGGCTACGAGAACCCCACCCCTGTGCAGCTGCAGGCCATCCCGTTGGTCCTGGAAGGCCGCGACCTCATCGCCGCCGCCAGCACCGGCACGGGTAAGACCGCCGCGTTCCTGCTGCCCATCCTGAGCACCCTGCCGCGCGGCAAGAGGGGCAAGCGCGCGCCCCGCGTGCTGGTGGTCAGCCCCACCCGTGAGCTGGCGCAGCAGATCTCGCAGACGTGCATGCAGATCACCCGCAAGACGGGGCACTACGTGACCACCGTGTTCGGCGGTACGCCCTACGGCCCCCAGATCAACGAGATCCGACGCGGCACCGACGTGCTCATCGCCACGCCCGGCCGCCTGAACGACCTCATGAACAAAGGCGTCGTCGACCTCGGCGGCATCAAGTCCCTCGTGCTGGACGAAGCGGACCGCATGCTTGACATGGGCTTCCTGCCCGCCGTCACCACCATCGTAGACGCCACCCCCGCCGATCGCCAGACGCTGCTCTTCTCGGCCACCATCGACCACTCCATCCAGAAGAACCTGGGCTCGCTGCTGAACGACCCGGCCGTCGTGGAAATCGCCCGCAACGGCGAGACCGCCCAGACGGTCGAGCAGTTCATGATGCCCATCGCCAATTTCAAGAAGCCCGAGCTTCTGCAGGCGCTGCTGGAGGAGAAGGGCTCCGACCGCGTGATCGTGTTCGCGCGCACGAAGAACCGCACCGAGGATTGCGCCGAGGCACTGTGCGACGCAGGTTACCGTGCCGAATCCATCCACTCGGACAAGTCGCAAGGCCAGCGCAAGCGCGCCCTCGACAACTTCCGTCGCGGCCGCACGTCAATCCTCGTGGCGACCGACGTGCTGGCGCGCGGCATCGACGTGCCCGACGTGGACCACGTCATCAACTTCGACCTGCCCGACATGCCCGAGGACTACGTGCACCGCATCGGCCGCACGGGCCGCGCCGGAGAACAGGGCTTCGCGGTCTCGTTCGTCACGCGCGAGTCGCGCCGCACGATGAGCGACATCGAGAAGCTCATCGGCAAGAACGTACCCCTCATGGAGCTCGAGACCTACGAGCTGGACATGACCGTGCTGGAAAAGGGCAAGAAGGGCGCTCCGAAAAAGGGCGGCTACAAGGGCAACAAAGGCTCCGGACGCCCCGCGGGCGCCAAGCGCTCCGACAAGCGCGGCGGCGAGAAGCGCGACTTCGAGCGCCGTTCGGACAGCCGCGCCGAGGGCCGCTCGGACAACCGCCCCGGGCGCGGCAAGCGCGCCGAGGGCAAGCGATCCTTCGACGGCGCCGCCAAGCCCGACGGCCCGCGCAGCAACAACATGGATCACGCGAAGCGCCGCCTCGAAATGAACGAGAAGAAGCGCGAGAAGTCCGCTCCGAACGCGAAGGGCGCCGCCAAGCAGAACGGCTCCAAGAAGAAGGCGGGCGTCGGCGGCTACAACTACAGCAGGTTCGCGAACAACTAAGGCGCACTCGGGGCGAGCTGATCCGACTTCGTATCTCCCATATATATAGGTAAGCGCCGCGCATCGTTTCAAGATGCGCGGCGCTTCTTCGTTTCCGAAAGGGAACCTCTTCCTAGACGATGCGCTCAGGATGCGCGTACACGTTGAAGACGTCGCGCTTGGCGAATCCGACTAGCGTGACGCCCCAACGCTGGGCCAGACGCATCGACAAGCTTGTGGGCGCACCGGGAGACGCAACAACAGGGCAGCCGAGACGAATCACCTTCACGATGATCTCGCGCGGCACCCGGCCGCTGAATAGGAGCATCTTATCCGACGCATCCACCCCGTTCAAGAAGCACCAGCCGACCAGCTTGTCCAAAGCACTGTGGCGCCCGATATCCTCGAACCATGCAACCACCCCGCACTGGTCGACCAGAACCGCGCTGTGCACGCCGCCCGTGCGCCGAAACAGCAGCGAGCGGTCCTCCAGAAGAGCCATGCGCTCGACCACCTGAGCCGCTTGCAGCGTGAGATCGGACTCCACCGGCAAGAACCCTTCCGCATCGCACGAGGGATCTCCGCCGTCACCACGCTCGAACACTCCGGAAATCACCACCCCGCCGTCGCGCAGCGTTTCGACGTGTCGGCGACGTCGACGCGAAGCCCCGGCAACATCGACACGCACCGACACCGCACCCGAATCCAGATCGACGTCTATAGCGCTCACCTGCTCAGGATCCGTGACAACACCCGCCAAGAACAAGTTGCCTGCGACCAGCTCGCGCACATCCCAAGGCGAACATGTCGTGTCGCACTGCCGTGCGCCGTTCACGAACACGGTCAACTCCGCCTCCTGGATGACCGAATCGTCCCGCTTCGAAAAGCGCGCGTCTTCGTACCGCACGATAGGCATATGCGTGCATGCCGAAACCTTGGACTCCGTATCGACAAGGGCAAACGAACGGCTGCGGATCATGGAGCACCTCTTTTCAACCGATCGCATTCGCAACTCCGAGCGGGCGGCGACCCGAAAAGGCCGCCGCCCGGAGAGGGAGGGAAGGCGAGATCAGGCATTCACCTTGTTGGGAAGGTACCAAACCGAAGGATTCGCCCCTTCGTCGGGAAGCAGCTGGAAGCCGGCGGCGGATTCGGCCTGCTTTTTCAGCGTTTCCAAGTCGCCGAACACGCGCGCGCCAGCCGGACATGCAGCCACGCACGCCTGAGGCTCGTTGCCGCCTGCATCGATACGATCGACGCAGAAGGTGCACTTGTCAACGCGCCCCTGCGGCATGGCGGTATACATGACGGCTTCGTACTCGTTAAGTTCGGTCCCGAAATAGCCGTCCTCGTTCTCGCGGTAATAGCGCGCGCCGTAGGGGCAAGCCATGATGCAGGATTTGCAGCCGATGCACTTCTCCTTGTCCACCACCACGATGCCGTCTTCGCGTTTGTAAGTAGCGCCCTCGGTCGGACACGCCTCGACGCAAGGCGGATTCTCGCAATGCATGCACAGCATGGGGACGATATGCATCGTTGCGTCTGGATACTCGCCCTCAAACTCTCGCTTGACATGGGAGCGCGTTATACCCGGAGGGGTTCCATGCGCCTCCTTACACGCTACGGCGCATGCGTGGCATCCCACGCATTTCTTCAGATCGATCAGCATTCCGTAAGCCATGGTTCACTCCTCCCTTTATGCGATCTTCTCAAGCTTGACGCGAATGCACTGGTCGAACGCCGAGCACACATGATCCATGCGGTCAGGGGTCTGACCGGGAACCAGATGCACAACGGGAACGCCCTTGTCCTTCGCAATGGGCATATAGGCCGACTTCGAACCCCAGTGCCCGCCGATGACGGCCACGCATTCGGAATGCACGCCCTCGGACGTAGCCAGCACGCCCTCCACCGATACGCCGTCGACCGTGACAAGCCTCACCTTATCACCGCTGGCGAACCCTTTCGCCCGAGCCGTAGCGGCGTTGATCTCAATGGTGTAGCCGTAAGGGTTCTCTTCATTGATCTCGTTGATCCAGGGGTTCTCCATGAGCCACGAGTCGGTGTTGATCGCATCGGTGTAATACACGGGGAGGATGTCGAAGCCAGGATCGGTCACCTCATACCCGCAGCCGGGCTTCCAATCGGGAAGAGCCTGGTAGTCGTCGACCTCCCACGGAATGCCCAGCTCGGCGACCTTGGCCTCCACCTTGCTCTTCGCCTCCAACAGGAAGTCGAAGTACAGCGGCACGCGGCCAGGTTCACCGTTTGCCCAGATGTACACTTCGTCAACGGTGCGAGGATGATCGTACACAGCATGCTCTTTCAGCCATGCGAAGTCGTGCTCTTCGTCGATGTTGGATTTTAAGATGGAATCGGCGAAAGCCTCTACGTCGAGCTTCTGGTCCATGGGTACCGAATACTCGTCCTTCACGCGGAACATGCCGTTAAGCGTGGCGATGAATTCGGCGTTCTTTCCGGCGCGACTTGCCAATTCTGCGAACAGCTGCCAGCTGGAAGGCGCGCCGTCCTTCGGCTCGACGACCTTCTGCCACACGGGAACGGTCCACGGATTTTCCAAACCGCCGATGACACGATGGTTGCCTGCTGCATGCGGCAGCGGCTCGGTGCGCTCCAGATAGCAGCATTCGGGCAAGATCACATCGTAGAAATAGGACGACTCGTTCAGAAACATATCGATGCCTACAACGTACTCGTAATTCTTGAAGATTTCAGCCTGTTCGTCGTAGTTGCCCCACCATTTGATGGGATTGCATGCATAGCAGAGAGCGACCTCGGCGGCCTGCGTGCGATACAGGTCGGGATGAGCCTGGGCAATGTGCTCGAAGTGGTTGTCGTCGGACATGGGCTGGAGTTCCATCATGCCCATGGTCGTAGGCGTGTAATCGCCTTCGTACACCTTTTTATAGTAAGAGTTCGGGAATGCAAGCAGCAGACCGGCGCAGTCGATGAGCCCCTCGGGCTCCCATAAACCGGGGCGCCACGACATGGTCGGGTTGTCGTCGGCCCAGCCGTTGCAGATGGGATCGAAACCGCAGAAGCCGCCGACGGAGTTCGTCGAACCGATGAGGTTGTTCAGGCTGAACACGGCCCAGCAGCTATGGAAAGCGTGCTTATGGCGCGTGATGCCGGAAAACGCGTCGACGGCAGCAGGGCGATAAGGCAACGTCACGCCGTCGATCTCGGTGGTCTGGCCGATGCAGGCCGCTTCGCCAAGCTCTTTGGCAACCTGGCGGATAGTGGCCGCGGGAACCGTGGTTATGCTCTCCTGGTACTCGGGCGTGTAGGTCTTCAGATGCTCTTTATACAGGGTGAATCCTGTCGAGCACTGCCTGCCGTCCACCTCGAACGTACCCTCGAGTTGGGGGGCGCTGCACCGATCGTAAGGCTTCGCCTCGCCGTCGGAATCCATGTACAGCGAATGCCCTGTCTTCTCGTCGAAGACGATGCGCTTGGTATCCAGGTCGACCAGAGAAGGGCCGTTGGTACGATTCGCAAGGAACTCGATGTCGATGAGGTTTTCCTCGTGAACGAGCACGTACGCGATGGCAAGCGCCGCAGCGGCATCGGTGCCGGGGCGAATAGGCACCCAGAGATCGGCTTTCTCTCCCGCAGCGCCCATATGCGGATCGAACACCACGTGGCGCAAACCGTTCTTGCGACGCTCAGCGAAAGGCTCGACGGTCATGTTGTATCCATGACGGGTAGCCGTGCCCGCATTGGTGCCGAACTGGACGACGTAGTTGCAGTTGACATAGTCGGGACGCGCATTGCCCGTCCCCGTGAACAGGTATTCTATCTGATGGACCCCGGCTCCGCAGATATCGGAGCAGCTGCCTTCGGCGTTGCCGTAGATCACGCCGAGTGCCGTATGGCGCACCAGAGAGCCGATCTGGCTAGCCACCATGGACATGCCGGTGACGGCGTGCGGGCCGCTGCGCTCGATAGCCGCCTTCATGTGCTCGTCCACCAACCCGTAGGCCTCGTCCCAGCTGATCTCCTCCCAACCCGGATCCTCGTCGAAGCCCTTCTTGGGATTCGTGCGCTTCAGAGGCTTGGTGATGCGGTTGGGATCGTAGAGTTGCATGATGCCCGACGCGCCCTTGCCGCATATATGCCCGCGGCCGATGGAGCTGTCGGGATTGCCCGTCAGTTCTACCACAACGCCGTCGATGACATGCGCTTTAATGGAGCAGTTGTTGAAGCACATGTTGCAGGTAGTGGGGATCCACTCGCCCGCTTTCGGATCGTAGGCCGTTTTCTCGACCCCCGCCGTATGCTCGGACTCCTTTTCGGCGCCTGGCGCGCAACCGACGATACCGCCCGCTAGCCCTACGCCGAGCGCAGTCGCCCCCCCCGCCCGCCACAAAACCCCTTCGGCTGATTCCCATGCCGTTCTCGCTCATGGTGCTACCCCCTTCAGCTCGTCTACGAGGGCACCCGCAACTTCAGCGGCTGTCCCCTCCGACACCGCTTAGTGTCTGCTGTCAAGGTACTCTATAGTTCTATGACAGTCAATCACTTTAATTATCCTATCTTGAGCATGAAGAAGAGTGTGCGTAGCCCCGCTGCCTGCGCGCATCGGCCATGGAAATGCTGGACCAAGCGACGGTCCAGGCAGCGTACGCGATTCGAAGCAGATGCTTCATGAAACATCTGCGCTAGTTTCGCCCTACTTCAAGAAGCTGTCGATATTGTTGAACGCTTCGCCGAACGCGCTCGGGGCAATGACGAGACCGCCCTTCTCTTTGACGCTCTCATAGATGAGGTTCATCGTGCGAAGTTGGAGCGCCTTGTCGTTGCGATCGTAGACAGCCGCCGCATCGACAAACATCTCGGAGATGTCTTTTTCGATTTCTGCGAGCAAGAGTCGCGCGTTGCGCTCGCGCTCCGCCTGCGCTTCCTTGGACATGGCATCCTGCAGCTCTTTGGGAATAGCGATGTCGCGGATCTCCACCGATACGACCGAGATGCCCCACGAACGCGTCTTTTCGTCGAGGATATCCTTGATCTCACCGTCCAGCTGCTCTCGCCGCGTGGCAACTTCGGCCAGATTGATGCGCCCCACCGCATCACGCAGCGCTGTTTGCGCGGCCCACCAAATGGCCGACGCGTAGTCCTCTACCTCGACGCAGGCGTCTTTGGGATTCCACACCATCCAGAACAGCACGGCATCGATATCGAGCGGCACAAGGTCGGCGGTCAACGCCTCCTCCGCCGTGAACGGCGTGGTGATCATGCGCTGGTCAATGTGCGCAGTAGCATGTTCTACCACGGGAACGACGAAATAAAGCCCAGGGCCAGCAATGCGGTTGAAGTTGCCTAAACGCAGCACCACGACACGCTCCCACTGCGGCGCAATACGAATGCTGAACGCGGCCACCGCGCCAGCCATCACCGCGACGATAACCACCGTCGAGGTAAGCATGCTCCAAAGCGCAGCGAGAATGGCACCCGCAACGATAAGGAATACCGATGCCGCAAAAATGTATACGCTGTTGCGCGAGGTTTTCCGCCCGACGGGCGCAACCATACCTTTCGGCCGGACGGCCGACTCCACGCGCTTTTCTTCGTTTCGCTTCGATTTGCTTCGCATGATGGCTCCCCCGTTGCCCCAACCCCTTGGCTCGCGCCCCTAAGCTCCGCCCCCTAACAGCAATATCTGTTCGCTCACCAGGTCATGGATATCCTCGGATGTCAAACCCTTAGCAAGAGCCTGCTGGACGAAATCGATTGCAAGCGCCTCGACGTCTTGGCCGACAGCCGACAGATCGACATCCTTGAGGTCAGACACATACGTGCCACGTCCGCGCTTCGTGAAGATGTAGCCGTCACGCTCGAGATCCTGATACACTTTGTTGATGGTGTTGTAGTTCACACCCAATTGAACGGAAAGCTCGCGTACGGAAGGGAGGCGCTCGCCACGTTCGTACTTTCCTGAAGTGATGAGGAACACGAGCCGCTTGCGAATCTGAATCCACAGAGGGACGCCGCTTCTTTCGTCCACTTGGAACGAACCCATGGCGTCGAACGCTACTTCTCTTTCGATAGTCTTCTCAATCATAGTGATTGTCATAGTATCACATATCGCAATGACAGACTGGCTACATCCAGAACGATAGCAGACTCATGTCGACGAGACAGAAGCGCTCGGCGGCCACGAGAAGGGAGAACCGCAGGCAGATGCCCCGAGCAGCGTGCTCGCAGCCCCCACGACGAACAGTGAAGGGTTGGGCGAACGCAGGCATTCGACATCCACCGATAGCGGCACCACGATCCCCGCCAGCACGACACCCAACCAAAACAGCATTGCAGAATGTCCCGATAGCAACTCAGCAGCCGAATGAGCGGCAGCTTCGTCGCCCATGAGCGAAACGATGATGAACGCCGCAATGGCGATAGCCTCGATCGCAACGAGAACCGCATCGAGCCGAAGCAGACTAGCGAAACCCCCGATCGTTTCATCGCGCGAAAACCTGAAGAAGCCTATGATCGTCAGCACGGCAGCTCCGGTTGCCAACGCCGACGCGACGAACACGATCGGCACAAGCGGTGAGTTGAGAAACGGCACGGCCGGATAGAGCGAGAGAAACACGCCGGCATACAGCACCACGAACAGAGCCAGCAAAGCGGCGAAGACACTGACCACGGTTTCGGCAACGCGCAAACCCGGTCCATCATCCGAGAACCCCATTAAAAACGCCGCGAACGCCGTCGCGCAGAACAACGCAAGTGCCCACGCCCCCGCTGAAAGCAGACTGCCGGACGGGGTAAGGAACAATCGGAAAGCCTGATCGGGAGCCCCTAAATCGAGCGCGAGAAACACCGTTCCGAGCGCGACGAGTACCGGGCCAGCCAGCAAACCCGCATCCGTCACCGCGCTGGCGCCGCGCAGCCACGATCGATTGCTGACGCGCAGTGCAAAGTCCACGAACGAACCGAGCAGAAATGCACCCCCTCCCGCACCCGCAAGAAACAGATACCACGCGATATACGAACTGACCATGACGAGCGCGCTCCCCTCGGCGATCGATGACCCCCTGCGCCCATTGTACGCCATCTGCACGGCAGACCTCAACGAAACGGAAAAGCGACGAAGAGCCGCACGGGTGCCACCTCGTCGCAGTAAAGAACCGGGCCGCAAGATGCGACCCGGTTCTTTACTGCGCGTCCACGTCGATGGGCGCGTTTTCCGCGTCACCCTTGCGGCGCTTGCGATCGCGCCACCAGCGGGACAGGCTATGCACGAGCCACTCCACTACGGGAATGGTGAGAAAGGCCACCCAGGCGGGATGCGGCTGGTTCAGCACGAACGCCATCCAGCAGAACCAGGCCACCACCGCGATGGGATACGCGCCCGACACCAGCGGCGCGAGGCGCTTGCGCCCGATGGCGTGACCCACCATGTAGTACAAGGGAATAGTCAGGAACAGAAACAGCCCCATGGCCCACGCGCCGTTCAAAATGCCCAGCAGCAGGTACACGACGATGACCATGAGCGGATACGGGAACTTCACCCACGACTTCTCGAACTCGCGTAGGTAGTGCTTGCGCACGGGAATAGACTTCCCCACTTCGTCACCGTACTTGGCGCGAGCATCGTCGATGCTGTCGAAGCGCTCGCCCCGCACGGTGTAACCGCACGGCTCGTACCAACGCTCTTCGCGATCCCATCCGTGATGGTACCGTGCATGCGCGTCCTGCCAGCTGTCGAACTGCTCGCCGTTAATGACCACCTTGGCGCCGTCGATGACCACATCATCGTCGCCTGCGCTGTTGCCGGGGCTCTTCACGTGCACGCCGTCCCAACCCACGTGCACTTCCTCGCCCTTCTTGGTGTCTTTCACGTGCACGCCGTCGCGCCACGACACGTGCACGTACTCGTCTCCATCCTCCACGTGAATCCCGCCGGGACCGATGTGCACCTTGCCCTTCTTGCCGGACGATGCGGCTTCGGTTCCGCCCGACGCATCGGAGGCCGCAGCCGCATCGGCGGGCGCTGGCGGGGGATCTGCAGGGGAAGCCGTCGCAGTCTCCTGCTCGGCCTGGCGCTTAGCGGCGCGATCGGCCGCCTCGAACGTGATGTCGTCGCGGATCTCTTCGTCGACGTACAGCAGATCGTCCAGCGACAGACCGTACAGCTGAGCCAGCGCGATGAGGTTGTCGGTGTCGGGGGACGACTCGGAGCGCTCCCACTTCGACACGGCCTGCCGCGACACGCCCAGACGCGCGGCAAGCGCCTCCTGCGAAAGCCCCGCCTGCTTGCGGCGCTCGGCCAAGCGTTGCGCGATCTCTACGTTCATGGTGTGCTGCCTTTCTCGTTTCGTCCATAGTAGCGTACCCAGAAGACTACGGTTGCGAGGAAGCGAGCGCGACCTATTTCAGTTGGAATTTTCCGCAATTATTGGTTGCGGAACGTTTGAACTGGGAAAAGAGAAGCTCCCCGGCGCTACAGCTTGCGCTTGCTGATGTCGAAGACCACCCATACCGACAACACGGCCGCCCCCAGGTAGCCGAAGAACGCGAGCACCGGCACGCCCAGCAGACGCGGCTCCATCGACGACAGCGACAGCATACTCGATCCGATGAACAGCCCGGCTATGATGATGCCGATGGTCAGACGGTTGATGATCTTGGCCAGCTTCGACAGCGGCGCCTCGCTGCCCAGCACCTCCATGTTCATCTTCAGCTGGCCGCGCGTGAGCATCTTGAGCGTTTCGCCGGAATACCGTGCCGCGTCGAGCGCGCCATGCGACGACGAGCGCAGCGCGAGAGCCAGATCCTGCATGGCCTGCACAAGCTCGTCGCCCTGGTTCTTCGAGCGCTGGATATGGGCGTTGATGATGGACACGACGTTCTGGTTCGGGATGAACGGCGCGATGGTACCCTCCAGCGTGACGATGCCGCGCGACACGCTGGTGATGGAAGACGGCAGCGTCACCTTGCACGACCGCGTGAGCATGAGGATGTCGTTCAGGAACGCCCCGATGTCGATATCGGCCACATCGCACGAGCCGTAATCGTTCAATAGCAGGTCGAGGTCAGCCAAAAAGCGCGTATGGTCGATAACCGAATTGTCCTTCGCGATGGCAAAGGACAATAGCGCATCCTTGAGCTCGGACGAGCTCTCCATGCCAACCGCCTGGATGATATTGCCGAATCCGGCGCGATCGCGCGGCGACAAACGACCCATGATGCCGAGGTCGATGTAGACGATCTTGCCGCTGCGAACGAGAAGGTTGCCCGGATGCGGGTCGGCATGGAAGAACCCGTGATCGAGGATCTGCGAGGCGTAGTTGTCGAGGATCTTCTCGCCGATCTCCTCGAGGTCGTAGCCCGCTTTCCGCAGACGGTCGGTCGCCAGGATGGGAATGCCGTCGATGTATTCCATGACCAGCACGTACTCGCCGCACAGCTCGGTATGCACTTTCGGGCAATCGATGAAGGCGACGCCCTTGTTCAGGCGCGCGAACTCCTCGAGGTTAGCGGCTTCGCGCTGGAAGTCCGTCTCCTCGAGGAACGTGGCCCACAGCTCTTCCACCACGTCGCGCAAGTCGAGCATCTGCTCGTCCTTCATGAAACGCGCAGCGTAGCGCGCCACCATGCGCATGATATCGATATCCTGGGCCATCGTGGTCTTCACGCCGGGGCGTTGGATCTTCACGGCCACGATCTCGCCCGTGACAAGGCGCGCCTTGTGCACCTGGGCCAGCGAGGCGCTTCCCAGCGGCGTGGGATCGATGGCGTCGAACACGTCGCCCTGCGCGTCGCCGTAGATGTCGTCGAGCGCCTCGAGGATGGCCTCGAACGGCAGCGGGTCGCACTCCATCTGCAGCTTCGCCAGTTCGTCGCAGTACGCCTTCGGCAAAATCTCCGAGCGCGTAGACAGCGTTTGGCCGATCTTCACGAAGCTGGGGCCCAGGTCCTCCAGCATGGCGCGAAAGGCCTCGGGCGTGAAACCCTTCAGGAAGTGGTGCTTGCGCAGGATATCGGATATTTCCTTGAGGCGCCGCGTGCGCGTCTTGCGGTTCAGATGGAACCGATCCTCGGGATCGACCTCCGAACCGGAGCTGAAAAAATAGCGCAGCAGCGTGTTCTCCGGCATGGACGGGCAGCTCGCAGCCGTGCGCTAGGCGCCCGGCGTTTGCGGCGCGGCAGCCGAAGCCGCCTCGTCGTCGACGGACACCGCGGAAGCGTCGCCCACTTCAGCCTCGGAAGCCGACTTCGCGTTCGCCTTCTCGGCGAACTCGGCAGCCTTGGCGACGAACGCCGCACGCTCCTCCGGCGTCATGGCGGCCATGCGAGCCTCCAGCACGTCGTAGCGCACGCTTGCAGCCACGTCTTCCGCCTTATGCTTCAATTCGGTGTTGATCTGCTTGCCCTGATCCACGGTGAGCTCGCCTTTGGAGATGAGCTGATCAACCAGATCCTTGGTTTTTTCGCCGGTTATGGCCATCGCGCCGATGCCGGCCAGGAAGATGTCTTTGAATCCGTCGCTGAGGGTAGCCATACGAGCCTCCTATGCTTGCGATTCACCGTCCGCGACGCGGACGGCCTCTGCATCCATGATGCACCAAATCGACGAAAAGGGCAATGCTCGCAACGCGAGCATGAGCGAAGCCGTCAAAGGAAGGTTGCCGCTTGTTCGCCTTGCGACCGCCCCGCCGAGGTCGACGGGGCGGCAGGCTTCGACCGGAGTCAGCCGATCGTCAGCCGCGCGTCATATGCGGCGGCCTGCGTCCGATGTCGGAGCGATACAGCTCGCTCAGCAGCTGCGCAACGCTCGCCTCGCTCGTCGAGCTCCCGCCTTTCGCGACGCGATCTTCGTCGCGAGCGGACGCCTCGGCCATGCCGAGCTGCTTCATCAGATTCTTCGCTTCGTCATTGGACAAGGGTTTCGATGCCATCAGACATGCACGCTCCTCCCGTATGACGACAAGCTGTCAAGGCAGTTGTTACTACCTTAGTACTATAAAGAAGGATCGCGGGATGACGGGCGAGCAACCAACAATCGGTTAGACGTGGCCAGACGAAAGGAGCGTTTCGCGGAAGCTTCGCTCACAGACGGCAGAAACGAAGCGGCGAGCGGAGACCGTCCGCTCGCCGTTCAGGATGCGAACAGGGGAACCGCATGCAGAAAAGACGCTTTAGGCCGCGCGCTCGGAAGCGAAAGACCGGCGCTCGGAAGGCGCGAGATGGGGCAGCTCCACTCCCGCCAGGGACGATTGAGCGCCGAACTCCGCGCCTTCGAACCACCCTTCCTCCAACGCGAGCGCATGCTCGGCCTGCGGTGCGGGCGAAGCCGCAGGCGCGCTTTGGCGACCCTCCACCCATGTGGCGGCTACGACGCTTGCCACGATGACCACGGCGCCAGCCATACCAGCCGCAGAAAGCGCTTCGCCCAGCAGCATGAACGAGAACGCCGCAGTGAACACCGGCTCGCCTGTGAGCAGCAGCGACACGGTGGAGGACGGCAACTCCGTCAGCGCCACGTTCTGCAGCATGAAGGTAAGGCAGGTGCTGAGCAGCGCCAGAAAGGCGATAGTGCCCCAGGCTACGGGCTGCACGGCCGCCACGTTCACGGGCGGCTCGAAAACCAGCGCGCACGCAAGAGCCACGACGAACGAGGCGACTATCTGCGTTCCCGCCACCGTGGTGGCGTCCAGCTGCTCCAAGCCGCGCTCGCCGAACACGAGCGCGCCAGCCAACGCCACGGAGGACAGCAGCGCGAGGATCTCGCCCAAGCCGAACGAAGGAGCTCCCCCGTTGCTGCACAAGAGGTAGAGCCCGACCACGACCGCCGCCTGGAACGGCAGGAAGGCCAGCGGATAACGACGGCGGTTCACCAGGCACGACAACAGCGGCGCGAACACCACGGGCAACGCCACCAGGAAGCCCACGTTAGTGGCCGTGGTCAAGTCGAGCGCTACATTGCAGGTGAGATACGCCAGCGCCATGCAAAGCGCTGCGGGCATCCAGGCGCCGATACGCGCGCCCTTTAGCTGGCGCACGATGCGCGGGCCGAAGAAGATCGCGAACACGAGCGCGGCCAAGCCGAACCTGATGGCGAGGCACCACATGGGCGTGATGCTCTCGTACGCCATCTTCGTGATAGCGTTACCCGATCCGAAGATAACGGTCTGCAGCACGACGCACGCGACATAGGGCCAGCGCTTGCTACGAGTTTTCACGGGGTGCCTCCTTTCGATCCGCAGCTTGCACGGCGCTCGGCAGCGCAAGACTCTCACGTCCCGCCCTCGCGGAACTTCACTGGATGATGTTCTAGGGTTGCTGGCACATGGTATGGGTTCTCCTGATAAAAGTAAAATGAGATTATCTTTTTAAGATTTTAAGAGTTTCTTGTTATTCCTTTTCAAGCTCCGTATAGTGACATACATCGAAGAACGGTGTGAAGATATTGTGAGCAAGAGAAGGAGCGATCTGTGGGCAACCAGAAATACGATGCGTTCCTAAAGGTGGCTGAAACAGGCAGTTTCAAACAGGCCGCCCACGACCTAGGATACACCCAGGCCGGCATCAGCTACCTCGTGAGCACGCTCGAACGAGAACTGGACGTGCCGCTGTTCGTGCGCGACTACGGCGGCGCGCACCTCACCTCGGACGGCGCCGATCTGCTTCCCTGGGTGCAGAACGTGTGCAACAGCGAGCGCCAGCTGGAGATGCGCCTCGCCGAGCTCAAGCACCTCGAAAGCGGCATCGTGCGCGTAGCGGCGTTCACGAGCACCGCCATCCAATGGTTCCCCGGTATCGCGAAGCGCTTCCTCGCACAGCATCCAGGCATCGACTTGCAGCTGATCTGCGTCGACGACGAAGATGCACTGGAAGAGGCCGTGTGGCGCGGCGACGCTGACTGCGGTTTCTTCGTCTACCCCATCAAGCACGACCTGCACGCCGTTCCGCTGCGGAAGGATCCGCTCCTCGTGGTGCTGCCGCCCGACCATCCTCTGGCCGACGCGCCGTTCGTGCCGCGCGAGGCGCTGGCGGAAGAGCTGTACATCCGCCTGGAAAGCGGCACGTCGTCGGAAATGGAAACGCTGTTCCGAGCGAACGACGTGGAGCCCAACGTGCGGTTCACCATCGACAGCGACTATGCGGTGATGAGCATGGTCAGCGCGGGACTCGGATTCAGCGTGCTGGCCGACCTCATCCTGCGCGATGCGCCGTTTCCCCTGGCCGTCAAGCAGCCCGAAGTGGAAACAAGCCGCGAGATAGCCATAGCGCTGCGCTCGCTGGAAACAGCTTCAACGGCTACGCGCGCGTTCTTGGACGCAACGCAAGCCTGGATAGCCGAGACATACGAGGAGTGAAAGGACTGCCAACCTAAGCGAAGGCGGCAAGTTGCCATCCTGTGCAGCCAGCTCAGGATGGCAACTTGCTAGCAGCCTAGCAGCGGCGGAACATCCGTGCCGTGGGCGCACACGTAAGTAGGACGCTCCGCTTCAAGCACGATCTGAGGGAACATACCCCATAGCGCCGCCGCGGTGGCGCAGCCCGCGCCGCTTCCCGACTGCATGTCGAAGGGACTGTCGCCCACGTACAGGCACGTCTGAGGAGCCAGCCCCAGCCGTTCGCAGCCGTGCGCCACGGGACCGGGATGCGGCTTGTGCTCCGGCCAGTCGTCGGAGCCGATGAGGAAGTCGAAGTATCCGGTCAGGCCGAACAGGTCGAGGCCCCGCATGGCCACCTCGTGTCGTTTCGACGTGACCACGGCCAGCGGCAAACCCGCTTCCTTGAGGCGTTCGAGCATGGGCACGGTGCCGTCGAACAGCCTGATCATGTCATCATGCACCTCGGCGTTGTATTCCCGGTACACACGGCACAGCTCCTCGTGCACGGCCGGGTCATCCGTGAAATCCCACATCTGGGTGTTGAGGGGCTGTCCCACCTTGGCCATGAGACGCTCGTCGGGGATAGCCTCGCGCAGCACCGTGCGCGCCGTGTAGCGAAACGTGGCGAGCAGCAGATCGTGCGTATCGAGCAAGGTCCCGTCCAGGTCGAACAGAACGGCTTGCATATCGTGTGATACCATACCATCCTTCATTTCCGTTATGCGATTCGCGCGAAGCGCGAACAAGAACTCGCAGGTTGGCGCAGTAAGTCAGCGAGAGGCGCCCTGACGCCCGAGATCGCGGGGAGGGCGAGGGCGAAGCGTACTTCGGTACGCGAGTCCTCGACCTCGCCACGAGATCGGGTGCCAGGGCGCATCGCAGCGTCGGCCGGTTCCGCGTGCCGTCAGGCACGCGGAACACCCCTACTCGAACAGGCCGCCGAACAGGGACAGCTCGGAGCCCCAGACCTTGGCGTTGCGCTGGGAGAACGCCAGCGCGTCGGTGAGGGCCGCCAGCGGGATGTCGCGGCGAGCGCCCGTGCTGCGGCGCTTGATCTCCACCTTCTGCTCGGCCAGGCCGCGCTTGCCCACGATGACCTGCAGCGGCCAGCCGATGAGGTCGGCATCGGCGAACTTCACGCCGGCGCGCTCCTTGCGGTCGTCGATGACCACCTCGAGGCCCAGCTTCGCCAGATCGCTCGCCAGCTTCTCGGCCGCGGGCTGCACCTCGTCGTCGCCCACCGTCAGCGGGATGACGCACACGTGCGCGGGCGCCACCGTGAGCGGCCACATGATGCCGTTCTCGTCGTTGTGCTGCTCCACGATGGCGGCCATGGTGCGCGAGATGCCCACGCCGTAGCAGCCCATGAGGAACGGCTGCTCGGAGCCGTCTTCCGCCATGAACGTGGCGCCCATGGCCTTCGAGTACTTGTCGCCCAGCTGGAACACCTGCGACACCTCGATGCCGCGCGCGCCTTCCAGCGGCAGCCCGCACGACGGGCAGCTGTCGCCCGGCTGCACGATGCACAGGTCGGCCCACTCGTCCACCTGGAAGTCCTCGCCCAGACGCGCGCCCACGTAGTGGTAGCCGTCCTCGTTGGCGCCCACGACCCACTTCGGCACGGCCTGCAGGCTGCGCGCCGCGATGACGTAGGCTTCCTCGGGCAAACCGACGGGGCCCATCGAGCCCTTGTGCAGGCCGAAGGCTTCCATGTCCTCGTCGGTGAGCAGCGTGAAGCCGCCGGCCACGCGCGCCGCCTTCAGCTCGTTGAGCTCGTGGTCGCCGGGAATGAACATGACCACCAGCTTGCCCTCGTCGTTCTTTCCGGACAGAGCCTTCACCGTGGAGGACTCGGGGATGTCCAAGAACGCGGCCAGTTCGGCGATGGTGTGCACGCCGGGCGTGGCGACCTTCTCCATCGGCACGTCGTAGACGGTGGGGCGCGCCAGGCAGTCGCCGGCTTCGGTGTTGGCCGCGTAACCGCAGGTGCAGTGCACGAGCTCGGCTTCGCCCGCTTCGGCGAGCGCCATGAACTCGCAGGTCACGCTGCCGCCGATCTGGCCGGAATCCGCCTCCACGGGACGGTAGTCCATGTCCATGCGCTCGCAGATGCGCCCGTAGGCGGCGCTCATGTCGTCGTAGGTCTTCTGCAGCGACTCCTGGCTCGCGTGGAAGCTGTAAGCGTCCTTCATGATGAACTCGCGGCTGCGCAGAAGGCCGAAGCGCGGGCGGATCTCGTCGCGGAACTTCACCTGGATCTGGTACAGCGTGAGCGGCAGCTCCTTGTAGGAGCGCAGCTCGTTGCGCACGAGGGCCGTGATAAGCTCCTCGTGGGTGGGCCCGAGGCAGAACTCGCGGTCGTGGCGGTCCACCAGGCGCATGAGCTCGGGGCCGTAGTCGTTCCAACGGCCGCTCTCGTGCCAGAGCTCTCCGGGCTGCAGCGCCGGCATCATGATCTCCTGGGAGCCGATGGCGTCCATCTCCTCGCGCACGATGCGCTCCACCTTCGCCAGCACCCGCTTGCCGAGCGGCAGGAACGTATACACGCCCGAGGCCGTCTTGCGGATCATGCCGGCGCGCAGAAGCAGCTTGTGGCTGGCGATCTCCGCATCGGTCGGGTCCTCCTTGAGCGTGGGCACGCACAGCTCGCTCATGCGCATGATATTCGCGTTCGTCATAGCTTTCCTATCTCCTCCATCAAAGCGTCCACGATGGCCTTCTCCTCCACCTTGCGGACGACGTCTCCCTTGGAAAACACCACGCCCATCCCTGCTCCGCACGCCACGCCGATGTCGGCGTCGGCAGCCTCGCCCGGGCCGTTCACCACGCAGCCCATGACGGCCACCTTGAGCGGCTTGCCCAGGTTCGCGATGCGCTCCTCCACCTGCTGCGCCAGCCCGATGAGGTCCACCTGGCAGCGCCCGCACGTGGGGCAGCTCACGAGCTCCGGCGCGCGGCGGCGCAAATCGAGCGCCGCGAGCAGCGTCCAGCAGGCACGGACCTCCTGCACGGGGTCGTCGGTGAGCGAGATGCGCAGCGTGTCGCCGATGCCCTCTTCCAGCAAGATACCCAGGCCACAGGCGCTCTTGATGACGCCCTGGAACAGGGTGCCGGCCTCCGTCACGCCGATGTGCAGCGGGCACGTCGGCAGCTCGCGGGCGAGCTGGCGGTACGTGGCCACCGTGGCCATGACGTCGTGGGCCTTCGCGCTGACCACCAGGTCGCGGAAGCCGCGGCCCTCGCAGTAACGCACGTAGTCGGCGGCCGAGCGCGCGAGCTTCTGCGCGAGCGTGAGGTCGGTGC
>ERZ826396.392-NODE-392-length-65030-cov-16.033828_pt1 | contig 65030 bp, 49 predicted proteins | sample MGYA00519926_ERZ826396 | MGnify/ENA primary metagenome ERZ826396 (study PRJEB31778, sample SAMEA3449230) | human gut metagenome | biome: human gut; feature: human-associated habitat; material: faeces | place: United Kingdom | collected 2010/2012 ... | reverse complement strand
TCACCCCACTTGTTATTCAGTATATCATACTGTCTAACAAATGGGGTGCAGTTCAGATTTTAGCTTTCTTATTTTTTTTATTAAGATTTTTGTTATGTTTTCTTATGAAGACAGCCATCGCAATTCCCCTTAAGAAATCAGGGAAAATAAAAATCAATGTTTTCTTAAGGGGAAGTTGCTTTCAGAGGGGATGTTTTTTTGTTGGGACGGGAAAACGGCGGCAGTTGCCTGCCGCCGGAAAGAATCTTTATGATGTGTATCATTTACCAGAAATTCCAGAAGGAAGCAGCTGCTGGGGTTTCTGTCTTGGTGCCAGGTTTCATGGCTTTCTGGAAATCTGTCATGGCATTCTGCAATTTGGTGTAAGCTGCATTCACAGTATTCTGGGAAGTCAGAGGGGCTGTCAGAATTTTTTCTGCTTCTGCTACTGCTGTATCCAACGCGGCTTTCTGTGCCTGAGGCACCCATTTTTCTGTAGGTGCCACATCTGTGCCGTCAGAAGATACCTGAATATCTTTCATCAGTTCTCTGGCTGTTGCTACCTTTGTCCGCAGTGTATCCACGTTGGATACATTGACTTTGATGGTGAACATACCTACTGTATTGCTGCCGTCCTGGGCTGTTGCCTTAATAACAGCCTGACCGGGCATCAAAGCAGTGACTTTCCCATTTTCCACTTTGACTACGTCAGGATTTTCACTAGTCCAAACAACAGTCTTGTTTGTAGCATCGCCGGGCTGTACATCTGCTGTCAATGTTGCGACGTCGTTCACATTCAGTGTGTTTTTGCCGCTGATGGTAATCTGTGTCACTTTTACATCAGCCTTTGTTACGGTTACAGTACAGGTTGCCTGTTTATCTCCTACTTTCGCTGTGATAATGGCTTCACCTGCCGCTTTCGCTGTCACTTTGCCGTTATTGTCCACTGTCGCAACATTTGTTGCATTGCTTTCCCATGCAACCGTTCTGTTTGTTGCATTATCAGGTTTTACTGTTGCAGTCAGAGTTGCTTCCTTTCCAGCAATCAGTTCCAGACTGGATTGATCCAGTGTCACGCTTTCCACTGCTACTTCCGCTGCTGTCACCTTCACATTACAGGTTACCTGTTTATCTCCTACTTTCGCTGTGATGGTGGCTTCACCTGCCGCTTTCGCTGTCACTTTGCCGTTATTATCTACTGTTGCAACGGTTTCGTTATTGCTGCTCCATGTTACAGTTTTGTTTGTTGCATCATCAGGTTTTACTGTTGCAGTCAGGGTTGCTTCCTTTCCAGCAATCAGTTCCAGTGTCGTCTGGTTCAGTTCTACACTGGCTACGGGAACAGTTGTCTGTCCATTCACAGTCACTTTACAGCTTACACTCTTGCCATCAACCGTTGCAGTGATAGTAGCTGTGCCTGCCGCTTTTGCGGTCACATTGCCGTTGCTGTCTACCTCTACGATTTCCGGTTTGTCGCTTTTCCAAGTTACTGTCTTATTGGTAGCGTCATTGGGGTTTACAGTTACTGTCAGTTTTTCAGTGTCGTTCACATCCAGTGTCAAATCAGTTTTATCCAGTGTCACACTGGTTACACCAATCTTCACATCTTCTGTCACTTCAACTTTGCCAGATTTTTCATCAATACGACCATTGCCTTTGACAGTGATGGAATTGTCTGCCTGCAATTTGCCAATGGTACCGCTCAGGTCAATTCTGCCATATCCTTTGTCAGTCACATAGAGTTCTTTGACGATGCTACTTGCCGTAATCTTCACATCTGCATTGGCTGCAACGATTTCCACGCGGTCTGCCTGCAAATCATCCAGTGTGGTCAGCTTATCTGTATCCACAACGATCTGTTTCAGATATGTGCCATTGTCTTTTTCCAGACCGATGACATCTGCGCCGTTTTTACGGATATACAGCGTGCCTTTCAGTGCCTGTGCAGTCTTGTTGTCCAGTTTCAAACCAACAGGATTATCGCCATATGTTTTTTCTGCATAAATATTGCCACTGATCTTACAATCTTCGAAAAATACAGAATTTGTGCCGCCGCCTCTGATATAAACATTGCCGTAAATGGTCATACCGTCAAATCTGACTTCGTCGTCTTTCACATCGCTGTCAATGTACAGATTTTCCCGTACCGTCATATTTCTCACAGTTACATCACCTTTTGTGACAGTTGCGTTCCGGTAAGTGCCGCCGCTGCGGTCACTGCTGATGGTGATATTCCGGCGGGAACTGCTGGAGCTAGACCAATCGTCATCGTCATCCGTATAATCCGGTTTGCTTGCATTATCCTTTGTTTTCACCGTATCGGGACGGATACTGCTGGTAACGCCGCTGACATAAACGGTCATGGTGTCGATGTCGCCGCTGCCTTTGATGGTAACTTTATCTTTTACGGTCATATCTTCCACTTTCCCCTTGGAAAAGTCGATGGTAGCCTTATCGGCGTTTTTGGTGATTTCCATATTTTTAATTCTGGCGTCAGAACCCAGTTTCAGGTCTGTTTCCGCATCCAGTGTCAGATTACGTACTTTTGCGTCGATGGTGATATAACCAGACAGTTCTTTATCTACAATAACGTCTGTGTAATCGCCGCCGGTCAGTTTGCCGATTTTCTTAAATGTGGTTTTTTCCACAGTGGTCTTGCCGCTGGCTTTCACTGCGGTATCCTTCTGATCCATAACCATTTCTTTGATGTTGCAGTCTTTCAGGATGATTTCGCCGCCGCCATCTACGATGAGTTTGCCTTTTACCGTCACATCTTCCAGTGTGATGGTCTTTGTGCCAAGACGGTCAGAAATGGTCAGGTCACCAGTGATGGTGGTATCTTCCAGTTTAGACTGGGTCAGAAGCATATCTTCTTTTTTGGTTTCTTCTTTATCTTCTTCCTTGTCGCCAGGCTTGTAGTTCACGGTCTTATCCAGTGCCAGAACAGCTTCGGCTCTTGTCAGAACACGGTTCGGTCCAAAGGAGCCATCGGGATAGCCTGCCATGATGCCTGCGTCACTGACAGCGCCCACCACGCCTTTTGCCCAATTGGAAATGGCATAGGAATCGGTGTAGCGATATGCCCGACTTTCATTCTGTTTCAAATCCAGAATACGGGAAATCATGGCTGCCGCTTCCTGTCTGGTAACAGGGTCATTGGGACGGAAAATGCCGTTGCCGTCACCGGAAATATAGCCTGCTGCTACGCCGGTCTGGATGGCATTTTTACCCCAGTAATGGTTGGGTACGTCGGAGAAATAAGCGTAGCCGCTCTTTGTGTAGCCCATGGCGTTATTCACCAGCACTACAAATTCCGCTCTGGTAATCATGTTATTGGGGCGGAAAGTTCCATCGGGATAACCGCTGATATCTCCTTTATCCACCCATTTGTTGATGGTATTCTGTGCCCAGTGACCCTGAATGTCTGTGGGCGCACCAAAAGCGGTGACGCTCATAGCCATAGAAGCCGCCAGCACAGCTGTAATGGTAATCGCATGTTTCTTCTTCATAAATTACACCCCCATATCAATGAAAAACTTTTCATGGAATTTTTATCCTCTTCTAATGCTACTGTACTCTGTTTTTCCTTAAGAAACAACTGTTTTCCGCCATTCGTAAGAAAGCCTTAAACAAATCGTAATATCCGTAACATAAGGATTTTTCCGCCCTCATTCTCACGCAAAAATCCCCTGCCATATTTTCAATGCCTCCAAACTGTGCTATCATAAAAAATATACAAAATCTTAACACCAAAGAAAAAAGGAGGTGTATCCATGGAAAAAATCAAAAAATATCTGCCCAAATTTCGACCCAACTGGCGGGGTGCACTGCCGGTGGTGCTTTTCTTTGGCGCATCTTTCCTGATTGTGGCAGTGTTTTTTGGTCTGCAGTTTGTCATGACAGCCTCTGTCATCACGGTACTGTTCCAGATCCGCCATGCCCGATACAACTCCTGGGGCTATCTTTTCCGTCAGCTGGTTATCTGCGAAGCCCTTGCCCTCTTCGCCATGATTGCCACGTTGGATATGCCCCTTTCTCTGCTCTTGAATTTCACCATTCCCTTTGCATTGGTTTTCCTGCAATCTTCACAATTCGTGCCAAAAGGATATTTTGCCAGCGCCATGATATTCGTATTCCTGCAATTCATGCCGCCGGAACCAAAGGACTTTGGCGTACAGCTGGAAGTGGTGCTGGTCTGCTGGGTATTCCTTGCCATTGTACTGAAGCTGTATCCCTATTTACAGCGTGGCAAAAAGCAGGCAAAACCTACGGTTCAGACACTGCACACCGGTCTGAAACAGCTTTCTCAAATGCTCACCCGCATTGCTGACGGGGAAACAGACGACGATTTTTCCAAAGAACTTTACAAATTAGAGGACACTTACCACCGCATGGCATACCAGATGCAGACGGTGTTCCAAAAAGGCGACCACGGCAAAAAATGCTTTGATATGCTGGCAGTCATGTTCCAGCGAAGTTTTTATCTGGTGCGGGACAAAGCCTGGCAGCAGGACGAAGTTCAGCAAAATGCCCTGCCCCGTTTGACAGAGGTGGCAGCGCTGGCAGAAGAAGCCTCCCAGACTCTCAACGAAACAGACAACGCAGAACTCATTGCTAAAGCCCGCGAGCTTTTACAGCAAAGAGAAATGCCCGAAGGACGGGTGCGCATCTTTTACCGGAGCTGTCTGCATATGCTCATACTGATCTGCCATACTTACCCCGCCACAAAGAAGCAGAATCTCCAGTGGTTCGGCGTGGACTGGCAGGAAACATGGCTGAAATTCCGGCGGCGCATTTCCCGTCATTCCATCGAAACTCGTTTTGCCCTCCGGCTTTCCGTGGTGCTGACCATCAGCTGCGGCACCATGGCTATCTCCCACGCAAACCATGTATACTGGTTCCCTTTGAATGCCTTTTTGCTGCTCCAGCCTAGCTTTGAGGACAGCGAGCATCGTCTGGTGACTCGTCCCATCGGTACGGCTTTGGGCTGCCTTCTTGTGGCACTGGTTGAGCCTTTCCTGCCCACGGTGCCCATGCAGTTTGCCTTTGCTTTTCTCATGATGTTCTTCATGTACTGCTCTACCCCCGGCACATGGGTGCAGCCCATTTTCTCCACCAGCTTCGCCCTGATTCTGGCGTCCATGTCCATGCAGGACAATACGTTGATCTGGCTGCGTATTGCCTATGTCATCACGGCGGTACTGCTGGTTTCCGTCATCAACCTGTTTTTCTTCCCTACCACAAAAGAAAAGCAGTTTGCTTTGAACATCCGCAGACTATTCCAGCTCCACGCTTCCTACTGGGAAATTGCCAGACGGAGTTTATCACAAAACGTGGATTTACATGAATACAATGAACTGCTGACAGAGTTCCACATGATTTACGCCCAGTGCAGGGAATACATACAGAAAGAACTGCCGGGAGAAACGGGCACAGTGTATCATAAGCTGCTGGTGACCCTCTGGAAAACATTCTCCGAGCTGGAACAGACGGCATACCTCATGCAGACAGGCTCTGCGGAACGAGAAGAATATCCTGCCCTCATGGATTTGACCATGCAGCTGCAAAGGGAAATCTTCCCGCCCCAGCCCACAACGCCTTCCATTGCCCTTCACCGGGATTTTCGGGACAAAGACCTGACTTACGTGCTGACCCAATACATGCGCAACAGCGGACACCTGCGGTCCTTGTACAGTCAGATAGCAAGCAACACCCTGATTTTTAAGAAAAAAGAACTTGCCCGCAAATAAAAACAGAGCATTTCTCAAAAGAAATACTCTGTTTTTTATTTTCTGCGGAAATTGCGGACTTTGGCGGAAATTTCCCGGAGTTCTTCTTTGGACAGGGTATCCAGATGTTCCAATTGATCCATGAACAGCACAAGACTTTCGTTATAGCGAATCTTATTGAACTCAATGAAATAATTCACCATGACCCCCGGCACCAATGCCACCACAAAAATGCCGTAAAGCGCCAAAAGTACCGTCAAAATTCTGCCGCCCCATGTCACTGCCACAAAATCTCCAAAGCCAATGGTGGTAGACGCCGCAAAACAGTACCAAAGACTGTCCGCCAATGTGGTGATGGACGGCTCTGCCAGCCAGACTGCCACTGCCACCAGTAACAACAGCAGTACATAACCAACGGCAAACCGTTCCGCATGGGTGATACGAACCACTTTCCAAAGCAAAGATATCCTGCGCATGTTATCTCCTTCCCCCTCTTTTTCCAAAAAAATACCCCGTATTTTTTGGGAGGGAAATACGGGGATATCAAAAATCGCTATGGGGTTATACTGCACATAACCCCATAGGGTGACGTAATCTTATTTGCCTCTGACGATTCTGGACAGCTGGATCAGGAAGGTAGGCGCGAAAGCCAGACCTACAATCTGACCGATGTTTGTCAGTGTCAGAGCGTTGTCGATGTCAAACAATCCATGGAGTGCGGGCACAAACAGTACCAGCATCAGCAGCAGTGTGCCTGCGAAGAAAGCACCTACGCTGTAAGGATTGGAAGGCAGACGGAAGATGGAACGGGAACCGCGGCAGTTGAAGCCGTGGAACAGACGTGCCAAACAAAGTGTTGCAAAAGCCATGGTGCAAGCCATGCCGTTGTTGATCTGCATACCCAGATAGAAAGCTGCCATGGTTGCCACTGCAATGAGGGCACCCTGGATACCCAGTGTCTGCAAGAAGTCTTTTGTCAGAATACCTTCTTTGGGGCTTCTGGGTTTCTGGTTCAGCAGGTCGCCAGTGGGTTTTTCCATGTTCACTGCCAATGCGGGCAAGCTGTCTGTCAGCAAGTTGATGAACAGAAGCTGTACTGCTGTGAAAGGCAAAGGCAGACCAAAGAGGGATGTGATCATAACCACCAGAATACCAGCCAGGTTACCGGAAAGCAGGAACTGGATGGAGTTCTTGATGTTGGTGTATACGTTTCTGCCGTTGGCTACGGCTTTGACGATGGTTGCGAAGTTATCGTCTGTCAGAATCATGGACGCTGCGTCCTTGGATACTTCTGTACCAGTGATACCCATGGCAATACCGATGTCAGCCTGTTTCAGTGCGGGCGCGTCGTTGACGCCGTCACCTGTCATAGCTGCCACATGACCTCTGTCCTGCCATGCTCTTACGATACGGATTTTATGCTCGGGAGATACACGGGCATAAACGGAAATATGTTCCACTTCGTTGCGAAGTTCTTCGTCTGTCATTTTTTCCAGCTCGCTGCCTTCTACAGCTCTGTCGCCATCCTGCAGGATACCGATTTCTCTTGCGATGGCAGAAGCGGTGATCTTATGGTCACCGGTGATCATAACAGGACGGATACCGGCTCTGCGGCAGTCCGCAACAGCAGGCGCGGATTCCACACGAGGAGGGTCCATCATAGCAATGAGACCAGTGAAAATCAGGTCGGTTTCGTCCTCCAATGTCAGAGGGCGGTTTTCAGAAAGCACCTTTTTGGCAAATGCCAGTACACGCAGACCCTGAGAGGAGAAATCTCTGTTCTGGTCTACGATGGCGCTGCGGATTTCGTCAGTCAAAGGCAGGACTTCGCCGTTCTGTTCCACAGAAGTACATCTTGCCAGCAGTACGTCGGGCGCACCTTTGATGAGCATTTCATAACGGTTGTTTCTGAAATGCAGAGTAGACATGAGTTTTCTGTCGGAGTCAAAAGGAATTTCCTGCAAACGAGGGAATTCTTCTCTGACTTTATTTTCATCGCCGCCGATGGTACGGCAGAAGGACAGCAGAGCGGTTTCCGTAGGATCGCCCACTGCTGTTTCGCCGTTGATGGCGCCGTCATTACACAATACACTTTCTGCCACCAGACCGTTCACAGCTTTATCATTGCCTTTGGCTTCTTCGGGTTCCCAAACTTTGCCGTTAGCATAAGCTTTCTTTACAGTCATACGGTTCTGTGTCAAAGTACCTGTTTTATCGGAACAGATCACGGATACACAGCCCAGACCTTCCACGGCACGGAGGTTTTTGATGATGGCGTTTTCTTTCGCCATTTTCTGGGTACCAATGGCAAGACCGATGGTCACGATAGAGCTAAGTGCTTCGGGAATGGCAGCAACTGCCAGAGCCACGGCAAACATCAGAGATTCCGCCAGACCCATGTTCCGCCATACACCCAGACCAAAGACGATGGCACAGATGACCATGATGATGATGGACAGTTTCTTGGAGAAATCATCCAGACTGCGCTGGAGGGGTGTTGCCTTTTCCTGGGCGGATTCCATCAGGTCGGCAATCTTACCGATTTCTGTCTGCATCCCTGTGCCTGTGACCAGTACCACCGCACGGCCGTAGGATACCAGAGAGCTGCTGTATACCATATTCAATCTGTCACCCAAAGGCAGTTCATCCTGATCAATGGGTGTGTCGATTTTATTTACGTTTTCAGATTCCCCTGTCAGTGCGCTTTCGCTGACCTGCAAGGAGAAGTTCTGCAATACACGGCCGTCTGCTGCGGTCACGTCCCCTGCTTCTAAGAGCAGGATGTCGCCGGGCACCAGTTCTGCCGCAGGCACTTCCATTTTCTGACCGTCACGAATGACGCGGGCATTGGGTGCTGCCATAGCCTTCAGGCTGTCCAGAGATTTCTGGGCTTTGAAGTGCTGTACCGTACCCAAAATGGCATTGAGAATCAATACTGCCAGAATAACGATGGTGCCTTCCACACCGCCTGTCAGAGCGGAAATGATAGCCGCGATAATCAAAATCACAACCAGCAGGTCTGCGAACTGTTCTGCAAATACCTGCAAAACGCCTTTGCGCTTGCCTTCCTGCAATTTGTTGTAGCCGTACTGTTCCAGCCGTTTTTTGGCTTCTTCCGCTGTCAGCCCGTTCATGGAGCTGTTCAGTTCCTGCAGGAGTTCTTCCTGCGATAATTTCCATTGTTTGTCCATAGAAATTCCCCTTTCTCTGTGTCCCGTGCAAATAAAAAAGACTTATATTGCACCGAATCCTCTCGTTATGCAATAAAAGTCTTGCTTTTCAAGAAAATGTTCTTTTAGTCGCGCCCGGGTAATAACACCGAGATGACGAACGCTGACGATGCGGCTTGCCGCACAAGCTACTCCCTTTTATTACAATGACTCTACCATACTTTTGCACAAAAGGCAAGAGAAAAATTCATACAAATTGCAATTTTCTTTTTGCCCCTGTTATTTTGCCCCAAAGCCCCTGATTTTTCCCTCTTTTTTCCCAAAAGCGCTCGTTCTGCTTTTTTGGCAGTCTGCATTTGCATTTTCCTGTCATTATGCAAATATAACGAAATTTTGTATGCAAATCCATGCAATTTTTTTCAAAAAAGGGGCTTGTTTTTTTCTTAACATGGGTCTATGATAAATGCGTCAACTACATACGGCAGTATCTTCAGGGCAGGGTGAAATTCCCGATCGGCGGTATAGTCCGCGAGCGCAGCAATGCGTAGGATTTGGTGAGATTCCAAAACCGACAGTATAGTCTGGATGGAAGAAGATCATAACAGCACAAGGCAGATTTGTCTGTTTTTGTTCTGTTCTTTTGTGTATACCAAAAAGGGGTGTGTTTGTGGTACCCTTTGTTTTGGATATGCGTATTTTTTTCATGGATTTCAAAGCCCTGAGTGGACGGTTTCCCGTCTGTTCAGGGTTATTTTTTTGCAGAAAAGGAAGTGGCGAAAATGGAAAAACAGGATTTTATGCGGCACGCCATTGCCCTTGCCAAAAACGGCATCGGCGCCGTTGACCCCAACCCACTGGTGGGCGCGGTCATTGTCAAGGACGGCGAGATCATCGGAGAAGGCTGGCACGCACGCTTTGGCGGACTCCACGCGGAGCGCAACGCGCTGGCAAACTGCCGCACCTCACCCAAAGGCGCCACTATCTATGTGACACTGGAGCCCTGCTGTCACTACGGCAAAACACCGCCCTGCACAGAAGCCCTGCTGGAAGCAGGCATTGCCAAAGTGGTCATTGGTTCCCGTGACCCCAATCCAAAGGTGGCAGGCAAAGGGGCAGCCATCCTCCGGGAAGCAGGCGTGGAAGTGGAAGAAGATTTCCTCCGGGAGGAATGTGACGCCCTCAACGGTCCTTTCTTTCACTACATCACCACAAAGCGTCCTTATGTGGCAATGAAATACGCCATGACTGCCGACGGAAAAATTGCCACAGTCACCGGCGCATCCCAGTGGATTACCAACGAAGCCAGCCGCTATCATGTCCATGCTCTGCGGCGGCGGTATCCAGCCATACTGGCAGGCATCGGCACCGTTCTTGCAGACGACCCCATGCTGAACTGCCGGCTGAGTGATGAGGCACGGAATCCCATCCGCATCATCTGTGACAGCAAACTGCAAATTCCCCTGGAAAGCAAACTGGTGCAGACGGCAAAGGACATTCCCCTCATTGTGGCAACCTGTTCCAAGGACGAAGAAAAACAGGCAGCTCTGACAGCAAAAGGCGCAGAAGTGCTTGTCTTTGACGGGGAAAAAGTTCCCCTCCCTGCCCTTATGGACAGACTGGGGGAAAAACAGATCAGCGGTATCCTGCTGGAAGGCGGCGCCACACTGAACGCAGCTTTTCTGGCAGAAAACCTGATACAACGGGCGTATGTATACATTGGGGCAAAAGTATTTGGGGGCGCAGCAGCAAAATCACCCATTGCAGGAGGCGGCATATCCCTTCCATCGGAAGCAGCCGACCTGCATCTGGCAGAAGTACAGACCTTCGGAAACGATGTACTCTGCGTTTATGATTTCCCGAAACAGGAGGCGAAGTAAATGTTCACAGGCATCATTGAGGAACTGGGCACCATTCGGGGTGTTTCCCTCACCAAGGACGGCGGCGAACTGCAAATTGCCGCAACCACCGTACTGGGCGGCACAAAACTGGGGGACAGCATTGCCGTCAACGGCACCTGTCTGACGGTGACGAAACTGGAAAAAGACGGCTTTACAGCCTTTGTCATGGCGGAAAGCCTGCGCCGCACCAATCTGGGCAGCCTGAAACGGGGCAGCGTGGTACATCTGGAAAGAGCCATGGCAGCAGACGGGCGTTTTGGCGGGCATATGGTCACGGGGCACATTGACGGGCAAGGCACTTTCCTTTCCCAGAAACCGGAGGGGCAGGCTGTTGTCCTCACCATCGGCGCAGACCCGGAAATCCTTTCGGGCATTGTGGAAAAAGGCTCTATTGCCATTGACGGCACCAGCCTGACAGTGATGGATGTGGGCAAAGACAGCTTCCGTGTGGGCATCATCCCCCACACCGGCGGACATACAGCCCTTTTAGACCGTCCCAAAGGCTACGCCTGCAATCTGGAAACAGACGTCATCGGCAAATACATTCAGAAATTTTTAGCAAAGAATACAGAATCCACCCCCAAGAAATCCACATTGACCATGGATTTCCTCCGGGAAAACGGATTTTAAACATAGGAGGATTTATTATGCGTACATACAACACCATCGAAGAAGCATTGGAAGAACTGCGTCAGGGTCGTATGATTCTGGTGACTGACGACCCCGACAGAGAAAACGAAGGGGATCTGATCTGTGCGGCAGAATTTGCCACCACAGAAAACGTAAACTTTATGGCAACCCACGGCAAAGGGCTCATCTGCATGCCCATGAGCGAAGAACTGGGCAAAAAACTCATGCTGCCCCAGATGGTTTCTGACAACACAGACAACCACTGCACCGCTTTCACCGTTTCCATTGACCATGTAGACACCACCACAGGCATTTCCGCCGAAGAACGTGGCTACACCGCAAGAAAATGCGTGGAAGACGACGCAAAACCCCAGGATTTCCGTCGTCCCGGTCACATGTTCCCGCTCATTGCCCGCAGAGGCGGCGTGCTCACCAGAGAAGGACACACAGAAGCTACTGTTGACCTGCTGCGTCTGGCTGGGCTGAAACAGTGCGGTCTGTGCTGCGAAATCATGGCAGACGACGGCACCATGATGCGTACCCCTTCCCTGTGGGAACTGGCTGACAAATACAACCTGAAATTCATCACCATCCACGATTTGCAGAACTACTGCCGCCGCAACGAAAAACACGTCATTCGGGAAGCAGAAGCAAAAATGCCCACAAAATACGGCGAATTCCGTATTTTCGGTTATGTGAACGACCTGACTGGCGAACACCACGTTGCACTGGTAAAAGGCGACATCGGCGACGGCAAAAACCTGCTGTGCCGTGTACACTCTGAATGCCTGACTGGTGACGTATTCGGTTCCCGCCGCTGCGACTGCGGACAGCAGCTTGCGGCAGCCATGGCACAGATCGAAAAAGAAGGCAGAGGCATCCTGCTGTATATGCGTCAGGAAGGCAGAGGCATCGGGCTCATCAACAAGCTGAAAGCCTACGAACTGCAGGAAAGAGGCAGAGATACCGTAGAAGCCAACCTGGAACTGGGCTTTGCACCTGACCTGCGGGAATACTGGATTGGTGCACAGATTTTGCAGGACCTGGGCGCAAAAGAACTGCGGCTCCTCACAAACAACCCCACAAAGGTTTATGGTCTGGACGGCTTCGGCGTTTCCATTGTGGAACGTGTGCCCATCGAAATCGAACCCCAGGCAGATGATGAATTCTATTTGCAGACAAAACAGCAGAAAATGGGTCACATTTTCTCTCACATTTTATAAAAACAACGTCAGGAGGATACGACAATGAAAGTTTTAGAAGGATATTTAAATGGCAAGGGTATGAAAATCGGCATTGTTGCCGCAAGATTTAACGAATTTATCGTAAGCAAACTGGTCAGCGGCGCAGAAGACGCTCTGGTGCGTCACGGCGTAGACGGCGACGACATTTCTATTGCATGGGTGCCCGGTGCTTTTGAAATCCCCACCATCGCACAGAAAATGGCAAAAAGCGGCAAATACGACGCTATCCTGTGTCTGGGCGCAGTCATCCGCGGTGCAACCAGCCACTATGACTACGTTTGCAACGAAGTTTCCAAAGGCACAGCACACATCGCTCTGGAAACAGGCGTACCTGTGATGTTCGGCGTACTGACCACAGACACCATTGAACAGGCTATTGAACGTGCAGGCACAAAAGCAGGCAACAAAGGCTATGACGTGGCATGCTCTGCCATCGAAATGGTTGATCTGGCAAGAAAGATGTAATGCAAAGGTGTCGACGAAGTCGAACACCTTTCGTCAAAGGCTCATTTCATGGGGGCCTTTGACGATTAGACAGAAGTATAAAGCAGTTGGGTCAAGCACTTTGCTCCGCAAAGTCAGCTTTGCTGCCCCCGTTTTCTTCGGGGTGCAGAATATCCATCGGCTCAAAAGCATTGAAACTCCCGCTTTTCCCCTTGGGATTCCATTTGGGAAACTCTTTGTTTCCCAAACCCTTCCGCGTTCTGAAAAATGTATCATATCACTTGAATTTTTCTTTTCCACTCCCGCTTTTTTTGGTATACTAATGCCAGAGAAACGAAAGGAGCGAAAGCCATGATTCACGATACTTATACCTTTCAGGATTTAAGCGAGGTGTGCTATCACCTGCGCAAATACAAAAACGTCAAAGAGGAGTGGCGGGCAGATTTCTGCAACATCTACGGAGAGCTGGTTGCCAGCTTTGACAGCGACGAGGAAACCATGGAACGTCTGAAAGACCCCGACGAAACATACGCCATGGTGACAGAACTCATGGACATTGCCATGATGATGGGGAAAACATGGTGATTCCCCTGTTCCAAACTCCATAAAAACGACATAAAAAAAGACATTTTCCTTAGGGGCATCTTCATAAGAAAACAAAGAAAGCCAAAATCCTTATCATGACAAAGGATTTTGGCTTTCTTATTTTATGAAGATTTTCGTTGTTATGTTTTCTTCTGAAGACCGCCGTCGCAGTTCCCCTTAAGAAATCAGAAACAAAAAACCAATGTTTTCTTAAGGGGAAACTGCTTTACAGAAAATGGCTTTTTCTTTTGGTTTTCTTCTTATTATATAGAAGAAAAAAGGCAGAGAATTTGACTTCTCTGCCCAAAAATATCTTATTTGTAGTTTTTGCTGGAGTCTTTCAGCAGTACGTCATGTGCGCCGCCTTCTACCAAGCTGGTTGTGGAAATCACAGTGATCTTTGCTTTTTCCTGCAGTTCGGGGATGGACAGAACGCCGCAGTTGCACATGGTGGATTTTACTTTCTTCAGAGACAGGTTTACGTTGTCATGCAGGCTGCCTGCGTAAGGAACGTAGGAGTCAACGCCTTCTTCGAAGGACAGTTTTGCGTCGCCGCCCATGTCGTAACGCTGCCAGTTTCTTGCTCTGGAGGAACCTTCGCCCCAGTATTCTTTCATGTAGCTGCCGTTGATGTTTACTTTGTTTGTAGGGCTTTCGTCGAAACGAGCGAAGTATCTGCCCAGCATGATAAAGTCTGCACCCATAGCCAGTGCCAGTGTCATGTGGTAGTCGTAAACGATACCGCCGTCGGAGCAGATGGGGATATAGATGCCTGTTGCTCTGTAGTATTCATCTCTTGCCTGTGCTACTTCGATAACTGCGGAAGCCTGACCACGGCCGATACCTTTCTGTTCTCTTGTAATACAGATGGAGCCGCCGCCGATACCAACTTTAACGAAGTCCGCGCCACATTCAGCCAGGAAACGGAAGCCCTCTGCGTCTACAACGTTACCAGCGCCGATTTTAACGGTATCGCCGTATGTTTCTCTTACCCAGTCCAGAGTCATTTTCTGCCATTCGGAATAACCTTCGGAGGAGTCGATGCACAGGATGTCAACGCCTGCTTCTACCAGTGCGGGCACACGTTCTTTGTAGTCACGAGTGTTGATACCAGCGCCTACGACGTAACGTTTCTGTGCGTCCAGCAGTTCGTTTTTGTTTTCTTTATGGCTGTCGTAGTCTTTACGGAATACCAGATACTGCAGTCTGCCTTCATCGTCTACGATGGGCAGCTGATTGATCTTGTTGTCCCAGATGATGTCGTTTGCTTCTTTCAGTGTTGTGCCAGCAGGGGCATAAATCAGCTGATCCAGAGGAGTCATGAAGTCTTTTACTTTCACGTCTTTGTCCAGACGGCTCACACGGTAGTCTCTGCTTGTTACCATACCTACCAGTTTGCCCTGAGCGGTACCATCTGTGGTAACAGCTACTGTGGAGTGACCTGTTCTTTCTTTCAGGTTCAGGATATCCTGCAGTGTGCTTTCGGGGCTGATGTTGGAATCACTGATAACGAAACCAGCTTTGTAAGCCTTTGCTCTTGCCACCATGGCTGCCTGGCTTTCGATGGACTGAGAGCCGAAAATGAAGGAAATGCCGCCTTCTTTTGCCAGAGCCACTGCCATTTTGTCGTCAGATACTGCCTGCATAACAGCGGAAACCAGTGGAATGTTCATGGTCAAAGCGGGTTCTTCCCCTTTTTTGAATTTTACCACGGGTGTTTTCAGACTCACGCTATCTACCATACATTCTTTGGAAGAATACCCGGGTACCAGCAGGTATTCGCTGAAAGTTCTGGAAGGTTCTGTAAAGTAAGTTGCCATTTTCTTCTCTCCTTTTCAAATACTGGGTGATGGTTGACTATCATAAAAGCCCGGAGGCTTTTGGGTTTCTTGGATAAAAAAAGAGGAAAAGCGCGTTTTTCTGTTCTTTTCCTACCTTACAATTTTACCAAAATTTCTTTTTTCCGTTTCTGGTTTCTCTTTTGTGTATACAACATGCCGTTGTCCTTGTATTGCATACGATTTTAGCACTAAAAAGCCCCCTGTTCAAGGGGGCAGAGACATTTTTTTTGATTTTGTGAAAATTCGTCATTTTTTGCCTGCAAAAAGGCGACTTTCTTAGGTTCTTCTTTGCAGATAGCCCAATGCCAAACGGGCTACGGCACCGATGACAAAGCCGGTCACCACGCCGGTCACCAGCAAGAACGGCAGATAATACGCCATTTTGATATTTTCCACCACAGCCGCCGCTACGATGATCTGCCCCACGTTATGGAACACACCGCCCATGACGCTGACACCAGTGATGCTGACCTTTCCTGTTTTCTTCAAAAGAGCCATGACAGCCAGAGAAAGGAGAGCGCCTGCCAGAGAGTACAGCAGACCCGCAAAACCCTGGAACAGCAATCCTGACATGAGGACACGCACCAGGGAAATGAAAAAGGCTGACTTGGTATCCATATGATACAGGACAATGACGATGATGACGTTTGCCAGACCCAGCTTCATGCCGGGCACCAGCAAAGGCAGAGGAATGAGCATTTCCACATAGCCCATGAGGATGGCCAACGCCGCAAAAAGTCCGTATTGTGCTACTTTACTGCTTCTCATATCATCCCACCACCGCATCTACTGTATTTTCCGTACCTGCTTCAATGGTGACTACCATTTTATGAGGCAGGCAGACAATGGTTTCTCCTGTTTTGTGAATCCGCTTCTGGTCGACACAAAGACCGTCCCGGCAGTCCGCTTCGATGACATCCGCCCAGCCATCTTTGATTTCTACTATATTATATCCTTCCGGTGTTTCCACCTGATAGGTGGTATCTTCGTCCAAAGGCAGTTCCTGCACCACCTGTCCGTCCACGGTGATGACCGCTTTGCCGCCGTCCTCGGCGCTGCCCAAAAACACCAGATAGATAATCCCCGCTAAAACCAATACCCCTGCAATCAAAATCAAATCCAGGCGTTTCATCTCTCCACCACTTTCTATTTCTTTTTTTCATATATTAGGAAAAAAAGGAAGCACGTGCTTCCTTTTTCCAGTAGTAGTAGGATTTATTATTGTAGTACATAAAAAAATGCCCAGAACCGGAATCGAACCAGTGACACGAGGATTTTCAGTCCTCTGCTCTACCAACTGAGCTATCTGGGCACATCGCATCTTTGATGCTTGTACATTGTAACGCAGATTTGCAGTTCTGTCAACACCAAATTTCAAAAAAAAATACAAAATTTCATTTTTTCTTTCTGGGAAGAACAAAAAGGGGGAAAACAAAGCAAATTCCCCTTCAGAAAACAATCCTCATAAAAATAAAATAGCCGGAATCTTCCGTTCACGATGATTCCGGCTATCTTTCTTTTCTTATGAAAAAACGCCTAGGGTTTCTCTGTTTTGCAAATCAGCTTTTTTCTTTTGCCTTTTCATCCCAATAATCGCAGGTAATGCCCACAACATCAGAGGTAAAGGGTGTACCGTCTTTTTTCTTGAAATGCCGTGTGGCACGGAAGGCATATTTTGCCCCCACGAACAGCACAGGCAAGTTACAGTACACGATGATGATATTGCCAAGGTCTGAGATATACCACAAGTTCCCCAGTTCCAGCCCTGCCATAACGGACAGAACACCAAAGGGAATGAACACCAGTGCCCCCAGAATCCGCACAAAATAAATGAAGGGACGTTTGCGGCTGATGCGGTTTGCGGCAATCTCCGCAAAAATGATGAAGCCCACAATACAGGTATAGGCGAACAATCCATAGCAAACGCTGATGAGCAATGTCACCAGACTATCAGCGCCGCTGCCCGGTGTCAAAGAGGTGATGGACGCCAGATACAAAGGCAGCTGCTGGGTTTTCAGCCCTTCCCAAGCTGCCGGGTCTGCGCTCCACAGGTGCGCCATAACCACAATGAAGCCGGACAATGTGCAGACCACCATGGTATCCAGAAAAACACCCAATGCCTGCACTACGCCCTGTTCACAGGGATGTTCCGCGTCAGAAGCAGCGGCGGACATGGTGATGGTCCCTTGACCTGCTTCATTAGACATAAGCCCCCGTTTTACCCCCTGTGCAAGAGCTGTGCCGAAGAAACCGCCAAATACGGCTTCCGGTGTGAATGCGCCGCCAAATACTGCACCAAAGAAATACGGAATGGTGCCAATATTCAAAAGAGCGATAAGCAGTACCGTACCGCAGTAAATCACTGCCATAACAGGTACCATTTTGTCTGTCACTGCTGTGATTTTATGGATACCGCCAAAGGCAAAAAATGTGGTGCCGCCAATGAGCAGGATGCCTGTGATGCAGTAAAGCATAGATGTCCGTGAGAATGTTTCCCCTGTGACGATTTCCGCCACGGAGCCTACAGAGGAAAACACGTTAAACGCCTGCGCAGGCAGACAGAACATGGCGTACAAAATGAAGATGCAGGAAAGCAAAACGCCTACCCACGCCCGGTTGCCCATGATTTTCTTGCCATAGAAGGGCAGACCGCCTACCAGTTCATCGCCTTTTCTTTCTTTGAAAATCTGCGCCAGTGTGGCTTCCATAAATGCCGTTGCCATGCCGAAAAAGGCACTGACCCACATCCAGAACAAAGCACCGGGACCGCCAACGGCAATGGCGCCTGTCACACCCATGATATTCCCTGGTCCTACACGCATGGCAGAACTGAGGAAGAAGGCCGCCAGAGGCGTAATGCCTACGGTCGCTGTTTTTCGGTCAATGAGAATCCGCAGACCCTTACGGAAATGGGTCACCTGGATAAATCCTGTCTTGATGCTGAAAAAGATACCAGAGCCAATGAGGATGACAATGGCAAAGGACAAATTCCCCAAAATGGGAATGGATGCATACCAGTCAAAATTGGTTGGGAACCCCCACAGAAAATCCGCAATGGGTACCACAAAGTCAAAAACCTGATTGACGGCATCGAATACTTCTTTCATGTGAAACTCTCCCCTTTTTTCCCCGTATTACCGTCTTATCGTTTTTCCTGCATAACGGAAATGATGGTGCTGTCCATGGGTGCCATGCCTTCCATGCTGATACGACCCAGGTTTTTGGCTGTCTGTTCCGCTGTGGAACCGATGACACCGAAGTTATGAGGGATGGCTGTGCCATTCATGGCAAGCATTGCGGAAAGGAATGCCGCATGTACCCCTGCATAAGCTTTCAAGGCACATCCGGTGCTGCCGCCGTCACAGATCATACCTGTCAGGTTTGCTGCCATATGGTCCATAGCCGCTGCCACTTCTGCCGCACCGCCGCCCATAAGCAGGACGATACCAGCTGCCGCACCACTGCCGCCGCCCAGTACGCAGCCACAAAGAGCAGAAAGTCTGCCGGTGTAATGTTTGCTGTAAATGGTAATCAAACCGCTGAGAGCTACGGCTCTGCGGATGGTGTCTTCGTCTGCGCCGATGCTTCTGCCGTAAGAAACCACAGGCATGGAGCACAGGATACCGTGGGAACCGCTGCCCACAATGCTCATAGCAGGAAAAGGCAGACCAGCCAGACGGGCATCCATAGCCGCTGTGGTCAGGTGCTGTGCACGGGAAATCATATCATCTCCCAAAACACCTTTTGCACGGAAGGCATCCAATGTAGCACCGATGGAAAGGCCTGCGCCTTTTGCACCTTCTGCGGAAAGAGCGCAGTTCATGTCAATCATATCCTGCACAAAGGCGATTTCTTCCGCAGGGACTGTTTTTACATAGTCCACGAAATCCGCTACGGTCACCGTATCGAAAGGAAAAGGCTTTTCTGCTTCCGCTGCCTTTGTTTCCGCTTCAAAAATCACTTCATCGTCTTTCCAAACCTTTGTGATGTTGCTGTGTTTTGCTTCGATGAGGGCTTTGCCTGTGCCTTTGTCTGTTTCCACTTCTGCCAGAATGTAGATTTCTTCTTTGGATTTGTCTACGGCAGTGGTTACGTCAATGCCCATACCTTTCACACGGTCTGCGTCTGCTTCTGTGACAGGTTTCAGACATTCCAGTCCCAGTGTCCAGTCACCGCAGACAGCCCCCAGCAGGGCAGCCATTTCACAGCCCAGTTCCTTTGTGCCGGGGATGGCGCAGGAAAAGGCGTTTTTATACATGCCGCCGTTCATTTCCACATGGATTTTCTTGATATTCCCTTCAGCTGCCGCTGCCGCTCTTGCGGAAGCCAGCGCAATGGCACCCACTTCTGTGACGCCCAAAGCGGGGCTGATCTCTTTTTTCAATAACGCTGTCAATTCTCTCATAGCATATTCCTCCCTTGTATTTCTCTTTAAACAAGATAACATGATTTTCCGCAAAATGCCAGAGAGAACCCCTTTTCCTTTTGCAAAAGCTATGGATTTCTTGTCTTACCGCTTTTCCTTATTTTTCGGCGATTCTGCCATGATGTCTGATAATATATCGTGCATTTTGTCCCACTCCATTGTTTTTTTCTATACACCCTACTATAATAGACCTCACCGCATCTGGTATTTTTGCCAAATATGTGCACTTATTTTTATACAATATGATTGTTTCACAAGTAGGAGGGTATCATTTATGGAACAAAAAAGAGAAAGGTTCTCCTCCCGACTGGGCTTCATCCTCATTTCCGCAGGCTGCGCAATCGGGCTGGGGAACGTGTGGAAATTTCCCTACATCACCGGACAGTATGGCGGCGCAGCCTTTGTGCTGATTTACATCGCCTTTCTGATTTTGATGGGGATTCCCATTCTGGTGGCGGAACTTTCTGTGGGCCGTGGCAGCCAGCGCAGTATCGCCCGCGCCATGGACGTATTGGAGCCGAAAGGCACCAAATGGCATTGGTATAAATATCTCGGCATGGCCGGCAACTACATCCTGATGATGTTCTACACCACAGTAGCCGGCTGGATGCTTTACTATTTCTTCAAAACAGCTGCCGGCGGTTTTGACGGGCTGGATGCAGAAGGCATCGGCGCAGCCTTCAACACCATGCTGGGCAGACCCGGTCTGATGACTGGATTTATGGTAGTGGTTGTTCTCATTTGCTTTGCCATCTGCGCACAGGGCTTACAGGCCGGCGTAGAAAAGATCACCAAAGTCATGATGCTGATGCTTCTGCTTCTGATGATCGTGCTGGCAGTGCGTTCCGCATTGCTGGAAGGCGGCGAAGCTGGTCTGGAATTCTACCTGAAACCCAACTTTGGCGCACTGAAAGAATACGGTCTGTTGGAAGTGCTTTTCGCGGCACTGGGTCAGGCGTTCTTCACACTGAGTATCGGTATCGGTGCCATTGCCATCTTCGGCAGTTACATCGACAAATCCCGTTCTCTCACAGGGGAAGCCATCCTCATCACCATTCTGGACACCTTCGTAGCGTTCATGGCTGGTATGATCATCTTCCCTGCATGCTTCGCTTATGGCGTAAACCCCGGTCAGGGTCCTTCCCTGATCTTCGTGACACTGCCTAACGTGTTCAACAACATGCCCGGCGGCAGACTCTGGGGCTCTTTGTTCTTCCTGTTCATGTGCTTTGCGTCTTTCTCCACCGTCATTGCCGTGTTCCAGAACATCATTTCCTTTGCCACAGACCTGACCAACGCCAGCAGAAAGAAAGTTATCATCATCAATGTGATTGCCATCATTCTGCTGTCCATGCCTTGTGTGCTGGGCTATAACCTGTGGAGCGGCTTCCAGCCCTTCGGTCCTGATACCGCAGTGCTGGATCTGGAAGACTTCATCGTCAGCCAGAACATCCTGCCTCTGGGCAGCCTGATCTTCGTCCTGTTCTGCAGCTGGAAAATGGGCTGGGGCTGGGACAACTTCCTGGCAGAAGCCAATGCGGGCAAAGGGCTGAAATTCCCCAACTGCCTGCGCATCTACATCAAATGGGTACTGCACCTGATCGTACTGTTCATCTTCGTTATGGGGTACTATTCCAAATTCTTCGCGGCATAAAGCGAAAAGCGTATTATAAAAAGGTATGGAAAAAAGCAAATTCCTCTTCAGAAAACATTGTTTTTTCTTGATTTCTTAAGGGGAATTGCGACGGCTGTTTTCATAAGAAAACATATCAAAAAATCTTAATAAAAAATAAGAAAGCCAAAGTCCTTTGTGATCATAAGGGTTTTGGCTTTCTTTGTTTTCTTATGAAGATGCCCCTAAGTTCCATACCTTTTTGTTTTGCTATATCAAACAGACTTTTTTCCCTTTTTTCCGGGCATATTCCACGGCGGTATAGGCGCCGCCTTCCCCTCGGATGACATACGCAATGACAAAATCCGTCTGCTCCGCCATCCAGCGGTTGCGGCAGACAATGGCAGCTTTGAAAGGCACCTTTGCCAGCGTATCCGGCACAAAAGCCTCATCAAATCCCCCTTCCCTCACCCTGGGACTGCGGAGGGCAGAGGCGTAGGCTGCCACCAGCACCAAACGGATATGAGGATAGACCATCCGCAATTGCCGTACGGTTTGGGCTGCCAGAAAATCAAAATTGCCGTGTCCCCCTACCAGAAAGGTGGTGACACCTTCCAGCAGCATCATCTCCTCGGCGGCAGTGTACAAATCATCGGCAAGGGTATCGGGGGCATCCCGATGACCGAAGAAACAGCAGATTTTTCCCTGCATGATTATCACCTCTTTCAGATATGATTTAGATATACTGTAGCTATGAACAATATCTATTTTGAACATAATACCACATTTTAGATATAAAATAAATGCATTATAAACTTATTTTGAGGTGAGAATATGGGAATTAAAAGCGTTTCTATCCGCATTGACGAAGCCATGCTGCACAAACTCCATTTCGTTGCCGACTACGAAGGTCGTTCTGCCAACAGTCAGGTCAACATCCTCATTCGGGACTGCATCCAGAAATTCGAAAAGGAGCATGGAGAAATCCCCATCAAATAAACGCATATCAGAAAACAAAAAGGCTGAAATCTCTATCATCACAGAGGATTCCAGCTTTTTTCGTTTCACAGCCGGAATCCTGACAACACAAAGGGCTCCGGCTGTTTTATTTTTATGGGGATTTTACAAAGATTTGCTTCTCCCCTTGACATTCCAGCCTTCCCGCGATATCATTAACAGCGTTAATTAACTTTGTTAAGTGTATGGAGGTGCAGAAATGGAGATGGATTGGATGGATATGGTATATTACCAGAAGCAAGTACAAAAACTGACACGTCTGCTTCTGCCCGCAAAGCAAACCAATCTGACCGTCAGCGAATGTGAGCTGCTGGCATGGCTGTATCAGGAGCCGGAACAGAACACCCCCGTTCTGCTGAGCCAGCGCAGCGGCATGAAAAAAGAAGCTGTCAGCCGCTGTTTGAAAAGCCTTTTGGAAAAAAACTGCATCCGCAAGGAAAAACAGCCTCATGACGAAAGAAGCTACAAAATCTATCTGACAGACACCGGCGTGGAAGAATTGCAAAAAGGCTACAAAATCATATTGCAGCCCTTTTACGACCTGTGGAGAAGCACAGGAGAAGATTTTGAGGCGTTTTTGCAGTATACAGACAAAATTGTTTCCCATATCAAAAAGGAAGAACAGGAGTGATGCCCATGACTTTTTATAATGCGTTACAAATGGACCCGGCGATATTGAAGGCGAAAATCGCCCAGTGTGATACAGCGGCAGAAAAACGGTTTTACTGGATTGCCATGGCACTGCGTTCCTTGCTCATTGTAGGCTTTGCGGTGGTGTTCATCAGTGGCCTTGCAAAAGTATTCGGTCAGGACAACACCCCTTTGGCAGTGGCGCTGTTCTGTATCCTTTTGGGGATTCGCTTTGTAAATTTTGAATATTGTATGGGGGATTCTCTGGTGACTTTGGCAGCAGTTCTGGCAATTTTGCTGTTCACCCCCACCGCTGTGGCAGTGGCACCGCCTTATCTTGCCATTCCCCTGCATTTTCTGAGCTTTTTCCTGCTGCTCTATATGACCACACAAAAGCCCGAACTGGGCAACGGCGGTCTTTACAGTTTCGCCTATGTATACCTGACAGGTAATCCTGTTTTCGGCGAAGCGCTGGCAAGAAGAACCATGATGGCAGTGGTAGGTTATCTCCTCTGCGCCATCATCCTGTACCGGAAACATCGCCATGCCCACGGGGAAGTTCGTTTCCACCATGTACTTCAGCGGTTTGACCTGCGCAACATCGTTCATCTGTGGCAGTTCCGCATGGCTTTGGGCGTTAGTCTGGTGCTGACTGCGGGACGATACTTCGGCGTGGAACGGTTCATGTGGATGGGCTTTGCCTGTGCCTCCCTGCTGTGTGAATATCCCTATTCCGATAGCGTCACCACACTTTTCTGGCAGCGTATCGTTGGGGTTTTCGCAGGCTCCGGCGCGTATCTGCTCATTTATCTGATTACCCCCGATTCCCTCCATTTCCTGTTGGGACCTTTGGGCGGTCTGTGCCTTGGCTTCTGCCGGGATTATCGTTATAAAACCGCTTTCAACTGCTTCGGCGCCCTGATGCTGGCAACGGGCATCTATGGTCTGGGAAATGCCGTTGTGCTCCGTATCACAGACACCATTCTGGGCGTGCTTTTCGCATTGGTATTCACCTTCCTGTTCCAGAAACTGGTTTCTCAGAGAATCAGGGGCAACGCCTGCAAAGAATCTTAAATACAAAAACCACCCTTTTAGGGGCATCTTCATAAGAAAACAAAGAAAGCCGAAATCCTTATCATGATAAAGGATTTCGGCTTTCTTATGATATTGAGATTTTATTCGATATGTTTTCTTATGAAGACAGCCGTTGCAATTTCCCTTAAGAAATTAAGGAAACGAAAATCAATGTTTTCTTAAGGGGAAGTTGCTTTAGGGGTGGTTTTATTTTTTTATTTTTTCATTTCTTCTTTTACCATATCCGCATACTGCCGAAAGCCTTTTTCCTCTTTTTCGGGAAAAACAAAACCAAGTGCTTCCGCTGTTTTCTCTGCGGTCTGCCGAAAAAGGATGCACGCCTGTTCGATAGCTTTCCAGAAATGAGAAAAATCACCATCGGGCAGCGTTTCCAGATACAGGTCATACTGTTCTTTGGGCAGATAATTTTTCAGATATTTTCCCAATTTGCCGCAGGATACCCTAAAATCTGTCTGTGTTCCCGCCTGCCACTGGAGCATCTGTTCCAGCATAGGCCACACCAGTCCATGATAGGTTGTCATGGCAAAGGGCATCTCCTGCCGTGCCAGCCCTTTCACCACATCGCACAGATTCCAGTAAAAAGCGCTGCAGCAGCCCAAAAATCGGTTTTCCGTGGGCTTTTGCACCCAAAATTCCTCTTCTGTCGGGGGAAATTGAAGCAGACAGCCGATTTTATCCAACAAAGGCACAAACAGGCGATTGCGGTTCTTCCCCTGCTCCATGGTTTCCAGTGTTTCCACACCAATGTCGATGCGGTTGCCATCGGCAAAAAGCAACAGCCAAGAATAGCTTTTGTCGTAATCCCCACGGATGCCGAACCGCTCTCCATAGCCGAAATCGTCGTCCTGCTCCTGTTTCAATATGACTTCGCCGAACACGTCCAGCCATGCAGGGTTTTCCCGAAAAGGCGCTACTTCCTTCACCACATACATGATGTCAAAATCCTGATAGACATCTTTTGGCACATTTTTATTGGCGCGGGAGCCTTTCAGATATGCCGCCAGCACCCGACTATCCTGTCTTGCCGTTTCCAGAATCAAATCCATCATTTCCTGTTCTGTCCGCAATGCTTTCACCTCCGAAAAATAAGAAAAAAGCCGAAACCCGCAGGCTTCGGCGCCGTCCCTAAGAGGATTTGAACCTCCGGCCTACCGCTTAGGAGGCGGTCGCTCTATCCAACTGAGCTATAGGGACACATTACTTTTCTATTTTATCACGTTCGCCCATTTCGTCAAGAGTGCTTTTCCCTTGTATTTTCTACTATTCCAATGGGGATTTCCTTTGACAGCCTTTATCCGCAGGCAGTATAATATATGATTGAAACAGGATTTTGTATAGAAAACGAGGAAAAAATATGATTCCCATTACCATAACATACACCCCCTACGCCGAAGGGGTGAAAATCATCGGCGTCACAGGACGGGCGGCGGAAGTCCGCATTCCCGACCACATCGACGGCTTGCCTGTCATTGCCATTGCCCCCTATGCCTTTGCAGTGCAGACGGAGGCAGAGGTAAATGAAACAGAAACGCCCGCCCAGCTTTCTTTTGTGGAAGGAGCGGACATGCCCAGAAAAGCCCCGCTGAAAGAAGTCACCGGGGAAGCCTTGAAACGGCTGTATTTACCGGACACCATCCGGGAAATGGGGGCTTATGCCTTTGGGGGCTGTTCCGCTTTGGAGGTCATTCACCTGCCGGAAAATCTGGCGGTATTGCCTGACCATTTGTTTGCGGGATGCATCTCTCTGAAACAGATTGCCCTGCCGCCCCAGCTTTCCGTCATTGAGGGCTATGCCTTTTATGACTGCCGCAGTCTGGAAAAACTGCGGATTCCCGAAACAGTACAGAAAATCGGGGCTTATGCCTGCTACAACTGCCGGAAAATGGAGGAAATCAACATTCCCAGAGAAACCACTGACCTTGGCACAGGGCTGTTTTTGAACTGCGACAAGCTCACATCCATTTCCTTCGGCAGATGCCGCCACATTGCGGACTTGGTGGCAGTGCTCAACCACGAACTCCATCTGACCATGGATTTTGACGACGGAAACCGGGCAAAACTGCTGATTCCCGATTTCCAGTATGAATATATCGAGGACACCCCTGCCCGTCAGTTCCATCAGGTGAACTACGGCACAGGGCATTTGTTCCGTCAGTGCATCGGCAATTCGGACATTGATTTCCGCCGCTTTGACGAGCTTTTTTACCTGACCAAGCGAGAGGACGGGGCACTCATAGTACTGCTTCTGACCATGTACCGTCTGGAATACCCTTACCGCTTGCAGGAAAACCGCAGACAGGATTATCTGCAATATCTGAAAGAGCATTTTTCCACTGCCTTTGGGTACTATACCCAGCAAGGCAGTCTGGACAAAATCCGCCTTTTTGCCCAGTGGGGACTGATTACGGCGGAAAACATCGATTCCCTGCTGGAAATGGCAGGAGAAGCCAAAAAAACAGAAATCACGGGCTTTTTGCTGGAATACCAGCACACCCATTTTGCGAAAAAGAAAAAATCATTTGATCTGTAAAGGGGGAAAACCATGAACGAAACCCATCAGCAGCTCATACAGATTGGCAGCCGCATATTGAGCGCCTCCTGCAATGAGCTTTATTTATCCATGCGGTTTCTGGACGTTGCCCTCAGTTCTCTGCGTTATGAAATGAACCTGTCCTCCCTCTACGTAGGGACCGACGGGGAGAAAATACTGTTCAACCCCCGTTACCTCATCCAGCGGTATCTGTCTGACCGGGTGCTGGTGAATCGGGCATATCTGCACATGCTGCTCCACTGTCTGTTCCGCCACCCCTTCCATCAGGGCGACCGGGACGAGGAATACTGGAATCTGGCGTGTGACATTGCCGTAGAATCCATGGTGGATGCCCTGCCCTTCAAGTCAGTGCGTCTGGTGGTATCCGACCGGCGGAATGAATGGTATGACAAACTGCGGCGAGAGCTGAAAGTCCTTTCCGCCGAAGGCATTTACGAAGTGCTGCAAAGGGAAAAACTGTCCATACAGGACTTCGGCAAACTGCAATTGGAATTCTGGGTGGACGACCATGTTTTCTGGGAAAAGAAAAAGGACGACGACCAGAATCAGGACGAAAACCAAGACGACAACAACCAGAACCAAAACGACCAGAACGACGAGCAGGAACAGCAGCGCAGACAGGAGTTAGAGGAAAAGTGGCGTGACATCAGCGAAAAGATGCAGACCAATCTGGAAACCTTCTCCAAGGAAGCCGGGGAAGAAGCCGGCGACCTGCTGCAATACCTGAAAGTGGAAAACCGGGAGCGGTATGACTACCGCCGTTTTCTGGAAAAATTTGTGACCCTCAAAGAGGACATGCAGGTGGACGACGACAGCTACGACTATATTTTCTATACTTATGGCTTACAGCTTTACGGCAATCTGCCCCTCATCGAGGCTTTGGAATACAAGGAAGTGAAAAAGGTAGAGGAAATCGTCATTGCCATTGACACCTCGGAATCCTGCGAGGGAGAAGTGGTAAGAAAATTTCTGGAAGAAACTTACGCCATTTTGCGGCAGAACGAGAGCTTTTTCCATACCTTCCACATCCACATCATACAGTGTGATACGGTCATCCAGCAGGATAAAGTCATCACCTCCGCCGAGGAGATGGCGGCATACATGGAGAATTTTGACCTGCGGGGCAGCGGCGGCACGGACTTCCGTCCCGTATTCACCTATGTATCTAAATTGATTGAAGAAAAAGTCTTTCGCAATCTGAAAGGGCTCATTTACTTCACCGACGGCTGGGGACAGTTCCCCAAACGCCGCCCGCCTTACGAAACGGCATTCGTCTTTTTCGACGAGGGCATGTACAACGAACGGGAAGTGCCCCCTTGGGCAATGAAAGTCATTTTGGGCAAAGAAGATTTGGAAATTTCGTATAACAAGGAGTAATGCTATGAATATCAAACAGGCAAAGGAAGAAATCAAGCATGCCATTGCCGCTTATCTGGCAAAGGACGCTTACGGAGAATATAAAATCCCTGTGGTACGGCAGCGTCCCCTGCTGCTCATGGGGGCGCCGGGGATTGGCAAAACTGCCATCATGGAACAGGTGGCAAGGGAATGCGGCGTAGGGCTGGTGGCATACAGCATCACCCACCATACCCGTCAGAGCGCCATGGGGCTGCCCTTCATCAGCCACAAAAACTATGGCGGCAAGGAATACGCCGTGACCGAATACACCATGAGTGAAATCATCGGGGCTGTTTATGACAAAATGGAAGAAACAGGGCTGAAAGAAGGCATCCTGTTCATCGACGAAATCAACTGCGTATCCGAAACCCTTGCCCCTGCTATGCTGCAATTTTTGCAGGCAAAAACATTCGGTTCTCATAAGGTGCCTGAAGGCTGGATTATTGTGGCAGCAGGCAACCCCCCCGAATACAACAAGAGCGTACGGGAATTTGACGTGGTAACATTAGACCGTGTGAAGAAAATCGACGTAGAGCCTGATTTTGCCGCATGGAAGGAATACGCTTGGAAACAGGGGCTCCACGGGGCTGTGCTGTCCTATCTGGAAATCAAGAAAAACCATTTCTACGCCATGGAAACCACGGTAGACGGCAAACGTTTTGCCACCGCCAGAGGTTGGGAAGACCTGTCCAATATGTTACAGGTCTATGAGGAACTGGGCATTGCCGCTGACGAAACCCTCATCGTACAGTACTTGCAGCACAAGAAAATCGCTAAGGATTTTGCCAACTATTTAGACCTTTACGAAAAATACCGCACAGATTACCGTGTGGGGGACATTCTGGCTGGGAACTACACCAAAGGCGCTGTGGAAAAATTGCAGGATGCGCCTTTCGACGAACGTCTCAGCGTCATGGGTCTGCTGCTGAGCCGCCTGACAGAAGACTTTACCGCGGCTTATGACAAAGACTTGCAGACCGTACAGCTTCACGGGGTGCTGAAAGAAATCAAGGAGCGCTTCGCAAGCCCTTACTGCGCCGAAACCCCTTGGGAAACCCTCACAGAATCCTACATGGAAGAAATCCAGAGCAAGTACCACAGAGAAAAGAAAGCGGGACTTCTGGATAAACACGGCGTACAGGCATACCTTGCCACCATCCAGACCATGGAAGGCTATGTGCAGGCTGCCAAAGGAGCAGGACTTCGGGAAAAAGACGATGTATTCGGCATGATGAAAGAAAAATTCGCTGATGTGGTGGAAGATAGAGAAAACGCCATCTCTCACGCCTCCGAAGCACTGGACAACGCTTTTGCCTTCTTAGAAGAAGCCTTCGGCGCTGGTCAGGAAATGGTCATTTTCATCACAGAACTGACTGCCAACTACTACAGCGTGAAATTCATCAGCGAAAACGGCTGCGAAAAATACTACAGCTACAACAAAGAGCTGCTGTTCGAAGAAAAGCAGAAATCCATTCTGGAGGACATCGAAAAAGCCAAAACCATGGTGGATCTGCTGTTTTAAGCGTCAAAAAAACCAGACAAAAAGCAACTTCCCCTTAAGAAAACATTGATTTTCTTTCCACTTGATTTCTTAAGGGGAATTGCAACGGCTATCTTCAGAAGAAAACATATCAAATAAAATCTCAATATAATAAGAAAGCCGAAATCCTTTGTCATAATAAGGATTTCGGCTTTCTTTGTTTTCTTATGAAGATGCCCCTAATGTCTTTTTATTTTCCATATTTTATTCTCTTGTGAACTCTGCCGCAATGGGATTGCCGTCTACTTCAATGATCAGACGGAATTCACCAGTGCCGATACTGCCGCAGAGGTTTTTCCAATTGATAGGCAGTTCTACCGTTTCTCCGGCAGGTACTGCAACGGTTTCTTCACCCCACTGGGCATTGGCAGTGCCTACAAATTCTTTCCAATGACCGTCTGCGTCTTTCTTTTCCATGTGATACGCGTCACGATAGCTGATTTCCGCATCTGTGCCATTGGTCAGCAGGAATGTACCGCTGGTGGCTTTCAGGGTATCTTCTTTCAGTTCCAGTGTCACGCCTTCCATTTCGTTGACTGTGGCAAACTGAGTTTCCGGATCGCCGCTGCATCCGGCAAATGCCACCATACACAACAATGCCAATAAAACCGCAATTCCTTTTTTCATTTCGCTTCTCCTTTATTACTGCAATGTCTTTTCGATGAATGCTGCCAGTTCTTTTGCCGCTTTTTCCATGCGTTCCATGTCTTTGCCTTCAATCATAACACGGATGAGGGGTTCTGTACCGGAAGTACGGATGAGCACACGCCCGTCTGCGGAAAATTCTTCTTCCAGTTTTGCAATGGCATGGCGGATAGCAGGTACTTCCATATAAGTGTTTTTCTTTGCGTTATTGACGCGGGCATTTACCAGCACCTGAGGCATCACTTCCATGGCTTTTGCCAGTTCGGACGCCTTTTTGCCTGTGCGTTTCATAACGGACAGCAGCTGGATAGCTGTGAGAATGCCGTCACCTGTGGTGTTATGGTCCAGGAAAATGATATGACCGGACTGTTCACCGCCCAGATTGCGTTCCGCTTCGATCATGCGTTCCAGAACGTAACGGTCACCAACGCCTGCCTGTTCAATGGCAATGCCTTTTTCTCTGCCCATCATGGTCAGACCCAGGTTAGACATAACGGTACCAACGATGGTGTCGTTTTTCAGTGTGCCTTTTTCCTTCATATCCAAACCGCAGATGGCAAGGATTTTATCGCCGTCGATGAGTTCGCCGTTTTCGTCTACAGCCAGACAACGGTCTGCATCGCCGTCGAAAGCGAAACCGATGTCTGCGTTATTTTCTTTTACAAATGCTTTCAGGTCTTCCATATGGGTGGAACCGCAGCGTTCGTTGATGTTTGTGCCGTCAGGTTCATTATGGATGATACAAAGGCTTGCACCCAGATTCAGCAGTGTGATAGGAGCCGCTTTGTAGGATGCGCCGTTGGCACAGTCCAAAGCCACTTTGATGCCGCCGAATTTTTCCTTTGTGGTGCTGCCCAAAAATGCAATGTAATCATCCAGCGCGTCTTCCGCTACGGTATGGGTACCGATGGCTGCCCCTGTGGGAGAAGGCAGGATTTCGGGATGGCTCAGGATGATGTTTTCGATTTCGTCTTCCAGATCATCGCTGAGTTTATAGCCCTGGCTGTTAAAAAACTTGATGCCGTTGTATTCCACGGGGTTATGGGATGCGGAAATGACAACGCCTGCATCCAGACGATATTTCCGTACCAGATAAGCCACTGCAGGTGTGGGCACGATGCCTGCCAGCACTGCGTGAGCGCCTACGGAGCAGATGCCTGCTACCAGAGCCGCTTCCAGCATATCACCGCTGATGCGGGTATCCATCCCCACCAAAATACGAGGTGCGTGTTTTGTTTCTTTTGTCAGTACATAAGCGCCTGCACGTCCCAGCTGGAACGCCATTTCCCCTGTCAGTTCCGTATTCGCTACACCGCGGACACCGTCCGTACCAAATAATCTACCCATATTCTGTTCAAACTCCTTATTCTTATTTTCTCATATTGTTTATGATTCTGTATCTGATTCATCGCTGCCGGCAGCCGTCACTTCTATGGTAACGGTGCTGCTGTCTGCCGTAATGCCGCTTGGCAGGTTCCAATCAATGGAAACGGTATGTTCCCCTTCTGTGAGAGCGGAAACATCCACCTGACCTGACAGGTCACTGCCTTCCACTGCTGCCAGCTGGCTTGCTTCGCCGTTGATGGAAACGGAAATGCTGTCCGGCAGATGATACTGATATCCATCCTGCCCATTGGTCAGGTGAATCTGGTCAGAAGAAACCGTTACGGTCTTTTCTTCCCCTCTGTCCACATGGACAAGGACCTGAACCACAGCACTGCTGCCTTCTTCCAGTTTTACCCCTTCTGGCAGATAATCAGAAAGCTGGAAGGTATGGCTGATGGAGCTGGTTGCTCCACTAACGTCAATCTGATCCAGAGAAATCACATTCAGTTTATCCAGATCTTCTTTTGCCCCAATGACAGAAACGGTTTTGGGGGTGCATGTGATTTCCCCTAAATGATAGCCGTCTGCCGGGCTGCCTGTTACGGAAACCTGAACAGGCACCTGTTTTGCCTCATTCAGGCTATAAGAAACGGTGACCGTATCCACGGAGAATGTCACGCCGTTTACGGTATTGCCGTCTTTGTCATAAGCGACGGGTTTCACCTGCAAATCCATCTGCTGCACCGCATCTGCCGCATTGACAGACAGGCGCACTGCCACAACGCTGTCCACAGCGGATTTTGCCCCTTTGACCATAATGGTTTCTGGAATCAACTTAGGCGTTGACAGGTGGGTGCCTTCTGTGACTTCCCCATTCAGGGAAACTTCCAGCGGGAATTCCTTGGCTGCCAAAGTTTCTACCTGAATTTCCACGCTGCCGGGGACTTTGCTCTCAACGGTATATCCCGTAGCGCCGCCGCCAACGGAAGTATCTACAGGCAGTGTGATGGTGTCACCATCCTGGGCATACGTCAAATCTGACAGATCCACACTGGCAGAAATCAAATCCGCCTGCCGCTGACTGAGCCGGTCCAGGGCCGTTCGCTGGGCTTTGACTTTGATGCTGACCTTTGTATTGGTCAAATCTTCCCGATTGGCTACCGTAAGCCCCCGGGCAGTCAATGTTTCCTCCCCTACCAATTGGAGGGTGGTGCTGTATGATCTTGTATCAATGGGCTGATTGATGCTGATGACCATAAACCACATGGTGGTAGCAATGGCCACGGAAAGCAGTTTCCAGCCCAGGTCTTTCATGAGCAATTCCTGAAATCGTTTCATTTATCCTGCCTTCCTTTCCAAATCGCCAGTTTCTTTTTGGCGGATTGATGATCCTGTTCGGAGATCATGTTTTTCAATTGTTCCGGTGTCAAGTCCCGATACAAAACGCCGCCTCTTGCAACGGAAATCTTCCCTGTTTCTTCGGAAACGACGATAACATGGGCGTCAGAAACCTCGCTGGCACCAATGGCTGCCCGGTGTCTGGTACCCAGTTCCATGCTGACTTCGTTGCTGTCTGTCAATGGCAGGAAACAGGTGGCAGCTGCCACACGGTTCCGCCGGATGATCACCGCCCCGTCATGGAGGGGGGTGTTGTGTTCAAAAATATTGATGAGGAGCTGACTGGACACGATGGCGTCGATGGGGATGCCTGTTCTTTCCAGATCGCCCAGAGGCACTTCCTGCTCCATAAGGATCAGGGCGCCTGTTTTTGCCGCGCCCATTTTGTCCGCCGCTTTGACGATTTCGTTTACAGTGCGGGCTGCGGCTTTTTCATCCCCGGCATCTTCGCCGCGGGTGAAGTAAGAAAATATCTTCCCTTTGCCCAGCTGTTCCAAAGCCTTTCGCATTTCCGGCTGGAAAACGATGAGCAGTGCAATGATGCCCATATTGATGGTGTTGGAAAGAACGAAAATGATGGTATGTAATTTCAAAAGGGCTGCCACTGCCGCGAAGGCAAAGATCACCAGTATCCCTTTGAAAAGGACCCAGGCACGGGTTTCTTTGATCCAGAAAATGACTTTATAGATGATATATGCCACAATCAGGATATCCAGCACATCCGTTATGCCAATGGACGGACGTACAAATTCTGTGATGCCCAGACCACTGAAAAAGCTGTTCAAAAAATCCATTGTATCACACCCGATTCTTCTGATTCTAATAAAAATTGGTTCCAAAAAGCCGATACAGTATCAGTATATCATAAAGTAGAACAAAAGTGTGGTTCTCTTGTAAAATTCAAAAAAATTTATGATATTTTTTTATCAGAGAAAACAGGAGGGAAAGCTCCCCCCTTTCCAAATGCCTGCTCTTTGGACATGAAAACACCCCGCAGGACATTCCGTCCAACAAACGGGGTGTGATTTCTTATTTTGATCTATGACAGCAACGTGTCATTTTTCGTCTTTTTTCATATAACGCTGACTGAATTCCTTGGCGCTCATGGGTTTATCATAGAAATAGCCCTGTCCGAAATTACATTTGAGCGCCTGTATCAATTCCTCATCCTCCTGGGTTTCAATGCCCTCCGCAACGGTGGCAATGCCTAGTTTCCGTGCAAAGCTGACGATCTGCTCCAATATGATATAGCGGCGTTCTTCGTCCTCTTTGGAAACCTGCCGCAAGAAGCCCCGATCCAGCTTCAATTCGTCGATGTTCAGCTGATACAGCATATTCAAAGAAGAATATCCATTGCCAAAGTCATCCATGGAAATGCGGAAGCCCAGGGCATGGAGCGCCTCAATCTGATGGTTCAGCAGTTCCAGATTATCCGTAGCAACCCCTTCCAGTATCTCCAGCGTGATCAAAGAAGGAGAAACATCATACCGATTCAGTATCTGCATCAGGTTATCTGGATAATGCAGGTCAGAAAACAGCATCTTAGACTGGTTTACAGAAATGGGCACAGGGGTCAGACCCGCGTCCTTCCATGCTTTGATCTGCTCACATGCTCGTTCCACCATATAAAGATCCAGTTTCAGACAAAATCCATTTTCCTCAAAGAGCGGGATAAATTCATTTGGATAGCGGTAAGAGCCGTCTGGATTCTGCCAGCGCACCAAAGCTTCTGCCCCCACCAGACCTTCATTTTTCATGCCAAACTTCGGCTGTAAAAACAGTTTGAATTCTTTATTCTGCAAAGCCGGGTACATCTGGCTTTCGATGCTGTTTTTCTTCCGCACGGCATTGTGCATGTCGTGATTGTAAAAGGCAATATCCGTATGGTGGGTATGTTCGATGCTCTGCATAGCCAGCAAAGCTTTCTCCCTGTCTTCCCCTATGGCAACGCCGGCATAGAGGGAAAGGTCATAACTGAACTCGCCGTATTCCAAAGAAGATGCTCTGATCTGCTCAATGATGACAGCCAAACGTTTTTTGATAGATTCCTGGTCTGTATCCAACAGCAGCAGGTAAAACAGGTCTGCTGTGTCACGGCAGAAAAACTCGCCTTCTTTCAGGTTATGATCCAGCACATTTTCCATATAACACAGCACGCGATCCCCGCGCATTCTGCCAAACAAGTCGTTGATACCTTTGAAATTATGGACGTTCAAAGCCGCTGTGCTGAAAGGCTGTTTTGTTTCCAATATCCGCTGGAAATTTTCGTCAAAGTAGGCTGTATTTTTTGCCCCAGTGATGGGGTCCTCATAAGCCAGACGGATCAGGCTTTTGATATTTTGGCTAAAGACACGGCGTCCACTGTAAAGCAATATATTCATGAGAATCAGCATCAGCACCATCAGTACGCCAAAGATGGTCAAAGCATCGCCCAATGAGGAGGAAGAACCCCACACCTTATTGGCGCAGTACAAATACCATCCATTGATATCCAAAGGCACCATATAAAAATGCATACGATTGCCTTCGTAGCTAAATTCCTCGCAGACATCTTCGCCTTTTTCCAGTGCAGCCTGCACCTTCGCCTTGGTCTGTTCTGAAAGGATATCCCCTTCATAAAGGTATTTCATTTCCTCATCTACCAACGTATTTTCCGACCGTACCAAAAACCTCCCGTTATCGGCAATCAGGTGCAGATACCCTGCCCCGCCCATGACCGTTTTGCCGTCAGTAGCCTCTGTAAAAATATCAAGGGTATCACCAGCTGCCAGCGCACCAACGACTTCCCCGTTTTCATATACAGGAACAGCGTATACAAACAGCTTCTCATCCAGCACATCGCTCCTGAAGATCTTGGAAACGGCATTTTTCCCTTGCAGTGCGGACTCCACCACCTCAACGGCATAAGGATGCAGGTCATCCATGGTGATTGCCTCTACCTCGCCAGAAATTGTCGTATGCATAAGACCTGTACCATCTTGGCGCATATATACCATACTGAGAAAGCCGTCGGCAGTATTGGTTTCCATCAAACTCTTTCCAAGACATTCAGGTTCATCGGTAATGGTACTGACTTCATATGCCTTGGACAGCGTTGTCAGAATCTGCAAATTTTTATCCATCTGTCTGACCAAACGTCCACGATATTCTTCTGTTTCCGCCTTGAGCTGTTCATGTTCCGCTTCATGGGCAGATTTCATGATATAGGTAAAAATACCAAAACCAATGGCACTGAGCAGCAAGCTGCCGATGATGGTAATGATGGTAATGCGGCGCAATTGTTTTGTCAATTTCTTCTCGTCCATACTTGCCTCCTACCCTGTAAACCTTCTGTTGTGTCTTTGTCTTTTTTTCCAGAAAGGCAATTAGGCACAGCTTGTCTTTTTCTTATGTTCGTCTGTTCTGAATGATCTGCTCTGTTGCCTCCCACTGTGGCAGTGGATGGCAGAAACGGAATCCCTGGATGACATCGCAGTGGATTTCCTGCAGCGCCTTCACTTGCGCATCTGTTTCTATCCCTTCGGCAAGGATGGTCATATTCAGCTCATGTCCCACCTGTATCATAGCCTTGAGTATAGCTGTACCAATGGGCGTCGTCACATGGTCCACCAGACCTTTATCCAGTTTGATGCCGTCAATGGGGTATTTTTGCAGATCATAAAAAGAGGTAAAGCCTTCGCCAAAGTCGTCCAATGCCACTCTGACGCCGTACTTTTTCAATGCAATGACATTCTGTCGTATCTGGGCGGCGTTTCTGACAGAAACGCTTTCGGTGATCTCCAGAATCAGCAGTTCTCTTGGAAATGTGAATCCATTCAAAATCTCCTGTACCTTTTGGGCAAAGTCCGCTGCCGCAAAAGTTTCACGGGAGAAATTGCAGGATACGAAAAAGGTATCCACGCCTGCCTTCAAAAGGCTCTCTAAGAAGAAGCATACCTCTTTTAGGCAGTAATAGTCAAGTCGGCTGATCATTTTTTCCCGTTCCAGCAGCGGAATAAATACGCTTGGCAGCAAGATCCCCTTTTGCGGATGTTTCCAGCGGGACAAGGCTTCCCCGCCGACCACTTTAAGGGTCTGGGCATCCACATAAAACTGGATATACAATTGGAATTCTTTTTGTGCAAAAGCCTGATCGATGCTCGCCTGAAGCTGCCGCTCCTGGAGGGATTTCTGAATCATTGCCTGAGAGCAGAACAGATACGGCACTTCTTCTTTTTCCGCCTGATAAGCTCCCTGAGACGCCTGAAAAACGATTTCATTCAAATCTCTGTCCTGACTTTTCAGCGGATAAATGCCCGCATAAAGATTGGTATCATAAGGCTTGCCGTAGCGCTTCGCATAGTCGCGGACTCTCTCCAGCAAGGTGCAAAGCCATGTATCCGTTTGTTCTGCGCTGCCCCCAAGGCGCAGCATCAAAAAGCCTTGTTCTGATACCCTTGCCAGAATATCACTATCTTCCGTATATTCTCCCAAAATCACAGCGCAGTAACGAAGGAATTCATCTGTTTCCTGTCCGCTGCCAAGTCTGCGCAGGCGGTCTGTATCCACATAGAAATACACAGCCTGATACAGTATCCGATTTTTATCATTGATATATTGTTTATAATACCGTTCCAGATATTCCATATTCCCCAGACCTGTGGTTTCGTCCGTTTCCACATTCTGCTGGCTTTCTTTCAATTTCCTGCGGTATCGGCGCACCGTCAGAAGCAGCACCACTGCCATGACCAAAAGGGCAGCGCCCATGGCTCCCATTGTCCAGTACAATCCCTGAGAGCTGGGCGGCGTTTCCACGGAAGCCATCAAAAGCCCTGTCATCTCTGCCGGGGATACTTCCGCCAGATAAGCCTGCAAATCCGACCGAAAGGCGGCAGGAGCAGCCTCTGTAAAATAGAGCATATAGGCATTTTCTCCAGAAAAAAGGGGGAGTTCATGGGCATGATCCAGCTGTTCCTCCTCTGCTTCATAGCCAGAAAACAGGTCTACCTGCTTCTGCTGGGCTAGTTCCTCCCGGTGGTCTGTGCCATCTGCCTCATAATATACGATTTCATATGTACTTTGGTCAGAAAATTCCGCCAGCAGTTCGGGGATGACCCCTGCATAGGTCTGGGTATCTTTGTCAAAATACTCCAGAGGATAAGCGTCGGGATTTCCCGCAACATAAATCAAAGTCTTTTCTTCCACAGTCAGCACCTCAGTCTTTACGCTTCTTCTGTATGGTTCCTTTCAAACAAAGTCATATTATGACGAGGGCAGGCAGCCTTCACTGTCTGAATCTGCATTTCCACTTCCTCAGATTTGGCATCCATGGACTGGAGCAGACCTTGGACCATTTCACGGACTTTCGCAATCTGTTTCTGGTACCCATTCAGCTCTTTTGCCCCTTCTTCCAGTTTTTTCTCCCATGCCGCACGCTCTTCCTGCATTTTTTCCTGGGCTTCCTGCTGGAGTTCGTCCTTATACCGCACAGCCTCCATGAGGGCAGCAGCAACATTCATCTGTTCTTTCTTCTGCTCCTCCAGTTCTTTTCTCACGCGACTGAGTTCTTCCTCCAGAGAGGTGATCTGTGTGCGGTATTCTTCCTCCTGCTTCTTCTGTTCCGTGACTTTTTCCGCCAGTTTTTCAGAAAATTCTTCTTCCATCATGTTGATATATTCGTAAACGCTGGCTTTTTTGTAGCCCCAAAAGCCTTTTTTCAGTTGATCCAATTTCATATGAAAACCTCCTTTTTATTTGAACCGTATCTTTTTCCGTTCGATTCTGCCCCAAGCGTGTTTTCTTCTGCGGTATCCAATCAGAGCCGTTGCCCGCACCCATGCCAGCACCAGACGCAGACAGGAAACCTCCACCACACAAAGCCCAATGGCTTTGAGCACATCGGAGAAGGACAGCTTCAAGTCCACCGTATAAATGCGGGCAAAAAATGCCGTCAACGACAGGATTGCAGAGTACACCACATAAATACCGAAAAACAGTATCATAAATGGCACATTGATCAGGTCTACGGCAAATGCCAGTACAATGGTGAGAATCCCAAAGACCTCGATATAAGGCGAAAGCAGCTCATAGACCAGAAAATACAGATAGGAAATCAATCCCACAAGACCATATTTCGGATTCAGGAAAATCCGTCTGTGGCGCATCATGCTCTGGAACAGCCCAATATGCCAACGTCTGCGCTGTTTGCACAAATCCCCCAGTTTCTCCGGCGCCTGTGTCCAGCAGACAGCATCGGTGGCGTAGCGGATACGATACGGGATGCTATTTTCCCTGCAATACACATGAAGCTTTACCACCAATTCCATATCTTCGCCAATGGTGCCGGGGTCATATCCCCCTGCTTCCACAACGGTATTTTTATGAAACAGCCCAAAGGCACCGGAAATGATGATGCTGCCATTGAACCGGTCAAAAAGTATCCTTGCCGCCAGAAAAGAACGGTCATATTCCAACACCTGCATACAAGGGACAATCTGGTCAGGCATACGGTAAGACACCACATGTCCATCATGGATTTCCGTACCATTGCAGGGACGAACAACGCCGCCCACTGCCACCACGCTGCTGTCCTCCAGCACAGGGCGGACGATCTTTTCCAGAGAATCATACTGAAGCACAGAATCGGCATCCATACAGATAAAATAGGGATATTTTGCCGCATTGATGCCCATATTCAAAGCATCTGCCTTACCGCCGTTTTTCTTGCGGATGAGGGTGATGGGCACCTTCCATTCGTAGCTTTCATAAATGACTTCTTCTGCCTGGCAGGGAATCTTCCGCTGTATGGGGCGGCTGATCTGCTGCATATGAAAGGCATCCCGCACCACTTTGGAAGTATCGTCGCTGGAACCGTCATCCACAACGACAATCTCATACAGTTTATAGTCCAAAGCAAGCAAAGAACGGATGTTTGCCTCAATGGTCACTTCCTCGTTATAGGCAGGCACCACAATGGTGACGGGAACATAGTATTCCCCCAGCAATTCGTTTTTCAGCTGGTTCCGCCGCTTCATTTGATACAGTTCGGAAGTGCCCACAGTCACTGCCAGAAACAGAAAACTGGCATAACCGATCATATAGAGGACGAAAAAGACACCCACAATATCAAAAAATTCTTTAAACGCATCCATCATGGCTCTTTACACCTCCAGACTTTGCAGTTTGCGGGATTCCAGCCGATACATGAGCATTTCTCTGGCATAGCGGTCACTGCCTGCGGTAATATCCACCACATCACCATAATTCACATGGAGATGCTCCAGACTTTGGGCAGCAGCATAGCGCACATACCAATTGCTGCTGTGAAGGGCTTCCTTCAGTGCATCTATCACTGCTGCCCCTTCATAAGACGCCAGAGAGGACGCTGCCACTGTGGCAAACTCCCATTTCGTATCGTCTTTATCCTCCACAAACGCCAGCAAAGGTCCATAAGCCGGTTCGTAGGGATACTTGCCGCAGTACCGGATTGCCGACAGACGCAGCTCTTTATCCGCTTTTTTATCCATCATGATTTCGTACATTTCCCGCTGATACTCGCCGGAGCGGAACCGGATATAATTCAGTATGGCAAGCTGGGTATGGGGAGAATACCGCATAATATTCTTCCACAGCTCCTTAATAAGTGCGTGATAATCTCCTGTATAGGAAAGAAGCCCTTCGGTAATGAGTTTTTCATGAAGGAACACGCTGCCGTCATCGGCAATGCGAAGGGCTTTGGCTATGGTTTCCGGTATTCCGAAATGGTACAGGGCTTGCAGAGCATTGAAACGGCAGTAGAGATTGCTTTTCTGCACATAATCCAGCAAAATGTCCTGCAAAGAGTCCATTGCCATCTGTTTATCCGCCGTATAACAGGAAAGGAAGTAAGCAAAATACCCTGCCTGCATATTCTCCTTATCCCGATAAACTGCCGCCATATAAATGACCACCGGTCGCATCTGATGGCGATACTCCCGATACAAATCGGGTTTTTTCTCCATATCCTCCTGCAAAACCTGATGGAATGCCATCAAATGATTGATATGGGAAAGTTTCCGCCGCAGTTCCTGCAAATGGGCTTCCTCCACATTTTTGCCTGCTGCCAGACGGGAGATCTGGGCATTGATTTTGCTCCGCATCTTCTGACACCGATTCTGCATACGAGATTCGCTGCCTTTCAGGAGCAAATTATAAATGATGTTAAAGACGATCATGCTGGCACAAACTGCGCCATAGATATAGATCATAAATTCAACTTTCATATATCTGCTCCTTTCTTTTGGTATATATCAGCGACCGCTCCAAGCCGCCTGCAAAACATCGTAAGATTTTTTCAGACGTTCCTGATATTCCTCGTATTCTCCCCAGCCTTCCAGAGGGAAAGACGCCATGGGGATACGTCCTTTGATATCACTTTCCACAGCCGCGCCTACGAACATTTCGTCAATCTGTATGTATTCCACACCATAATGTTCATAGTAATCATCGTGTATCATTCTTTCAGCAGGATTGGAGAAATTCAGCAGCCCCCAAGGAATCCTTATTTCTACACCATCTGCCGCAAAACAGAAATCCGCCAGAGAATCAAAGGCAGGAGAATCGGGGTCTGCATTGCCGTAGCGCAGTTTTCCCGTTTCGTAAGTGGGCATGGCAACCCAACGGTTCCCCGCATTGACGCCCTCCCGTTCCATAATGGAACGAATGGGACGGAACACAGGGGAATCCTTTTCCCGCCAATATTCCTTCGCATAAGGATTTTTGTAATCCGTTTCATAAGCGTACATGACCCAAAGGCTCTCGTAACGCTCCTGCACCAACACACGGCTGTTATCCTTGCCGTCGATGGTCACCACAAAGTCGCAGCCTCTTTCAAAGGAAATCTTCTTTTCCTCCCAATAAGTACTGCCTGTTTTAGGCGTCGTATCAATGGGAAGGTACAAAACGTCTGTTTCCGGCGAAAATCCATCCACATAGAAATACAGATACCTTTCGTCATAATCCATATACACATCCATGGCATCTGATGACCAGACAGGCTCTTTGTCCTGCCATTCCGCAGCGTTGCCGTCCACGGTGCAGACCCTTTCGCCGCTGCCCAGCCAAAACTCCATCAAGCCATAATTCTGCCCGTCTGTCTGTACATCCTGCCAGTTATCCACGCCAAAGCTGTAATTGGCATAGACCGTATTCCAAGTGTTTCTGTCCCACACATCCTGCCATGTGGACACAAAGCCTCCTGTCCAGCCGGCACCTCGCATTTTCTGCCACAGCTCCACAAGGGCTTCTCCCTGCTGCTGTTCGTTCAAAGGGGAATGATTTTCCACCACAGGCATTCTGGCAGTGGAGAAACCAAAGCCTGTTGCCATTATGGGCACCGTATAATACCGATTGAGCAAAGTCAGATAGCCGCTGTATAAATCCCCCGTTTCCAGTCCTGCCAGCAGTTCTCCCAGCTTCGCCTTCTGTTCGCGGGTGAAATATTTCTGATAGTCCGGGCAAAGGGTTTCCAGACGATAAGACACGAAATACCCGGACAGCAATTCCGCCGTCGCGCCGATATGCTCCATATCCACCTGATTGTATGTATCAAAGCGGGCGTTATACAGCGTGTCATACACAAAGGGGTCATCCCAAGGGGAATTGACAAAGGAAATGAGCCGCTGTTCTTTGTATTTATCGCTTTCGTAAGCGGTCACCCGATCCATGAGCTTTGCCATGGCTGTTTCAAAACGTGAAGCTTCCGGTTTGGTGTAGAAATAAGTGCCCTGATAGGAAGTTTCTCCTAAGGTGCTGTGATTGGTATAGGCAATGATGCCGCTGTCCCATTCGTGCCCCAGCAGATAGCCCAGTGTCCAAGGGGAAACATCCCACTGATACCAGCCAGTGCCTGTAAAATTCCCCAGTTCGATGGCTCTGTTGCCATGGATGACATCCACGGCTTTGGTGGTATTTTCCAGCAGGAGATCCACAAATTCCTCCTGATAAATGTCCTCCGCTCCATAATTGGCGCGGTCAGGCACCGACAACCCCTGTAACAGATACAAGGGCTTTTCTTTTGTGGTGTTATAGTCATAAAGCGCCTCATAAAAATCATCGTCCATGACTGTATGGACCCGAATGGTATTGGCACCCATCTCACCAATCTGTTCCAGCCAACGGCTATAATCTTCATAAGCGGGCACAAAGTCCAGCATGGCTTCACCGGGGATGTTGGAGGATAAATCCACGCCCCGTATCTCCATGGTTTTCCATGTGTCCCCATCCAAATACTGTATCTCTTTTCCCTGGGTGCGGAAATGGGCTGTGACGGATACCTCCAGTTTGAAATCCACATAGATTCCCCGATAGTACACCAGGTATCCTATCCCTGCCAAAAGGAGGACAACTGCCAGAGAAGCGAGAATGAATCGTTTCATCATTTCACATACCTCCTATTCCACCCATTGGGTTGCTGTCTTGGACTGGTGACAATACTGCCGCAGGCTTTCGATATTTTCATCCAGCCATGCGCCCCGTCTGAGCATAAAACCTTCCATCCATTCCACTGCCTGAGTGTAACTGGAAGGGTTTACCTCCTCTAAGGTCTGCCCTTCCTCCGGTCTGCGCCGCTGCAAAGAGGTCAGGTTCGTAGCATCATAACTGAAGCCCCACACCGCGTCATTGCGGGCAATGGCAGGTCCAAGGTAAGCAATGGTTTCTTCCATATAATTAGTCAGATATTCGTCAGAAAGGTATGTTTGCCGTAATTCTTGATACCGATTCAGCACCCGCTCCACAAAGTCCTCATCTTTCATGAGAGCGCCGTACCATCCCCTGTTTGCCAGATACAAACGACCACTGGCAAAGGTGCGGATATAGTTATCCAGCATATTGTTATAGTCCCAGACAGGACCTACCGTCAACTTTCCTCGCACATCCCGATAAAAATAGGTAGAACGGGAGAACATATCGTTGTTCAGCAAAAATTCCTGAAGGATATAATAATCCACGAAAGAATCCACATCTATTTCTTTCTCGTAGTCATACTGCCCGGAAACCATATCCGAGGAATAGAGTCCTCGCTCAATGCGGCTGATGTCCCGCTGTATATAGTCCAGAACGCCTTGGCTCTGGTATTCCTCCTGGGGATACAGCACTTGTATGCCTGTGGAGGAAGTCACCTGTTTCGGATCGTCCTCCTTGGTGGAAAATTCCATTTCGTATGTATACTGGGTGTAGTTATTGAGGATTCTGTTTCCATCAGGGTCATCCAGCAGCACCAAATAGCTGGTTTGGTCACTGCCTTCCTCGTAGTTGCTGAGGTTCACCCGATAATCGTCTTCCTTGATGGTTTCCATCAGGACATAGACCCCCTGATATTCTCCATTGAGGATGACTTCACAGAAACGTACTTCCGGCGCATAACCCATGATTTCCGCGGAGATATTCATCCACATATAGTTTCGGATGAGGGTTTTATCCAGAAATGGTCCATGGAGTGCCCAATCATTTTCTTTGCTCATGCCCAAAAGCGGCAGGTCCCGATTGACCAGTCCCTCCGTATCCTCCACCAACTTCACACGATAGCTCTTTTTATTGAAATGGCGGGAGGAGTTGCCTCGAATACGAATCATGATATTGCTTTCCATGTCCGGCGTATCTGTGGGATGATGGTTCTGTTCCTCATTGCTCATAACAGAGAGCTTGGCGGAAATCATGGTGTTTCCGTCAGCTGCGGTGGTGTAGCCAATTGTTTCTGATTGGTCATTAAGGATGGGCTCACCAGGGATGACCACGCCGCCTGTATCAATGACCAGCAAAGGCAGATGGGTACAAAGGGTGGTGCCGTCGCAGTCGCATCCGGCGTCTTGCTGACGGGCAGTGAGATGCTGATGGACCCGTTTTTCCGGGTTTTCGGTATCTACGTTGTCGGCAAGAAATACCGCAAGCAGTACCAGCACCATTGCAGCAATCCCCGCAATACGATATTTCATTTTCCTCCCCTCCCATTAGCTGCTGATTTCGTCGTTCTGCATCACCATGTTGCAGTATTCGATATTGCCGATTTCATAGATGGCATCTGTGATGCTTTTTCCTTTCATATTTCCTTTTGCGGCATTGCCGGCTTTATCCAGCAGACGTTTGCTGATTTCATAAATAAATTCCACACTGTTTTCTGTGGTGTTCTTTACCCGCAGATTTGCTTTCCGGGCAAAATACTGGAACATGAGCGCTTCGATCCGCGCCTCATTGACCCTTGCGGTACGAATGATAAACAACACACGATTGTCATTTTTGATACGTCCGAAAATAAGCAGAATCAAAAACGTAAATGCCCCGCCGATACCAGCAATGAGGAAATCGCCGGAACCGCAGCAGATACCTGTGACAATGGTCCAGAAAATATAAACGGTGTCACGGGAATCCTTGATGGCAGTACGGAAACGGACGATGGACAGGGCGCCCACCATACCAAGGGACAACGCAATGTTATTGCCAATGACAATCATAACTGCCGTGGTGATGACTGTCAGCGCCATAAGGGAAACATTGAATTTTCGGCTGTAAATGCTTCCTTCATGGGAAAGCATGTAGGACAGGTAAATCAAAAAACCCACCAATGTTGCCACTGCCATACGCAGGATGATGGTCTGTAAATCCAATTGCCCCGTGCTCTCTAAAAACTCCAGTAATACTTTTCTCATACGACATCCCTCCTATAACGCAAATTTCATGGTGACGCTCCGCGCCAGACAATATTTGCTCACTGATAATTCCGAACGATTGGCTTCATTGACCAGTTTTTTGATATAACTGAGCAAAAAGCCGTTATATTTCACTTCCAGCACACCGTTGAACGGATCCAGCACTGGATACATATTCAAATCCGGCGAAAACAACTCCATACAGCTTTCTGTTGCCTGAATCTGATGATCAAATGTGATACGGATCTTATTTTCCTTGGCGATATAGGCTTTTCGCTTATATTCCACAATGGTTTTGGGGCGATAACACGCCATGTGCATAAGCCCATAGCACTCCGCCGCAAAAGGGTCCGTATATTTCAGCAAGCTGTGATACCTGCCTTTTGTCAGCTCTATGGCATCTTCCCGGGAAACCCGCAGGGAACGCTTTTTCTGGTAACTGCCTTCCTTCTGTTTCATTTCCAGCATGGCAAAATCGGCGGCAGGGTCGTAAATCCTAAGACGGATTTTCCGCCGCAGCTCCAGACCATCTATTTTCGCCTCATAATCCCGCTCGTTGATGGTATCAAAATACAGGGAGCGGATATTGTAGCCGTTTGCGCCGTTATGGGCATCCTGCAGCATGACCTGATCCAGCTGACCGGAAAGTTTTTTCATATCAAAAAGTGTCATGAAATACTTCTTTTCCTGACGATATACCTCATTCAAATAACATCCCTCCCAAAAGAAAAAGCTGCAAAAAATCAGACACAGGGATGCCAGTCATTTTTGCAGCTTGACGATCATAGCAGTTCTCTGCCGTAGACTCATAGCTTTGCGTCATCGCTTTTCAACGATTTTGCCAAAGGATTCAATTGTTTTCTGTCTGCTCAGAAAATGTGGTGTAAAGCCGGTTTTTGCCCAGCTGTTTTGCGTGATACAATGCTTCATCGGCTTTGCGGTAAAGCTCATCATAGCTCACATTGGGCGTGGATGCCACTGCCAGCCCCATACTGCAGCTGGGAGAAACCTCTATGCCGTTCCAATGTATTCTGGGAATTTTGCTGATGACTTCTTCCGCATATGTTTCCATACAGGATATGTTACAACCGATCAGCAATACCATAAACTCATCCCCACCGATTCTGCCAATCCTTGCTCCCACAGGGGCATGATGACGCAGGATGTCAGCGGCTTCTTTGAGCACATAATCCCCTATGGGATGCCCATAATGGTCGTTGATGTCCTTAAAGTCATCCAGATCCACAATCAAAGCAGCCAGTTTTTCTCCTTCCCGCAGTTCAGACAGTTTTCGTTTGCCATAACGCTCGATGGAGGCTTTATTCAATAGACCGGTGAAAAGATCCATTTGGATTTCTTTTTCCAGCTGACTGATCCTGTCCTTTCGGTCTGTAATATCCGAAAGGATCCCAATACCCAAAACAGGCTCACTCTGCTTATTGGTCTGGGTAATGACGCGGATTTCAAACCATCTGTTTCCGCCGTTTTTGACAGGCAGCATAAACTCATACTTTTGATAAGGAACACCCTTTTTGATATTCCGCATACAGGTAAGCAGGATCTCTTTATGTGATGAGGACAGCTGTTCCAGATTTTTGATAAAATCATAAAATTGAGGGATACTTTCTGGATGATCGAAGTAATGCTTCCACTCCTTGGAAAAGCGAATCCAGTCTTCCTGAATGTCCCATTCAAAGGTGATGGAGCTTTCCTGCTCACGAATCATTTCATACTGCTCAATGGTCAGACGAAAATCCCGCTGGGCATCTGTCAGTTCCTGCTGTACTTCCCTCATCTGGTTTGCCTGACTGATTTCAATGCGCAGGTGCTTATACCGGATGAGATACATCAAGATACACAAGCAGATGGTCACAGAAAAATTGACGATCTCACCCACACTGAATATAGGGTTGATAAACCAGATATACGTCAGGTAGCATACGCCCAAACTAATGATGGTATAAAGAGGTTTGAACATCAAAAAACCGGAAAAGAAAAAAATCGCCGTGACGATGGTAAAGTACGCCATAGCACCAGACAGATACACATTGTATATATTAAACAGCAGATGCCAAAACAAAATCATACCAACGCTGATCATGTAAAACCGATGTCTTACCATAACTGACAAACTACAGAAAAAATCAATGATCAAAAATGCAGTGTAGCATACCAAATAAATCAGATAAAATCTCAGATAAATCAAATGATTTACCATCGCATACCCCATATTGCTGAAAAATAACACTCTGCATATATTACACAGTTCAAAAAGGACACCGAACGCCGATCCGATCCGAAGAGCAATCTGATTGCTCGATACAGATTTTTCCACAAAATCTGCATGTGATATTTTTGCGCCAAGAATCCATTTGATAAGCGCATCAACTCTAGTTCCCAAGCAAGTTCACTCCAAAAATGCAAAATGAAGACACATTGTCAACTTTCGTAAAATAAAAACCACCCCTCAATTTCGAAGATGGTTTGCTCTTATCACGATATATTCCCCAAAGGCTCTTTCAGAAATTTTATTCTGAATATTTACTTTGATTCATTTAATAGTACACTATGTAACGACAGAAATCAACGATTTTTTGGCATTTTCTTGTTTTTTCATTGCATATAAAAGCCAGAAAATCAACTGTTTCACCAAAAAAGACACAAAGAGGCAAGTATGAGAAAATGCCTCCTGACATCTTATCATTTTATGAAACGCAGAAGTTTTCTTGTGCAAAACATGCACATAAGTCAACAAAATAATTATTCTGTCTTGAATGAATATTTTAACCGTATTTTTCCTGAAGAAAGCATATAAGTGCAAAAAAGGCGTTTCCTCTTACGAGAAAACGCCTTCTGCATTTCTACTTATAATTAGTACAGTTTTGCACCTGCGGGGATTCTATCATCCACCATCAGCAGGTTCAGACCTTCTTTGCCATCGTACTCATGTACAGCGGAGATCAGCATACCACAAGAGTCAATGCCCATCATGTTACGAGGAGGCAGGTTTGTGATTGCGATGCAGGTCTTGCCTACCAGTTCTTCGGGTTCATAGTAATCGTGGATACCGCTCAGGATCACACGATCTGTGCCGCTGCCGTCATCCAGCACGAATTTCAGCAGTTTTTTGCTCTTAGGCACTGCTTCACATGCTTTTACTTTTACGGCTCTGAAGTCGGATTTGCTGAATGTTTCAAAGTCTACGAATTCTTCAAACAAAGGTTCAACTTTTACTTTGGAGAAGTCGATTTTTTCTGCAACGGGAGCAGAAGTTTTGGATTCTGCTTTCTTAGGCATGTCCAAGGGTTTCATTGTGGGGAACAGAATAACGTCTCTGATGGAAACGGATTCTGTCAGCAGCATAACGAATCTGTCGATACCTACGCCCAGACCGCCTGTAGGAGGCATACCATATTCCAGAGCTGTCAGGAAGTCTTCATCGATCATGTTTGCTTCGTCGTCGCCTGCTTCTCTCAGGTATTCCTGATATTCGAAACGATGACGCTGGTCGATGGGGTCATTCAGTTCGGAGTATGCGTTGCCGTATTCTCTGCCAACGATAAACAGTTCGAAACGTTCTGTGAATTCCGGTTTATCGGGTTTTCTCTTTGTCAGAGGAGAGATTTCTACGGGGTAGTCAATGATGAATGTAGGCTGAATCAGGTTCTTTTCTACGAATTCTTCGAAGAACAGGTTCAGGATATCGCCTTTTACATGACGTTCTTCATATTCTACATGATGTTCGTCAGCGATTCTCTTCGCTTCTGCTGTATCAGCTACCTGATCGAAGTCTACGCCGGAGAATTCTTTAACAGCGTCTACCATGGTCTTTCTTGCGAAAGGTTTGCCCAGATCCAGTTCGTAACCGCCGTAAACCACTTTTGTGGTACCCAGTACGTTCTGCGCAACGGTACGGAACATTTCTTCTGTGATGTCCATCATGCCGTTATAGTCTGTGTAAGCCTGATACAGTTCCATCAGGGTAAATTCTGGGTTATGACGAACGGAGATACCTTCGTTACGGAATACACGGCCGATTTCATACACACGTTCAAAACCGCCCACGATCAGACGTTTCAGAGGCAGTTCCAGAGCGATACGGCAGTACATGTCGATATCCAGTGTGTTATGGTGTGTGATGAAAGGTCTTGCGGAAGCGCCGCCGGGAATGGTCTGCAGTACAGGTGTTTCCACTTCCAGGAAGCCCTTGCCGTCCAGGAATTTACGGATTTCTGTGATGATACGGGAACGTTTGATGAATGTATCACGCACTTCGGGGTTCACAATCAGGTCCAGATATCTCTGACGGTAACGCAGTTCCTGGTCTTTCAGACCGTGGAATTTTTCGGGCAGTACCTGCAGGCTCTTGGACAGCAGTGTCACTTCTTTTGCGTGTACGGAAACTTCCCCTGTTTTTGTTTTGAATACGAAGCCTTTGATGCTGATCAGGTCGCCGATGTCGAATTTTTTGAATGCGGCATAAGCTTCGTCGCCGATGTCGTTACGACTTACATAAGACTGGATGTTGCCGTTTCTGTCCTGAATGTTGCAGAAGGACGCTTTCCCCATGATACGTTTGCTCATAAGTCTGCCGGCAATGGCAACATCTTTGCCTTCCAGTTCGTCGAAGTTGTCTTTGATTTCATCGCTGTGATGTGTTACTTCGCATTTTGTAATTTCAAAGGGGTCTTTGCCTTCAGCCTGAAGCTGTGCCAGCTTTTCCCGTCTGATTTTAATCTGTTCGCTCAGTTCCTGCTGTGTCATTTCCTGTGCAGGCTGGTTGTTCTGTTCTGCCACTTTGTTTTCCTCCGTTTCCGTGTTCTCTTATGCAAAAATAAAAATTATTTCTGGATGTTCAGAATTTTAAATGCCACTTCGCCGTCGGGTGTATCTGCCATAACGGTTGCGCCAACTTTCTGACCCAGCAGAGCCATACCCAGAGGGGATTCGTTAGAGATTCTGCCGTTCATAGGGTCTGCTTCTGTGGAACCAACGATGGTGTATTCCATTTCTTCGTCAAATTCCACGTCCAGTACTGTTACTTTGGAGCCCAGGTTGACAACGTCCATTTTCAGTACGTCTTCGTCGATAACTTCCGCGTTGCGCAGCAGGTTTTCCAGCTGTACGATACGGCTTTCGATTTCGCCCTGTTCTTCTTTCGCAGCGTCATATTCGGCATTTTCAGACAAGTCGCCCTGTCCTCTTGCTTCTTTGATTTTTTCTGCTACTTCTTTTCTGCGTACGGTTTTCAGGTTTTCCAGTTCCTGTTCCATTTTTTTCAGACCGTCATAGGTCATGACTACTTTTTTTGCTTCTGCCATTGCTTATTTCATCTCCTTGCGGGTTTTATCCAATTTTTCAAAAATAGGGATTTTCCTTGATATTACAAGGAAAAGGGAGGGCTTACCGAAATGCCCTCCGAAAATTCATTGATAAATTATATACTAAGGTAAGTAATTTTGTCAATGTTTTCTCCCGGGAAAATGCGATTTTATCCCTGTTTTTTCGGAATTTTTCGTCTTTTTTCGCCCAGAAGAAAACCGACGGGACACAACTGTCCCAAACCGGCTTTTGCCTCTGCCGCTTTTTCGGCGCCGGGCGCATCAAAATACGCCCGAAACATCTGGTTTTCACAATAAGTACGGGCTTCTGTCAGGGCACCTGCCTCCATCTCTTTTTGGTTGCCAAAGAAAAATCCGTCTGCCGCCAGCACATCGGCGCGACGCAGGGCAATACTCTCCGTAACGGTACCGTTGCCCACCAAATCCAGAAACACAGCCCCTTCCGCCAATGCGTAAGCCATGGCGCCGTTACCCTTCGCGCAGGAAAGGACCACATCTGCCTCCCGAAAAACGCCGTAGCCCACGGAGCTGAACACTTCCACCACCAGACCTCTTTCCTCCAAGAATCTCTCCTGCCATGACACGAAAAAAGGCTGACGGTCTGTGAGGATACCCAGACGATTCACCCAGCCGGGCAAAGCTGCCAGTGCCGCTTCCGTTTCCCATTCGCCGCCGTCTACCACCACGAAAGAGGCTCCTTCCTGTCGTTTGCCCATGGCTTCCAGCCCTGTGGCTGCGGCTTCTGCCCCGAATATGGGATAGAGTTTTCGTCCTGTGGCAAAGGGCAGGATATCCCCAGGCAAGTCTGCCGCCATGGGAGAAAGAGCGATTTTTGCGCCTTTCTCTGCTGCCTGTTCCAGCAGCTCTCTGGCTTTCTCCCGCCACGGAGGCAGAAAACAGCCGTCCCTATCCGTCTGCAAGCACCAGCTGCCCTCCGCCGTTTCCACCCACGGGCAATACTTCAGCTGCCATTTTTCTGCCCAGCTTTCCGGCAGTTTCCCCACCCACTTGGGACGATGCCGCTGGGATTTCTGCCGCAGACATGTGATGTTGATGATTTCCATGGAAACGCCTCCTATATCGTTAATTTATAAACAATATTTTTGCATTTTTTGTCATACAATCCTTTGCAATCCCCTGAAATCCGCCCCTGTTTTTCCTTGAATTTCCTCTTTTTTCCAGCCCCTTCGCAAACATGCGTCTCACCAATTTGACGATGTACCAACGAAAATACAATAATTTATTGTTTTTTCTTTTTTCTGTACACAACAATTTCGTGATTTTTTTGCTCGTTTTTTCCTGTTTTCTCCTTTTTTCGGAATTTTTTATGGTTAAATTGCACAAATTCACAGCCGAATGTCAAACAAATTGACTTTTTTTGTTTTCTTTTTGGTAATTTCTTGACAGTGTATGCAGAATACATTATCATGAAATTACAGTTATTACGGGGACATTTTATTTATATGAAAGGAGTTTTTCCATGAACACAAAAATTATGAAAACCATGGACGGGAATGAAGCGGCTGCTTATATCTCTTACGCATTTACAGAAGTCGCTACCATTTACCCTATTACCCCTTCTTCTCCCATGGCGGAACACGTTGACAGCTGGTCCGCAAACGGCAAGAAGAATATTTTCGGTCAGACCGTTCGTCTGGTAGAAATGGAATCCGAAGCCGGTGCCGCAGGTGCCATGCACGGCGCACTGGAAGCTGGTACACTGACAACCACATACACAGCTTCTCAGGGTCTGCTGCTGATGATCCCCGGCATTTACCGTATTGCCGGTCAGCTCAAACCCGGCGTATTCCATGTAAGCTCCAGAACCGTTGGTACACATGCTTTCTCCATCTTCGGCGACCATTCCGACGTTATGGCTTGTCGTCAGATCGGTGTAGCAATGCTGTCCTCCGCTTCCGTACAGGAAGTTATGGACCTGGGCGGTGTGGCACACCTTTCCGCTATCAAAGGCAGCGTACCTTTCATGCATTTCTTCGATGGTTTCCGTACTTCTCACGAACTGCAGAAAATCGAAGTCATGGACTACGAAGATATCGCAAAACTGCTGGATGAAGACGCACTGCGCAAATTCCGCAAAAACGCCCTGAACCCTGAACATCCTGTACAGCGTTCTACCGTACAGAACCCTGACGTATTCTTCCAGAACAGAGAAGCACAGACACCTTTCTATACACGTCTGCCTGAAATCGTGGAAAACTACATGCACGAAATCAACAAAATCACAGGCAGAAATTATCAGCTGTTCAACTACTTCGGCGCACCCGATGCAGAACACGTTCTGATCGCTATGGGCTCCATCACCGGCGCAGCACAGGAAGTTGTGGAATATCTGACAGCAAAAGGCGAAAAGGTTGGTTTCCTGCAGGTTCACCTGTACCGTCCTTTCTCCCTGAAACATTTCTTAGGCGCACTGCCTGAAACAGCGAAAATCGTTACCGTTCTGGACAGAACAAAAGAACCCGGCGCACTGGGCGAACCTCTGTATCAGGATGTATGTTCCGCACTGACAGAAGCAGGCAGGACTCCTCTGGTACTGGCAGGCAGATACGGTCTGTCCTCCAAAGACGTAACCCCCGCACAGGTTGTTGCTGTCTTTGACAACATGAAAGGCGAAAAGAAAAACCACTTCACCGTTGGTATCATTGACGACGTTTCCATGACATCCATCGAAGTTGGCGCAGAACCCGAAGTAACAGACGCAAGCACCATCTCCTGCAAATTCTGGGGTCTGGGCTCCGACGGTACTGTTGGCGCAAACAAAAACTCCATCAAGATCATCGGTGACCATACAGATAAATACGCACAGGCATACTTTGAATATGACACCAAAAAATCCGGCGGTATCACAAAATCTCACCTGCGTTTCGGTGATGTGCCTATCCGCTCCAGCTATCTGGTATTCAAAGCAGACTTTGTGGCATGCCACAACCAGTCCTACATCTCCAAATATGATATCGTTTCCGAAATCAAACCCGGCGGTACTTTCCTGCTGAACTGCGGCTGGAAAGGCGAAGAACTGGAAAAACACCTGCCTGCTGACGTAAAACGTTACATCGCAAACAACAACATCAATTTCTATACCATCGACGCCGTTGAAATCTGCCGTGAAATCGGTCTGGGCAACAGAACCAACTCCGTTCTCCAGTCCGCATTCTTCAAACTGGCAAACATCATCCCCGTTGATGACGCAGTTGGCTACATGAAAGCAGCCATCGAAAAATCTTACGGCAAAAAAGGTGAAAAAGTCGTTAACATGAACTATGCCGCTGTAGACGCAGGTCTGACAGGTCTGGTGAAGATCGACGTTCCCGAAAGCTGGAAAGACGCAAAAGACGTAGACAAAGAAGAAATCAAACGCGTTCTGCCTGAATACGTTGAAAAACTGCTGGTTCCCATGAACGCACTGAAAGGCGACTTGCTGCCCGTATCCGTATTCGTTGGCAGAGAAGACGGTACAGTCCCTCTGGGTACTTCCGCTTACGAAAAACGTGGTGTTGCCATCGACGTTCCCGAATGGGATGCAACAAAATGTATCCAGTGTAACCAGTGTTCTTACGTATGCCCTCACGCATGTATCCGTCCTTTCCTGCTGACAGAAGAAGAAGCGAAGAACGCACCCGAAGGCTATGTAACAGAACCTGCAAAAGGCGCTGGCGAAATCGCGCAGTATCGTTTCCGCATCCAGGTTGATCCTCTGGACTGCCAGGGCTGTGGTGTCTGCGTAACAGCATGTCCCGCAAAAGAAAAAGCGCTGGTAATGAAACCTCTGGATACTCAGATGCACGAACAGCCTAACTGGGACTTCTCTCTGGCTCTGTCCGATAAGAAGAACCCCATGGACAAATACAGCGTAAAAGGTTCTCAGTTCGAACAGCCTCTGCTGGAATTCTCCGGCGCATGTGCAGGCTGCGGCGAAACAGCTTACGCAAAACTGATGACACAGCTTTACGGCGACCGTATGTATCTGGCAAACGCTACAGGCTGTACACAGGCTTGGGGCGCTGCTGCACCTTGTGTACCTTACACAACAAACAAAGAAGGCTGGGGCCCCGCATGGAGCAACTCCCTGTTTGAAAATAACGCAGAATTCTCCCTGGGTATGGTTCTGGCAGTAGAACAGCAGAGAGAACGCGTAACCATGAAGCTGAAAGAACTGCTGGCTCTCACCGACGATGCAGATCTGAAAGCAGCAGCTGACGTATGGCTGGCAAACTACGATGACGGTCACAGAAGCAAAGAAGACACCAAAGCTCTGCTGGCAGCTCTGGAAAAAGTTTCCGTAAGCGGCGAAGCGGCAGACCTGAAAGCCTTCATCATGGACAACAAAGAACACCTGACCAAGAAATCCATGTGGATGTACGGCGGCGACGGCTGGGCATACGACATCGGTTACGGCGGTCTGGACCACGTACTGGCTTCCGGCGCAGACGTAAACGTACTGGTGGTTGACACAGAAGTTTACTCCAACACAGGCGGTCAGTCCTCTAAAGCAACACCTATCGGCGCTGTGGCACAGTTCGCAGCAGGCGGTAAAGCAACAGTGAAGAAAGACCTGGGTATGCTGGCAATGAGCTACGGCTACATCTACGTTGCACAGGTTGCTCTGGGCGCTAACCCTGCACAGCTGATCAAAGCCCTGAAAGAAGCAGAAGCTTACAAAGGTCCTTCCCTGATCATCGCTTATGCGCCTTGTATCAACCACGGTATCTCCAAAGGCATGGCAAACGCACAGCTGGAAGCAAAACTGGCAGTGGATGCTGGCTACTGGTTCCTGTACCGTTACAACCCCGATCTGAAGAAAGAAGGCAAGAATCCTTTCATCCTGGATTCCAAAGAACCTTCCATGGATTACAACGACTTCATCATGGGCGAAGTTCGTTACGCTTCCCTGGTTCGCACCTTCCCCGAAACAGCAAAAGTGCTGCTGAAAGAAGCTGCTGACAAGGCGAAAGAAAAATACGAAGCATACAAGAAGCTTGCAGAACAATAACCCCGTAACATACTGTTTGCAGGCAGCAAAAAAACCTTGGCGAGTCAGCCGGCAAAACCGGCTGAACCTCGCCCCCTTGCAAACAGATGGGCTTTCGGCAAGGCTCCATGAATATTTGTGATAGACTCTGGGAAAAAGAGGTCATGTCCATTGGGGGCTTCATCAGAAGAAAATTTTCTTCTGATGACAGCCGCCGCAGTTTCCCTTAAGAAATGAAAAACCAATGTTTTCTTAAGGGAAGCCTGCTGGACATGCCTCTTTTTCTATTATGTAAAAATTCCATATTTTCCCATTGTATGAATATCCATACGTCATTTTCGTCAATTGTAAAAAAAGTACAAAAAAATACACATTCTTTTGGCGAAAATCCTTGTCAAGGTTTTCGTGTATCTTTATAATAAGGAACGGATAAAAATACAATGAGAAAATCATAAAAATAGGAAAGGAGTGTTTACATTGACGAGCCAAAAGAAAAAAATGCCTCTGGCTTTCTGGATCTTCCTTGGTCTGATCATCGGTATCGTGGCAGGTCTGCTGCTGATGAACGCAAACCTGTTCGGCATGACCGGCGTTGACTTCGCGAAAGCTTATATCCAGCCCTGGGGTACTATTTTCCTGAACCTGCTGAAATTCATCGTCGTGCCCATTGTGATGTTCTCCATTGCGGCCGGCGTCATCTCCATGAAGGACATTCGCCGTGTAGGCGCCATCGGCGGCAAAACACTGATTTATTACATGTGCACCACCGCTTTTGCCGTAACACTGGCACTGATTCTGGCAACTCTGTCCAAAGGTCTGTTCGTTGTGCTGGACCCTTCCGGTGCTTCCTACACCCCTGCGGAAGCCCAGAGTGTTATGGATACCATCGTAAACATCTTCCCCTCCAACTTTGTGAAGCCCATGGCTGAGGCTTCCATGCTGCAGGTCATCGTGATCGCCCTGTTCGTGGGCTTCGGTATCCTGCTGGCTGGGGAAAAAGGCATCCTTGCCGGTCAGGTGGTAGAAAGCTTCAATGAAGTGTTCCTGAAAGTCATGGACTTCATCATCAAGCTGTCCCCCATCGGCGTTGCCTGCCTGATCTGCCCCGTTGTAGCAGAAAACGGTCCCATGCTGCTGACAAACCTCATCATGGTACTGGCTGTGGCATATGCAGGCTACATCGTACACATGGTTGTGGTATATTCCTTCACCATCAAAACACTGGGCGGCGTTTCTCCTCTGAAATTCTTTAAGGAAATGATGCCTGCTATGATGATGGCATTCTCCTCCGCTTCCTCCGTAGGCACACTGCCCTTCACCATGGAAGCTGCGGAAAGACTGGGCGCCCGCAGAGAAGTAGCTGGTTTCGTACTGCCTCTGGGCAGCACCATCAACATGGACGGTACCGCCATCTATCAGGGCGTTTGTGCCGTATTCATCGCCGCTTGTTACGGCGTTGACCTGACACTGGGTCAGATGATCACCATCGTACTGACAGCCACACTGGCTTCCATCGGTACTGCCGGTGTTCCCGGCGCTGGTCTGGTTATGCTGGCAATGGTACTGGAAAGCGTTGGTCTGCCTGTAGCTGGTATCGGTCTGGTTGTTGGCTTCGACCGTATCTTCGACATGGGTCGTACCACTGTTAACATCACTGGTGACGCTGCCTGCGCAACCATCGTTTCCAAACTGGACGACAAACGCAATGCCAAACTAGCTGCGAAAGCTAAAGCATAAAAAACGAAATATCTTTGGGGGCATCTTCATAAAAAAACAAAGAAAGCCAAAATCCTTATCATGACAAAGGATTTTGGCTTTCTTATTTTATTAAGATTTTATTTGTTATGTTTTCTTATGAAGACAGCCGTCGCAATTCCCCTTAAGAAATCAATAAAATAAAAAACAATGTTTTCTTAAGGGGAAGTTGCTTTGGGAATCTTCTTTTTGGAGATTCCCAATTTTTTTGTGATTTTTCATCATGTTTGGCTGCAACAATTTCTGTTCTCATTGCATTGCCCCTGATGTCCGTGGCAGAGAACGCAAAAAGACCGAACTTCCTTTCCAAAGGAAATCCGGTCTTTTTCTATATCATTTACTGATCTAAAATTTTGCCGTCTGTGGAAATGGTCACTACCTGCCAAGGGATGAATTTTCCGCTGGCCTGCAATGCTTTTTTCGCTGCCAGTTCCATGCCGCCGCAGCAAGGTACTTCCATACGGACGATGGTCACGCTCTGGATGTCGTTCTGCTTGATAATTTCTGTGAGTTTTTCGCTGTAATCCACCATGTCCAGTTTGGGGCAGCCCACCAGTGTGATTTTGCCTTTCATGAATTCCTCATGGAAATTGCCGTAAGCATATGCGGTACAGTCTGCCGCAATGAGCAGCTTCGCACCGTCAAAGTAAGGGGCTTTGATGGGTGCCAGTTTGATTTGCACAGGCCACTGACGCAGTCTGGAAGGCACCGCAACAGGAGTTGCTTCTTCTTCTCTTTTTGCTGCCATTTTTTCCTGCACTTCCAGCAATTTGCTCTGGCTGCCGGGGCAAGCGCAGGGTGTTTTGCCTTTTTTCGCCATATTTGCCTGAACAGCCCCTTCGTCATAAGCCGCCGCTTCCCGTTCCACAAATGTGATAGCACCTGTGGGACATACGGGCAGGCAGTCCCCCAGACCGTCACAGTAGTCATCTCTAAGCAGTGTGGCTTTGCCGTCTACCATACCAATGGCGCCTTCGTGGCAGGCCTTCGCACACAGACCACAGCCGTTACATTTTTCTTTATCAATCTCTATAATTCTACGAATCATGTCGTTTCCTCCTCGTTTTTCCGTCCTTGTTTTTCTGATAACAGTATGCTATACTGCGGGAAAATAGTATGTTGTTTTTCCAACAAAAAGGAGGGGCTTTCTCTATGGAACCATCAAAATTGGCATCTCTGCCCTTTTTTCAGGGCATTTCTCCCGAAGATATGACGAAGCTTTTAGAGGAACTGGATGCAAGAGAAGTTTTTTATGAAAAAGGCAGTTTTCTGGTACACACCGGGGATAAAATCACGGCGGCAGGACTCGTCCTTTCCGGGGAAGTTCATATCCTGCGGGAAGATTTCTGGGGCAGCCGGGCTTTGGTGGCACAAATCCCGTCGGGGGCATTTTTCGGGGAAACCTATGCCCTTTTGGATACAGCGGCAGAAGTAAGCGTATTGGCTGCCGCAGACACAACGGTGTTATACTTATCCCTGAACCGGATACTGGCACCCACCGGGCAGCAAAATCCCCTTTTTGCCCTCCTCTCCCGCCGTCTGCTGCAAATCTTCGCCGGACGGAATTTAACACTGACGCGGAAAATTGCTCACGTCACCTGCCGCAGCACAAGGGAAAAACTCCTGTCCTTTCTGTCCTCCTGCGCACAGGATTCCGGCAGCGCTGTTTTTTCCATTCCCTTTGACCGGCAGCAATTGGCGGATTATCTGGCAGTGGAGCGCAGTGCCATGTCGGCAGAACTGAGCCGCATGAAAAAAGACGGGCTGCTGGATTACCACAAAAACCATTTCCGGCTTTTCACAAAATGAATGATTACAGCAATATTTCAAATTTCTTAAACTTCCCTGAAAAATCCGTTTTTCTTTTCAAACCATGGTATAATAAGGACGAAAACATCAAGACGAAAAATATGAAAGGAGTCTTACAAAATGAAAAAGAAACTGGCCATTGTGCTCAGCTGCGCCCTGGCTGCGACACTGCTGTTCGGCTGTACATCCAAAGAACCCACAACGACAGAAGGTGAAACACAGCAGCAGGAAACAACCACAGAAACAGATGCCGCTGACGGCGAACTGACTGCGGAACAGTTCCAGACACTCTATGACGGCGCATTTGCCATCTACAAACAGATTGTACTGGAAGGCTTTGAAATGAGCACCACAGACATCATCGACGTAGACGGCTACACCTACAACCGCGTCACAGACGAACGTTTCCCCGATATGGAAGCATTCCGCACCTATCTGGGACAGTACTTCACACAGAACATGATGGACACTGACATCTTTGCTGAAAACAACATCCGTTTCACAGAAGGCAAAGGCGGCGGTCTGTATGTACTGGACGGCGCAAGAGGCACAAACATCTTCTATGCAGGCTATGTCATGGGGGAACCTGTGAAAACAGAAACAGGCATGTCCGTAACAGCTACTGCATACTACACCAAAGACGGCAATCCTTACGAAGGGGAAACATTCACAGAAGCCCCTGCAGACCCTTCCCAGTACGAAACAACAGATTACACATTCAATCTGGTACAGGAAGACGGACAGTGGAAATTTGATACCTTCCATCTGTTCTACTAAGTTGCAAAAACGCCGACCTATCTTCGGCAACCTTTAACAGACAAAAACAGCTGAAATCTCTTGTATTTTCGAGGATTTCAGCTGTTTTATTTTGGGCTATTTTCGTTCCATTTAGAAACTGAGAGAGAGAAAATGGTGTTTTCCAAAAGCGGCTTTTTCTGAAAATGCCCAATGGAAAACTGTTTTTCGTTATTTTTAAAGTCCCATAGAAACCAGCGGGATAAAGATGAACAGTGTCAAAATGGGAATGAGGATCTGTGTCACAGCAATATCGAAGTAAGCTTCTTTATGGGTCAGTTTGCAGATGCCCAGCAGGGTGATCTGTGCGCCCTGATGAGGCAGGGTATCCAGTGTACCTGCTGCAATGGCACCGATACGATGGACAGCTTCCAGACTGACACCCATGCTTTTATAGGTATCTGTCAGAGCCGCAAAGGCAACGCCCATACCGCCGGAAGCAGAACCGCATACGCCTGCACAGATGGCAATGGTCACGGCAACGAATACCAAGGGGGAGATAGACAGATTTTGCAGGTTATTGATGAGGTATGTAAAACCTTCTGTCTGTTCCACTACGCCGCCAAAACCAACGACGATGGCTGTATTCAAAATGGCTGTGCCGGAGTCGGCAGCGCCTTTGTTAAAGACTTCAATCCAGTGAGAAACATCTGCCACTCTCCGAAACATAAGCACCACTGCCAGAATGATGCCTACGGTTACGGATGTTTCCACAGGCAATTTCACCACATTGAAGCAGATGATGATGGCTGCAATGGGAATCAGCGCAATGATGGGATGTGGCAGGTTTTCGGATGTTCTTTCTTCCAGTTCCTCCGGGGCAAGCTGCATTTTCAGGCTATCGTCAAAGAACAGTTTGCCTTTTTTGGTGAAGCTGCGGGCGCGCCATTCCAGCCAGACAAAGATCATGAGGAATTCCGCCGCTGTGGCAATGAGGGAGGGAATGAGCGCAGCAGTGGCAGGTGTGCCCAGACTTTTCATGGCAATGGTATTCTGTATGGAAGGCGAGCCCGGCGCTGTCATAGACCAAGTCCAGCAGCCTGCGGAAATGGCAGCAGGAATGAGCCGCCGGGTCAGGTTAGCACGTTTGAACATTTGCAGGGCAATGGGATAGACCACGAAGAATACCACGAAGCCACTGACACCGCCGAAGGTCAGCAGACCAGTGATGCACATGATCATAGGCGCTACAAAGTGGTTATGGGACAGACGCCCCATGGCAAGGGCAATGGATTCCGCTGCCCCTGTGAACTGATAAACTGCCCCGAACAATGCCCCTACGAAGAAAATCAGGAAATATTGGGTGATATAGTCTGATGTGGCAGGCATAAAGTCATTGAGCAGGGTATCCAGCACAGGCATTTCCGACAGCACAATGACGAATATGGTCACCACCGGCGCCAGAATCAGGGCGCTCATCTGACGGAATGCCAGCACGCCGAACAGCACAATGGCAATGACCAGCACCAATACGCTAAAATTCATTTGTCCTCCTCCTTCCCCATTTCACACAACAGCATCAACGGAATACGGGTTTCTGTTTTTCCAGAAACGCATGCATACCCACTTCTTTATCCTCTGTGGCAAAGCACAGACCTACCAGGTCTTTTTCCACTTCCAGACCATTCATCAGATCCATGTCTGCCCCTTTGTTGATGGACAGTTTTGCGTATTTGATGGCAACAGGAGATACTTTCAGAATGTCTGCCATAAGGGCTTTTGCTGCATCCAGCAGTTCTTCCGCAGGGACTACTTTATTGACCAGACCATAGGACAGGGCTGTCTGAGCGTCGATATGTTTGCCTGTGTAAATCATTTCTTTTGCCAGACCTGCACCAATCAAACGGGGCAGACGCTGTGTGCCGCCGAAGCAAGGGATGATGCCCAGTGTTACTTCGGGCTGACCGAAAACAGCTTTTTCGGATGCGATACGGATATCACAGCTCAATGCCAGTTCACAGCCGCCGCCCAGTGCAAAGCCGTTGACAGCCGCGATAACGGGCTTAGGCAGTGCTTCGATTTTGTTGAATGTTGCCTGAGCATAGCCTGCGTAATCTCTGCCCTGTTCACTCTTATAGGGTTCCATCTGGACAATGTCCGCACCGGCTACAAAGCCTCTGCCTTCCCCAGTGATGATAACGCCGTAAATTTCCGCGTCCTGGGCTGCCATATCAAAGACTGCCTGCAATTCGTCCAATGTCTGATTGTTCAGTGCGTTGAGGGCTTTGGGGCGGTTCATGGTTACGACCAGTACGTGTCCGTCCATTTCTGCTTTTACGTTTTCCAGTTTTTCTACCAATGTCTGCATCATGATTCATTCCTCCTAAAATCCTTTATTTTTGTGAAATGTGTATAAAACAAACGGAAATACACCTGCTGTTTTTGACAGGAAACCCCGTATTTTGGGCATAAAAAGAACACCTGCTGTTTTCGCGTTTTTTCACGAAACACCCGACACATTTGACGGGAAGAAAATCCGCAAAAACAGCATGCGGTGTAGCTTCCGTTGTCAGTCTGATTTATTTTTTCTGTAAATCGTACTTGGCGATTTTTTTATATAAAGCGCTGCGATGGATGCCCAGTTCATTGGCAGCAGCCTGACAATTCCAGCCGCAACCTTTGAGCACATCCAGCAGGATGCCTTTTTCGTATTCCTCCATCATCTGATTCAGCTTCTTACTGCTGCCCCCTTCTCCTGCCAGATGATGGCGGGAAACCATTTTAGAGGGCAGGTCTGTGAGCTGTATGAGAAAGTCCTCACAGGCAGCATAAGCGCTTTTGATGACGTTATCCAGTTCCCGAATATTCCCCGGCCAGTCGTAGCTGACAAAGCACTCCCGGACTTCCGGCGAAAGGGAAATGGCTGTCTTATAATCGGAATTGAGCCGATTGAGGAAGTAGGAAGCCAGTTCCACAATATCCTCCCGTCGCTCCCGCAAAGGCGGCAGTTCGATGTCCAGCACATTCAGGCGATAGTACAGGTCTTCCCGGAATTCCCCTGCGGCAATCATTTCCGGCAGGTTCTTCCTTGTGGCAGCAATGATGCGCACATCTACGGGGATGGGCTGATAACCGCCGATTTTTTCCACTTCTTTTTCCTGAAGGACCCGCAGGAGTTTTGCCTGCATGCCCAAGGGCATATCACCGATTTCATCCAGAAACAGTGTGCCGCCGTCTGCCAGTTCAAACTTGCCTTTCTTGCCGCCTTTTTTGGCTCCTGTGAAAGCCCCCTCCTCGTAGCCGAACAGTTCGCTTTCCAGCAGTTCATTGGGGATGGCAGCGCAGTTGATGCTGACCATAGGCTTTTCTCTGCGTTCGCTGCTGTTATGGATGGCATGGGCAAAGACTTCTTTGCCGGTGCCTGTTTCCCCCGTCAGCAGCACCGGGAAGAATGTTTTGGCTGCCTTATAGCCTGCCTTCTTCACTTCCGCGAAACGGCTGCTGTTGCCGACGATTTTATCAAAGGAACACTGGCTGTTGCTACGGTTTTGGTATTCCTCACGGTAAAACTCATAAGCGGCATATTCCCGCATGAGCTTCTTGGCACTGTCCAATGTCTGCAAACGGAATTTGACCTGTGCCACACCGGCAATGACCTTATGGTCGTCATCATAAACGCAGGAACGGTTTACCAGAAAGATGCTGTCGTTTTCATCATCCCGCTCCTCGCTGAGCCGGAGGATGGCGCCTTCCTCCCGGTAGCCATAATTGACGATGTCAATCATTTTGGTATTGGGGATGATTTCCGCGATGCTGCGACCGATGGCATACTCTTTGGTGGTCTTCAGATACTTACAGTACTGGTCATTGATGTCTGTAATGACCCCGTTGGTATCAACTACCACAAAGCCGTCATCTGTCAATGTGAGGATTTCATCAAATATATATTTATAACGATTTTCTGTGGATTCCATGTTGCTCCCTCCTTTCCTCTCATTATACCACCGGAAATCCCTGTCCATGGAAATTTTTCTCCATTTGGAAACATCATTCTCTATTTGGAAACAGATTTCTCTTTTTGGAAACACCATTCTCCGTTTGGAAACAAGATTCTCTATTTAGAAACATCATTCTCCATTTGGAAACACATGTTACAGCTGCAAAATAGAAGTTTTTGAGGCTGTTCAGATGTTTTTTTCCCTTTGTTTTGGGCTTTTCCGATGTTTTGAGGAAATTTCCAGTTCTCACAGGCTTATTTCTGAAATCAAAAGGCTATGGGAATCAGCTTTCTTTCTTTTTTCCTTCACCCTATATAAAAGCAAGTATTGTGCCAAAAAGCGAATTTTTTCTCTTTTTTTCCAAAAAAGCAAAGAAACCTTGAAAAATCAAGGTTTCTGGGGGGTCCTTTTTTCTTTTGCAAATAGAATTTCCAAGCTGACTTTCCGTCCTTTGTCGCCAAATGGAGAAAAGGGCACAAAAACGGCTGTCTTCAGAAGAAAACATAACAAATAAAATCGGAATAAAAATCAAAACCACCCGTTGAACGGGTGGTTTGATCAGACCCTATAAGGGTCTATCT
>ERZ826396.388-NODE-388-length-65471-cov-4.620399_pt1 | contig 65471 bp, 56 predicted proteins | sample MGYA00519926_ERZ826396 | MGnify/ENA primary metagenome ERZ826396 (study PRJEB31778, sample SAMEA3449230) | human gut metagenome | biome: human gut; feature: human-associated habitat; material: faeces | place: United Kingdom | collected 2010/2012 ... | reverse complement strand
TATCTGCCCTGCCGTAGCAGGATACGGTTTCTATGGAAGGGATTTTTTCCTTCAAGTACTTTAAAGCTTGGCACAGGTCATCCTTTTTCATAATCATAGTATTGGCATCCTGCAAAAATACCGTTTTCATTTTGTCATGGATTATCCAATTTAACACCATGTAATAACAATGCTTTTCTTCCCTGGTTACCGACGAAGATATGTCTCCCATGCGCTTTACTGTGCGTGGATCGTTGCTGCTCAGTCTTTCTAAGATCAAGTCTCTGTAAAAGCATACAACGTCTATGTCTTCCTTGATTTCATCTACGGTTCTTATCTTGAATCTGCCTCCTCTGTATAGAGTACAGAAATTACATCTATTCCACGGGCAGTTTTCCGTCCACCTCAACAGCAGGCTGGACGCGTGAAAAGGCGGCCTTATATTGCCTATCTCAAATGTTTTTTTACCCATAATATTCAATATTCCTTATAATTGCCAACTGCGCGATAATCGTCATCAAAACAAAAGGGCGCCAAAACGCGCCCTTCAATTATATATGATATTTATTTTGTTGCAGCGTCGTAAAGCTCTTCTGCGTTGTCCCACTCAGCAATGATCTCAGGGATTACCTTGTACAGGTCTCCTACGATAGCGTAGTCGGCAACTTCCATGATAGGAGCTTCAGGGTCCTTGTTGATAGCAACGATGCAGTTGGAAGTCTGCATACCAGCTAAGTGCTGAATAGCGCCGGAGATACCGCAAGCAAAGTAGATTTCAGGTTTTACAGTAGTACCTGTCTGACCTACCTGGTGGGAGTAATCGATCCAGCCTGCATCTACTGCAGCACGGGAAGAACCTACAACACCGCCAACTTTGTCGGCAAACTTCTGAATCAGTTCAAAACCGGAAGCATCTCCAAGACCACGTCCGCCGGAGCAGATGATCTTAGCGTCTGTCAGGGATACCATTTCCTTCATGGATTTAACGATATCCTTGATTTCGATTCTGATATCTTCTTTGCTGATTTCAGGCTTAACATTTACGATTTCGCCGGTTGCGCCAACTTCTCTTTCCTGTTTCTGCATTACGCCAGGACGAACTGTAGACATCTGCGGTCTTGTCTTAGGACAAACAATAGTAGCCATCAGGTTACCGCCGAATGCAGGACGAGTCTGCTTGATGCCTGTGGACGGGTCATTAGGGTCCAGAGTGGAAGTATCTAATGTAGTGTTAGCTTTTGCGAAGTCGATGTATTTGGAAACCTTAACATCCAGGTGTGTACAGTCAGCAGTCAAACCGGTGTTGCATCTTGCAGCGATACGAGGTGCGAAGTCACGACCGATGTGAGTAGCTCCGTAGAGAACGATTTCAGGTTTGTATTCGTCGATAAGCTGCTTCATAACCTTAGTGTAAGCGTCAGTTGTATAGTTTTCCAGCAGCGGATCCTGAACCATGTAAACCTTTTCAGCTCCGTATTCGAAACATTCCTGAGCCAGGTGATCGATGTTGTTTCCGATCAGTACTGCGCAGATCTGAGTATCTTCGCTGATGTCCTTAGCCAGTCTCTTACCTTCGCCCAGTAATTCCAGAGCAACATTCTGGATTTTGCCCTGTCTCTGTTCAGCAAATACCCAAATGTGCTTGTAAGCGGAAAGGTCAACTTTTTCAGCTTCCGGAGCAGCTTCAATTGCATCAAAATTACATTTTGCGATACATGCATTACAGTTTGTACATTTGCCTTCGTCAACTACAGCAATTCTGTCTACGAGTTTTAATGCATCAAATGGGCAGGCTTTTACACACAGAGAACAGCCTTTACATTTATCTTTTAAAATTTTAATAGCCATTTTATTTCCTCCTCCAAATTAGATAAAGTGCTTACCCTTCAGCTGGATCAGCAGGTTCTTTGCCAGTTCGTTATCGGAATCACCGTGAACAACCTGACCCGGAGCCTTAGGAGCCGGAGTGAAGGATCTGAATACATTTGTAGGGGAAGCTTCCAGACCAACCTTAGTTAAATCAACTTCGATGTCCTTAGCATTCCATACCTTGATATCCTTTTCGCCGAAGATGCCGGCCATGTTCATATATCTTGGCTCGTTCAGTTCCTTGATTGCAGTCAGCATGCAAGGAGTCTGCAGCTCGATCAGTTCATAACCGTCTTCCATCTGTCTCTTAACAGTGATGTCTTTCAGGTTATCAGCGATTTCGAACTCTTCAACATATGTAACCTGCGGCAGATCTAATTTTTCGGCAATCTGCGGACCAACCTGTGCAGTGTCTCCGTCGATAGCCTGACGGCCGGCAAAGATCAGGTCAGCAGGACCATTTTCTTTTTCCCATTTTCTGATTGCAGCTTCCAGAGTGTTGGAAGTAGCCCATGTATCAGAACCGCCGACTGCTCTGTCGGAAACCAGAATACCTTCGTCAGCGCCTTTTGCGATACATTCAAACAGAAGATCGGAAGCCTGAGGAGGTCCCATGGATATAACTGTAACGGTTACGTCTTTGTATTTATCTTTAATCTTCAATGCTTCTTCCAGAGCGTTAGCGTCGTCGTGGTTGAGAATCGATGGAACGCCGTCTCTGATCAATGTTCCTGTCTTAGGGTTGATCTTGATAACGTTTGTATCAGGAACCTGCTTTGCGCATACGATAATCTTAAATGCCATTTCTATTTCCTCCTACTATTTTATTTTTTGAAAGTCTTGCCGGCGATTACCATTCTCTGAACTTCGCTGGTTCCTTCATAGATCTCAGTGATCTTCGCATCACGCATCATACGCTCTACATCGTACTCTCTCGTGTAGCCGTATCCGCCGTGCAGCTGAACCGCCTTCGTGGTCACTTCCATGGCAACTTCCGCAGCATACAGTTTCGCCTTGGCAGCCTCTACGGAATATACCTTCTGAGTAGCCTTTGCCATAGCAGCCTTGTATACCAGCAGCTGAGCAGCTTCTACCTTGGTAGCCATATCAGCGATCTGGAACTGGGTGTTCTGGAATGCGCCGATCGCACGTCCGAACTGCTTTCTTTCCTTCACATATGCGATGGTATTCTCCAGAGCGCCTTCAGCCAGTCCGAGCGCCTGTGCAGCGATACCGATACGTCCGCCGTCCAGCGTATGCATTGCAATGCCGAAGCCCTTGCCTTCTGCTCCCAGCAGGTTCTCCTTCGGGATGCGGCAGTCCGTGAAGATCAGCTCGTAAGTGGATGAACCGCGGATACCCATCTTCTTTTCCTTCGTTCCGAAGCTGAAGCCAGGCGTTCCTTTCTCCACGATGAAAGCGGAGATCATTTTCTTCTTTCTGCCCTTCTTGTCTTCCGTAACGCCGGTAACAGCAAAGATCACATATACATCCGCTTCTTTACCGTTGGTGATGAAGATCTTGGAGCCGTTGAGCACCCATTCGTCCCCATCCAGATACGCCTTGGTCTGCTGTCCCTGCGCATCTGTTCCTGCTCCGGGCTCGGTCAGGCCGAATGCGCCCAGCTTCTCACCCTTTGCCAGGGGAACCAGATATTTCTGCTTCTGCTCTTCCGTACCATAGGTCAGGATCGGATCGCAGCACAGAGAGGTGTGCGCGGATACGATAACGCCTGTGGTGCCGCAGACCTTGGAAAGTTCTTCCACGCACATCGCATAGGTCAGCGGGTCGCAGCCCTGTCCGCCATATTCCTTCGGGATCGGAATTCCCAGGAAGCCCAGCTTCGCCATTTTCTCAACGGTTCCTCTGGGGAATTCTTCCTTCTCATCAACCTCCTGAGCAAGAGGCTTTACTTCCTTTTCGGCAAAATCCCTGAACAGGGTTCTCGCCACTTCATGCTCTTTGCTTAAAGTAAAATCCATGATTATTTACTCCTCCGTTTTATCTATATTTCACACGGCAGCAACACGCCAGGGGCGGATGGCGTTCCCGTCCCTGGCGACAGCTGCCAGCGGGGTATTTTACTTGCTGTAATCGTAGAAGCCCTTGCCGGTCTTCTGTCCAAGCTGTCCGCCGCGAACCATCTTCTTAAGAAGAGTATGAGGACGGTACTTCGGATCTCCGGTTTCGGATTCCAGAACTTCCATGATCGCCAGAACGATGTCCAGACCGATCATATCGCCCAGAGCCAGCGGTCCCATGGGATGATTAGCGCCAAGCTTCATAGCGGTATCGATATCTTCTACGGAAGCAACTCCATCCGCATAGATGCCGATGGCTTCGTTGATCATGGGAACCAGGATTCTGTTCACCACGAAACCAGCAGCTTCATTTACCTGAACGGGCGTCTTGCCGATCGCAACGGAGATCTCCTTGATGGTCTCAACTACGCTGTCAGGCGTATTCAGGCCGGCAATTACCTCAACCAGCTTCATAACAGGAGCCGGATTGAAGAAGTGCATTCCGATCACAGGGCGATCCAGGCCAGCGCCGATCTCCGTGATGGAAAGGGAAGAGGTGTTGGTTGCAAAGATGCAGTCCTTCTTGCAGATATCCTGCAGTTCCTTAAAGGTCTGCTTCTTGATGTCCATATTCTCAAGGGCAGCTTCCACGATCAGGTCACAGTCCGTGCAGATCGTCTTCACACCAGTGGTAATTTTCGTCAGGATAGCGTCAGCAGCAGCCTGCTCCATCTTTCCCTTTGCAACTCTCTTCTCCAGAGTCTTCGCGATTCTGTTCTTTCCGTTTGCAGCAAACTCTTCATTGATATCGCACAGGAACACTTCATAGCCTTCCGTCTGGGCAAAAGCCTGAGCAATACCGGAACCCATGGTTCCTGCTCCAATAATACCAACCTTCATTTTTCTTTCCTCCTGTTGATTTCTAAACCTTTTATGTTAAGCGTTCTCCGTCATATTCGGAGACGCCGGTACGGCGGTTCATCTTATTTGTTGAGGAACTTCTCCACTTTTCTCTTCTCCAGGAAAGCGGCCATTCCTTCCTTCTGATCGTAGGATTCAAAGCAGTCGCCGAAGAGCTTCTCTTCGATTACAATCGCCTCGTCCATATCTGCATCCAGGCCTTCGTTGATGGCTTTCTTGCAGTTGCGCACAGCGATGGGCGCGTTCTTCGCGATGCCGGCAGCCATCTTCTCCGCTGCAGCCATCAGCTCTTCCTGCGGATATACCGCATTCACAAGTCCAATCCTGTATGCTTCATCCGCCTTGATGTTCCTTGCGGTGTAGATCATCTGCTTCGCCATTCCAGGTCCAACCAGGCGTGCAAGCCTCTGGGTTCCGCCAAATCCGGGCGTGATGCCAAGGCCAACTTCAGGCTGTCCGAACACAGCATTGTCAGAGCAGATACGAATATCGCAGCTCATGGAAATCTCACAGCCGCCGCCCAGGGCAAAGCCGTTCACAGCAGCGATCACAGGGATGGGGAAGGTCTCAAGCTTGCGGAACACATCGTTTCCTTTCTTGCCGAAAGCTTCTCCTTCCGCCTTGGTCAGCGTGCTCATCTCTCCGATGTCCGCGCCTGCCACAAAAGACTTCGCTCCCGCTCCGGTCAGGATCAGGCATCTCACCTCATCCAGATTCACAGCGTCCAGCGTCTCATTCAACTCATCCAGCACCTGAGAATTCAGGGCGTTCAGCGCCTTTTCACGGCTGATGGTGATCACCGCATAAGCGCCTTTCTGTTCGTATACAATGTACTCCATCTCTCTCATCCTTTCTTGGTAAATGGAATCGTCTCTTCCATTTCACATCTGAGCCTGTCTGACATCTCTTTTCCCGCTGGTCTCATGAGACTGTTCATCCATGTTACCTGCAGGCAGAACGAATGATTAGCGGACCTGCGTTCGCTAATCATCCGTAAATGAGGCTGCGGAATTCGCAACGGTTCAGATCCGTCTGAACCGTTACCCGGATTCACCTTTTATCCTCCCGCGTCCTCTCATTCTCTGATTAATCTCTTTCCACGATGGTAGCGCATCCCATTCCGCCGCCGATGCACAGGGTAGCAAGTCCCTTCTTGGCATCTCTCTTTACCATTTCATGCAGCAGCGTTACCAGGATACGGCAGCCGGATGCTCCTACCGGATGGCCAAGAGCGATGGCTCCTCCGTTCACATTCAGCTTATCCATGTTGATTCCCAGATCCTTTCCAACCGCGATAGACTGTGCCGCAAACGCTTCATTGGCTTCGATCAGATCAAAATCATCAATATTCATGCCGGTCTTCGCCATTACTTTTCTGGTGGCTGCCACCGGTCCGATACCCATGATAGTGGGATCCACGCCTGCCAGCGCTCCTGCTACCCAGGTAGCCATAGGCGTTACGCCCAGTTCCTTGGCCTTTTCTTCGCTCATCACAACCACTGCAGCCGCACCGTCATTGATTCCGGAGGAATTGGCTGCGGTTACGATACCATCCTTCTTGAAAGCGGGGCGAAGCTTCGCGATGCTTTCCTTGGTGGTTCCAGGACGAGGGCCTTCATCCTTATTGAAAATGATGGTCTCTTTTTTCTTCTTCACTTCTACAGGAACGATCTCGTCATCGAACTTGCCCGCTTCCTGAGCAGCAACCGTCTTCTGCTGGCTCCATGCAGCGAACTCGTCCAGCTCTTCCCTGGTCAGTCCCCATTTCTCACAGATATTCTCTGCGGTAATTCCCATGTGATACTGGTTAAATGCATCCGTCAGCGCATCATTTACCATGGTGTCCACCATCGTCGCATTTCCCATTCTATATCCGTAACGTCCCTGAGGGATCGCATAAGGAGCCATGGACATGTTCTCCATACCGCCTGCAACCACGATGTCCGCATCTCCTGCCAGAATCATCTGCGCAGCCTGGTTCACACAGTTCAGTCCGGAACCGCATACCACGTTCATGGTCACAGCGGGAACCTCGATCGGCAGTCCCGCCTTAATGGACGCCTGGCGCGCAACGTTCTGTCCCAGACCAGCCTGGATAACACAGCCCATGTATACCTGATCCACTGCTTCGGGAGCAACCCCCGCTCTCTTTAAAGCTTCTTTGATGACGATCGCGCCCAGCTCAGCAGCCGGAGTCGTGCTTAAGCTGCCGCCCATCGTGCCGATGGCCGTACGGCATGCGCCTGCCAAAACGATTTTCTTTGCCATGTCTCTTCCTCCATATTAGTTGTGTTAAAAGTACTTCACCAAGTACTGATTTGCCGGGCTTTTATAAATTGTTAATTTTTTGTCATTGCCCGTGGCTTTAATTATAGCATAGGGGATTTTTAATAGCAAGGCTTTTTAGGTGAGTGAAGGAAAAACTGTCTCAGCTGCATGAGAGAAAACTGTTTCGGCCATGATCGATTATTTTCATATAAAAAAATTCTGCAGACAACCTTTGGCAAATCATTCTCAAAGCTGTTCATTTCCTGGTAGCCACACCGGCACCCATAAAAGGAATTTCCACATGGATGCCGCCGTGCTTCAATCTTTTCAGCAAAGGACTCCAATATGAATCGGAGAAGCTGCGCAAGAAATGGACGCGGGATGCAATGGTCTGCCTACTGCCAGCTAGGGCTCCTCCGTCGCTCTCCGCCCATCATACGCGTATCACATACCCGTCCTTCCTGGGCTTCGCCTCCGGGCGCGGCCCGTCCGCGTATCCCAGGATACAGTTGCCGATGCCGATATAATTCTCAGAAAGACCCCATTTCTTCATCAGTTCCTTTCCTTCTTCGGTCAGAAACACTTCCTTCGCACGGTTGACCCAGCAGGAATCCACTCCCAGTGAAAAGGCTGCGTTCATCAGATTTCCCATCACCAAGCTGCCGTCTTCCACATAGGTGCTCTTCGTGCTGTCGGCAAACACCACCACCACGGTAGGCGCCCCATAGAAAGGATCTCCGCTCCCACCCATGACCGCCGCATTCATTGCGGACATTCTGGCGATTGTCTGCGCATCCTGAACGACAACCATAACCGCCGGCTGCAGCCCCATACCGCTTGGCGCATACGTTCCGGCCTCAAGGATCTGTTCCAGGATCTCTTCAGGTACCTGATCTTTTTTATAAGAGCGGACGCTTCTGCGGCCGATGAGGGTTTTTAATGTTTCATTCATGGTCTTTTCTCTCCTTTCCATTTTTTGTGTACAAAAACAGGCAGTTTTTCCTCGTTATACTGCACCGCCTGGAAGCGTATTCGTACTCAACTCTATTTTGGTCTTTGCCAGAATAGCTTCTTCATCTGACGGCAGCGGATTGTCGTGATTATAATACGCTTCCATACCCGGATTCGTGTAGTCCTGGTTGTTTCTCCTACTACTATTACGATAAATCCCTACCGCATTGTGACGGCTGAATGCCGTAACCATATACTGTTTTGACTCTGCTGCAAATCCTTCTGTCGTAATCTGCTCTCCCTGCTTGGTCTGTCCGATATTGGCAGCCACATGATACTCATATTTGGAAGGCGACTGATTTTCCGTATTCACCGTAATTCTTACGACCCGTCTCCAGTAATCTTCCGTGAAAGCCGCCTTATTCTCTTTCATCCTTTCTAACAGTTCTGTCAGTTCTGATTTAAATTCTTCCGGCTTTTCTCCCCGCTCTATCAATTCCTTTAATTCTTCAAAATGATCCAGGATATATCTGACATGCTCTTCCGGTTTCTCCAGAGCATGTTTATCTGTACGGTAGGTAATGAGTTCTGTATCCTCTTCCGGCTGCCTTAGAAACTCTCTTCGGATGTCTCTGACAAACACCCCATTGGCCGAGCAGGCATTCGGAAGAGGAACTTCCCGAGAATCCGGATCCATATTTCTTATCCCCATCATTTCCACAACGGCCTGATCCATATCCGCATACATTGAACCAATAGCTTCTAACTGCTCTATCTGTTCTGCAGTAAGGGGAGCTCCCGCATTCTGTTTCAACATAGCCTCCCGTACCCGATGCTGGCGTTCTACAAGAGATGGGCTGACCAGTTGGGACATTGTACTGTCTATTTCCTCTTGAGGCACACCTTGCTTTACCATGTTCTCCTTTACCTTCGCAAAGCGCATAACTGCGGAAACGTTTTCTCCTGTTTGCTTCATTCTCTGTACGGTTCCTACAAAATTATCCATTATCTCTCTCGGCAAGAACGGGATATTCTTTCCCCAAATCGTAAGATAATCATCGATCACTTTTTGCGTTTGTTCTTCATTCCCATTCATTGCCTCAAGCAACCAAGGTTTAATAACTTCTATACGCTCTTCTATTTCCGTACTCAAGCCATATTCTGTAAAATGATAATCTATTTCATTCGCAAAGTCTTCCGCGTCTGCCATAAATGCCCTCCCATCTTTTTCGACAGGGATATTTTTTCTCAGATCTCCGTTTTCATCCAGCACACTGTGCATGAAAGCTTTGATAAACAAATTATAGGTACGGCGGAATGGAATTTTCTTCCCATCGATCTCCACCGTCTCCGGCAATGTAGGACGCAGTTCACACAACCCGTCCCCGCATGGTTTTGCATACAGGAAGCCGTTGCTTCGTCCCACTGTATCATACGCCTGTGCAGCAGGTAGGGTATAATGATAGCTGGCTCCACCATGCCTCTTCCAGTCCTCCCTGGATACGCCGGATACCACGCTTTCTCCCTCTGTGCGCCTTACCGCCTCTTCTTTCAGTTCCTCCTTATGCTCCCTGCATACCTCTTTCAGAGCGTCTTCTTCAGAAAGCGCGGCATCCGCACGCATCTTTTCCTCCATCTTCTGCCTAAATTTCTGCTGTGTTTCCTTTTTTAACAGATAACGGAACGGACCTCCTGAACGGAACACGTTCCCCCCTTCCCCTGCAAAGGTCATATTGACATTTTTTGCAACTGCTGCCTCAAAATCGTTCCATTGTCTCCTCTGTTTGCTGTTTTTCTCATCGAACTGTTCAGACAGACGTTGCGTGGCCTTTTCCAGGAGAGGCAAATTCATGCTCTCTTCCTTGAGGATTTCCAAGATTTCCTGTATGGCTACGCTCATGACCACCCTCTCTTTCTGAAGTTCCTCGAAGGCCGCCTCATGTTCTTTGGTTTTTTCATACAGTTCCTCTGCGGCATCCGCGTCTTCTATCTGAGTCAGCACAACCATACGGAAAGGTATGATCATCGTTGTATACTTCGTCGTACTCCTGTGCCCCTCAGCGATTTTCTTATCCGTATCCACCAGTTTCACTGAAGCGGCATGTATGAATTCCTCCGCCCGCTTTAATGCTTGCTGCGGGTCCTTTTCCTGAATACAGGCTACCAGCAGTTCCCTAACCGCATCGTCCTCTAGAATCAGCCGGCGGCGTTCCTGACGGACGCGTTCCTCTTTTCTCTCCTCTTCCTCCCTCTGACGGCGCTCTTCTTCCTTTATTCTTGCCTCTTCCTGTTCCAGGCGTCTGCGTTCTTCCTCCTCCTGGCGCTGCTTATATAGTTTCCGCTCTTTCTTCGACAGAGATGCCAGTTCTTCTTTAGACAGCTCCCGGAATTCTCCTGGCGCAGGTTCTTCGTCCCCCGTTGCAGACGGTATATTCCCAATATTCCTGTGCGTCATAATCTGCCCGCCCATCTGCACCTGTTGTGCCTGTTGTACCTGTTGCGCTTGCTGTACCTGTTGCTCCTGCTGTATCTGTTGCACCTGTATTACTTCTGCCTCTTGGCGTTGCCTCTGCAATGTATTCTCATCCATGCTGTGCTCCCTCCTTTTCACCTAGAAAAATAATTCTCTGCCATAACAGCCAATTTCTTAAAATAGCGCTTATAAGAACGCGGGCCTTTTCCCACCCGGCTATAGGCCTCATCCGCTCCCCTTCATCAAAGCAACCGACGCTCAAAGCGGATCACAGGCGCTTCCTCAATGAGCTGTTCCCCCGCCAGCTTACGGGCCAGGCCTTCGGCGCTTTGAACCATCGCGGCCATGTGGATTAATGTCTGCGGCGGATAGCTCTCAGCCAACGCGGCGGACGCTCCGGCTAAAAGCCCAAGGAGAGCCTCTGTCCCCTGTCCGTACAGCCAGCGCAACTCAACCCCGTCCCCGCAGGGCGCCAACAGTACGCAGCCGGTAATCTTCCCATTCTCGTACCAGACGCGGCTCTCCTTCAGCAGCTTAGCCGGATCCGCCGCCGGATAGGGCATCCCTTCCTCGGTTTCTATGTGCCGGTTGAACTCCCGTAAAGCTGGCTGGCCTTCCATTTCCGCCAACGGACGCACATGTGAATTGCTTCTTAAAGCTGCCGCAGCCAAAGGCCCGCGAAGTACCGCTTCCAAAGGAAAATGGTATACGGGGTTCATCTCCATACGTTCAAATCCGTTCAGTTCCAGCAGAGCCTCGGCCGCTCCAAGTTCTTCCATTGGCAGGCAAGCGATGGCGTCAATCCATTCCACTCCCTGCTCTATGGCCAACCCACACAGTCTCTCCAAAAGCCGCGCAGCGATACCATGCCGTCTGCAGTAACGTTCCACACCGATCCATCGCACCGTGATAGAATGTTCCAAACAATCCGCAACCAATACTCCGGCCGCCATGCCGCTCAATTCGTACCCCAGCACCAGAGGGCTCCCTACTCCTGGAACAGACAGCACTCCGGCCAGCAACGGCTCAAATCCTCCCGGCCTGTCAGGATTAACGGTTACAATTCGACTCATCATTGTTTTCAGTCCTCCTTATCCCCCAGCCCTACCATATAAGCGTAAGGCTCGAAATCTGCCCGGGTAAATACCTTCCCCGTCTTGACGAATTCATATTTGATCGCATTCAGATAATGCTTCATGCCCACTTCCTTCCCGTCCCCATCGGCGGCCGCTAGGAAGGCGGCGTTTAAGATGCAGTTCTTAATATTGCCTCCCACAAACTCGAATCGCTCCGCCAGAAAGCGAATGTCAACATCGTCCGCCAACGGCGTCCCTTTGGGGATTGTGGTTCTCCAGAGCATCTCTCGAGTGTCCGGATCTGGAAACTGAAACTCCACGATGTATTTCATCCGCCGGAAGAAAGCCGGATCAATGTTGTGCTTGTAGTTGGTGGCCAGAACGGATACGCCGTCGTAAGCCTCCACCTCCTGAAGAAGCAGGGCGGTCTTGTTATTGTTAGACGCCTGATTGCTTCCTCCGTCATCGGAACGCTTGGCAAACAATGTATCGCATTCATCAAAAAAAAGTACCACATTACATTTCTTAGCTTCCCGGAAGATCATGGAAATGGATTTTTCTGTTTCTCCCACATATTTATCTATGACCTTAGACAGATCCACCCGGTAAAGTTCCAGATTCAGTTCATGAGCGATGACCTGGGCGCACATGGATTTTCCCGTGCCCGGTGCTCCAAAAAGCAAAATAGAAAGGCCTCTGCCGTATGGGTATTTCTTGGTATAATTCCAATTATCATAGACCTGCTTGCGGAAGTTCATCTGATCGATGGCGTGCATCAGCGTCTCCCGCTGACTGTCGTTCATGACGATATCCTCAAAGCCGAAATTTGCCTTGACTTTCGTGGCCTTCTGGGTCAGTTCTGAACTCATTTGGTTGTTGCAGCCCTCAAAAAGTCTGGCCCGGTTGACCAGAATCTCCTGATTCATAGTAGCGAAACTTCTGGCCTGGTAGAGGGCTGACTTAATCTTGCCCGGCGTAAAGAGGAATTTTGTGGCCAGTTCCGGCAGTTCCACATCTTCCGCCAGTTTGTAAGGCTGGCTATAATATTTCCAGCAGTCTTCCCTCTCCTGATTGCTGGGAGTGGGAAGTTCCATCTCCGTGAAGTCCTCCTCCGTTACGCTCTTCATGGGCAATTTTTCCCGACTCGTCAGAAAAACCAGAATATCGTGCTCCCGCAGCCTTGAAATTGCCAAGTCCATATAGCCGATATATTTTTCCTTCTCGTCCTCCCGATAATCCAGTTCATCCATGCAGCAGCAAGCGTCCGTCAAAATACATTCCCGGTTAACCGCCCACAAGGCTTTTTCCACGAAGCTGTAATCATAGATGAACAACTTCTTGCAGTTCATCCTTATAGCACGGATCTCCTTTTCCTTGCAGAAATTGCGGATAAAGAATTTCCTGCCACTGCCTTCGTCCCCATACCAGGAAAAGATCCGCACGCCCTCTTCGTAGGATATCCGCATGGCCTCCAGCTGCGTCTTGTTCGCCATCAGCGGATCCAGTTCCTTATCGTCCGTGAGCATGTGGAAAAAACGGGAGTAGTTCTCATCCAGCCGCAGAGGGTTTTTCCCAAACAGGAAATCAATCAGCCGTTTATCAGGCGAAAGGCTGGTGGAAAAAGGCATAGCTGAATTCACACGCAAATCCATCACCGGACGCAACTGCTCCAGGCAGACGGACATCTCCCCATAAGCCATGGTAATGGAAAAGCGATTCCCGAAATACAACCTGGCCGCAGACTCCACTGTAGGGGCGGTCAGCCCCCCATTCTCATTGACAATCTGAAAGACCGAGGCATAGCTTGTCTGCGTGGAAGAAAGGACTGCGCAGGCTGCTGCAAACATGGTAAAGTGGCCAAATCCCAATTTCTTACACAGATCATGAAAAGGAAGTTTTACCTGGGAGGTATCCGTCGCCGCCAGTCGATCATCCACAAAGGAAAACATCTCTTCCACGGTCAGCTCCCGCCTTTTCTCCTCCTTCTCTTCCTTCTTTCCTCCCGTGCTTTCGCTGAAATCGGCCAACAATTTTAGCAGTTCTTCATCTACCCGCGATTCTTCTCCCGCCAGGGCGTCATCCGCCCCAATAGACGCTTCTGTCAAGAAGCCTTCTTCCTGCCTCCTGCCTTCTTCTTCAAACTGCATAAGTTTTTCATTGCACTGCTCATAGGCGATTTCAATATCCGGATACAGCACATTCTTATAATTTCCCTGCCCGGCATCATATTTGCCCATCAGACCTTCAATATAGTTCGACAGCCTGAAATTCACACAAGCAAACAGATAATCCATATATTCGTCATAACCAGCAAAAGGCATGTGCCTCAGGCTTTCCTTAAATCTTGCATCCATATTCATCCCACTGTTTCCTCATACCCTTTCAAAGCCGCTGTTCGTATCATTTCAGATCTGCCAGAGCAATACCTACGGTTCAACTATTTTCTGTCCGCCCGGCATATCTGCCATCCTCCAGCCATAAGCATGGATGGCCGAATTCCATCCCTTCCATCGCTTCTTGATCATGGGTTGCCACCAGCACCGTTGTGCCTCTTTGGTTAATCACTTCCAACAGCCTCATGATCTCCCTGGAACTGCCCGGATCCAAATTCCCTGTAGGCTCATCTGCCAGTAACAGCGGAGGATTGCCCACCACCGCCCGGGCGATAGAAACTTTCTGTTGCTGGCCACCAGATAGCTGAGAAGGGAATTTCCGGTATTCCTCCTCCAGTCCCACCAGTTTCAGCACCGCCGTTACCTGCCGGCGCACATCTGCTTCCCTCGCCCCAGCGACCCTGCGGGCCAGGGCCACATTCTCATAGACACTCCTATCCGTGAGCAGACGGAAATCCTGAAATACGAAGCCCAAACTTCGGCGGTAGGCTGGAATCTTATTTCTTCCAAGCTTCTTCAATTCCTGCCCATTCACACGAATGCACCCCTGTTCCGCTTCAATTTCCTTCATCAAAAGCCGCAGGATCGTGGTCTTGCCAGAACCGCTTTTCCCTCTGATAAACCAGAAACTTCTCATCGGAATATGGAAGCTCACTCCATCCAGAGCCTTAGTCCCTGTATCTTGAAAAATTTTTGTCACGTTCTCAAACGTAATCATGACTGTCCCCATCTACGCGCTATAGCGCGCATACAAAGTCAGAGAGAGCGAAAATGTTTTTCTTTCACTCTTTACTCTATCTGTAAAATGGAACTGAACCCGGACATATCCAGCACCTCCATCACCATCCCCGACACGTTAACGAGCTTCATGCTGCCACCTTTTGAAGCAGCCGTCTTATGTCCGATCAATAAGGCTCTCAATCCTGCACTGCTGATATACTGTACGTTGAGAAAATCCAGTACCACATGGCTGTTTTTCTGAAACGCGTTTAAGATTGCCTGCTGCAGTAAAGGGCTGGTATTGGCATCCACCCTCCCTTCAATCATCAGACGGATATTCATTCCACAATCAGATGTAACTATGTTCATTTCTTTCCTCACAATCTGCCGCAGAAGCGGCCTCCCATTTTTGTATTTCTTATTGCAAGATTACCATTCCACCGAAGTTTTGCGCACTATCCAGCACACCCGGCCCGGGTCTTTCGATGCGTCCGTTTCCGTCCAGATAACTGTATGCGTCCAGCGAATCGCCGTCTTTCAGGAAAATGATGCGCAGCCTGCTCCTGGCCGGTTTGAACTGCCGCAGCAGATGCAGCAGACAGTCCTTTTTCGTCTCCTTCACACGGGAAGAAATCAGAAGCGTTACGTCATACGGGCTCTCTCCATATAGTTTATCATAAACTTCCCGTTCCTGTCCTCTTACATATTCTTTCATCTGGCTCCGCTCCACGATGACAGGCTTCTCTTCTATCACAATCTCACAGAGCCGCTCCAGGCACTTTCGCGTCCCTTTCCATTTTAACAACCATCCGGCCTCGTGCAGCAGCTGCCGCATCTTCTCTATCTCCAGGAATTCTCCGCTCACATCAATCCCCAGCCATCCTGCATAGACGGAAAGAAGCCCTTCCGGCGCCCTGTCAATTTCCAACAGTTGTTCCGTATGGTCCAATTCCTCTTGAAATTCATTATAAATCGTAGAAAAAACGGACAAATATCTATGGAAAAAACTATTATTCTCCCGATAAACTTCGGGAAACGTCCCCATAAAATTATCTCCAGGCGCCTGTGCCTTCAATCCTTTGATGCTGCCGCCCTGACCAATCACCTCCAGCATAATCCATAGGTAACGCCCTTCTAACCCGTAGAGCAAAACATCCTGCGCATTAATGAAGCGCAGTGCTCCCATTTCCTTCAAGAAACGCTTCTTTTTACCGAAATCGATCTCTTTATCCTGTAGGAAATCATCCAAAGGAATTTCCTTACCATCTATTTCAAAGGTATTCCGATTCGATGAGGCTGCATACAGATAACATACGCTTCCCTCCGCCAAGGAGGCGTCCAGACAAAGCCTGCCCCACGGGCAATCCGGTACAGCTCCATCCAGCGCTTTCAGGATCATCACATGGTATTCGCCTTCATCACAGGCTAAAGCATCTTCCTCCACACGCATCCCCTCAAGGAACGCTTTTCTCAGGCGATTTCTTTTAATGGTATATTGTAGCCCCGCCATATTTTCCTCCTATACATCCCGAAACGTATTGAGTTCCAAACGTATCTGTCCCGGACAGAATAAACAGTTTGGCGCTGGTCTAAGATCCGCCCCTTCTACCGAAGCATAAGACAAAGTTTCCGGCCTGAGTGACAAATCATAAATATGAACCACCATTTCCTGTTCTTCTAGCATCAAAAACAACTGTTCAAAACGCAGGATTTCCCCAAACCCCTGATTGCCGTTCACATAATCCAGTGCTTTCACTATCACTTCACGCAGCTGTTCTTCACAGTTCTCATAATGCGGTTTCACATAGATGCGCCCCTGAACATGCACCTTCACATACATAGGCTGGCGTATCACTATCCGCGTAGAAAGCAGCCTGTGTTCCTCCAACCAATCCTGTATCCGTCGAAGATAGTTCTCAGAAAGCCGGGCAAAGGGTTCTTGTGTATTAGGCCGCACTGCAATCTGCACTTCGTTTCTTTCCTGATCCATCCAGGCATGCACCTTAGAAATACACAATCCCGGAGTCTTGAGCGCCAACATCTCATAATCTTTCTCCAAGACCGCCACTGCCGGAGCATATAACTGACTTACAAACCTCCTTCTTACCTGAGCCAGGCTTTCTCGGAAGCATCCTCCTTTTCCAGGGGCCGGATTTGTAAACCGGATTTCATCCTCATATCCCTGGGGGATGAACACGTTTTGAGGCCTTACGTTTCCGTCCTCCCCCATCGTAACCGCAATGGAAGCAAGGTACAATTTTGCCGCAATATAATCTCCCGCATCCCGAATCACTATCTGCCCCGCTTCTTCATCCAGCTCATAAAACAACGCGTTTTCCTCCGCTCTGCCCGGCTTAACAAAATCATAGAAAAATCCGCCATCGCCATCCGGCCTGACAGCTAACAGGGAAAAGGTATCCGGCACAATATGCCCTCTGGGCAAAACCAGTCTCTGGTTGTCGCAGCCGAGCACTTCTCCCAGATAGTACTTACGCATCATTTCTTCATTGTAGACCACGACTTTCACCGCATTTTTCAGACGGCCTGGCCCATACCCATAGCGCCCTTTATCAAACACAAAAAGCTGCGTTCCGTAGCCCATACGCTGCCTGCGGTAATATCTTCCCCTTGGTCCTTCCCCCATCCCTTCCGGTTCTGTGATTTCTTCATACAGCCGGTAAGAACTTCCCTTTTCTTCTTTACAATATACGCGGACGTATCCTTCCTCCATCATGGTACAGGTAAGCACAACTTCCGAAGGCTTCTGAAACGTATGCGTAATCGCCAATGTTTCCTTCTGCCAGGCTTCAAATAAAAAGCCAGATAGATGCAGCACTTCCGGAGCCACATCATAATCCGCATCGGTCAGCACAGCCCTCCATATATATCCGGACAAAGGGCCTTCTTCATAGACTGCAGCCTCTTCCTGAGGCATCGTAAAGCACAGCTCTCCGTCCTCCAGGAATCCCTTTGTTTGATCTTCCACTTCTATCTCTACAAACCCCTTCTGAGTATAACACTGCCAGGTAATGGAAGCGAATCCTCCTGACCGATCTTCTCCAAAGGGGTTCCTACCATATCTGTTTCCTACCTTCGCATAGATCCGAAATATTTCCTGCGGTTCCGGCCGCTTCTCCAGCACCAGGTATAATTCCATTCCTGCCGCTGGCCTGCGCGTAAAAATCCGTGCGCTGACGGGAATATCTGCATCCAGCACATAACTGTAATTATGGAATCCATCCTTATCCTTTCCATATACGCCTATAAGCCGATTATCCGTCAATTTTCCCGCCAGAGCGGTCTCAAAGCTGATATTTCCCACCATAAAACGCTGGTCTGCAGGCATAAGAATCGGTTCCTTCACACCGAAAGCTTCCAACAACACGCGGGCGCAAGCTCCTTTTCGAGGCGTATATCCCACAAGTTTCAAAAGGCCTTCCTTCACCGCATCCGTCACCGTATCCATCTGATTCTGTTGCAGAATCTGAAAAGCGGTCAGGTTCTCCAAAATTGTAATTCCAGGATCCGACGGATTGAAATTCGTCCATTCGCTGCTGTATACAGGAATTTTCCCATAGGCTTCTTCCATCACCTGCGCATGCGTTTTTAAAGGGTATTTCTTTGGATTTAACATACGATCTCCTATTTCTGTTCCACATGTATCCTGTGCACGCCGCTTTTTACCACCACAAACGGATTGCCCATAAAGGCTTCCGGATCCGTTTCATGCCTGCCATTCTCATCCTGCCAGGCAGCAGTCACTGTCATCCGTTTCAAAAGAGCACGTTTCTTCTCCATGTTCAATCTCAGTTCGATCTGAGCCTTTCCTGGAAGGCGGCCGATCTCCCAGCGTCCTCCTTCTACCGGATCCAGATATGTTTCCAGCACCTTAGCCAAATAAGAACGGATCGTAAAGCTGTCATCTGCTTCCATCACCTGAATCCATACATCTACTGAAATTTCCACGAACAGCGGTTCCACCACATCCAGCCGTTCCTCATTCACGGACAGTTCGCATTCCTTTAGGAGATGCTCCTTAAGCCTAGGCCGCAGATAACGGAAGGAAAACGAACCTTCTTTATAGTCCTTCATCAAAAGGACTATGCTGATACAGGATGCATCCTGGGTCCCATCTTTTCTATATCCGGTTATGGCTTTTACCTGCGCCACGCCGGACGAGAAATTAAGGACTTCTCTTTCATAGTCCTGCACGCTGATCAGGCGCTTGCGGCTGTTAATCAAATCTGTACCACGCCGCAGCGCGTTATCCATGGATTCAATGTCCATTCCTCCATAAGAGCGGATCGGGTTATAAATACGGTCAACGAACATCAGATTGCCCATACTGCCGCTTATCATGCCCGGCTCCAGATTGGCCTCTTCGCCGCTGCAGCAGCGCACCGTCACTTTAAAGGCTACGTCCTGTGTTATCCTCGGGATCCTCACATGCACCCCATCTCCAAAGCACAGAAGGTTATTCATCCGATCCACCAGGTAATGTCTATCAGAAGGCTGGGAAGTATCAAAACTATCCACCTCTTCCCACTTCACATAAAAATTTTCGATTCTTCCAAAAAAATCATAATCCGCCCTTGCGCGCTCCGGTGTCTCCTGCAGCATAGTACGCATCTGGGCTTCACTCCACATCCCCGTTTCATTTACCCATACATCCAGAGAAAGAATGTTGCCAGCGTTCAGTGCAAAACGCATATCCGGGCCTGCTTCGTCCATGTAGAATTCTGTTTCCGCCTGTGTCTCCACATTATCCACTTCCACGCCGTTGATCTCAATTCCCAGAATAAGCGGCCTGCCCTTCTTTCCCTTCTCGAGGCTGCCGTCCGGATCCTCTATCCTTAGCCAATAAGCTTCCTGTCCTTCCAGTTTCCTTAGAGCCATATCTGCAGGCGGCAAAAACAAGATGGTCCCCGTATGCGCCAGCCCGTCCGTATGATCCGACAATTTCAAAGGAGAAAATCCGTTTCGGGTAGAATAGGACATGGAGAGGCCGCCGCATCCATCGAAATGCTTTTCTTCTTCCAAACGGAACAGAATGCTCACCGGACCGTTTTCCGGCCTCTGATCAAGCCCCAGATACAAAGCGGTCTGTCCATATCGGCTTCGGGTAAAAGCTGGGAAATGCTCCCCACGGCCAAGCAGCTGCGTCAGATCCCTTTTCCTGCTTCCGCAGACGGACACCAGTTTCTGCGGTGCCACATAGTCCTCCCCATAAGTATAAGAGAATCTCATTTCCGATATTATCGGATAATGATGACAGGCTGGCTGAAGATAACAATTATCCGCTTTCATCAGCTGCATCCGTAAACAGCGGCCCGCATAACCGCCCGCCTCAGCCTCCTGCCAGTCATCCGGGCATATGAAAGAGATCCGCCTCTTTCCTTCCTTGGCCACAGCGAATAGTGTCTTCACCGGCCGTTCTGTTTCAAGCCGCCTCCAGCCCGTCCCATTATAATATTCCAGGCAGATTTCCTGAGCGTACACAGACGCGGCCGTCTCTTCAAACACCCGCTTCGGCTTGCGTTTTATGATACGCAAATCCTCATCCTCTTTCTGCCTGGGCAGCAGCACATCCTTTTCTCCATAATCTACCTGGAACTCTATCGTTACCTTTGCGCCCGGCTTAGCAAAGTATTCCTGCTGTCCGATATAGACTTCGGCAAACAACCCAAGCGTCTCTCCAAAAGGAGCGAATCGTTCCGCCTCCAGTTCCGCCGCACCGTTCCAGACCATATCTGCAGCTTTTGGCTCTCCCTTAGAGGAAAATCCCACTCCCTCCAATTCTACATTCTCATGAACCGTTTCTCCTGCCTCCAGGGCGATAAGAGAATAGGAGTCTTCTCCTTCCCCCACCTTTTTGCATTCGCCTTTTTTGCGAAATGCCAGAACTTCCTCCCCTTGCCGATGCATCTGTGTGATGCGTTCCCATCCGTCCTGCGTATAGCAGGAAAGCGTATAGGCGCCGGCTTCCAGTCCATCCAACAATCCGGCGCCTCCGGAGAGAGAAAGGAAAATATCATTCTCTTGCACATCGAACAGATGGGAATGATACATTAAAAGCGCATTCTTTCCATACCCGTTTCCTGAGAAGTCAAACAAAAGAAACGGTTCCTGGGGAACAGCCATATCACCCTCAGGTTCCATCCCCTGTTCCAAAAGAGGCTCTTCCACAAAGGCCTCCTCCTCTTCCACATAGACCACAGGCGGATAGTCTCCTTTCAGAGGAATCACTTTTCCCGTCCTACCGGATGCCATGAATACGGAAGAAAGAGACGCCTCTGTGATGTATACGCCGTATCCCGTTTCAAAAATCAAATCTTGTTCATCATCCTGCCCTCCCAGAAGCCGGGTTCCTTTCGGGAGGTACATACCAGGCACTGTATCCTTTACCATATGTATAAGCGCCACGCTGTGGGCTGGGAAAGCCGGTTTTAGGGAAATCCCCAGCATATTCATCAATTCCACATAATAGCGTTCCAGAATGGTATTGTAGCGGTTCAGATTTTCCTGCATCTGATCCGCATAGAGCAGGGCAAGTACCGAACCAATATCCGGATTTTCTTCATCAAACTGCCACTCCGGAACATAGGAAGCCGCCAGCTTTCTGATTTGATCCAGAATATTCCGTCTCGTTCTCCCATCGATCCTGTATTCACATGTTAATGTCGTAGTCTGCTGTTTCATAGGGTTCGCCTTCTTCTTCCTCTCCCGCATTCAGATAAAACGGAAATACCATATTTTCCCTGACATTGGTCTCTATCAAAGTATACTCAATGTTGATAAACAGGCATCCCGGCTTGCTATCAGGATCCATATTCACGTTCACATCCGTCACCCTGGGCTCCTGAGCGGCAATCGTGCCCGCAATATCTGAAGCCATCAGCGTAAGCATGCCGCCTCCCATATCCGTAAAAGTATAGGAAAGAATATTGCTTCCAAATTCAGGACGCATAAAGCGCTCCGTCTTCTGCGTCATCAGGATGAGATAGATGCTTTCTTTCACGCTTTCCGCACCGGATGCGCACACAAATCTTCCCGTTGTCCTGTTGATCTGCGGAGGGAACTTCATTCCCTTCCCCAGAAAACTTTGGTTTGCCATGTATGCTCCCTTCCTTCCCTCTTTATCCTATCTTGATCGGAGCTCCCGATATGCTTGTCACTCCGCTGCTTTCCGCCTTCAGCATGCTTGAAGCGGAAAGAGATACGTTTCCTCCCGACAGCTTGGCGGAACCGCTGCTGCTAAAATTCATGCTTCCGGAAGCATCCACATTGCATTTGCTGCATTTGATGCTCACCGTGCCGCTGCTTCCGTTCAAAGTCACTTCGATGCTGTCTCCCACCTGGATCGTAATCTTCTTCTCAGCCCTGACCGTCATCTGTCCGGTCTCCGTTTTCATCTCAATCTGGTTTTTCCCATCCTTATCGCTGATCAGGATCTGCTTCTTTTCGTTGTCCAGGATGAACTTATGCCCCTCGTCCGGCGTATAAATGGAAATTTTATCCTTCTGGCCGTTCCCTTCCTCCACATCATCGAACTGGATCGTGCTCCCGTTCTTGGTCACGATTTTCTTATACTGGTTCTTCTCATGCACGCTGCGGGAAAGGAAACTATTGCTGTCCTTCTGCACGCAGCCGATCACATAAGGCTTTTCAATATTGCCCTGCTCAAAGGCCAGAAGCACCTGGTCTCCCACCTCCGGCAGGAAATAATGTCCCCATTTCTTTCCTCCGGAAGGCATGGCCACCCGCGCCCATTTCAGTTCATTTGCATTCTCGTCGCGTACCGGCACGCGTACGCACACGCGTCCCGGCATATCTTTATCATAATTTTTCGCCACCACGCCTACCGTCACGCCGAACATTCGGTTATCTCCGGTCTCCGTCTTTAACACCTGTTTTGCGGCAATCTCATCCATGATATCATAAAAGCCCATTCCATCCTCCTGCTATATCAATCCGGATATTCCCGAAATACTTTCACTCTTCATCGAAGCGCAGATCCCTTCCAGCTTCGTCACAAAACTCCCGTCCCCTCTGAGCAGATGCCGTACCTTCTTCAAATAGAAATCGTTATCTGCCGCTGTTCCCAGTCCGGCAAGCGTGATAAAGTGCCCGGGTAAAAGTTCTGGTATCCCTATCAGTTCCCCTTCCAGCCTGCCAAACCGATAAGCCATCTCCTCTAGCAGGGAATCGGCCCGTTCCTGCGCTTCTTCTTTGGAAGTGATCGTAGCATCCAGATAGACTTTTTGCCCTCCCCGCAAGAGCGGCTTCGCTTTATTCCCCATGGAAATCTTATTGGAAAATTTATTTTTCGCCGTGATCACCTGTGCCTTTGCCACATCCACGCCTCTGGCAATCACCGTTTCCGTTAATCCCGTGATGTCATAGCTTACATCAAAGCTATGAAGCCCCGTTCCAGGCCCGATTTCCATAAGAATAGTTTTATCTGACTTTGCTTTTCTAAAGTAGACATTTCCACATTCCGTAAAAAATTCGTAATTGTATTTTCTGGCCGCTTTTACTACAAATTCATAATCGCTTTCGGCCGCCATCTCTATGGTTCGATCCTCCTGCTTTCCCGCCGCCCCTGCAGAGCGGAGTTTATCTGGCGTATCCGTTACATTTATGCTCTTTACTACTCCGTTGGCAGACAGCTTCTCATAGGCCGTTTTATTCAGCACCTCTTTCACCGCCTCTGAAAAGCATGTAGCCTTCAGCTGCTTAGAATAACTTCCAGACATCATAATCCCCTTCACATCCATGGCTGTCACCCGAATACAGGGGATTTCTAACTGTTCATACAGAAAAGAGACACGGGTAATCACACCGATAAAAACACTGCTGACCTGATTCTCATATCCCAAATAGATCTCCACTTTCGACCCCAAAAAGATATAACTTTTTACCTTTTCGTAATTAAAACTTCCCTCGGTCCTGTCATAGACATCGTAAAAAGAAAATTCCGCGACAGAAGCTTCAAAACCGCTGGTCAGCTCCACGCTTATATCTGATACCGGAATTTCGGCTTTCCCTTCTCCAATGACCATATCGTTTACTTCGATCACAACCACCGGATGATGAAAACCCTTATATTTTGTTTTCAGCGTGTTAAATACATAGGTTGCCATGTTTTGCCCCATTCTCCTACAGATTTAGAAGATTGCCGATTTTGCTGGAGCCGTCTACAGCCCCACCTTCATATACGGACTTAAACAACTTCTGATAAGCTTCTTTCCAGTACTGATCGGTCTGCACCGTCGCAGAAGCCATTCTCCCATTGCTGGTTGATGTTGGTTCATCCTGTCGGATCTGAAGCGCCACCTTAGCCCGCACAGGATTCCCATCCCGGTTGAACATTGTATATTCCGCCCGAATATCGAACATCTCCCCCCAAAAATACATCTTATTCCAGACCACGCCCACGATCCGGGACGGGGCGCGGCAGATAGCCCCTATCAAGGCCTCTACTGTTTTGTGTACAGTATATCCCCCTTTTGCCGCTGTTGCCAAACTTTTTCCAGCCTGAAGTATATCTCCTGTAGACAAACGAAGGTTATCCCACATGAATGCATCCTTGATATTCACAGCATCAAAGACCAGTTCCATCCGAAGGACCGTCTCTTCCGGAACTTCCATTTGCTGAAACATGCTTTCTCCGCTTCCTCCCACGCTCTGACGGATCGTCCTTCCCGCCGCGGATTCCAGGCTGAGGGAGGAAGGGTTATACTGAACCTGTATGGGGATAAAGCCTGCGGCGTTTGCTTTGGCCACCACTGAGGAAGAAACGCCGAATACAGACGTATTCGCCGTACTTCCTGCCAGGCCGGAAGCGCCTTGGAGAGCCGCAGCAGCGTTTCTCAGCTGCGTCGTCTGTATGCGGTTTTCCATGTTTGACGCCGCCGAAGCAAGCTGAGCTTTAAATCCCGTCCCTGAAGCGGAAGCGGTCTGCCTCGCTTTCGGCCTGGGCAGCAGGAGATATGCTTTATTCACATTCCCGGTAAGGCTGGATAAAAGATTCGTACTTGTCTGTGACAACGCCATAAAGCGCATCTCCTTTCTTTTACAGGTTCAGAAGGTTCGTCATCTGATTTGACAACCCTGTATTGGTAATCGCCCCTGTCCCCTTAGATGCCGCCTGATTCAATACCGTCACATATTTATTGTACCATGCATTCATGGCTTCTTCCGTTCCCGTTACCAGAAGATTCAGCGTCACTTCTGCGCGAATAGGGTTTCCTGTGGATGAGAACATCGTATAAGTACTGCTAACATTATTCAGATATCCTTCATAACAAAGAGTTCCCCAGGCGAATTTCACATTTTTCCGTCTCTCCGGCCATCTCAATGCACCGATAAATCCCTCTACTTGAGGCTGTACAGAATAACTCTTTCCCTTCAGTATCTGCGCTCCCGTCGCGATCCCCTTGGCCAGGGATGTGGTGCTTAACGAAAATTTATCCTGAAAAAAAGCATCCTGGTTATTCACCGCATCAAATAGCAACGTCACCGAAAGCGTAATATTCGGATCCATGCTCCCATAAGTGATCGTTCCTCCTCCTGCCAGATAGTTCGTGATTGGTACACGCCCGCCTCCCGAAGCCGAAAGGCGCAGGCTGTTTGGATTGAACTGCACCTGGAACACATTCCGAGTGATGGATGGGACACTTACTCCCAGGACAGAGCCAAGCCCCTGTGCCGTCTGTTTGAGGGCTGAACTCACACGGGCCAAGCCACTTGCCTGAGCCGCCACCTCCGTTCGCTGAGGCTGTGTGCTGCCCGGATTCGTCGCAGGGAAGGTAATCGTGGCATGTGCAATATTTCCCGCGATTCCGGCCAGCCCACTCTTGACTGCATTTCCAATTCCAGCCATTCTTTTCTCCTTTTCTATACAAATAACCTTTCAGACAACTCTGAATAAGCCGTTCGTTCTGTCTGGGCCGCTCCTCTACAGCCCTCTCCTTCTGCGTTCCGCATCCAAGCGCTTTTCCATTTTCCCATAGATCTGATCGGAGAGAATGCCGATCTGCTGCTGCAAATTTCTGCTGACCAGCTGGGCGATCTCCTCGCTGTGGTCCGTCTGGAACCGGTTCGTTCGCTGCGTCACCGTACGTTCTACCGTCTCCTGGCGCTGCGTCTCTTCTTCGCGAGTTTCTCTGGTTTCCCGGAAGTTCCGGTTCCTGCTCCTTAATTCCTCCAGCAGTTCTTCGTCCAGCCCCGCTTCTGTCTCTTTATAGATCAGTTCCATACTTTGAACAGGGCGTTCCGTTTCCCTTTGAGCCCTTATGGCAATCTGAGGCTGGCCAAGAATTTCTCTCACTTCGCTATTGGTTTCAATATCATAGATCAGTTCTTCCCTCAGTTCCTGCTGCCTTACTTCCGTTTCCCGCTCTTCCAAAGAACGCTGATATATAATATCCCGCATCAGCCGATCCTGCGCCCGGGCGGTGACTGCCGCGCTGTCGGCCAGCTGCGGCGTCCTGCGGTAGCGTTCCAATGTCTCGAATATCTCTCGCGTCTCGTTGGAAAAAATCCGGCTGGCAAGTTCCTTTTCCCGTTCCTGTGTCCGCTGTGTGGAAGTCTCCATCTGCAGATACTCCAGCACCACCTCTTCCGGCTCCTGTATCGCCCTCAGAGCATCCCTCCGGGCACGCTTCCTGTCAATAGCGGCCGGTGCCTGCACCTGCGTCTGTTCTTCTATACTGCGCAGCCTTTCCTGGTTGCGCACATTATTCCGGTTAATCTCTTCCAGTTCCCTGCGCAGCTGCTCGCTCTCTCTCGTCAGCAGGCTCTCTCTTTCTGTCTCACTGACCATCTCATGGCCATGTTCCAAACGATGCTCCAGAAGCTGCGTCTCCTGCCCCATCCGATGCGTTTCCCAGGTCTCTCCTTCCGTCCGAAACCTCTCTTCCAGGCGCTCCCTTTCAAAAACGCTTCCCTCAGCCGAAGTTCCTTCCCTTCTTTCCAGCAGCCTGTGCAGGGCGGTAATCTCCTGGTTCTGATACTGGTTCACCGTCTGCGCATACTCTCCGTACTGCTGCATAGAAAGCAGCGTTCGGTTGTGATACGCCTCAAACCGACGGAACGTGTTCTCTGCCGTCTGGTAGACCGCACGGTACAGGTTATACCACAGTTCCTTCCTCTCCAACAGCTGCGGCAGCCGCAGGGAATAGACCTGATCCAGCGTATTCAGAAGAACCGCCTGCACCAATTCCTTTTTTAAATGCGTCCCCCCGCTCACATCGTTTTCCCCGCTTCCCAGTTCATATATATTGATGCGATGATATTCCAACGGGACAGGTTCTATGGCCGCCTCATTTTTCAACTTATTCAAAAGGATATTCTGAGCCGTTACAAACTGCTCGGCCAATTCCAGTTCCGTATCCTGGATCTGAAAAAGGCTATTGTGCGTCATGGATTGGAAATGCATCATTTCCTGATATACGGCCCCGGTTTTCAGACGGTTGAAGATTTCCTGGTGCAGCCACAGAGGCGCTTCTTTGGCCTCTTTTCTCTTTTCCTCTTCTTCCTTTCCCGCCTCTTTCCTCTGCAGCTTCCAGATTTCCTTCAGTTCCTGCAGCTGGCCAAGATGGGACCAATACAGCTCTATCAGTTCATCCCGGTTGCGGGTTTCCTGCCGCAGCGAAGTGAACTGACGGATGAATTCCTGCACATCCGTCACGCCAAGCTTGTTCAGAATGGAAGTGATGAACACTTGATCCTGATAGGTCATGCGGTAGGTATCCGACACCAGGATACGGTTCAGGACGTTGTTGATCAGCTCCAGCTTCACATCCTGCCTCTGATGCACGTCAGAGACATTGACCAGGCTCGTCATCCCTCCCTCCGCCAGATACACTTCCGGCGGAGCCGACACCAGATGCAGCAGATCTTCCGGCTCCAGGGAGGCCGTAAGCATCTGATAGTTTCCCATCAGCCTTTCATGGAAATTGTCCGTCAGCCTCAGCATAGACGGATCGTTCTTCAGCGTGATCGGCGCTTTTATCGTCAGCATGTTACAACCTCCTTTCCTTCTTCCGTCGTCCTGTTTTTCCAGCGTGCACCTTCCAGCGCGCGATGTGCGCCTGCCGCGGCGCACCAACCTGCAGCAAGTCCGGCTCTGAATCGTTATGCCGGCTTTTATTTCTTATTCAGAAATTCTGCGATCTGGCGCGCGCTCTGATACGTTGGCCAGCGCCTGGCCTTTGCCGCCCAGGCTTCCTTTACCGCCGCTTCCACCGTGGACGGGCCGCCCTGCGTGCTCTGCAGTTCCGAAAGGGAATGGTTTGCGCTGCTCACTCCGCCTCCGGCCTTGCTATGTCCCACGAATTTCCATTCCTTTGCAGCCTTATCCATCTCTTCCTTCGCGGCTTCCTTTTCGTTCTGTACCGCAGAACCGCCATCTCCCGATGAGAACGACCAGAGGTGCTTCCGGCCTTCCGCTTCCATGGCCGCCTTCGTCTTCTCTTCCTGTGTCACTGCGGAGCGAGCCCCTTCGTCCTCCCCTCCCTGGGGAAACGCCCAAAGATGCTTCTGGCCTTCCGCTTCCATGGCCGCCTTCGTCTTCTCTTCCTGCACCACTGCGGAGCGGGTCCCTTCGTCCTCCCCTCCCTGGGGGAACGACCAGAGGTGCTTCTGACCTTCCGCTTCCATGGCCTCCTTTGTTTTCTCCTTCTGCGTCACTGCGGAACGCGGGCCCTCCTGCTCCCCGTCCTTGGGGAACGTCCAAAGGCGTGCCTTTTCCTCCCCGCCGGTTTCGGGTTCCTCCCTGCCCGGTTCCAGAAAGCTGTCAATCTGCTGTGCGCTGTTTTGGCCGGGCCAGAGCCTGGCTTTTCCATTCCAGGCGCCTTTTACCTCCGGCTCCACAGCGGACGGGCCGCCCTGCGTGCTCTGCAATTCTGTCAGGGAATGGTTTGCGCTGCTGATCCCTTTCCCAGCCTTGGCCTTTTTATCAAAGTTCCATTCTCTGGCCCCCTTCTCCATATCCGCTTTGGACTTTTCCTCCTGCGTTGCTGCGGAACGCGGGCCCTCTTTTTCCCCTTCCTTGGCCAACGTCCACCTGTGCTGAAGGCTTTCTTTTTCCATATCCGCCTTGGACTTTTCCTTCTGCGTCACTGCAGAACGCGGGCCTTCTTCTGCCCCTTTTTTGGCAAATGTCCATCGGTGGGCCTGCGCGGCCTCAGCCATATTTTCTTTGGACTTTTTCGTTTCCCAGTCGGAATTTGTGCTGCTTTGGTTGTAATGGCGCGTGCCTGTTCCTTCCTTCTTCTTGCCATCGAACGACCAAGTATCCACATCCATAACCTCAGAAGGAATATCAATACACAGCATTTCCCGATAAGCGATCGTCGTAATCTCCGTCAGGAGCCCGCTCTTTTCCGCATTCAGTTCCCCATAATCCTTGGCAATCACGGTGCAGCCCGTAAAAGCATAGGAACGCACCGGCTTGAACGTCGCGTTGGAAAAGCGATATTTATTGACAAACAGGATGACCGGCAGGATCAATTCTGTCCCCAGCGGCATCGGATCAAGCCAATCCACTCCCACATAGCGCTCCACCTGAAAAGTGAAGGGTTTGGTGATCGGCTTTCTCTTCAAATGTACATAATCGTTCAGGCCGCCTTCCTGGATATATTCAAATTCATTTTCTTTATGGAAGCTCTTCACAGATCTGCAGGGCAGATCATAAATTCCTTCCACTCTCAGCATAAAGGAAAAATTAATCACAGGATTCAGCCCGTAGTTCCGGAGAATCCCGAGTCCCTGCGGGTCGCTCCCCGCATCCGCGTTATAGTATTCCGCCTCCGCTATCGTTCCGGTTCCTGTCGCATTGTTTTCTTCTGCCATGCCTTCTCACCTCATCTCCCGCAGCCGTTTGGGCTATCCGGATCTATCTCCTGGTCGGCTGCATTTCCAGGATGCTCTTCTCTTTTTTATTTTCGGAGGGATTCAGTTTCCGGTTAATCTCCGATACCTCCCTGCACCATCTTCTCCGGCTGGCATGATCCAGCCCCATCACATCCTGGCTTCCCCAGTGGAAATAATAGGACAGGAAAGACATCTCCTTATACATCTCGTCCTGCGGATACAGCTTTATCCCTCCATGGTAAAATTTAGCGGGATCTCAATCGCCTCCCCACAGTGCGGGCAGACCGCGTGCATAACGGGAGGCTCCACATCGTTGATCCGCTGGTACATATCCTGCAGGAACGCCAGATCTGCAGTAAACAGCTTCTCAATCACATTTGCGGAAACCATTGGCAGGCCCTCCAGTTCCGTCACAACTTTGCCGAGCACAACGATCGTCAAATAAGAAGGATTGCTCAGCACCCTTGGGTCACGGGTGGCGCTGATCTCATCGGCCGCTGTTGCAAGCCTCATTTTCCCTCTACGGTGTATCTCTCCCGCTCCATCGACATATCCTTTGGGCAACGTGAATTCAAATACGGTTTCCATCTATCGCTTCCTCCTTTTTGGTCTGCGTCCTGTGGCACGATACGGCTCATGACAGCCGTTTGGGCCAGCCCGAACGGCTGCGGCCCCCGCGCTTCTTTATTCTCTATATCTGAAACAACAGCCACCTCTTCCAACCATATGCCTGGTAGCTCTGTATTTTTTTCTCTTTCTGGCGGGACGCTGCAGCGTCCCGGATTCCGGGCAGCAACTCTTGCATATCCCATTTCTGCACCGCCCGGATACAAGGACATGTGCCCGGATAACCCACCGGGCAGGGCCCCGGCGGATGTCCCGGGATGAATCCTCAGGACATCTGCCGTAGTCGCTCAGACAGGCATACCGCCTGAACCTTCCCCGTCAGTTCGGGATAATCAGTTCTTCATAGGCCAGTTCTACTGTTTCAATAGCCACTTCACTCTGCAGTGCGTTCAGATCAGGCGCCGTATATTTGGTCACCCATGCGTTGGTGAGTACCCATACCCTGGTTCCAGTGATCGCTGTGGCCAGCTGCTGGGGTGCACCGCCATTGATATCGATCATTTCAATCTGCACGTTGTTTCTCGGCATCTGTCCTCTGACCTCGCTCACGCATTCCTGAATCCAAGTCTTAAATGCGCTGTCCAGGGTATAGCCCATCTTCAGCGTCACGTTCCCATGCTTCACAAGGCCAGGAATCTTTACTGGAGCCAGGCTGTTCGCATTGCCCTGCCTAAATTCAATCACATCTACGGTGGCTTCAACCCCCGTCACCTCGCTGAATGCGGCCGTTCCTTCCACACCGTCCACATGGACGAGAAAGTTCATCTTTGTTAAGGGATAGGACAGGCCTTTTTCATTTTCATAAGCTGTAGCTGCCATATTCTTCTACTCCTTTATCCGCTTTCCAATTGGTATTATTCTTCTCCGCCGCCTTCTCCTCCGGCTTCCGCTGTATGCTGCGTCACGCGGAAGATCACGAATTCAGCAGGTCTTGAAGGCGCAATGCCGATGTTGCAGATCAACCGTCCGTTCATGATATCATCCCTGCTCATGGTAGAAGGCCCGATCTCCACAAAGTACGCTTCCGACGCGCTGCCTCCGGCCAGCATTCCGTTTCTCCACATGTTGTCTAAGAAACTGGAGATGGTCAGATGCACCCTCTGCCACAGCGCTGTGTCATTGGGCTCAAATACCACCCAGTTGGTGTTGGCCTTAATGCTCTCTTCCACGAAGATGAACAGACGCCGTACGTTAACGTATTTGAAGTTGCTGTTGCTGCTGGCCGTCCTCGCGCCCCATACGCGGATGCCCTGCCCGGGCAGTGCGCGGATCAGGTTGATTCCCGCAGGATTCAGGATATCCTGCTCCGCTTTGGTATAATTCACACCCAGCCCCGTACAGAATACGGTCTCGTTTGCGGGCGCCTTATGTACGCCGCGATTGATGTCCGTCCTGGAATAAACGCCCATTACCGCTCCGGAAGGCGGAATGAGGCCAGGCTGATTGGAGGAACGGTCAAACACCTGGATCCACGGATGGTACATGGCCGCATAGGTGCTGTCAATCATCTCACGGTACTGCAGCAGATCTTTGGTCTTATACATCTCTTTCGGCATATCCAGAACAGCAAACCTGCTCTTTAAGTTCTCGCAATGGCCCACCAGGGATACCACCACCTCCGGAATCGTCACACCAGGAATCGCCAGCATGCTCACCGTATTATTCTCCACGAAGGAAGCCAGGCCGGTTCTCTTTCCAGGTCCGTTATCTTCGCCGATAAAGGTTCCCGCGTTCACTCCGCTCATGGAGCCGTCCTGTCCGCCTTCCAGAGTAAAGATACCCGCAGTATTGCCTTCTCCCAGAATAGCTTCCACAGGATTACCCGCTGTCTCTGGCGTCTGGACGGTTATCCGGATGAGTTCGCTGTTCGCCAACCTGTAGGAAATGTAGTTGGGGTTGGCCGTATTAAAGCTAAGCCCCGTATAGTTCTCTACATCCTCTCCATAGCGGACGCTCATATCGGTCTCCACCAAATATACCAACGTCTTGGGAATGAGGGCAGTATCCACGATTTCCTGTCCGAATGCTCTCTCAAAGGTCACACTGTTGTCAAAGATGGACTGAATGCGGTTGTATTCCTCATTGCACACCACCAAATCACCTTCGCGGAAACCGTCTACGGATTTCGCCACATAGGCCTCCCCGTTCTTTCCCACCAGCTGCATTTTCTTCCGGGTAGCGGTATTCAGGGTCACCTGGATCCGGTTGCCCCATTTTCCTTCGTCCACAGCTTCTACGCCCAGAATCCCTTTCTGAACGAACGCCTTCTTCGCATCCGGAGGGATCACGCGGGACACATAACAGCGAGTACCGCCGTTTGCGAAAAACTGCTCCACGCTGGGAGCCAGATATCTGTATTCCCCGTATCCAAACTCACTTAAGGGCCCCCCGAACTGTTTGATGAAACTCCTATAGCTGGTCACCAGCAATGGTGCCCCTACCGTCTGCCCTTTTTCCGCAAGGCCCACAAAGCCTGCTGTAGATGTTCCTACTCCTTCGATGGAGCGGGGCGAATTGTCATATTCTTCCACATATACGCCCGGTGAAAAATATTCTGCCATTTCTATCTCCTTTCCTTAAATGAAGCTACACCGTCACCTTGAACTGGCCCGGCGTAACGATTTTAATCATTCCGGCTCCCATGGCGCAGGTCAGAATGGAATCGCTGGACAGACACGGTTTTCCTCCCACCATGACCATTGGGGCCGAAGGCGTCCAACATCCGGCTGGCATCATCGTACATGGCTGAGGCGTCAGCACACCGAAGGCTGCTGCCGTTGCCGAAGCCACGGCCGGATTCGCGAGAGACATACACATTCCAAACGGCGCCAGGTTCACATTGGGCTGCATGTCCTGTATCGTGGCCGCCGGTTTGCCTTCCACGAGGCAGACGGCCTGGGACGTGACTACCAAATTACTCGGCGCGGTCCCGAATGGACAGGTACAGGTCGCTCCTGTTACTGCCAATAATCCCATATCACACCAATCTCCTTTCTTCCGAACTGTAAAAGTCGATCTTCCTGAACCGAGTCTCGCCATTTACCACATAGCGGATCAGATAATCCGCCGTACCGCCCTGTGCGCGTATCCGCAACAGGTATTTTCCTCCCGGATATACTTTCCCCCGGATGATTCGGGCAATCGGTTCCTCCGCTGCGCATTCTTCCATAAGGGGCTTTGCCACCTTTAAATGAAGCTTATCCGGCCGCTTCGCTATCCGAAACGTTTCAAAGCGTCCTGTTCCGGGATGAACCATCGCATAGGCTTCCTCCTCCATCGCCTTGCCCGCTATCAGGCCGATCGTCTGCTTCCTGGCCACATATCCGCTGATGAGGGCCAGCGGCCGATTCAGATCCGCCGCCTCCACAGCTTCTATTCCGGGAAGCGTCCCTTCTAGGGAAAGAACATCCACAAAACCGGAAGCTCTGGCCATCGGCATCAGATAGAAGGTAAATGTGGGAAAGTTTTTGTTCAGTTGCTCATAACAGATTTCCGCCGTTTCCGGCTCATACCCTGTCACGCGCACCTCGATCTTCGTATCCTTCCTGCCATGATTCAGAAGAATGTAAGTGCCTGTTCCCCGTTCCAAAAGCAGCAGCACATTTCCCTCTTCCAGGAATAAAACCTGCCTTTCTGAAATCAGTTCTCCGGTCGTCGTATCCACAAGCCGTACAATCAAATCCAGCTTGTATTCAATCCAAGATTCTGCCACTTACCGATCGCTCCCTCCTTCCCCTCCTATGATGTTAAGCCCAAAGTTGGCCTCGCTGACGCGAGGAGGCTCCACAACCACCTCGCTGGAAAGAAATACGGGCGCCGCCTTATAGAACAGGCTGATCTCATATGGTTTATTAATCGCCTGCCACACCCTCACCTTTTCCTCCAATGTGATCTTCGCCTGAGACAACACGATCGGAGGCTCCGATGTATCCAGCCATGGCTGCAGTTCTTCCGGGCGCACAGAACTATTATCATTGACGATCTGTGCCACCCTTCCTACAATTTTCTGTATATCCGGCGCTTTCAATCCCATCTGGGACGAGCCGTTGATAAAAACCATATAATAAAGGCTATATGGTTTGGGCGGTCTTAAAAGCTGCACCTTCCCCCGCTCCACCATGGGCGGGCGGGCAATCTGCGTCTCTTCCCTGATATCATACAGATACAGCCCTACGATATAATCCACATCCTGAGACGCAGGGGAAGAAATCTCTATATTATTCGGAGACGGCACCGGCTCTGGGCACATTTTCTCCCGAAGCGTGCGCACAATAAAGGCACTCACATCCGATATGATGGTATAATCCGCCATTATGCCCCTCCTTCCAACAAACTGTTATAGATTTCTTCAGCTGAAGCCTTCGTGTTTTGCGTCACCACTACGCCGAGTTCAGCCTTGTCGATATATTCCACCTCGCAGGCAAACAACTGCGTACAATCTTTCTCCGTAATATAAAGCGTATCCTGAATGCCAGCAGCCTGGCCCAGGGTTCCGCTCGCACCATCCGAGGCCTGATACTCTTTCTGGCCCGCAGTAAACTGATAATAAACCTTTTTGCTCTGCAGCGTCACAGTCTGTTCTGGATCATCAAAGATATATCTATAGGAAAGCGTCTTTCCCACCGCACGCAGGGATGCGTACTCTCCCGTTTCCTTCGTATACTTTTCGTACAAATAGCGGCTTCCCGCTTCGTTCATTTGCCTGGCATATTCCGCAGCCAGGGAAGCGATGCTGCTATCCAGCGTATATTCCCCATACCACTCCACTGCCAGAAGAGCCGCAGCTTGCTCCGAATCGGACAGACTTTCAAAAGAGCCTCCCAGCAGGCTTTCCAATAAAGCAATTACTTCCTGCCTGCTTAAGTTGGCGCCGCCGGATGCGGCAAGATTTTCGGAAATGCTCTCATTCAACGCATCCGCCTGATCTTGCAGTTCGTTCAGGGCATCCGTATCCACATTCTCTGACTCCAGAGCCATAGCTTCCTCAATCGCATCTTCCACCTGCGAAAGGGCGGACTGGGCAGACTCGGGATCCACCTCCGCCATGGCTTCAATGGCTGCCATTCCTCCCTGAAGGGAATCCATATTCCCATCCCGAATGTTGGACGCCATATCCGTTGCGATACGGTTCAGGTTAGCTGCACTTCCTCCCTCGTTCAGCGCCGCGGCAGCAGAAGCTTTTTCCGACTCCGACGCGGTAGCGGAATTCAGCGTTGCCAAAAGCTGCGCTTCCAGATCATCAATATCCTGCTGTTTAGCTGCCACCAACGCTTCCTGCCTCGCCGCCTCTGCAAGATCGTTTTTATCCAAAGCATCCCGCATGGCCTCTTGCAGCTGTTCCTTTTCCGCCTCCAAATCTGACATTCCGCTGCTATCCGTCCCCTCTGCAGCCAGACTGGAATATTCTTCTTTTAACCATGCAAGATGTTCCGATACAGTCTGTTCCTGATACGCAGCGGACGCATCCTGGTTCACCGCATCCTCCAATTCTCCAATCCCGTCGATAAGGGAAAGAATGTATTCCTGCGCCGCTCCATTCTCCATGCGCATCGTCTTGGCATCCAGGAAAGTCTGGTATTCCAGGCGCAGGGAATTGGTTTCGCTCTGCTGTTCCTCCAGATAACGAGTGAGCACTGTCCTGGAAGAGTTCTCCGCCATTGCTGTCTGATAATCCTCTGATACTCCGGCTCCAAGCGCCGCTTGATAAGACGTATAGCCTTCCGGCACGATCCCTGAATCCAGCAGCGCCAGTTCTCTTTCCTGGTTAACCACCTTGCCCTCCACGATATTAGCCAGATCAATCAGATTATCCACGCTGGTATCGCAGGCTGCTTGGTTGTTCTGCCTGGCGTTTTCAATCAGTTCATTGCTATAGCGGTATTCCAGACGGGAAGTCAGCGTAGTCCCTTCTGTCAGCCGTTTGGCTTCGTATTCGTTCAGGCTGGTCTGCACGTTCTGAATACATTCCCCAATGGCGGAGATGACGTCCGCATTTACCGTAAAGGTCAGATCCTCTTCCGGATCTTCCTCCAACAGATCGGTTGACCTACCCAGTTCTGTAATCTTATTATACAGCCTGGTATCCTTCAGTTCCCCATAGAGCGTCTGCAGGCTCTCAACTGTCCCATTTAGGGCTTCCTGCCTAGCTGATTCCACATTCTCATCCCGCAACTGCCTTTCCAGTTCTGAAACGCGGTTCTGGGCGTCCTCATATTCATTCCGCGCTTCTTCCTGACGGTTTCTCGCATCCTCCAGTTCCTGCTCCAAACCGGATACATCATCGTCCGTGCCCGCCGAAGCGATCTCCTCCTCCAACCGTCCAATCTCTTCTGTCAAGGAGTCTATCTCATCTGCGAGAGAGGCTGCCTGATCTTCTTTTTCGCTGCGCTCTTCCTGCCAGCCCCGAACCTTCGCTTCAAATTCTTCCAGGGCACGGTCTGCATCATAAAGGGCCTTTTCTACCCGTGCATCGTCCAGTTCACTCTTTACCTGCGGAAGCTGGGTTTCATCATAGGCTTCCTGCAATACCCGGATTGCTTCATCATAATTCCGGTTATTTTTATAATTATTCGCTTCATCTGAAGCTGTGTTGGCAATCTCCTTAAGCCTCTCTTTTTCCGCCTCTTCCTCTTCCGTGTTCATGCCGCCTGCATGCAGTTCCAGCAAGTCCAATTCCTCTGCCAGAATGGTAAGCGCTTCCACCCGCCGCTCGGCATCCACCTTCCCCATCACCTCATCCACTTTATCCGTCATGGCAGCATCAGCATCATTCGCAGTAAGCGTCACTTTGTAGTTCTGAAGCCCTCTAAGCGCCTCGTCATGGCTATCCGTCACTTCATTTCGGATGGAAAGGGCAAAAAAATCTCCAATCATCTCAATATAAGTCAGATCTGATTCTGTCTTGGAATCTTCATCCTTCTCCTGCAGCATTTGATATTGAAGGCGGAGAGGCTCCAATTCCTCCATCGCTTCCAGGTCATATGGCGCATTGATGTCAAAAATGGAAACCGCATTTCCCGTTCGCAAGTCGTATGTAACCCCGTCCGATTTGGTGTGATGCGTAAACTCCAATGCCTCAATCACCGATTTATTTACCGGTGTGCCCGAAGAGGTGATATCCTCAATAGACGATGCAGAGGTAATCTCATACCAACTTCCTCCGGAAAGTTCCGATTTATAATACATCGAATACTGATTGAAATCAGATTCAGATTCCTTGGCAATCTCATACAATTCATCTGTCAGAGCCCCCAGATAGATCAGATGAGAACCGATCACCAGGGTGGATTCTTCTATGTCCGCGTCCGATACATGGACCGAACGCACTTCATCCGACCTCTCATTCTCCAACGCAGCCCGTACAATCAACCGCCCTGCCGCTGAACCTGCCAGCAGGACTCCTGCCAACATCAAGGCCAGAATCCTCATTCTAGGCCGGGAAGTATGCTGTTTAAGATTTATTTTATTTCTATTCTCCTTTCCAATCATGCCATACCTCCTATCCTTCCTGCCTGTGCAGCGTCTGATCTGATATCTGGAATGATGCCTCATACATCAAATTTTCCTGTTCATCATAGAAACGCACTGTCAGTTCCTCCAGACTGTTTTCCGCTGCCTGAAGATAACGGAAGGTTTTCCCAATTGCTGTGGGCTCATCTCCGAGAAGCGCGCTGCCTTCCGGCGTGTGCACACTGTAATAAGCAATCTCCTCATCCGCCTCTGGCGTAATCGTAACCTCCACCAGACCAGATGTATTTAATCTATCGATTTCATAAGTCGCCACCTGGGTATCTTCATCCTTTTCAATCTGATATCCGGTGGTAATGGAAAGCATACCGGAATAAACAGACGGATCAATGTCACAGTCATCAATAAATTCCCCGTCTCCATATAACCGGATAAAAACCTGTTCCACATTTTCCAAATCCAGGGCCAGATGGCGCAATGTTTTATCTACACTCGTACGGCTGCCGATCTGCTGTCCGTTCACCCATAACTCGTATTCCGTGATTGTCACCTCGTAATCATCTGGCACGCTTAATCCGAGTTCAAACAGATTGCCTTCCACAAGCGAATGAATGTAATAATAAACGCCATCCGCTCCCTCTTCCTCTACGATATAGCTTTCTCCGCCCTGCGCTGCCTCCAAATCCGCATTCGTTCCGGAAAGCAAGCTGCTGACCGCTCCGCATGTCAAACGGTCAAAAGAATACAGCGTCTGACTATACAGGGAAAGCGCATCCAGCTCTTCCATCTGCAGATCCTCATATTCCTCCTGCACCGCGGCATATTCCTCATATGTCATCTCTCCCAGGCTGTTCAAAACAGCCGCCTGGTTCAGTTCCTCCTCCTTGTCCGCTACCTGCTCCACCAGGGATTCATAAGAATTTCTGGTGGAGACATAGCTTTCATAACTTTCCTTCACCTGGCTGGTCAGTTCTTTCCTGGTCGAGAGTTCCTCCGAATACAGATCATAATAATTCAGGGCGGATTCATAAAGCACATACGGCTCATCCTCCACATATCTGATTCCATCCACTTCCCCCTTAAACCATTCCTTCGGGATACGGATGAAGAGGATCCGAAAAGATCCCTGCCAGGGCTCATCAACAGCCTCAAGCAGTTCGTCGTATTTCTTACGGAAGGCCGCGGAGTCCAGTTTCTCCCCACGCCTTGCCTGGTTGATATAGCTGTCTATCAAATTCATCTTGGAACCGTACTGGCTTTTCATCAGGTCATAGTTAGTATTCAATTCCAACAGCGCATTGGCAGCCGCCACTTCTGCCTGGTACAGACTATGATCGTTCTCCAAAGTATAATCAATTAGCGCCTGCAGCTTATCTCTGCTGATGTCCGCTTCCACAAAAGGGCTTGCAAAGCGATACGAAACGGTCACATCCAGGCCTGTCAGATCGGAAAGTTTTTCCTTCTCAGCCTCAAAATTTCTCTTATCAGAGGCCAGCGCGCTTTCAATATTGCTTATCTTTTCTTCAATGGAATCAATATCCGCCTGATTTGCTGTCCCTGCTGTCAGGCGAGCCTCATTCTTTTTTAGAGTGTCCTCATAAGAAGTGAGCTGCTCCTCCTCATAGGCGATCTTCTCCTGAAGCATATAAACTTCCAAAAACTGCAGGGACACTTCCTCATAAATCCCATAAATACTGTCATTCAACTCATGCTTCAGGCTGTCAATCTCCGACTGAAGTTCCAGAGGTTTATAGGTATATTCGAACTCATCCGACAAATTGGGGCTCTCCGGAAGCTTAAAATTCAGGAGGGGGGACCAGCGGAAGGTACTCTGGTTTTTCTTCTTTAACTCGATAGATTTCACCGACTGCGTATACTGAACTTCAGCCAGGGCTAGCTTATTTTCCAGAGAAGTATAGTCGTCGCTGTTTGTGAGCGCCAGAGACTTGGCCTGGTCGATGGACAATGTGCTTGTTGCAGCATTGGCCGGAAGCACAGGCAATGCCACAGCCAATATCAAAAGGGCCATTACGCTCACCATGAACCGGCGTCCTATTCTGTATTCCTTTCTTCCCCTGCTATTTTTTCTAACCAAATCCGTCCCTTTCTTCGCTTTTCAGCCATTCTCTTTATGCTTCTATCAGATAGAGAAAAAATCCCCCATTCTTATCCTCACAGAAAAACGTATAAGTGAGATCATCCTTCTGATATACATACAAATATACCAAACCGCTCTCATTATATCCTGTCACTTCCCGCACCTCGTCATAGGGCGACAAAGCCGTGAGTTCCGCATCAACCGTCAGCTGCCTCCCCTGTTCCTGCTGCCAGGCCACACCCACAGCCTCCGCAAAAGTCAGATAGCTGTTTCCCTCAAAGGAAGGTGCGCCCAGCGCTTCCGACAGCCCCTGTACCGTATCAATCGTCTGGTCTGCATACACAAAGCTGTCCGAGCAAACATAGACCCGGTCTGCTTTAAGCGTATCCTCAATGCTGTTTCCATCCGTACGCGCCATATAATATGCGCCGATGTCCTCCATCATAACAGCGGTCTCATCTTCTGTCTGATACAATGTCCTTTCCCCTGTATACAAAGCCGTTATCTCATCTGCGCTTTTATTGAGAAATTGGGAATACACAATCTGTCCGCGGTGAAAACTTCCTGTGAAAACAGGGCTTTCTGCCGCATTATAAAGCGTACCTGTCCCCTCTTCTTCTCCATTTTCAAAACTTCCCTCGTACTGTTTCGTTCCGTTTTCCCGATATAAGTTTCCTTCTCCTTCGAACAGATTCTCCACAAAAGCGCCCTTGTACATCGCCTGCCCGCTGGGATAATACAGCGTACCTGTGCCTTCATATTTGCTCTTCACAAATTGCCCCTGATAGACAGTCCCGCCCTCTGCATCATACAGCGTACCATACCCTGAAGCGTACCCTTTCTCCACAGCCCCCTCATATGCGATATAGCCTGAACGGGCCCGGATCCGTACTTCATCACTGACAAACCGCAGAGGAATGGAATCATAGGCATACACCCTTAATCCATCGTCCATTCCGGATGCCAGCCTTCCTGGCGGGTTGATAAAAAACAGATAATACAGGCAAAGCAGGCCCACAATGACAACCACTGAAAAGGCCAGTTTCCGGCTGACCAGGAAACCTAAAATAGGGAAATAGTCATGTTTGTTCCTCGGCCGGATACTGAACAATCCGCTCAGCATTTTCCGGATCTTAATCAGAATCCGGGAACGAATAAAACTCCAGCTGGTCCAATACTTCAGCTTGGTCCACAGAGGCGTTATTTTCGCTTTGATGGTGCTTAACAGCACGTTAAACACGTCATTCATTTTTCCCTCCATGCCGGAGTGTTCTCACCTCCGGCTGTGCATCCTACCTGACAACCATATCCGACAGAAATCCATAGGAAATCCTGTCCGGCCCCTCAGAATCCAGGCACCTTTCACAGGTAAAGAGATACCATTTCGCTACTTCATCGGTAGGGCACTCCTTCAATACCTCTGTAAACGCACTTCTGGCCAGATAGAAATCATCTCTATAGAACAAGGAAAGCCCTTCCTGGAATTTCCCATTCGCTTCTATCCGGCGACGCCGTTCTCTTGCAGGATAGGCGTCTAGAACCTCATACAGCTTGAAGCTGTAATCCCCTTCTTCGATAAAGCCAATATAACGGCAGGCAGCATCCTTTTCTACCACTTCATAGACCGCATCCGTCACCGCCATGCGTATTCCGGCAGAACGCATCCGATCCGTATATTTTTCCAGCAATTTCATCTCATCAGACAGGACAAACGCAGATGCCTGCTCCTCATCCCCTGCCACACCATATACGAAACGGGTCTTATGCAATAATATGAAAATCCCCTCTTCTTCCGCCGCTTCTTCCATACATGAAACGGCAGCTTCAATTCCAAAATACAACGCTTTCTGCGTTTGCTCCGTAAACATCAGCTCCAGCATCGTCAAGTCCCTGCTCCCAGCAAGAAAAATACCGCCATATTCTTTCTGCGCCCCGCACAGTGCCAGATATCTGTCGTTCATCCGCGCAATATACTCTTTTTCTTGTGTTTTTCCTTCCCCGGGCAGCGACACCACCGCCAGCACGCCTGATGCATGGGTACTGTCCTTAGCTTCCACGTCCAGGATGGAGTGCTTGTTCAGAAGTTCTTCAATCCGTTTGGGTGCAAATCGGTAATAGGCCTGTAATGTCCGGTATTTCATATAATTTATTCGGGCTACCCCTTGTACGATTTGCCCCAGGCTGTTCCAAAGCGAACGCATCTCATTGCTGTAAATTCGATATCTACGTTTCTGAAGGCTACTTGCCTCCTGATCCCATTCCTCTTTTCCTTCGCCTACACGGTTCATCACTTTCACCATGCGTCTCAGTTCTGCTCCCTGCAGTACAATCACTGTGGCCAGTAACAGAGTGCCGATCAGGCCAATCGCGCTGCCTGCATACACATAGTCCCCAGCCAGGCTCCTCATCTCCTGCTCCATAGGGGCGAGGGAGATTTCCACCAGGAGTACTTTATCCGGAGCGATTTTCTGGGGATCCGCCAGGGCCAGCAGCCCGATCCGTTCACCGTCCATTCCTGTATATGCCCCATAGGAAGCCGACTGCTGTGAAATAGCATTGCCTGCAAGGACAGCAGCCTCCTCCAGCCATTCCTCCGGGAAGGCTTCGTCTTCTCCCACATGCAGCACAGCCTGGTAGGTGTCCACATCCCGTTCCAGGATTGCCGCATTTAAATAAGCATAACTGGTATCTCCCACAGTAGCGACGGGAAGAATGGAGGAAAGCATCTCTTCCAGGTTTTGTTTTTCTACTTCCTGTGCATCCTCATCCAGTTCTAGTTCCTCCAAATAACCCATATAGGAGGACGCCTGCTGCAGATATACGCCAAACAAGCGCAGATATTGAGTTTCAGAAAAAGCTGACGCTTTCCCGTATCCCCATGCCGCTCCTCCGGCGATCACGCATAGAAGGAGCAATTCCATCACCGCGAACCGCTGCAGCGCCTGAGAACGGCTGGCCACCAGAGCTATGAATAAAAGGAATACAATAACCAGACTTATGACTATGACGCTATTCATCCGAATTTCCCCTCTAATTTACCAATGATTCTGTGCCGATCTGGCGGAAGGTATTATGAAACAGACGCAGTATGGGAATCTCTCCCCAGATCAGGCTGGAGAAAATCATCACAAGTGCAACTACCGCAAGCAAGATACAGCAAAACAAAAGGATGCGGAACAACCCCTCCTGATGCCGGTAAAACCATTCCCGAATGGCTTTTCCCATCCCCCGTCTACGCGGTTTCGGCGCCGTCAGGCGCATATCTGTATACAACTCCTGAAAACTCTGATAACTCTGCTTGGGAATCTTTTTCTGAAGCAGGCGATATCCCATTGTCGTCCGCCCACCTGCTTCTTGCAGAAGATCTCTGATAATCAATGCGCACTGTGCAGCGCATTCTCCCTCTGTACAGTTTTTATCCAGTCCCTCCAGATCCAGGCAGTATCCCAGATCCACACTCCCATCCTTGCGCAGATGAATCTGCCTCTGAGAGAGCACCAGATACAGAAACGGATAAGGTAGCACCGAAGCGATGCAGGATAGAACCAAATTTCTGCAGATTTCCTCCCTTCTGGCAGCTGAAATACTCTCTCCCATGTAGAAATCTTCCAGAAAACGTTCTCTCACATAATCGAACGCCAGGCAAAGGCCGCCATCACCTGCAAATATCTCCACGCCGCTTCCCGCTCCCGCCCGTTCAAAAATCTCCAAAACATCTCTTGCCACAGAGTGATCCTTTAATACCAGAACGGTATAATACGTCCCTTCTCCAATATCGGTATCCTCACAGATGAGGACATCATTCACACTCCCATGATATACTTCTCTGACGCTGCGCAGCGCCAGCTGCTTTGACTGGTATCCCATAGCCGGTCATCCTCCGCCTGTCACCTAGCCGCTTCCTCTTCCATCGTCTTTCTTTTTACAATCGCATAAGCATATGTACAGATCAGCGGCATATCCGTGCAGTAAATCCGCAGTTCATATACGCCTTCCTTCGCAGGCGCCGTATAGACTCCATCTGGAGTAACCTCGCCGCTGCCGGGTTCCGTCATCTCATAAGAAACAGAACAGCTCTTCATATTGTTGAATTTCACCTGGAAGAAATAACTCTCCTTCGCTCCAAGAACCACAGTAGGCGTTACTGCACTGATACTCTTATTGCTGGCATAATCCACCATAGGCTCTTCTTCCTTCCCATCATAGCGAATCGCTACCCATCGGTAAGTCAGGACCAGATAATCCACATCCTGCAGCAGACGGACAGCAACCATGAAACTGCCCTTGTCATTGAATACCTTTACCGCTGTTTCCGCCGACGCCGAAGGCATCTGCGAAGAAGGGAACAGATCCGGGTTGCCATAAACCGTCATCCTGGCATTCCTTTTCAGAGCCGGATCCTCTTCCAGATACTCATAGCCTACTTCCACATATACATTCCCTTTTCCAAGCCCATGCATAATCTCGCCAGAATAGCAGACATCTCCCCGTCTCGCATTGCCTCCCAGGGGAATCTCCACAATTCCGGTCTCAATCCGTGGCATCCTTCCGGAATACTCTTCTTTTATTCCGGTCGCCTTTTCACGAACCTCTCCACCCTGCTTTCCTTCATAGAACGGAAGCCTCCTGCTGAAATAGCTTTCAAACGTCCGCCGCTGCTTTTCCTCCCGCAGGGTCGGAATATAAGCCTCTCTGCCCGCTTCCGTCACCCTTTCAATCAGATATGCAGTCTCCGTCCGTACCAGTTCCAAATCAGCTAATCGAATGGTATCCGATCTTCTTCCCATATTCCGTAGTTCCATGCTCACTTTGCCGCTTTCAGAAAGCGCAAGTTCTTCTGGCTTTCTATCTGCCACAGATATCCTGCAGTTGGTGCCAAATTCCGCCTCGTATTCCACGCCGTTTATGACCGCTTTCCCGCTTCCCGGCTTGAGCATGATACTGGTATCCTCCAGTTCTTCCGTCTGGGCCAGCATCCAGTATTCCTTCACCTTCCTGCCACCTTTTTGCAGACTGATATTTTCCAGGAATATCTTCAACTCCCCTCCATCAGGAAAAGCGGACAACGCAGGCGTCTGCAGCACGCCTTCATAATAGAGCTTCGCGTTTTCTTCAGACAGCTTCACTACTTCCACTTCCAGCTTTACATAATGCCCTGCACACACGACTGCCGGCATTCTCAGCCGGATACAATAATCCTTATTCTCAAACAAACGGCCTTCCGCATAGAATTCCGTTTCCGCTTCGTATCCCTCCGAAAGGGCTTCTGTATCTTTTAAGAAAAGTTCGTACCCTTCCGCGATACGATTGTATTCATATTCCTTTTCGCCTTCCTGATGATTTACCGAATACACAGCATGAACCGGCTCTTCTTTATATCTGAGGCACAGGCTCGCGCGATCCGTAGTCAGCTCTTCAAAGCCAGGAATAGCAGAAAGCTTCTTCACCACAGAACTGTCTACTACTATCTCTCTGCCCGTATCGTCAATCGCCATACCGCTCTCAATCATCAGGGAAAGGTCATCCAGGCTAATCACGCTCAGGCCGCAGACAATGCCGGACCCGGTTACCATTTGGTTCAGAAACCGCCTCTTATTATTCATATAAGCCTGTTCTGCCTCGAAGTCGGCCGTGGTAAGCATCTTTCCCGTATAATAACGGTTTCTCTCAAATGGGATCAATTCGCTATTCTTCACTTATCTTACACCCCTTCTCACTCACTTTATATGTTTGCAAGCCGCATTGCCCTATTAGTATTCTATCATGAGGACACACAACACATTTTAAAGATTTATTAAAGATTTTTCCGAAAAGTCATGTAGATGCCCATCCCCTTCCCAGAACCGCTTTTCACCCGCAGGCTACCTCCATGCCCTTCCACAATCCGTTTAACAAGATACATCCCCAGTCCGTCTCCGCCCGCGTTGTTGTTTTCCTGCGCGTTGCTTCCGCGATATCCCGGCTGGGTGATCCATTCCGCCTCCTGTGCGTCCATGCCCACTCCATCATCCTTATAGACCATCAAAATCCCTTCTTCTGTCTCCTCAGCTGTCACATAAATCGTTCCTCCGCGTTTCATATATTTGAGGGAATTCTCAAACAGATTATAAAACGCACGCATCATCTGAATCCGGTCTCCATAGAGAAGAATTTCTTGTTTGCTGCTGTTGACAGCAATCACAATCCCGGCCCGTCTTGCCATTGTCTTCACATATTCTGCCACCTCGCGAATGCAGCCCAACACATCGAAATATTCTTTCTGTGCTTCTCTATTCTGCCGCCCGGTATCCAATACCACTCCAAGAAGCCTGTTCAGATAATCGATATTACCACAGATTTTCTGAATATATTCCAGTTCCTCTTGGCGGTTCTGATATTCTCCCGTTTTCAGAAGATCCCCATATCCGGTGATGATCGCCATGGGCATCCGCATATTATGGGACAACATCCTTTTGATCCATTCCCCCTCCGCTTCTGTCTGCGCCCAAACCTCTTCTTCTGACCGTCCTTGCGTTTCCGCATCTTCCATTTCTTCCTTCGGAGTGGGGCGCATTTGTTTTTTTTCTTCTTTTTCCCTTCGTTCCGCAGATAACCTCCCAAGCGCCGCCACATTCCAGGAGCAAATGGCCAAAATAAAAAGGGCTCCCGCAACGGCAGCCCGCCAGTCTCCCGTCCATCCTGCAAGCAGGAGCAACACAATGGAGAGTATAGCCTGCATAAACAGCCCTGACATCACTCGTTTCATTTCCCTCTCCCATCCCCTCACAAATCACTGAATATGTATCCCGCCCCTCGCACCGAACGGATTATCTCTTTATGTTGGTAGTCAATCTTCTTTCTCAGATTGGAAACATGCACCATCAAAGTCCGTATATCATCCAGATCGTCCTGCTCCCATATTTGACGATATAACTGCCTGTACAAAAAGAGCTCGTCCGGCTTCTTTATGAACACAGCCAGAATTTTATATTCCGTGGGGGACAGATCCAGCTTCTCACAAGCATGTCCATTCTCCACCCGATATACTGAACGCGTCTTACGATCCACCATAAACTGTCTGAACCACAGCCTTCCCTCCGCTTCCTGCATCCCTTTGCATTCCCGCAGGTTCTCCCGCACACGTTCCACCAATTCCACCGGATTCACCGGCTTTACAAGATAATCATTGCCCCCTTCCCGAAAAGCATCCACAATATTGGCACTGTCTCCCAGACAACTCATAAACAGGATAGGCCCTCTGAAATCCTCCCGTATCCTTTTACATAAGTCATGCCCGTCGCAATCGGGGAGCATCACATCCAGAAGCATCAGATCTATTCGTTCCGTTGTAAGAAGTTTACTAGCGCTTTCTCCATCTTTGGCACACAGCACTTCATATCCAGCCCGTTCCAGCTGCCTTGCCGTGATCATCAATAAATCCTCGTCATCTTCCACCACAAGCAATCTTTCTTTCTCTTCAGCCATCATATATCAACCTTTTCGTTCTTTATTCCTTCCGCGACATCTGTGTATGGAAAACTGCGCTTTCATCAAAAATACTGCGAGTTGTGTTCAATCCTCGCTGTTTCCACGAGAATACCCCTTCTTCTTCATTGAGAAATTCGCGGTACCTCTCTTCCCGTTCTTCCTCCATGGTATCCGCATAGATATCTTCTTGTGAAAAGTATCCTTTCTTTTCCATCTTACTCCTTTTGGTTTGCCCTCTATTTCCTAGTATCTGTATTTTATTAATTTACCGCTTTCTAGCCTTTCAGGCAAGTATTCTTGTCTAAATGGTTCATTTTACTACCGAAAGGTCATTGCAATTTTCCCTGTACGAAAATTCTAAAAGGCGCTCAAAAAAAACGGCTTGACCATTCGTTTTTTTTCCCTTATCCTTTAGGGTGAAACAGGTCAGGACATATGTTGTATCCAGGCTTTTGGAGCCGCTATTGCGGTAAAAGGAGAGATAATCATGCATAATAAACAATCAAAACTTTCCCCTCTTGAACTTCTCCTTCTTCTTATCCTGATTTTCTGTTATTGCGCAACCCTATTATTTCTTTTCAGGGGCAATGCCTATCTTTTCCTACTGTTCTTCATTCTGCACAGCTGTATCGGACTGGTATATATTTTCGTAAGCCAGAACAAGCTCCTTTCCAGATATGAACAGGCACGGGAACTTTCATATGACAGGAATACGCAGAAACAGATTCTGAATCAGAAAAAAGAAGAGTTAGAACGCCTTCAGAAAAAATTTGCCAAATCTCAGCAGACGATAGAAGGCCTGCGCCAGGATTTGGAAGACGCCAAAGTTCATATCCTCTCGCTGGAAGCAGCTGTACAGGAAGCTTCTTCTCAAGATTTAGACATCAAAGATTCTGAATCGATGGAACAGCTTCTTCCTTTTGGATCCGAAGGGGAGAAAAACGCTGAGACGCTGGATATTATCCAGTCTGCACGCGCAGCGGTTAAAGAAATGGAACCCTTCACGCAAAAGGCTGGCATCACCGTGCAGATCTCCAGTTCCTCGGCGTCCATTGCCATAAAGGCAAATCCCTCCCTACTGCGCATCCTGTTCCGCAATATCATCGATAATTCCGTTAAATATATGCGTCGGGCAGGGCGGCTAGTTATAACAATTTCCTGTATCGGAGACGATTTGTTCATTGTGCTTAAGGATAACGGAGATGGGCTTGATACCAAAGAAACGGAACACATCTTTGAATTGAACTATCAGGGCTCCAACCGGGTGAGTGGTAATGGCCTTGGCCTTACACAGGCCAGAGCGATCGTTCGTCATTATGGAGGGACTATCTATGCCAAGAGCAGCAGCGGTAACGGAATGGCAATTTATATACAGCTTCCCTCCGCTGCCAGCGCGCAGGAGGAAGGACTATGAACAGACATATTACATTTGTAGCCGTAATCGTTGTCTATCTCATCGTTGGGGTTGTAGCATTCATCCAGCTGGGCAAGATGAATACAGCGTTTCCCACATCAGGCGGAACCGCCGACATATCTCTTTCCTCCCCTGATTACAATGCTTATTTATCCAATGAAGAGACAGAGACCACATCGCAAGCCATCCCGGATGCAACGGAGGATGCTGTGGGAAATGGAGACAGCACAGCAGAAGACGGGACGGAAAGCGGCTCCAATGCGGCAGAGGATGTGACAGAAAGCGGTTCTGCCTCCCTTTCTGCCGAATATACCTTTACTGCCGTTCATGCAGAAGGGCGCCTTTTTGTTCGTGAGTCCCCCTCCATGTCTGCCAAGATTCTCGGTTCCCTATCTCCAGGTGATTCAGGAGAGGTTCTTGAACTCGGCACTGACTGGGCTCTCATAACATCCGGCGACTTGACCGGATATGTCTACACGCAATATCTGGAGCTGACTGAAATAGAATAGAGAGAATCTAGGCCGCGTACCCTGTCATGCAGTCTGGTACGCGGCCTCTTTATGCCATCCTTATGTGTGATAATCACCACAAGGAGCAGTTATTTTTTTTCACCACTGTTTCTTAATGGTCAGGATATTTTTCCCATCCTCATATCTGTAGTCCACCTGGTCCATAGATTTTTTCACCAATAGTATCCCCAGGCCTCCGGGAATCCTTTCTTCCGCGGGCAATGTCGTATCTGCATCCGGCCGCGCCAAAGGATCAAAGGGTGTGCCGCTATCTAAGAACTGAATCGTCACTTCCAGCGGTTCTTCACCTACAAGGCAACTCACTGTAGCATCTCCAATTCCCGGCTGGTAAGCATAATGAGCAATATTCACATAGATCTCTTCTACAGCCATAGAAATCTGCATAATGACCTTAGCCGGACATCCCGCCCCTTCAAGCTGTTCTTCAATGAACTGCTGAATTACATCCAGATTATCCAGGGTTGCTTTCACTGTCTTTGACTTCATACGCACCCTCCTTTCGGGCATCGCGGGATTCCGTTATCTGCAACGCCAACATTGTGATGTCGTCAAACTGATCTGCCCCTTCCACAAAATTTCCTATATCTTCTCCGACCGCCCGTACCAATTCTTCCGCCCTTTTGCCCGTATGGGCGTTCAGGATCTGACGCAGACGCTCTTCCCCATACAGTTCATTATCCTTCCGAGCCGCTTCCGTTACACCATCTGTATAAAGGAAAAGAACATCCCCCTCTTCCAGAAAAAGTTCCCCGCTCTTGTAAGACATATCTTCCATTCCCGCCAGGACAAAGCCCGGACGCATTTTCAAATACGCAAATCCTTCCTTCTTTTTACCAATCAACGGCGGATTATGGCCCGCATTTACATAGGCCATCTTTCCCGTAGAAATCTCCAACAGGCCCAACCAGGCCGTCACAAACATCCCTTCATCATTAGATTCACAAAGTTTATTGTTCACCTCCGCAAAAGCTTCTGCCGGGCCACGTCCCATCTGGACACAATCCTTAATCAACGTTTTTGCAATCACCATAAACAGCGCTGCCGGAACACCCTTACCTGATACGTCTGCCATCACCACTGCAAGGTGATCTTCATCCACCAAAAAGAAATCATAGAAATCTCCTCCAACTTCCCGTGCGGGGGTCATGGAGGCATAGATATCAAACTCCGTCCGTTCAGGAAATGGCGGGAAAATATTGGGCAGCATATTCGCCTGAATCTGTTTCGCCACACTCAATTCCGCGCCGATCCGTTCTTTCTCTGCCGTCACCATGCGTATCTGTTCAATATGCTCCTTCAGGGAAGAGGCCATCTGGTTGAATTCCTCTGCCAACTCCCCCACTTCATCATCGCTTTCCACCTTCACCCGAACATCCAGTTCTCCTCCGCTGATCACCCTCACCTGTCTGCGCATGCTCTGAAGCGGCTCCACCAGCCTTCCGGTAAAGCGCACAGCCATATATACAATCAAAGCCACACTCAAAAGCAGAACCAGGATAAGACTCACCACAGCCGCCATGATGCGCCTGGAAATAAAGGTGCTGGATTCCTCCATCTCTCCATTAATGGTATCCAACATCTCTGTAACTGGCTGCAGAATATCTTCCTTGGGCACAATAATGATTAACGACCAATCCACATGATCAATAGGCGCATAGGCATAAAACTTTCCTTCCACCTCACTCACGCCATTCTCCTGTGCCAAAATGCCCGCCGCCACTTTTTCAAATTCTGGAGAACTGTTCAGTTCTGACAGCTGCCGGAAGGATTCTGTGCTGTAATCCACATCCGGTCCAGCAATCAGGTTACCATAACGATCCACCAGATACGCGGATGCATGCTCGCTGATATCCACGCTGACCAGTTCCCTCTGTATATCCTCCAGCTGCAAATCGATACAGACTACACCAGTGATTTCACCATCCGCTCCGTAGAAGGGCGCCGCGCAAGTAGTCATTAACCCCCAGCCATAGGCCCCTTTATAGACATCGGTATATAAAGGCTTCCCTTCTTTCATCACCGCTTGGTACCATTCCGTCTCCTTGAAATCATAATAAGGGGAGTTCGCCCTATCCGAATCCGGATCATAGGACAGCAGTATCCCTGATTCCGTAGCAAGATAGATCGTCGTAATCACATCTTCATTATTACGGATGACCGGATCGAAAATATATTCCACATTTCCCAGCAAATCCGCCTCTTCCTGCACATCCTCCGCCGGCACATCCGATTCTGTATAAAACTGCAGAGTATATGTCCCTCCATTTTCTGGGCTGGGGCCGTACACTTTCTGACTTCTGAATGCTTCCGGCTCTTGATACAGGCTGGTGATATAGCCGGATAAGTTTTGTACGATTCCAAGATAACGTTCCAGGCTAGAAGCCGCATTCACAGAAGTCCGGTCTGTCGCCAAAGAACGCAAATTTTGCTGCATTTGGGCAAGCAGCGCATCTTCGCTCCTGCCTGATACTTCTTCCTCCAATGTCCGGTTCGTAGCAAGGTAACTGCTCCTAATGGCAAGCATATTGGCCAGGCTCACTATAATGCTGAAGGCTAGCCCGGTGAGAGACACGAACAGCATCAGCATGATAATTTTATATCCGATGGAATTCTTTTTCTGTTTCAACTTCACTTTCATTCCTTTCTCACAAACCACCCAGTTCCATATCCCAAGTGTAGTGGGCAGGTATGAACTCCGCCCTTTTCTTATGTATTACACCACAATCCGAATCTCCTTATTTTCTCCCCGCCGGCGCCAGGAGGCCCGCAAAGACATCTGCAGGAAAATCTTCAGCCCAGCCAAATCTTCCATCTCCTCTTCCTTATTCATATGCAACGGATTATACCTATTACCCGAATAGGTTATCCGGATCATAACCGTCTCCCGTGCCAGGATACAGATCTCAATATTGCCTGATACCTGCGCATTCTGGAGAACGCGCAGAAGAATTTCTTCCAGACAGGCCATTAGGCGGAACATCTCTTTTCGGTTCAGGCCTTTCTCCATTCCCAACTCTTCTATCCTGTCGTTCACCTCTCCGATGCGTTCTATCTCCGGCGGGATGATAAGTTCCAGATCCCACTCCTGCCGTGCACGCGCCGGGCAGGCGGGACGTACACCCAGAATGGAAATAAGAAGAATCAGTAACGGCGCGCCCTCCACCAGCCCCCAGAACAGAGTGAATGCAAATGCAGGAAATACAGCGCCAGGCCCTCCCAGGAACAGAGCAAAAAATGCATTTCCTGCCGCTCCTACCGCCAAAATCAACGTATACTTCAGGAAGTCTCTTCCTGAACGAAGTGAGACCTGCTCCGCTTCCTGTTTCGCATACCAGAGCGTATAAGGAATGAGTGCCAACGAGGCTACGCCTGCTGCCGCTATCAAAATAAATATGCCCGCCTTTTCCGACAAAGCCGCAGCCACCCCAGCGCCAACCACACACCCAACCGCACCCGTTCTGCCGGCCAGAAGCCCCAGGAGCAGAGCCACCCCCGCAGAAGGGCCCGCCAACTGTTGCGTCCCAGGGAATCCGGTCAGGGAGAACGGCAGTTCCACTGCCAGATAGATCAACGCAGAGACCGCAATCTGGCCCACTGCATGCAAATGCCCTCTATTCATTCCGTACCTTCTTTCTGGCAACTGCCTTCCCCCCAATTTCACGCAACGACTTCCATACCGTCCCGTCCGCCACCAGGATTCCGGAAACGATTACCAAACACCCCAGCACTTTTGCCAGATCGATCTGTTCAGGCTGAGAGCCAAGAAGAATGGAAAGAAGAGGCGACAACAGCAAAGTGAAAATAATTTCTGTAGAAAAAATGAGTGACACCTGAATAGCTCCCACATAACGCTGCGCATAAATCTGAACGATCCCATACATTCCCCGTATGAAAAATGCCACAAAAAATGCACTTCTCCAGAACGCCGCGTCGCCTGGCAGCACCAAAGCAAATCCATCTTCCACCAGCCATCCTACGAAAGAAAACAGGCTTCCGAAAAACAGTTCACCCATCACCAGCACTGCCGGATTCATCTGGGCGCTGATCTCCTCCAGCAACACAATGGATACTGCAAAGCACAAATCCGCCACCAGCAAATAGAGAATCCCAATGTTCAGAAAGCCTTTTCCATTCACCCCCATGGACAGCGCCAAACCCAGCAGCACAATTAACACTCCCGCCATCTGGTTCCTGCTCACCTTTTTCTTAAACAATAGGGAAATAAATGGAACAAAAATGATATAAGCCGTCACTGTAAAAGACGTGACTGTCGTATCCAATCCTGCAGACCCCAGAAGCATGAACAGATTAAAGCCTAAGAGCAATAATGCCAACAGGGCACTATAGAGAATCTGCCTTGGAGAAGACCTATACAGTTGTCCTCCTAATACGGGCAATGCGATCAGAAACCCAATCAGATTCGTGATAAATAGATAAGAAAAGCCGGAAGCCGACTCCGGCACATCTTTCAAAAACGCATATTGAATCCCTGCCAAAAGCGTAATCGCCAAAAGCGACAGATTCGCCTGTAACCTGTTCATTCTCATCTCCATTCCGAAGCGTAAATGACGGGGCGGCGTCTCATGGCTATTTGTGACGCTCCAGCACAAACAGCCTAGCATTTTAGACGCAGCAAGCCGGACAGATCTGAAACCGTTTTTATCTTTCCAGGGCGATATATTTATTCAGCATTCGATCCGGCCGGTAAGAAAGCTTAGAATAGCGCATTCCTTCATCCCCCAGATCTTCTTCCCGATTCACCCATTCATATTCTGCACCATGCATCCGAATCATATCTGTCACCAGACAGCGATAGATATCTCTGATTCGTGTATCCCCTTTTTCAAAGAATATATCCAACGTTTTATCCGAAATACCGCATCCCAGTGCATATCCGCAAACCTGACCATCCACGCGCACCAACATGCCAACAAAACCAAGTTCCTCAAAATGCGCGCAAACTCGCTCTATCGCTTTCCCTTCTGCACACAGGATGGAATAATCCTCTCTGTCTCTCCGTTCAAAAAGCCACTTCTCCTGAAACTCCAGCACATCTGTCAATTCTTTCACTCTGATCGGAATCAGTTCCGTCCGCCCCTTGAAATTTCGTTGAAAACGGTTATAGAACTGGCGGACATTCTTCATCTCGCTTCCTTCTAGCGTGACAAGTTTTTTCGCCTCATACAGATACTCAGCATAATCACGCTGTGGGATGATCTCAAATACACCGCTTTGTTCCATTTCCAGATATTTCTTTGCCTCTTCTGTAATTGCCTGAAGTTTTAGCCGTTTCCCTTCTTCATGTGCCCGCTTCTTAAGGAAACCAAGCGCCCTTCTCCGATCCCCCTTCCCCAAAGGCATCAGGCAGGAAATATACCCGCCTTCATCCTTTGCAGGTTGCCTTACCAAAAGGCAATCCTCAAATTCACATATTCTGGTTCCATATTTTTCAGCAAATGCATACAGGGCCGCAAAGCTATGCTGGCAGGATCCCCCACCAAATTCATTCAGGTATGCATCCACCCTGCCTTTATCTGACAAAGAAATTGGTTCAAACTCTTCCATTTCTCCAACCTCCGTACTTTAAAATTATTATAGGCAAAAAAAATTCCTGGTCGAAAGTACCGTTTGGTTGGTTTCCAAACCATTCACTCCGCTATTTATCAGGAATAACTGTTCCTTTTTACTCCGGTTCATTCAAAACGATCCTTGTCCAGAAAGTACCGTCCCGCTTCTTATATTCCACGCTTCCTCCGTATTTTTCAGCTACCAGGCGAACGCTCTTCATTCCCTGCCCAGTTCCCGCATGTTTAGTGGATATGGCCGGAATGGAATCTCTGAATTCCATCTGCTCCACCCCATCCGATTCACAGCTATTTTCCACAAGGATCAACAATAGATTCCTTTTCCGCTGCATACAGATACGAATATAACGCTTCCTGTCAACTGACAGTCGAATACAGGATTCTATCGCATTTTCCACCACATTCCCAAGCAGGACAACCATATCGATCACATCAAAAGACATACTCTCTTTCAGCGTGCTCAACTCCATATTCACTTCAATTGCATTCTCTTCAGCAAGCCGGACGTAATATTTTAAAATACCATCAACAGCCGGATAATCGCAGAAAATCCGTTCTTCCTGGCTTCGATATGCAGCTTCATACCTGGCCAGATAAGCCGTCAATTCCTCATACGCCCTCTGTTCATTGAACATGCTTATCATATTCAGGTGATGGCGAATATCATGGCGGGTCCGGCGGGATTCTTCAATACTACTGCTAATACGCCTATACTGCTCATCAAAATCCCGAAGCTGCTCCTCCAGCCTCCTGTTTCTGTTTACCAATTCTATCTCTGTAAAGAACATGAAATAGATCACGCAGTCCGTCAGCAGGAACGCTCCCAGCACATACAAAACAGGTATTCCTTGGAAACCCGATGGGAATTCTGTTGCAGTCAGCACATATACTACGCCACAGTAAAGCAGCATCGAAATTGCCAGATAGGCACCTCCTCTTTTCATGGTACGCTCTTCCATAGCCGGAAGGCTGCGGCGGACTTTCCCCCGCAGAAAGATATATAGCAGAGGCACTGTAATGCCCATCAGCCCAAAACTGATAAAACAAGCATCATAGCCATACATGGCTTCTTCTTTCCAGGCGTACCCCCTATATTCGTCCAGAAGGCCGTTCAGATAAGATGTCATCGTAAACAGAACCGCGGCATAATGAACAAGGATCAGAATGACCAGAAATTTCTCCCCTTTAGGGGCGCGCACATTCCAAAAGAAGAAAAAAATTCCAACCAGTAGAGCCAATCCCATATAACCATTTGCACACAGCCGCAATATTCCCTCTCTCAAATTTGGCCGTGCATACAGGAACGCCGTCATTCCAGCAAAAAATACGGAAGCCAGGAGAAGGGATGCGCAAACGCAGGCAATCGTTTTCTTTCGTGGGATGAGAAGCACTTCGTCATCAAAAGGCACAAAGCACAAAATTGCAATCGGAACCGACTGTATCAGGAATCCCAAAGCCTGTATGCAAATCTCCAGGGTATTCAGCAAGCGCCCTTACCCCCTTCCAGATTCCGAAAAAGATAATCATTATATTTGTGGCGAATTTCTCTTCTTTCCTTGCGGCTGATCAATGTCGATGTCCCATCTCTAAAATGGCAACATCCCTGTTCCATTCGGTCAATGAAATCCATATGTACCAGGAGGCCCCGGGATATCTTCAAAAAATAAGCCGTATCCACCTGTTTCTCCACATTCATAAAAGAGGTAGGGATCCTCTGCGGCTTTTCCCTTCCCTGCAGATAAACCTCCACTCCCTTATTGCTGCTTTGTATTTTCTGAATGGAATGCAGGGGAAAACGATATGATCTTCGTTCTGTCCGAATTTCTATGCTATGCGCAGGAAGGCGGCATCTCTCAAAATAGCGCATAAAAAGGGTTTCTATTCCTTCCCGTGTCACAGGTTTGACCAGATAGTGCAATGCATACAATTCAAATGCCTCTACAGCATATTCTTCACTCGCGGTCACAAAGGCCACCTGGACTTCAGGATTGCTTGTCCTGGCCGTTCGGGCGATCTCCAGGCCACCCACTTCCTCAAGATAAATATCCAGAAGCAGCAAATCAAATTTCTCTCCCCTTCTGACCGCTTCCAACAGTCGCCTTCCCTGGCTGAAATATACTACGTCAGCCTGAAAAGAAAGCTTGTCCTTTATACTTTCTATCAGCAGTCCCAGCGCCTTCCTGTCCTCGTCTATATCTTCACATATTCCAATTCTCAAACGATACCTCCATGCCTTCTCCTGAATCCGTCTTGCTCCTCTACGCTCCCCTATTTCATAGGAACAGAATTCTCCAGCATGCCATTCCAGCTAAAATCTGCTTTATGAAAAACTCCTCTGTTTGTATTATAAGTCAGTTTCCGTCTGTGTCAAGGTTTTGTTTTATCTTATCGTTTACCACTATTCCGTTATTCGTTTTTATTGCGTATATAATTCATATTGGACTTCTGCCCCATGCTCTCCTGCAGATATGCTTCCACCGACGGATCCTCCAGATCATACAGCCGTTCCCATTCTCGCGTACCCTCCACCTTCACGGTTTCCGACCGGTTCTGATAGAGGAAACGGGACAGTTGGTAGCAATCGATCCAGATTTCATTGTCTGACTCCTTCTGGGACTCGTCAAAAATCAATTCCAATCCCCAATGCAGATGTATGGTCTTGATATTATTCACGTTCTCTGTCGCAGAATAGCCGGTATGGCCCATATAGCCGATTACGTCCCCTGCGGTGACGGCATCTCCTTCCTGAAGCCCCTCCGCATAAGGATAATCCTGGCGAAGATGGGCGTAATAGTAATATCGTTTTCGGTCAAAGCTGCGGATCCCGATCCGCCAGCCGCCGTATTGGTTCCAGCCCAGCACCTCCACATATCCTGACTCTATGGCGATAACTGGAGTGCCGATCTGCCCCATCATATCATGTCCCAGATGCTGCCTCTGATAACCGTAACTTCTGGAAACCCCAAAATCGTCATAGTCTGAATAAGGAAATCCTTTGGCGATCGGGGAGAAGGCTTTCAACCCGTACTTCCTTCTCCACACCACCTCGCCCGTCTCATCATCCTTTTCCTGCAGCAGAAATTCCCCTACCATGCCGCCCAGCACCGCTTCGTAAGCCTCTTTGTAATAGGCGTAGCCAGAAAGCGCTTCCCCTTCCGTCTCCAAATCCATCCGCCCTTCCCGAACCATCTGTTCCGCTTCCTTCATGTCCGCAAGCGTCCTCTGGTTAAAGATGCCGCCGTTTTTCGCCGCTCCATAGGCCAGGAGGCTGATCCAGTCCACATGCCAGTCCGTCCCGTAGGTATCCACATCCGCTTCATATGCCTGACTCAGCGCTTCGCCGGTCACATCAAAATCAACCCATTTGATATATTCCTGTTCTGCCTCTTCCTCCTCTTCCGCCACAACTGCGGCTGAGGAAGCATCTTCCGCCCTTTCTGAGGACAGTTTGACTGCGAGCAGCACAAACAGGAGCGCGAGTTCCGCCAGAATTCCCCATTTCAATTTTGTATACCGTTTCATGGCGGCTCCCTGATTTTTTTCTTTCCATATATATGCTTTGCGGAACATGCATATGCTCTTTTTCGCTCTTTATGCGCATACAGGAATCTGCGGCGCCGGGCATGCCGGCAAAAAAATACCGGGGCAGCGCGCTCCTGCGCACGCCGCCCCGGCACTTTATTCAACCATGTCCTCCGGACATGGCCCCCCCTCCGGGGGAGATGGCCACTCCGCTTCGCTCCGGGCCGGTATAATGTCTAACGACATTATACCACAAATCTCCTTTGGAAAGCGACCGTCCGGACGCAGAGCCGGACAGCCCTCCATAAAACCCCCACAAAATCCTGTTTTTCCGTTCTTCTACAATTCCATCAGCCGCAGCACATTGTCCATCGTCCATTCCAGATTGTCCTCGCTGTGCCATCTCGACTCATGGAACGGCTGTGCTTTCCGGTTGATTGACACCGCGGCGCTCACTCCCGCTTCATAGAGCCCATCCAGCGGATCCTCTATGCTTCCGGCCACAACTACCAACGGGATTCTCTTCTTTGAAGTCCGTTTGGCGATGCCCCCTATCACCTTTCCCATCAGGCTCTGCGCATCCACTCTTCCTTCTCCGGTGAATACCGCGTCCGCTCCCCCAAGCTTCCCGTCAAAATCCACCGTATCCAATACCGTCTCAATCCCAGGCTTCAGGCCCGCTTTCAGGAACGCGGCCGCTCCGGCCCCCATTCCTCCGGCCGCCCCAGCTCCCGGCATATCGTCCACTTTTACCCCCAGGTCCCGCCGAATGACCTCTGCCATGTGGGAAAGTCCCGCATCCAGCCTGCTTACCATCGCCTCATCCGCTCCCTTCTGGGGGCCGAACACATAGGCCGCTCCCAGAGGTCCATACAACGGATTGTCGATATCGCACATGGCCGTGATGCTGCATTCCCACAGTTCCGGGCGCATTTCCCCCAGATCTATCCGCGCCACTTCGCTCAGATTCCCGCCGACAGGCAGGAAAGTCTCCCCTTCTTCGTTAAAGAACCGAGCTCCCAGCGCAACTGCCATTCCGCAGCCGCAGTCATTGGTGGCGCTTCCCCCAAGGCCCAAAATGATCCTGCGGCAGCCTCGATCCAAGGCATCCGCAATCAGTTCCCCAACCCCATAGGTGGTTGTCTTCTCCGGATTTTCTTTTCCTTCCACCAGGGGCAGTCCCGCACAGGCAGCCATCTCTATGACCGCGATTTTTTCTCCCTGCTGTCCCTGCAGAATACCGTAATAACTCTCCACTTCGCTGCCAAGAGGGCCCATCACCCGCAAGTCTATCCTCTCTCCGCCAACGGCCCCGAGGAAGCACTCCACACTTCCCTCTCCTCCGTCTGCAACCGGAATCTGGATGATCTCACACGCCGGATAACGCTTCCGGATGCTCTTGCCCATAATCTCGCATACGCGTTTCGCGCTCATCGTTCCCTTAAAGGAATCCGGCGCCAGTATAATTTTCTTCATTCCTTTCCCCCATCTGCGCTTGCCGTAACCTTTCACGCATCTCTCATCTAAAACCGGGAAAGGGCAAAAGCGCTTTCCTTTCGCCCTTTCCCCATACCCTTTAAGAATACCGGCCCGTTCCTTCAGAAACAACCCCTTTTTACAGATAATCTCTTAAGAAAACCGCGCGTTCAATATCCCGCTCCGGTTCATCCGAATATGCCTCCACACTGACTCTCCCGTCATATCTGCCGTTTTTGAGGACCTGGAAAAATTCTTCATACTCCGCCTTGTGCTTCGTAGGAAACCGCCGCCCTACAGGCTCGGCGAAATGCACATGGTCAATGTTCGCCATCCGATCCCGCAGCGTATCCAACGATTCCTTCTCCATCGTGAAATGGTAATAATCCACCAACAGCCTGACCGACGGACGCCCCGCTTCCTTCATAAGGAAATCGCCTTCGCTAAGATTTAAGATCACATTGCTCTCCATCCGGTTCAGCGGCTCAATCACAATATGGATCCCTGCCGGAAGCGCATATGCATCCGCAATTTTCAGCGTATTCACGATCTGGCAGAACGCTCTGTGGCGGTCAAATCCTTCAGGAATATTCTTCGCCCCGCTGCTGCCAAACACGATGATCTTCGCCCCCAGCTTCCTGGCCCGTTCTATTGCCTTTCTTGCATAGTCCCCGATCTGAATCGGATCCGCCGTCTCTCCCGTCAGACGCACCGTAGCAGGGAAAAAATTATTGCAGCATTCACAGGGAATTCCCGTTTTCTCAACTTCCCGTCTGAGCCTGTCATAATCCGCATCCGACAAATCCATAATCTGCGCCAACGGCAGCTCCATGTAATCATATCCTGCCTTTTTCAGCGCCGGCATATATTTCATTCCAATCGGTTCCCGTTCATCACCCAGCATATTCAGACAACACCCAAGCTTCATTGCTATACCCCTTGTTCGCTTCAGCGGACATTCCTTTCCCCTCAGCGCCTTTCTCTGCTTTCTCTCAGCGCTTTACTTCCACGCCTTCCTTCTCTTCATAGTAACGCACCACCGCGCTGTGGTCGCATTTTCCCATGCCTTCTTCCTGCAGCTGCTTCATCATCTCCAGCACCTTCTCCGCCATGGGAAGTTCCATTCCTACCGCTTCAGAAGCGTTCATCGCATTGGTCAGATCCTTGATGTGCAGTTCAATACGGAAACCAGGGTTAAAGTTACGATCCAGAATCATGGGCGCTTTCGCATCCATTACTGTGCTTCCCGCAAGGCCGCCGCGGATAGCTTTGTACACATTCTCCGGATTTACGCCGGATTTCGCCGCCAGCACCATTGCCTCAGACAGCGCTGCGATGTTCACAGCCACGATGATCTGGTTCGCCAGCTTCGTCATATTTCCGCTTCCGATCGGTCCTACCAGCACTACGGAAGAGCCCATCTTCTCCAAGATAGGGCGTACCTTTTCAAATACTTCTTCTTTTCCGCCGCACATGAAGGACAAGGTCGCATCCACTGCCTTGGGTTCTCCTCCGCTCACCGGCGCGTCAATCATCTCGCCTCCCGCAGCTGTAACAGCCTTCTCCAATTCCACCGATACGGTAGGATCAATGGAACTCATATCCACGATGATGGTTCCCTTCTTCATTCCTTCCAACACGCCGTCTTTTTCCAGAAGCGCATTCTTCACATGAGGGGAGTTGGGAAGCATGGTCAGAACGATATCGCTTAAGGACGCGACTTCTGCTGAAGTAGAGCACGGCTTTCCGCCTGCAGCCTTTACCTCTTCTACTGCCGCTTCATTGATATCGTAAATGTTCAGCTCATAACCTGCCTTCAGCAGATTCTTTGCCATAGGCTTTCCCATGATTCCAAGACCGATAAATCCGATTTTCATCTTTTTCTCCTCCATTTCTTTTATGCTCAAACGTTTTTTCCTGCCGCTTTCCTGATCTTCTCCAGGACATGACCGGCATCCAGGCCGTAATAGGACAGCAGTTCTGCATGAGATGAGCCGGACTGGCCGTATACGTCCATCACCGCCACGCTTTCCTGAGGAATTCCCATTCCCTTCAGGATATAAGCGATCAGCATATTCAGTCCGCCGCGGATGCTGTCTTCTTCACATACCACAATGCCCTTTTTCCCTTCTGCAAGACGCCGCACCGCGTCCTCATTGAGCGGTTTAATGGTAGGGATATGCACAACGCTGACGCTGATCCCTTCTTCTTCGGCCATCTTTGCTGCTTTCAGCGCTTCATGCTCCATGATCCCGTGGGTGAACACGGTCACGTCGCTTCCTTCACGAAGCACCACAGGCTCTCCTATTTTGTATTCCACATTTTCCGGAAAGATGTCTTCCAGATCATTCCTGCACAAACGGATGTAGCAAGGGCCGTCAAGCGCCGCGGCTGCTTCCACCGCCATCCTGGTCTCAACCCCGTCGCAGGGCGTAAACACCGTCATACCCGGAATGACGCTCATAATCGCTACGTCGTCAATACACTGATGAGTAGCCCCATCGCCGAAGTCCGACATGCCGGAACTGGAACCAACGATCTTCACGTTCAGCTGAGCGGTACCGATGCTCTGGCGGATCTGGTCATATGCCCTTCCTGATGCGAACACCGCAAACGTATTGGTAAACGGGATCTTTCCTGTCAGGGCCAGGCCTCCCGCAAAACTGGTCATATTCTGCTCCGCGATTCCCATCTCAAAATACCGTTCCGGAAATTCGGCTTCAAACATACAGCTCATGGTAGACTTACCCAGATCCGCCTCCAGCACAACAACATCTGGATTTTTTTTACCCAGTTCTACCAGGGTTTCCCCATATACTTTTCTCTGGTTATGTACTCCCATGTTAAGCCTCCTCCAAAATGCGCAGCGCCTCATCATACTGCTCCTGCGTCAACGTACCGTTATGGAATGACGCGTTTCCTTCTGCGAACGGAACGCCCTTCCCTTTCACAGTATCCGCAACGATGCAGACCGGTTTTCCCTTCACCTGATCCGCCGCGTCCAAAGCGTCCGCGATGGCATCCAGATCATGTCCGTCGATCGTCATCACCTCAAAGCCAAATGCCTTCATCTTCTCTTCGATGCTTCCGATATCAAAACGGTCTTTGGTTTTGCCTGTCGCCTGCAGGCCGTTGCGGTCGATGATAACCCGCAGATTATCCAGCTTGAAATTGCTCGCCGCCATAAACGCTTCCCAAAGCTGTCCTTCTGCCAGTTCTCCGTCTCCCACGGCCACATATACCTTGGAAGGAAGGCCGTTCAGACGCAGCCCTGCCGCCATGCCCGCCGCCAGGGAAACGCCCTGGCCCAGGGAACCGGTATTCGCCTCGATCCCTACCAGCTTTCTCATATCCGGGTGGCCCTGCAGCTGGCTCCCCAGCTTTTTCAGCGTGTGGATATAAGTATCCTTGTCAAAATATCCGCATTCCATCAGAGCAGCATACTGCACAATCGCCGCATGTCCCTTGCTCAGAAGGAACCGATCCCGATCCGGCTTCTTCGGATCTTTCGGATCATGATTCATCTTATAAAAATATAAAACTGCCACGATATCAGCCAGGGAACAGGAACCGCCCAGATGACCAGCTTTCCCAACGCCGATCATCGTAACGATATCCTTGCGTATCTCCTTAGCCTTTCCGGCAAGTTCCTCTCTCTTCGCACGTTCCAGCATAGTTTCCTCTCTTTCGCCGCCCCAGGCGGCATTCATTCCGGTGAAGAATGCCCCGAAGGGCATTCTTCGTGCGGAAAGCGGAGCTTTCCCCCCGGATGAAACCGTTCTTCCGATATAGCGCTGAAGCATATGTATCAGGCCCGGTGATATGAATCACCTTTTTATGCCCGTAACCGGCCAATACCTTGGCCGCATTGATGCCTATCTTAAAATGATCAAAATAGATCTGTGCAAAGTCATCATGATCCGGATAATTTTCAAAAGAGATCACTCGCGAATACGCCGCTTTAATCTTCTGCAACATCTCTTCCTCAAACTTCCCAATCATCAACACCGGCGAAAGGTCATCTCCCTTTTCCAGAGTTTCCATCGTCAGCGGTATCATATTGACGCTGTGCTTGGCCGAATAGCTGGTCAGCTCCATCAGCATCCTGTTATAAAAGGGATCGTTCAGCTTAATCGAAGGGGAGCAGATCAGATTGATGTACTTGTTCTTGATAACCGGAACAATGTAGGTGCCCTTCCCCTCGTACTTTATGAGCAGCCCTTCAGAAACCAGCTGGTTAATCACTTCCCTGACGCGCTGCCTCCCTACCATGAGCCTTTGCTCCAATTTTCTCTCCGATTCCAGCTTCACTAACCTGTCTGACTGAAGCTGCCGCACCTCCCGGCGAAGCGCATCAACTATCTCTTTGTTCTCCCGATTCATATCTCTCTCCCGCTTTTGTTTCCCACCATCTGCCTGCGGCAGAAGTTGTTCTCCCCCATCCCCTTCAATTGGATTTTTGTATATTTTGCACACATCATCGTGTTGAAAATCAGTGTAAAAATTTCACAAAAACCGCTTTTGGTTTAACCCAAATTGCATGTCTTTTCATACGTTTTATCTAATTTTACTACATGTATTCGTTTTATTGCTAAAATAAATTTGTTCATCCATTCGATTTATTCATCATCTTTACCAATCATATACCCCATTTTTCAAAATGTCAATAATCTCCTCCGCTTTCTTTTTACAAAGCTATCATTTTCGTTAATAACTAACTATTTTTTTCTTTTTTTATGTATATATTTCACATCATTTTACCCCCCCCCTGTATTTAATTGTCGCTTTTGCCTTTTTTGCATTCTTGCCTCCCTTTCGCGGAAAAACCATTTTTTCCATGTTCTTTTTGCGCAACAATTTCACATTTTTTTGCGCAAAAAAAAGAAAAAAATAAGCGGCGCAACATATAAAGCTATGTCACGCCACTTATTCTCCTCTTATCTCTTATCTATCCCGACGCCATTCTTTCCGGCGCCTTGTCCGAATACATATTCCCATCAATATTCCGGTTCAATCAAACCGTAGGTATTGCCCTTCCGCTTATACACTACGTTGACCTGCTCTGTCTCCGCATTGAAGAACACAAAGAAGTTGTGTCCCAGAAGTTCCATCTGGATACAGGCATCTTCAGGATACATGGGTTTAATGTCGAACTTCTTGGTCCTGACAATACGCACCTCTTCTTCTTCCGGATACTCCTTTTCCAGGAAGGCCTGCTGGAAATTGCCTCCTGCCTGATGCTTGTCCGTAATTTTATTCTTATATTTCTTAAGCTGCCTTTCAATGACCTCCTCCACCAGATCAATGGAGACATACATATCATTGCTCGTCTGCTCCGATCTGATAATGCTTCCTTTTACCGGGATCGTCACCTCAATTTTCTGCCTGTCCTTCTCAACGCTCAGCGTCACCTGCACCTCGGTATCGCCGGTAAAATACTTATCCAGCTTACCGATTTTGGATTCCACCGCACTGCGCAGGCCCTGCGTTATCTCAATGTTTTTTCCACTGATAATAAATTTCATGCCGATCATCCCTTCTGTTTCAGATTAGGAAAAAATTCCCCCTTTTTCCTTACCTGAATTATATCATATTCCACTTCCTGGTTGCAATGTTTTCACAGTTTTAACAAATAATTGTGTTGCTATTCAGCCTTGCCCCGCCCGGACCGCTGCCAGGAGCCTGCCGCAGACGCCCTGCCCCTTTCCTGCGGCCAAGGGTGTGCTTCATGCGG
>ERZ826396.383-NODE-383-length-65614-cov-5.447871_pt1 | contig 65614 bp, 62 predicted proteins | sample MGYA00519926_ERZ826396 | MGnify/ENA primary metagenome ERZ826396 (study PRJEB31778, sample SAMEA3449230) | human gut metagenome | biome: human gut; feature: human-associated habitat; material: faeces | place: United Kingdom | collected 2010/2012 ... | reverse complement strand
GCGCAAAGAGATTCACGGCGGGCGCTGCCGCAGCAAGCTTCCCATTGTTAAAAATGCAGCCGCCGGCGGAATTCGTTTTTGATCGTCCGGTCGCCGAACACGGCCATGCCTGCCAATGTGGCCACCGCCAGGATGCTGGGCACCACGGCGCCCACCAGGCTGTGCGCCAGCCCGGTGAAGTACAGCACGGGCATTGCCAGCCCAAACACCGCCAGCACCGCCTGATACAGCACATACCCCGCCCAGTTGGTGCGGTTGCACATTACCAGCACCACCACCGCCACGATGCCCGCGCAGATGAACGCGGGCACCACGAACGAAACGCCCCAGCCCCGGTAGCCTGTTTCAAAGTCCACAAGCACGGCCAGCGCGCTGCCCGCCACCACCTGCATGAGCACCTTGCCCGCCGCGTTGCCGCCGCGGCGCATGGCGTGGGGCACCACGGCCCAGGCGTATACCAAAGCCGTCACCACGATGGTCCACCACCAGAACGACGGCATCACAAGCAGATTTACCACGATGCACACCGCCGCGCCGACGACGGAGAGCAGCAGCAGCAGGCGCTTGACAAAATTGTATTCCTTCCGGCTGCCCGCCGGCGGATATACCGCCGCGCAGTCCGCGTCCGCCAGCCCGGCCAGGGGCGTGCCGCAAAGCGGGCACAGCACCGCCGGCGTGGCAACGTCCACATCACACGCCCTGCAATGTTTCATCCGTATCGCCTCCTGTCTCCAGCGTGACGGGCACGCCCGCCTTTGCAAGCCTGCGCACCACGCTGCGCGCAAGGCGGTTGTCCTCCACCTCGGTGGTGAAGGTGAGCGCCAGCGTGTTGCCGCAGGCGCAGGCCGTGGCCTTCACCGGCTCCCTGGGCGTGGTGGAGAGCAGAAAGCGGAAGCCCTCGAAATACCGGCGGAACGGCTCTTCCACACGCACCGGCCCCAGATTCGAGAACACCAGCGTGCTGCCATTGTTGGAATGCTCGTACACGATGCGGAGGATGCCGTTTTTCAGCGGCAGGGGAATGATGCGCGTGATGAGGTTCTTTTCGCTGCCCGCCGTAAAGGCCAGCTTCTGTTCAAATTCCTCCCGCGTCAGCTTTTCGGCAAACTGGCGCTTCACGGCCTCCATCACGTCCTCAAAGGGGACGGCGCGGCGCGCCAGCGGCAGGATGATCGTCAGGTTGGAAAAGAAATTCAGGGACGTCTCGGTGCCGAAGATAGGCCGCAGATTCACCGGGACAAAGATGCTGACGGGCCTTTTTGCGCCGTTGCAGGCCGTGTATTCTTCGTACACGCCGTAGGCGATGGCGGCTGTGAGGTATTCGCCCACGGTGGCGCCGAAGCGGCGGCACTCGGCCTTCAGCGCGTCCACGGGCATCAGCGCCGTGGCCACGCCCAGCCCGCCCGCGATGCGGTGCTCGCCCCGCAGATGATACGCGCCCGGTTCGCGGAACGTTTTGCTTTTGGCCGGAACGTAATGCTTGAGGTATCCGTCCTGCACCTCGCCCGCGGTCTCGGTGCCGTAGGGGGTGGCAAGCTGCTCGGGCGTGAACGCGTCCGGGTGGGCAAGCTGGCAGTAGCGGTAGCAGACGGCCTTCAAAAACTGCATCGCGCCCGTGCCGTCCGTGAGCACGTGGAAGGTCTCCAGATGCACGCGGCTGCCGTAATACAGCACACGGAACAGAAAGCGGCCTGTCTCCACGGGGTCGATATAGCGGCAGGGGGCGTCCTGCTCGGGCAGGACCTGGGGTGTGGCGCGGTTGGTTTCCAGATAGTTCCAGAACAGGCCGTGCCGCAGGCGGACGTTGAACGCGGCAAAATAGGGGAGCGTTTGCTCCAGCGCCTGCTGGAGCAGCGCAGGGTCCACAGCCTCGCGCATCACGGCTGTCAGGCGGAATACGTTGGAATAGCGCCGGCTCGCCACCACGGGAAAGATATTCGCGGTGTTGTCCAGCTTGTGCCACCGCGTGGGTGCAGCGCGTTTTTTCATGGAAAAGATCGGCTCCTTTAACAGAGAGGATGGGAACGGGCGGGCCGCTTTGGGGCAGGGCGGCCTGCGGGCCGCAGAAAGCGGGGAAGGGGGCGGCCCGGGCCGCATGGGAGGGGACGCGGGGAAAATCAGGCGAAAAGTGAAAGGTCGATGGCCTCGGCGATGGCCCGCCCGCCCGCGAGATTGGGGTGCAGGCCGTCGGGCAGGGCAAATTCCTTTTTCATACCCACGCCGTCGTCGGTGTCCGCGATGGGAGCGCCGAGGTCCAGCACCGCGTCGAAGGGGCCTTCTTCAGCGATCCAGCGGTTGATGGCGCGGCGCAGCGCCTCCCGCTCGGGCGGGAACAGGTGGTTCACCTCCCGGGGCAGGATGAGCCCCGCGTATACCTTTACGCCCTGCTTGTGCAGCGCGTCCGCGATGGTGCGGGCGGCGGCGGCGTACTGGTCCACGGTAATAAGCTCCTCCTCCGGCGCGCCGCCGGTGCCGGGGTGCCCCAGATCGTTGGTGCCGAGAGCGAACACCGCGTGGGTGAGGCCCTCGATGGGAAGCAGGTCGTAGCGGTAGCGCTCGATGCCCGCGTGGCCGTACATGCCCCGGGAGGCGGGGGTTGCGCCGTAGAGCAGGCGGTTGCCGCCGATGCCGAGGTTGCACACGCTCACCCCGCCGCGGAAATGCTCGTACAGGCGCGCCGTGAAGGGCGTTACCCACGCGCCCTGCTGCATGATGGAATCCCCGAACATAGCCACGACGCGGGGAGCGGGCAGGGCGTCGTCCTGCTCCACGATCACCTCGGAGAGCGTGGTGGTGGCGCTGGAGATGTCCCAGGGCAGCACGCTTTTGGAAAGGTCTGTCCAGAGGCGGGCCTTGGGCAGCGCGGGGGCGTCGCAGTGGTCGCCCTTGACGGAGCGGTTGGCAAAGATGCCCACAAAATTGCCGGAGGTGACCTTTTCGCCGCCGGGATAATAAAGGCTGACGGCGATGGTGCAGCCCGGCTGCACGGGCAGCGCGACCCTGTCGGAAAAAACGTCCCGCTGGGGCACCAGCGCAAAGCTGGTGTCGCCGTGCACGGTGAGCGGGCGCACGGTATCGGGCACAAGGCGGCCCTTTGCGTCCGCCAGGCCGATGGTGGCGTTGCCCACCCACACGGGACCGTCGGAATAATAATTGCTGAATTTTACATAGACGGCGCTGCCGGAAAGATTGTTGGGGGCGAAGATGCGCACGGTGCGCGCGGCGTTGTTAAAGGGCTGCGCGGAAATATCGGTGTGCGCGACGGCAAAGGTGCATACACGGCGCGGCATAGGCGGCCTCCTTGTTATTGTATGAAATGCCCCGGGCGGTGTTGCGCGGGGCTTGTCTCCAGTATACCATGGCGCCGCGAAGCGGCCTCGACAAAACCGCATTCACTGCGGTTTTGCATGGTTCAATGTTCTCAAGCCCTGTGCGCGAAAGCGCATCAGCGCACGAAGAGCGCGCGGCCGCGCAAGCGGCGGGCTTGAGGTTATTATACCATGACGCCGCGAAGCGGCCCCAACAAAACCGCACCTGCTGCGGTTTTGCATGGTTCAATGTTCTCAAGCCCGTGCGCGAAAGCGCATCAGCGCACGAAGTGCGCGCGGCCGCGCAAGCGGCGGGCTTGAGGTTATTATACCACGCGCCCAAAGCCGGGTACACGGCAAATCTTGCGCAAGGGGATTTTATTTCGTGTGGATTTTCTTAAAAAAAGGTGTTGACATCGGGCGAATTTCTTCGTATAATAATAAAGCACTTCGGCGATACGCCGTGAATGCAATGCGGAATTGTGTAATGGTAGCACCTGCGACTCTGACTCGCATTGTGAGGGTTCGAATCCTTCTTCCGCAACCAAACGGCAGCATCTGCTGCCGTTTTCTTTCGGGGTATAGCGCAGTTGGTAGCGCGCTGCGTTCGGGACGCAGAGGCCTTGAGTTCAAATCTCAATACTCCGACCATTCGAAAAACCGCACCAGACAGCCAAAAACGGCTTAGTGGTGCGGTTTTTTCGCATCCTATGCGTTGTTCCTTCTCTGTCTTTCCTGCCGTTTACACTTTATTGAGGCTCCCTTGCAGGCTGGATACAGACGATCCCTCTTCCATTTCCCTTACAAAAAGACCGCCGCGGAGCAGCTCCGCGGCGGTCTTTCATTTTCAGTGAGTTTTTTGTGGTTTCATTGGGCGAATGGGCCGCAGGGCATGAATCACTTGCTGCTCTGTGCCGTCTCCTCAACAGGCTGCTTCACAGCCTCGCCGTTCTTGCCCTCGAAGTCGCGGCCCCAACCCGTGGCTACCGCCACCACCATAACGGCGAACAGCGTGAAGCCGTAAAGCGTGCCGCCGGCCACAGCCACAGGCGACAGGCCCGTGAGAGCGGAGCCAATGAACACGAACACGGAAAGGAACGGCACGATGGCCGGCAGGCTGTTGGCAACTGCATCCAGCAGATTCGCGCGGCGGTAGGGGTGGATGCCCTTCGCCTTGCCCACCTCGTTCAGCACCGGGCCAAACGTGAGGATGGATGCGCTGGTCACGCCGCCGAAGATGAGCGTGGTGAGCGAGATGCCAATAACGCTCGCCACCTCGGCGCCGCGCGGCGCGCGGGCCAGCTTGCTGCCCAGAATCTTCTCAACAAGATAGCCCAGCATGCCCGCATCTGTAAGGACGCCCATGATGCCGAACACCGAGATCACGAGGCCAACCGTGCCCAGCATGCCGGCAACGCCCGTTACAAGGAAGCCTGTGGCGGCGCTGTTCTCCGGGTCGTTTGCAAAGACGGCGGAGGGCGGGAAAAGCCCGCAGGCAAGGCCCGTCACAAGGCCCAGCGAGAGGCCCACCAGAATGCCAAGGAAGATGTTGCGCGATTTCGTGGCCACAACGAGCATCACGACGACCGGGATGAGCATAACGAGGCTGACGGGGTTTGAAAGCGCCTCAATCGCGCCGCCCTCGTATGTGCCGCCGATGCCGCCCAGGATGGCAAAGAGCACCAGCGCGATGCTGCCCGCCACGATGGAATACTTAAAGCGCGTTTTCACACAACCGCCCACATCGGCTGGACGCCCGTCGCGGAACTGCTGCGTAGAGGCGCTGGCGATGGTCGTGTCCGAGATGGGGGCGAGGTTGTCACCGAAAATGGCGCCCGAGACGATGGCGCCCGCCAGGAACATGGGGCTGCCGCCCAGGATGATGCCCGCGGGATAGAAGATGGGGAATGCTGTGAACATGGTGCCGATGGACGAGCCGGTTGCCGTGGAAACGATACAGGTTGCAAAGAACACAAACGCCACGAACAGGCCGCCCTGGATGCCCACGGAGTTCGCCAGCCATACGAACCCACCGGACAGGCCGCTCTCCTTCATCAGTGCGGAGAACATGCCGATGACGAAAAAGATAACGATAACGGAAACCGAGGAGATGGAGGAGATGCCGCGGATGGCAGAATCCCAGAATTTCGTGTAGCTCTTGCAGAATATGCCGCCGATGAGGAGCGCCACGAAGCCGCCCATGGCCAGCGCCTCCATGTTGAACGCCTTGAACACCACGAACAGGATGATGCAGAAGGCGAAGAAGATCGCCACCGGCACCAGCGACATAAACATGCCGCCTCTGAATTCAAGCTTGTTGTTTTCGTCTTTCAATGGTCTTCCTTCCTTTCCTTACATTTGATACCCTTCCGGCCCTGCGGCCGGCCCTTGCCTATGCAATGCCCTTTTCCTTCGCCAGCCGTGTGAGCGCTGCCTTGATGCGCTCAAAGCGCACGGCCGCATCCTCATCGCTGGCGAAGCAGGCCGTCACGATGCGCAGCCAGCCCTCGCCCTGCGCGCCGTAGGGCGTGCCCTGGTTCACCATGATTTTCGCATGCTCCATGATGTAATCGGCCACCTCGGCGCTCGTGCCCAGCCGGCTGATATTGAGCCAGGACAGGATGCCGCTCTCGCTCATCTTCATCTCCACGCCGGGTGCTGTGGAGAGGATGTCGTATGCCAGACGGCGGCGGCGCTCGAGGCGCTCATAATTGCTTCGCATATGCTCCTTGTCCTTGATGGCCGCGATGGCGCCCAGCGAGCTGAGGGTGCACGCTGCGCCCAGCACGTTCACCGCGCCGCCGTACAGCACATCCATGATCTTGTCGCACGCATAGATATAGCCGATGCGGAAGCCGGACAGCCCGATGCCCTTGGAAATGGAGCATACTGTGAGCGTGCGCTCCCACATGCCGGGCAGCGTGCACGGCGCCACGAATTCGATGCCGTCGTAGATGTGGTCTTCAAACGCCTGGTCGCACACCAGCACCAGATCGTTGTCGATGATGAAGCGGCACAGCGCCTCGATGCTCTCGCGCCGGTACACCGTAGTGGTGGGATTGTTGGGGTGCGTGAGCAGCACCATCTTCGTGCGCGGCGTGAGGCGTTTTTCAAATTCCTCGATGCGCACCTGGTAATTGTCCTCGGGGTACAGCGGCACGGGCACCGTCTTGCCGCCCAGCAGCTTCGGGTTGAGGAAATTGCTGGGATAGCTGGGGTCCGGCACCATCACCTCGTCCCCCTCCGAGATGAACGGCATCATGGCGTACAAAAGCCCGCTGTCCGAGCCCGGCGTCACGATGACATTGCGGCTGGGGTCGATGGAAAGGCCCGTCCGCTCTGAGATATGCTCCGCCAGCGCCTCGCGCAGCTCGTAGATGCCGATGGGCATGCCGTAATGGGCCGGGAACCCCCCGTCGATCGCCTCGTGCATCGCCTTTTTCACAGACTCCGGGATGGCCGGGTCCGGGAAGAAGGGGTCCGCCCAGGCCATGATGTCGCCGCCTGCCTTCATAAAGTTGCCGGCGCCCTCGCCCACGTCTGCCTTCGTCACTTCCAGGAACAGGCCGCCCTGCAGGTCGCGGAAGCGCCCGTTCATTTTTGCCTTGATATCCATCGCTTGCCTCTCCTTTCGCTCTTATATAGATCGTTTTGTCTTTCAGCGCACCGCCGCAATGGCCTCCACTTCTACGAGCACACCTTTGGGCAGCTGTTTCACCGCCACGCAGGAGCGTGCCGGGCAGCCTGTGAAATAGGCCGCATACAGCTCGTTGAAGGGCGCGAAGTCCGCCATATCCGCCAGAAAGCATGTCGTCTTGAGCACTGTATCCAGCGCCGCACCGGATGCTTCCAGCACGGCCTTGAGGTTTTCAAGCACCTGCTTTGCCTGCGCTGTGATATCTTCCCCCACGACGGCGCCCGTCGCCGGGTCCAGCGGGATCTGGCCGGAGGTGAACACCAGCCCCCCCTGCTTCATCGCCTGCGAATAAGGGCCGATTGCGGCCGGGGCCTTTTCCGTGTGAATTTTTTCCATATGCTTTTCTTCCTTTCTTCGCTTTTGGCCGCGCGCCCGAAGCCCGCAGCATTTTTCTGCTTCCATGTTAGCACTAAAATATTTTTTATTCAATTGAACGATTAACTAAATTTTATTTCATTTTATCGGTAATACCGCCCAATAAAAAACGGCGTGCGCTCCGGGAGCGCACGCCGTCTTTGGCTATGTTGTTTATCAGTATAACACTAAATTATTTTTCATTCAAACGGAAATTTGCATAGATATTTTTTATTGCACAGCAATAAAAAATATCTGAAGGGACGCAGGGCCGAAAAAACAGCCTGCGGCTATTTTTGCTCCGCAATAAAAAGCCTTGCTCTAAGCGTCCTCCTCCTGGCGGACGTTGCGCAGGTGCAGGTACACCGTATTGGGCGAAATATCCAGCGCCTGGGCCGTGAGCGGGACGGAATCCTTTATCTTAAAGATATTCCAGCGGTGCAAAAGCGCCACGATCTCCCGGTTCTTGTTTGACGGCAGAATGCTTCCGTCCGCCATCACCTGTGCGCGCGCCTGCTCCACAGACTGCACCACCAGCTCCCGCGTGTTCTCAGCGAAGGTCTCCGTCACCGCAGGGCTCTGCTGTGCGGGAGCGCACAGCGAATCCAGAAGATGCGAAAGCGGCGTGTTGAGGTAAAAATTGATGCACAGCAGCCCGATGATACGCCCGCCCACGCCGCGGATGGCGATGGTGGCAGCCTTGAGCGGCTCTCCCTTTTTGTTCCTGGAAAAATAGGAGATATAGCCTGGCCGGTTCTCGTTCTCTATCCGCGAGAGCATGGAGAGCGCGAGATCCGTGATGGGCGCGCCCGTCGTGCGGCCCGTGTGGTGGCCGTTGATGATCTTCACCACCGAGTGCTCCACATCCTCGAGGCTGTGCAGCACGATCTCATATCCGCCGCCCAGATAGTCCGCAAGGCCTTCCACCAGCGTAACACAGGAGCTGAGGATCCGGTGGTCCTCGTCTGTGAAGGGCACATTGTATTCAGACACGGGGCTCCCTCCTAAAATCAAAATGTATCACCCCCACCGCCATGCGCCGCGCAGGGGTGATGCTGTTCCTATTTTACCAAGCGCGCGGCTGTTGTGCAAGCGGGCGCAGCACGAAGTTTTCTTTAAACCTTGCATTTGCGCCCCGTATCCGCTATCATTAACAGTGTCGCAGGCCGAGCGCGAGGCTGCTCGTGCACTGGCATACATTTTCATTTCAGAGGAGTATCAGTTTTATGGCAGAATTCAAATATGAGATCACAGAACGCATCGCGGTGCTGTCCCAGAGCCCCAACGGCTGGGAACGGCAGCTCAATATGGTGAGCTGGAACGACCGCGAGCCCAAATACGACATCCGCGACTGGGCGCCCGACAACAGCAAAATGGGCAAAGGCATCAGCCTCACCCACGACGAGCTGGCCATTCTGAAGGGCATCCTGAACGATCTTGAGATCTGACGGTATGGATTACAAAGCAGAGTTTATCCGTATTTTTTCCGAAAATGTCTCCCGCCCCGGCGCGCAGCAGCTGCTGGACTGGCTGGCGACCACGGATTTTTATACGGCTCCGGCCTCCACGCGTTTTCACGGCGCGTGCGAATGCGGCCTTGTGATGCACAGCATCAACGTGTATAACGTGCTGATGTCCCGCTTTTACACGGAAGAGGACAACAAGGAGAGTTTCACCCTCGTTTCTCTGCTGCACGACCTGTGCAAGGCCAATTACTACAAATCGGGGTTCCGCAACGTAAAGAACGACGCCACCGGGCAATGGGAAAAGGTTCCCTCTTACAGCGTGCAGGACGCTTTTCCGTTCGGTCACGGGGAAAAGAGCGTTTATCTCATCGAGCGTTTCATCCGCCTGAAGCCCGTGGAGGCCATCGCCATCCGCTGGCACATGGGCGGCTTCGACGACGCGGTGCGCGGCGGCAGCTACGCCATCAGCAATGCGTTCGACGAATACCCGCTGGCTGTCAAGCTTCATCTGGCAGACCTGGAGGCCACTTACCTGGTAGAGAAGGGCACCAGCAGCGTCAACCGCCGCTGAGCCCTGTTGCCTTATGAATCCCAAAAGGCCGCGTGCCCTTGTGAAAGGGCACGCGGCCTTTTTACTGCCTCAAAACATGAAAACCATCCTGAAGGCTGTCTTATCCTCCGGATTCCTCAGACCAATCAGCGTCCCAGCAGCGCCAGCAGCTTTTCCTTGGGCACAAGGCCCACGCTGCGGTTTTTTTCCTGGCCGTTTTCAAACAGCACCACCGTCGGGATGCTCATAACGCCGAAGCGCTGGGCAAGGCCCGGTTCTTCGTCGATGTTCACCTTGCAGACCTTTACATCCGTCTGCTCCGCCGCAAGCTGGTCGATGACCGGCGCCAGCATACGGCACGGACCGCACCAGCTCGCCCAGAAATCCACCAGCACCGGGCCGGAAGCCTTTGCCACCTGTTCTTCAAAATCCTGTGTTTTCACATTTACCGCCATAATCTTATCTCCTTTTGTGTTATCGCCCGCTGTGCGGCGCTTTCACCGCCGGCGGGATTGGTTTCTTTTTCCTTAATAATACTATACCATTTTAGTATAAAATATGCAAGTCCTATTTCTGTTCCCAGGCACGGCTCTTTTCATAGTTTGCGCCGGCCCCTATGGAAATAGTCACGGCGGCGCATCTGTTTATGCGGCCGGAAAACAGCCCCGGCTGCTTTTGTTGTTGAAGGAGCCCCTCGAACGTAAAATAAACCGCACCTGCGTACGCGCCGCCGAAAGATATGCGGCTGCGCGCGGCAGATGCGGTCTTAGGCAACACCGCACAATTCACGGCTGATGCCTTAAGCGTCACCTCGCTTGCAGATTTTCCGGCAACCGTCACAAAAATGCTCGCGAATACACAAAGTATTCGCTGCGCTTTTTGTTTAACCTGCCAAAAAATCTGCCGGCGCGATTCGACACTTAGAATTGTGCGGTGTTGCCCTTATTTTAAGGCTTCGGCCCGGACGGCCTTACGGTTCCTGCCCTCCGTTGAGCAGCGCGTTCAAATTGGCCAGCAGGTCGTCCGACAGCGCGGACCCCTGCTTTTGCTGGCCGCGCGGCGCAGTGAACACCGGAGGTTTCGCGGCAGCTCCCACAGACGGTGCAGAAGGCTCCTGCGCGCGCTGCATTTCCGGCTTCTTCTGCCCGGATACAGGCGCCGCCGGGGAAGCCTCCCCCTTCCGGGCCGCTGAAGCAGCGGCCGCTTCTCCCGCATCCGCCTTACTTCCCATCGGAGGGATGGGCGCGGAATAAGGGATGATCACAGGCTCTTCGGTGCGCGCGGGCGCAGGCTGCGCCTGCGGCGTGCCCGCCACCGCCGCGGCGGACGGCCTGGCATAGGGACCCGACAACGGAACGCTGGGCGCGATCGGCGTGGGCTGCGGCACATAGGGCTGTTTCGCCTCCGTCCCACGCGGCGGCGGGGGCGGCGGCGTGTTCAAAATGCGGGCCGCCTCCGCGTCCGGTTCGATATAGGGCGCGGTATGGGGCGTATAGGGGTCAAACGGGGCAAACGGCATGGCACGCGGTGCATGCGGTTTTCCAAACGGGATCTGTGAGCCGGATTCCGGCAGCTCCTTCGGCGGCACCTGCGGGATCTCCACCTTCTGCACCACGGGCTGCGCCGGCGCTTCCGGAATATCATAAGGCGCATTGCCCGGCGCACCGCCGCGAGCCGCGTGCTGGACCGCGTCGTATTGCTCCTCCAGGACGGCGGGCCTGTCTCCCTGAGGCGTTACGTTGCGCCCCGGCAGCGGCCTGCCATTCGTTGCGCGGTAGCGTGGGCGGGAGGCTTCAAAGGCCGGCGGCTGCAGCTCCTGCTGCGGTTCCTCTGCCGCGGGCGGCACAGAGGACGGCATGGGCGCCATGGGCTGCTGGACTGCAGCGCGCCGTCCGGCGGCCGCTGTCTGCGGGAGATCCGCCTCTCTCGCCTGCACAACGGCCGCTCCTCCGTCACGCCCCAGGGCGGGCGCTCGGTCAAACCGGTCGTCCCTTCGAGATGCATACAAAGGATAACCGCCCTCCGGCGCGGCCGCATAAGGCGCGCGATGGTCCGGGCCGCAGCGGCGCGCGTACTCCTGTTCCCGCAGCGCTTCATCGTAGCGTATGCGGCGCAGGGCCTCCTGACGAAGCCGTTCCTCTTCATAAAAACGGTCGCGCAGTTCATCTTCATAGCGCACGCGGCGCAGAGCGCTGTAATAGGCGTCTTCTTCCCTGCGGGCGCGCACATATCGGTCGTATTCGCTGTCCGGAGCAAAAGCGGGAACCGCCCCGTCCCGAACGCTCCGCCCCTCCCGTACAGGGTACGCCGCATGCTCCTGCACAGCGTATTCACGGGCCGGAGCGGGCTCCTGCGGCGCTGGGGGCGCTGCCGGTTGGGCCGGCTGCGGCTGTGCGGCGGGCGCATTTTCAGGGAAACGCTCCACCTGCGCGCCAAGCGAGGACAGGCTGCGCTCGGTATTGCCCAGCGCGGCGGTGATGCCGTCGGTGGCTTTCTGCAGATCGCCCGTCGCCGCCAGTATCTTGGCGTCCACCGCCGCAAGCTGCGCCTTCAGCACAGCGATGCTGGCCGCAATGCCGTCGGCGGACTCCGCCAGCCCCGCCTTCGCTTTACTCTTTTCCACCTTTGCTTGGGCCACAATGGCTGCGGCGTCCTCTTTCGCCTTTTCAATGTGCGCCGTCGCCTGAGCGTCAGCCGCGCGCAGAATGTCCCGCGCCTTGAGCTGCGCCTGCTGCAGCAGGGCCTGGTCGCCGCTGCTTCCCGAAGCGGACGCGTTCTGCCCGGCCGGCAGCGGCGCGCCGCGGCGTGTCAAAGCGCGCGTCAGATCGTCCACCGTTTCGCTCAGCCGCGCATTGTCGCTTTTCAGCGCGGCGTTTTCCTGCTCCCGGGCAAAGAGGCGGCTGCGCACCGCGGCGATCTCGTCGTTGGCCTTGTCCACCTCTGTGCGCAGCGCGGCAGCCTCTGCCACCGCGTCCTCCGCACGTTTTTTCTGGTTCTCCAGCTCGTTGAATACCTGCTTTGCCTTCTGCGCCAGTGTGCTTCCCTGCCGGCGCACGCCTGTCAGGTCTTTTTGGAGCGCGGCGATGGTGTCCTCCAGCGCCCGCGCTTTCTCCGCGTTTGCCGCGGAGATGCGCTCGATGTAAGACAGCACCTCCACCCGGTTAAAGCCGAAAAGCTCGGTATGAAATTCCGTCTCCGGGCCGGCGCCCGTCATGCCGTCCTGCTGTTTTTCCTCCAGTGTCTGCACACGCGCGCCTCCTTTCGTCTGTGCTGCGGCCGGGGCGCACGCAGCGCCATTCAGCCAAAAAAGCGGGGCTTAACGCCCCGCTTTTCCCAAGGTTGCTCAGTTGTTTCCGCGGTTGTTCAGCAGGCCGAGGATATCGTCGAAATAGCTGTTGTCGTCTTCCTCCACCGCGGGGGCGGGCTGCACCGGCTGCGTGGGAGCAACGGGCTGCACCGGCTGCGCCGGGGCCACGGGCGCGGTGTCGTTTCGGAATGCTGCCGGCGGCACCTTGCCGGTGAACGCAGACGCATTCTGCGGCACGTCCATGGGGTCGCTGCCCACAAGGCCCGCGTCAAAGCCTGTGGCGATGACGGTAATGCTCATCTCATCCTTCAGGTTCTCGTCGAACGCGGCGCCCCAGATGATGTTCGCTTCGGGGTGCGCGGAATTGGTGATGAGGCTGGCGGCCTTTTCCACATCGTCCAGGCCGATGTCCGGCGAGGAGGTGATGTTGATGATAACGCCGCGCGCGCCGGAAATGCTCGTCTCCAAAAGCGGGCTGGAAATGGCCGCGTTGGCCGCGTCCTCCGCCTTGTTCACGCCCTTGGCGGAACCAACGCCCATGTGCGCGTAGCCCGCGTCCTTCATGATGCTGCGCACGTCCGCAAAGTCCAGGTTGATGAAGGCCGCCACATTGATCAGCGAGGAGATGCTCTCCACGCCCTGGCGCAGCACATTGTCGGCCGCTTCAAAAGCGTTCAGCAGCGTGATCTTTTCCTGGCTGATGAGCTTCAGGCGCTCGTTGGGGATGACGATGAGGGAATCCACACGCTCCAGCAGGCCGGCGATGCCGATCTCGGCCATGTTCATTTTGCGCTTGCCTTCAAAGGCAAAGGGCTTCGTGACGATGCCCACGGTAAGAATGCCAAGCTCCTTGGCCACTTCGGCCACCACAGGCGCGGCGCCCGTGCCCGTGCCGCCGCCCATACCGGCGGTGATGAAGGCCATCTGCGCGCCCTTGAGGGCGGTGGCGATCTCGTCGCGGCTCTCCTCGGCGCTGCGCTGGCCGATCTCGGGGTCGGCGCCCGCGCCGCGTCCCTTCGTCAGCTTCGCGCCAAGCTGCACCTTCTGTGTGGCTTTGGAGGCAAACAGCGCCTGCTGATCGGTATTCATGCTGATAAATTCAACACCGCGCAGGCCGCTTTGCACCATGCGGTTGACAGCGTTTCCGCCGCCGCCGCCCACGCCGATGACCTTGATGTTCGTTATATTCTGCAGTTCTTCATCGAGGATAAATGCCACGAGAATTCCCCCTAAAGACAATTTTGTACTATACACTAAGTATTAGGATACCAGATTTCAGATTTGATTTCAATAGCCATTCCAAGATTATGTAAAAATAAAGTATATATAGTCGGTTACGCCCGGTGCTCTCACAGTACGCCCGCGCGCCAGCGGGCGCGGCCAAGGCCGTCCTCCCCGCGGGAGCTCACGTCCAGAGTGCCCCGCTCTTCCTCGCCCAGGCTGTCGCTGGTCTGGCCGGGGGTCACCATTTCCCACGCCCATTTGATTTTATAATCCAGGTCGTTGGCGGTGCCCAGCACGATGCGGATGCGGTCCTGGTACAGGACGCTCAGTTCCAGCGTGTTCGTCAGGTCCACCTCGCTGATGGGGCCCAGCCCCTGCGCCTGCGCCTTGGAAAGCACGGTCTGCAGGACGGACAGCTTGTCCTCCTCGGTAAACTTCACCGGCTGGCCCGGCGCGGGCGCGTCGGCCTGCGCGCCGTCGATGCGCACAAGCCCCGCGGGCGCCTCGGCGTCCACGCGCAGCACCTTGTAGCTTTGGCTCAGGACCGCCCAGCCCGCCGCGCTCTCCACGGTGTAGGTCTCCACCGCGGGCGTGGCTGTGATGACCACGGTGTCCGGCAGGCGGCGCTTGATCTCCACGCTCTCCAGATACGGCAGCGCCGCGGCGATGGCCTGCTGCGCCTCCGCCGTATTGAACCCGAACAGGTTTTCTCCCGCCGGCTGGCCGAAAGCCGCGACGATCTGGCTGTCGTCGTAGGCCAGCTGCCCGTCGGGAGATTCGACGGTGACTGTCTCGATCTTAAACAGCACGGCCGCCGAGATCAGGAACCCGGCCGCCAGCAGCACGGCGATCAGCACGCCCGCCAGAATGCCGCGCCGGACGCGGCGGCGGCGCGCTTCGCCCGGTGTGAGGGGGCGGGGCGGACGCTTTTTCCTCCGCTTTTTCCGGGCCTTTCCGCTTTTCCCCGGCGGCGGCCCGCCCGGCGTGCGGGCCGGGCCGGGCGAAGCGCTGTTTGCGCGGGGTTGGCGGGGCCTGTCCGCGCTCTGGTCGTACACGCCCGGGCGCGGCTTCAGCTCCGCCTCCTGTTCCGGCAGAGCGCGCCAGCGCGGCTCTTCCCGCTGAGGCGTACGGCGCACGTCCTGCTGCGGGCGCCGTTGTGCCTCGGCCTGTGCCTGGGAACGCGGCGGCCGGCCGTATATTTCCTCCCGGCCGCGGGCCTGCGGGCCCCCGTCGCGAGGCTGCCGCGGCTCCGGAATGCCCGCGCTGTTTCCGGCGGCCGGCGCGGTTCCCCGCCCCTGCTGCGGGGCCTGCGGCGCCGTATTCACGAACGGAGCCGCAGGACGGGCCGGGGAACCGGCGGGCACGCCGGAGGACGCCCCTGCCGATTTGTTATAATCGTACACGACTCGCCCGCCCGCGGGCTTGCGCGGCTGCCTGGGCACATCCGCATCGTATGTATACACGGGCCGCTGCGGCGCCTGGCGGCGCGGCTGCGGTTCGTTTTTTGGATAAACGGGTTTCTGCGGCGGCGTGCTGCGTGCCAAAACGCGCCACTCCTTTCTCGTCAACGTCTTTGCGGCCCGGCGCCGCATGCAGCGGGAGCTCTTTTTGTTTCACCTGCCCCTGCCGCCGCACGGCCGTGCGGATGCGGACCGGCCGGCCCTTCTCCCCCGGCCCGGAGTTTTCTATTAGGGCAACGCCGCACAATTCACGGCTGACGCCTTAAGCGTCGCCTCGCTTGCAGATTTTCCGGCAGCTGTCGCAAAAATGCTCGCGAATACACAAAGTATTCGCTGCGCTTTTCGTTTAACCTGCCAAAAAATCCGCCGCGCGATTCGACACTTGGAATTGTGCGGTATTGCCCTATCATAGCACGGTCCCGGCATTCCGGCAACCGCGCCCGCACGGTTCACCCCCAGCTGCGCGTGATGCGCGCCCCCAGCGGTGCAAGCAGCGCCGCAATGTCCTCGTAGCCGCGGCTGATATGCTCCGCGCCCATGACGCGGGTGCTGCCCTGTGCCTGCAGCGCGGCGATGACCAGCGCCGCCCCGCCGCGCAGGTCGGGCGCTTCCACGTCCGCTCCGTTCAGCAGGTCCATGCCGTGGACATGCAGCGTCCGGCCGCAAACATTCACGCTGGCACCCAGCCGCAAAAAGCCTTCGGCGCAGGCAAAACGGTTTTCAAAAATCGTGTCCGTCACACGGCTTTCCCCCTGCGCCCGCAGCAGCGCCGCCGCCATCAGGGGTGCCGCGTCCGTTGGGAACGATGGATACACGCCCGTATCCCACCCTCCCGCGGCGCGCAGAGCGCCCGAGCTTGCCAGCGCCACAGAGCTGTCCCCCGAGGCCGACACCATGCATCCGGCCCTGCGCAGGATGCGCAGCACCTCGGCCAGATGGGCGTTGCAGGTATTGGTGAGCAGCACCTCGCCGCCGCAGCCCGCCACAGCGCACAGCACGGTGGCCGCGGTAATGCGGTCCGGGCAGACGGCATGCTGCGTGCCCATCAGCAGCTCCCGGCCGCGGATGTGCAGCACCCGCGTGCCGACGCCTGTGATATCCGCGCCCGCGCCCTGCAAAAAGCGCGCCAGATCCGTCACCTCCGGCTCCACGGCCGCGCCGCGCAGCACCGTCTCTCCTCTGGCTGCGGCCGCCGCCATGAGAAGCGTCTCGGTGGCGCCCACACTGGGGAAGCGCAGGCAGATATCCGCGCCCGCAAGGCCGTCCGGCGCAGTGACCTCCAGCGCGCCGCCGTCCTTCTCCGTGATATGCGCCCCCATCTTCTCAAGGCCGGAAAGATGCATATCAATGGGCCGCGCGCCCAGGCGGCAGCCGCCGGGCGTATAGATGTCCGCGCGGCCCGTGCGGGCCAGCAGCGGCGCCAGATAGAACAGCGAGGAGCGCATCGCGCGCATCAGCGGCTCCGGCACTGCGCTGCCCGGAAATTCCGGCGGCGTAATGACGGCGCGCCCATTCTCCAGCAGGACCTTGCAGCCCACGCTTTGCAGGATGCGCGCCGAAGCCTCCACGTCGGACAGATGCGGCACGTCCGTGAGCGTCACCGTGCCGCGGCACAGCACCGACGCCGCCATGATGGGCAGCACACTGTTCTTTGCGCCGGGTATCCGCACCTCTCCAAAAAGGCCGCTGCCTCCGCTGATCGTCAAAATTTCCATATCCCGCACCCCGTTTCGTAGAATGGAGCCCAGTGTCCCAGACTGTAACCCATCCTATGCAAACAGGGCCGTTTGTGTTAAAAGCGCGCCGTTTACGCCGTGGTTTTCATCAATCGGTCCAGATTTTCGCAGATCTTATCCAGCGAATCCGGCTGGGCCAGCGCACGCGCTTTCGCCCCCATGAGCATCAATTCCGCAGGGTCCTTCGTCAGCTTGTCGACGATGCCGATGAGCTTCTCGCCCGTCAGCTCCTTTTCCTCAACCACAACGGCCGCGCCCAGCTTCTGCAGCTGCATGGCGTTGTGGTACTGGTGGTTTTCCGCCACGTTGGGCGACGGGATGAGCACCGAGGCGCGCCCCACGGCCGCGATCTCCGCCAGCGTCAGCGCGCCCGCCCGGCTGATGACCAGGTCCGCCGCGGCCAGCATCTCCGGCATGTTGTCGATGTACTCCCGGATGATGAACTTCGGGCTGTGGTCGATGCCCAGCCGCGCGGCAAGGGCTGCAAAATCCGCTTTTTCAATGCTGCCCGTCGCATGCACATGAAGGAAATCACGCTGCGCGATCTCCCATTTTGCCAAATCGGCCACGCGTTCGCCCAGCACCTGCGCGCCCAGGCTGCCGCCGAAGGAGATGATGACGGCCTGCCCCTCCTTCGCGCCCAGCGCGCGGCGTGCGGCGGGACGGTCCTGCCGGAACATCTCCTCCCGCACCGGGTTGCCCGTAACGACCGTCTTGTCCGGCGCGCCCAGACGCTGCACGGCGTCGGGCATGGCCGCGAACACCAGGTCCACCTGCTTTGCCAGGATCTTGTTGGTCACGCCGGGGAAAGCGTTCTGCTCGTGAATGGCCGTGCGGATGCCCCTGCGGGCCGCGGCCTGCACCACCGGCCCGCTGACGTACCCGCCCGCGCCGATGACAAGGTCCGGCTTTACCTCCCGCAGGATGGCGCCGGCGCGCGGGCCGCTCAGCGCCAGGTGCCAAAGGGCAACCAGGTTCCGCGCGATGTTCTTCGGCGTCAGGCGGCGCTGGATGCCGTTCACCTCGATGGGATGGAACGCATAACCCGCCTTGGAGACAAGGCCGTACTCCATTCCCTTCTGCCGTCCGGCGAAGTGTATCTCCGCGTCCGGATGGCGTTTTTTCAGCGCGCCCGCAATGGCGAGCGCCGGGTTGATGTGTCCGGCTGTGCCGCCGGCGGCGATCAATACACGCATAGGTACCTCCTGCTTTCGCGCAATACCGCACGGTTCCAGGCGCCGGGCCGCGCCGGAAAACTTTTCACCGGCGGTCTGCCCCCGCTCAAAAAATAAAAATGCAGACGCGCGGCCCTGCCGCGCGCCGCTATACCTTCTCCGCGCCGCCCTGGCGGGAGACCGAAAGCACAACGCCCATCTCGCCCAGCAGCATCAGCAGGGACGTGCCTCCGTAGGAAAAAAACGGCAGGCTGATGCCCGTGTTCGGAATGGTCTTCGTCACCACGGCGATATTCAGCACCGCCTGCAGCGTCACCTGCACGATAACGCCCACCACCAGCATGGAGCCGAATTTGTCTTTTGCGTGCCACGCCACATAAATGCCCCGCAGCAAAAGCGCCACAAAAAGGAAAATCACCAGCAGCGCGCCGATAAAGCCCAGCTCTTCACAGATGACGGAGAAAATAAAGTCGTTCTGCGGCTCGGGCAGGTACAGGTGTTTCTGCTTGGAGTTGCCGATGCCAAGGCCCGTCAGCCCGCCCGAGCCGATGGCGTACATGCTCTGGATGATCTGGTGGCCGTCGCCCTGGGCGTCCAGCCACGGGTTCTGCCAGCTTTCGATGCGGCTCATGGCGTAGGGCACAAGGTCCGGCACCAGCACAACGGCGCCCGCCACGCCCGCCACAACGCCCGCGATGGCAAGGCCGAACCATACAAGCCCCGTGCCGCCCACAAACATCATCAGTCCCCCGATGCCCAAAATGAGCACCGTGCCCGAAAGATGCGGCTCCAGCAGCATCAGCCCCGCGATCACGCCGAGGATGACGACGAAGGGCAGCACGCCGTAGGCAAAGGTCTTCATGCGCTTATGGTTGATGGAAATGATGTGCGCGAACAGCACGATGACCGCGAACTTCGCCACCTCCGAGGGCTGCAGATTGCCGCCGATGGGCAGGAATATCCACCGCTTCGCGCCGTTCAGCTCCGGCATGAAGAGCACGACGATGAGCAGTACGACCGTGACGGCCATGATGGGCCACGCAAATTTGTGGAAGATGTGGTAATCCACGTGGGACGCGACGAACATCACGACCACGCCCACCGCGGCGAACAGCGCCTGCTGGCGGATGAAGTGGAAGCTGTCGCCCTTGAAGCGGTAATACGCCGTGGCATAGCTGGCGCTGAACAGCATCACCAGCCCGAACACCACCAGCGTCAGCACGATGATGGCCAGCGGCCAGTCCAGCGGCGGCTGGCTGAGCAGCCGGATGCGGGCCTCGGACTTGCGTTTTAACTTTTTGGCTGCTTCTGGCATCGGGAACCTCCGAAGATACAAAATTGCCCGCGCCGGCCGCATCGGCACAGGCTGCTTATTGGGGAATCAGGATACGTAGACAAAAATACCGCCCAGCACCACGCCCACCAGCGTGATGAAGCTGAACACGGAGACGATCTTCACCTCGCTCCACCCGCACATTTCAAAGTGGTGGTGGATGGGGCTCATTTTAAAAATACGCTTGCCGTGGGTCAGCTTGAAATATGTTACCTGCAGCATCACGCTGAACGCCTCGATCAGGTAGATAACACCCATGAAAAGGAGCAGCTCCGGCCGGCCGATGCCGTAAGCCACGGCCACCACCGCGCCCCCCAGGAACATACTGCCCGTATCGCCCATAAACGTTTTGGCCGGGTAAAAGTTCCACGCAAGGAAGCCCGCGCAGCCGCCCGCCACGGCCGCGGCAAACAGCGCCATGGTAGTGTTTCCCAAAAGGCTGGCGATAAACATGAAGCCCATCATTACAACAAAGGTGACGCTGGACGCCAGCCCGTCGATGCCGTCCGTCAGGTTGACGGCGTTCACCATGCCGATGATGAGGAGGAACGAGAGGACGTAAAAGAACCAGCCGAAGTCCACCGCGCCCAGCAGCGGCAGCGTCACGATGGTGGACAGCGTTCCGTTGAGATACAGCGAGGAAAGGTACGCCCCGGTGATGAGCACCTGCGCCACGATCTTATAGCGCGCCATCAGGCCCAGGTTGCGCTTTTTCACCACCTTGATATAGTCGTCCACAAAGCCCACCAGGCCGAAGGCGTAAGCCGTCAGCACGCCGATGAACAGCGAGACGCTGGTGCCGGAAAGCCAGCCCCCCAGCAGGCTGGGCACGCTGAGCGCCAGAACCGTATAGCCCAGCACCACGCCCACAAGGACACCCAGGTAAAACGTCAAACCGCCCATGGTAGGCGTGCCGTTTTTGCCCTGGTGCCAGGTGGGGCCGATCTCCTTGATGGTCTGGCCGAAGTGAAGCCTGCGCAGCGCGGGGATGATCAGCAGGCCGGAGGCCGCTGTGATCGCCAGCGCGCCGAAGGCCGCCGCCATAAGGGCATATTTTTCCATAATTTACACGCTCCCGGTAATTTTTGCGCGGCCGCGCCGCGTCCCGGCCCGATGCGCACGGTCTTTCCGCTGGGCACCCGGCTTTCTTTTATTTTCAGGCAATGCCGCACAATCCCAGGTGTTGAATCGCGCCGGCAGATTTTTTTGGCAGTTTAAACAAAAAACGCAGCGAATACTTTGCGCATTTGCGAGGCTTTTTGTGACAACTGCCGGAAAATATGCAAGCGGGGCGACACTTAAGGCGTCAGCCATGAATTGTGCGGTGCTGCCTTTAATCCCTGGGCACGGCTTTGTAAAACCCGTCCAGAATCGTCTCGAACGCCATGCCGTGGCTGGCCTTCACCAAAACCGCGTCGCCCGGGCGGCAGTACGCCGTAAGGCGGGCCAGCGCTTCGTCCTTGTCCCTGCAATGCACCGCGTTCGCGCCCAGTGCGGCGGCGCTGTCGCGGCCGGTCCGCATGGCCCCGCCCACGGTCAGCAGTAGGTCCACACCGCAGCGCGCCGCCAGCGCGCCCACCTCGGCGTGAGCCTGCCGGGTGATGGCGCCCAGCTCGAACATATCGCCCAGCACCGCGACCCTCCGTCCCCGGACAGGATATTCCTTCAGCGTCAGCAGCGCGGCGCGCATGCTGTCGGGGTTCGCGTTGTAGCAGTCCTCGATGACCGTCACGCCGCCGTGCTCCACCACATGCTGGCGGTGGCCCGTCGTTTGATAATTCGCCAGCGCCGCGGCCGCAGCGGCCGGTGCAAGGCCCAGGCGCGTGGCCAGCGCATAAGCCGAAAGCGCGTTGCGCACATTGTGCAGGCCCATGGCCGGGATATACGCGGGCAGGCTTCCGTGCGCCTTGTCCGCGATGGTGAACCGCGTGCCCTCCGCCCCGGAAACGATATCCAGCGCCCGCACGTCCGCGTCCGGGTTTTCAACGGCGAACAGCACCTTCTCAAGGTCCGGCCGGACGGCCGCGCCGGGCAGATAATCGTCGTCGCCGTTCACCACCAGCGGCGCGCCCTGCGGCAGCCCCTCGCAGATCTCCAGCTTTGCCCTGAGGATATTTTCCCGCGTGCCCAGCTGCTCCAGATGGGAGCGCCCGATGCAGGTGATGACAGCGCCCGCAGGCTTTGCCGCCAGCGTCAGCTTCCGGATCTCGCCCAGGCCCTGCATGCCCATCTCCACCACGGCGTACTCCACGCTTTTGTCCAGGCGGAACAGCGTGTTCGGCATGCCGATCTCGTTGTTCTGGTTCCCCTCGGTCCTGAGTGTTTTGCCGAAAGCCGAAAATACCGCGTAACAGAACTCTTTTGTCGTCGTTTTGCCCACGCTGCCCGTCACGCCCGCCAGCAGCGGGCTGTACAGCGCGCGGTAGTTCGCGCCCAGCCGGATCATCGCATCCAGCGCGTCCGGCACCTGCACGCATTTCTCCGGCGGCACGCCCGGCACCGGGCGCTGCACCACAACGCCCGCCGCTCCGGCCTCCAGCGCCCGGAGCGCGTAATCGTGGCCGTCCACGCGCTCGCCCCGGATGCACACGAACAGGCTCCCCGGCCCGGCCTCCCGGCTGTCCGTCACCACCGACGCGATCTCCGGGTCCCCTGCCAGGGCGCCCAGCCCCCGCAGCAGCACACTCGACAAAACAGGCTGCATATACAATCCTCCATGCTCTGAATACTCGCCGGGCGGCGTCAGGCTTTGTTCAGCCCTTTGCGCTCCAGCCACTCACGGACGATCCTGTGTTCGTCCAGATAAAGGGTCACCCCGTCGATGACCTGGTAATCCTCGTGACCCTTTCCGCACAGCGCCAGCACATCGCCCGGGCGCAGCATATCCAGCGCCCGGTTCACAGCCGTGCGCCGCTCCACCTCCACGATGTACGGCTTGCCCGAAGCGGCCAGCACCGGCTCGGCGTCCTTTATTATAGCACAAGGATCTTCCTTGCGGGGGTTATCCGACGTTAAAACTGTAAAATCAGCATATTTCACCACGGCTTCGCTCATCAGCGGGCGTTTTTTTGCATCGCGCTCGCCCGCGCAGCCATACAGCACCACCAGCCGTCCCTCCACGAAAGGCGCAACGCCCGAGAGCACCTTTTCAATGGCGTCGCCCGTGTGGGCATAGTCGCACAGGATGGTGAACGCGCCGTGATACAGCACCTCGCACCGGCCGCGCACCCCGCGGGAGGCCGAAAGCGCGGCGGCGGCGTCCCGCGCGGGGATGCCCAGCGCAATGGCCGCGGCCGCCGCCGCCAGCGCGTTGTGCACCGAGTAATCCCCGGGCATGGGGAAATCGATGCGCTGGATGAAGCCGCGGCCCACCATCTCGAACTTCACGCCCGAGGCCGAGAGCCGGATGTTGCGGGCGGTGTAATCCGCCGCGTCGTCGCCCGCGGAAAAGGTGATGCGCTCCGGCCCCCGCACCTCGTCCAGCAGGCGGCGGCCGTAGCTGTCGTCCAGGTTCACCACCATGTGCTTCACCTGGCTGAACAGGCTTTTCTTTGCGGCGAAATAGTTTTCAAAGGTCTTGTGATAATCCAGATGATCCTGCGTCAGGTTCGTGAACACGCCCACCTCAAAGGTAAGGCCCCACAGCCGCAGCTGGTCCAGCGCCTGGCTGCTGGCTTCCATTACCGCGAACGTGCAGCCCGCCAGCACCATGCGGCTGAACAGCGCGTTCAGGTCCCACGGCTCGGGCGTGGTATATTTTGCGGGCACGTCCATGGCGTCGATCTCGGTGTGGATGGTGCCAATGAGCCCCGCTTTGCAGCCCGCCTGCTCCAGCGTCTGCTTGATGAGCGTGGTGACGGTGGTTTTTCCGTTGGTGCCCGTGACGGCCACCAGCCGCAGCTTTTCGGCGGGACGGCCGAAAAAATTCTGGCACAGCTGCGCGTATGCCTTGCGGCCGGAGGCCACCTGCACCTCGCCGGGCAGGCCCAGCGGACGCTCGGTGACGATGCACACGGCGCCCGCCTCCAGCGCCTTGCGCGCGTGGTCGTGCCCGTCGGTCGTCATGCCCCTGGCGCACACGAACACCGCGCCCGGGCAGGCCCGGCGGGAATCCTGCGTGACGAGCAACGCCTCGCCCTGCGGCAGCGTGCCGGTATACGGCACGCCGCTGAACAATACCTGTAACTCCATGGATGCACTCCCCTTTCGTGCCGCGCCGCGCGGCCCGCCGCCCTGACGCGGCCTGTTAATCCAGAACGGTGGTATCGTGGAACGTCACCTCGATGACGGACCCGATCTCCACCTGCGTATCGGCCGCGATGTCCTGCTCTGTGACCACGATGGTCTTGCCGCCGCCCGTCACGCCCTTTTCGCTGACGTTCAGGCCCAGCGATTTCAGCGTGGCGCACGCCGCGTCGTAGCTCATATCCGTCAGGTTCGGCACCGTGACAAGGTCGCCGCCGCTCTCGGAGCGGTCCTCCGAATACAGGATGATCGTGGACTGGCGCGGCACGATGGTGCCCGCCGCCGGGTACTGATACAGAACGGTATCGCCTGTGGCGCGCTCGATGTCCACATTGAAGCCGGATTCGCGCAGCTTGCCGGCGGCGGCGTTCACACTGGAGCCTGCCACGTTGGGCACCGCCGTCTCCACCTTTGCCAGCTCCGCCTCGGTGTACTCCTTGGGCACCCCCAGCGTCTGGAGCGCCTCGTCCAGCACACTTTGCACCACGGGCGCGGCCAGACGGCCGCCGTAATAGGTCCCCTGTTCGTCGTGCGGCGTGTCCAGCATCACCAGCACCGCGATCTGCGGGTCGTCCCCGGGCGCGAAGCCCCAATAAGAGGAATAATAGGTCTGCTCTTCGTCCTTCAGCGCCTGCTTGCGCTGGCTGGTGCCGGATTTGCCGCCCGCCTTATAGCCGGCCACGTAGCCCGTCTTGTTTCCGCCGATCAGCGTCTTGCCGTCCGCAGCCGTCATATTTACGCTTCTCGTCAGCAGCTCGCGCATGGTGGCGCTTGTCTCGGCCGAGAGCACCTGCCGCTTCACTTCCGGCTCCACGTTTTCAACGATATTCCCGTCCGCGTCCAGCACCTGCTTTACCACGTGCGGCTGTACCAGATATCCGCCGTTGATGACGGCGCAGGCCGCTGTGATCATCTGGATGGGCGTGGTGGACGTCGTCTGGCCGAAGGCGGAGGAGGCCAGCTCCACGGGCCCCATTCTTTCCAGCGGGACGTACTGTGTCGTTCCCTCGTCGTCCATGTCGACGCCCGTTTTCTCGTAGAAGCCGAAGGCCTGCATATAATTGCAGAACGTCTCCGCCCCCATCATCTGCCCCAGCGTGACATAGTAGGGGTTGCACGAGCCGTCCAGGCCGCCGAAGAAGTCCAGCGTGCCGTGGTTGGTGTGCGCGCACCGCATGGTGCGGCCCGCCACGGTGATGGAGCCCTTGCAGGTGTACGAGGTGTTCAGGTTCGCCGCGCCGGAGTCCAGCGCAGCCGAAGCCGTGATGACCTTGAACACCGAGCCGGGGTAGTACAGGTCGGCCACCGCCTTGTTGCGCCATTGCGCCCACTGCGCGGTATATTTCGCGTCCGCCCGTTCGTTTTCATCCGCAATGGCCGCGATCTGTGCCGCCAGCGCCTCGTCCGCAATGGTGTAAGGGTCCTGCAGGTTGTAGTCCGGCATCGTCGCCATGGCCAGGATCGCCCCCGTGTTCACGTCCATCACGATGCCCACCGCGCGGTTTTCCACATGATACTGGTCCACGGCGTTCTGCAGGTATTTTTCCAATGTGCTCTGGATGCTGGCGTTCAGCGTCAGCACCAGGCCGTTGCCGTCCTCGGCGTCATAGGCCGCCTCGTAGGTGCCGTTTGGCAAATCGTACCCCCAGGCGTTCTTCATGCCCACTACGCGCCCGGCGGTGCCCTTGAGCGTATCGTTGTAATAGCTCTCGATGCCCAGCACGCCGTCGCCGTCCGCGTTCACAAAGCCGATGATCGTGGAGGCCAGCGTCTGGTAGGGATAATAACGCTTCGCGTCCTGCACCAGGCTGATGCCCGCGACAGGAGTATCTTTTCCCTTGTCCGATGCGTTATACTCGGTGATCCAGGCCGTGATGGCGTCCGCCACCGGCTTTTCGATCTGCCGCTTGATGAGCTGATAGTTAGTATCCTCCTTTTGCAACTTCTCCAAAATGCTCTGGGCGTCCAGCTCCAGCAGCTCGGCCAGCTTTACGGCAACGTCGTTGATATTCGTGCCGCTTTTGGCCATGTCCCGGGGCGAGGCGACCACCGTCCACACCTTGTTGCTGCGGGCCAGCACCTTCATATCGGAATCGTAGATAACGCCGCGGTTGGGCGTGATGGTCTCGTCCGCAAGCTGCTGGTTTTCGGCGCGGGCGGCCAGTTCGTCGTGCTGCACGATTTGAAGCTGGTACAGGTTGTATACAACGGCCCCAAAGCCTACCAGTATAAACAGCGCAGCCAGCACGATGGCGCGCGTGCGCATGCTGCGGGACACCGCGCTCTTGGGCGCCTTCGCCGTGTCCTGCGGCGGTACGTTCTTTCGATTGTGTTCCGGCTGTTTTTTCATCTCTGCCTCCCGGGATATTGCTGTTGTCAAGGGGCGCGGGCCAGCCGCGCAAACGGTCGAACGCGGGCATAAAAAGAATTATCACCGGCTTTTCCCGCACGAACGGCTCGGCAGAGGAAGAAAGGCGGTGATAATACTTATTGATTCAGGGCGTGAGGTATTCCATAAAGCTGGCCACCGTCTGCGATATCTCGCCCGCCAGGCGGGCCAGCCCGGTGTCCGAACGCTCCACCTTGTTCTCCTGCCCGGTGGTCACATACGTCACCTGTGAGCGGTCCATCTTTACCATTTTCAGCGTATTCGTTGCATATTCCTGCACCGCCGAAAGGTTTGTTTTCATTTCCATCTCATTGGACAGGTATGTATATTCGCTCTGAAGGTCGGCCAGGGTGTCCTCCTGCGTGCGGATCTGGGCCGAAAGCTCAGTGGACTGCACCTGCGAGTACAGCACGCTGCAAACCAGCGCCAGAAACACGGAAGCGAACGCCACGGCTTTGATCCATTTTAAATTGTACCGCGCCAGCCCCCGTTTGGGCTTTGGCTGCCCGGCCACGCGCAGACGCGGCTTTTGCTCCCGCGGAGCGAACCGCTCAAGGTCGTACGCTGCATTCGTCTGCATGGCGTCCTCTCTCCTTTCTTTTTTGTTTCAAGGCAATACCGTACAATTCTAAGCGTCGAATCGCGCCGGCCGGTTTTTTGGCAGGTTAAACAAAAAGCGCAGCGAATACTTTGTGTATTCGCGAGCATTTTTGTGACGGCTGCCGAAAAATCTGCAAGCGAGGCGGCGCTTAAGGCTTCAGCCGTGAATTGTGCGGCGTTGCCTCAAATATGCAATGCGGCCTCGGCCGCGTTACAGCTTTTCCAGTATGCGCAGCTTTGCGCTGCGCGCACGGCGGTTTTCCGCCTGTTCCCCGGCGGCTGCCTCAACGGGCTTTTTGGTAATGAGCTTTGCCCTGGCCTTCCCGCCGCATACGCACACCGGGAACTCCGGCGGGCAGGTGCAGGCCGTGGCCCACTGGCGGAACCGCTGCTTGACGAGCCTGTCCTCCAGGGAATGGAACGTGATGACGCACATGCGCCCGCCCGGCTTCAGTGCGGCAAACAGCACGTCCAGCCCTTCGCTCAGTGCGTCCAGCTCACCGTTCACGGCGATGCGCAGCGCCTGGAAGGTGCGGCGCGCGGGGTTTTTGTCCTTGCGGCGCACCGCGGGCGGCAGCGCCGAGGCGACGGCCTGCACCAGCTGCGCCGTCGTTTCAATGGGTGCGGCGGCGCGGGCGCTTTCGATCTTCCCGGCGATCTGCCAGGCATACGGCTCCTCGCCGTATTCCTTGAGGATACGGCACAATTCCGCGCGGGAGGCGGTGTTCACAAGGTCGGCGGCCGTGGGGCCGCTCTGGCTCATGCGCATGTCCAGCGGCGCGTCGCCCTGATACGAAAAGCCGCGCGAGACCTCGTCCAGCTGGTGTGAGGAAACCCCCAGGTCCAGCAGCACGCCGTCCAGCCCGTCCACGCCAAGCTGGGCCAGCGCCCTGTCCGCATAGCGGAAATTGCTCTGCACCACCGTGGCGGGCAGCCCTTCCAGGCGCTGCGACGCGGCGGCCACGGCGTCGGGGTCCTGGTCCAGCGCGATGAGGCGGCCGGTCGTGAGGCGCGCGGCGATCTCTTTTGAATGCCCTGCCCCGCCCGCGGTGCCGTCGAGATAAATGCCGTCCGGCCGGATGGCAAGGCCGTCGATGCATTCCGCGAGGAGGACAGGGATGTGATGAAAACTCATGGCTTAAAACTCCAATTCTTCCATGGCGGCGGCGATGGGCCCGCTGCGCAGGCGCTCGTTCATCTGCTGCCAGGCCTGCGTGTTCCATATCTCGGCATGGCGGCCCACGCCGATGACCGTAACGTCCTTTTCCAGCTTCGCATGCTGGCGCAGGTTGGCGGGCAGCAGGATGCGCCCCTGCTTGTCCGGCGACGCCTCCACGGCGGTGGCGTACAGAAAGCGCTGCACGTCACGGGATTTCACCATGCTTTTTTCGGACAGAAGTGCGGAAATGCGCTCCCATTCGTCTTCCGGAAACGCCACCAGACAGTCGTCCAGCCAGCGGGTGACGATGAAAGTGCCGCCCATGGCCTCGCGGAATTTGGGCGGGAAATTGAGCCTCCCCTTGTCGTCGATGGCATAGCTGTACTCGCCGATCAGCATTTCCAGCCACCACCTTCCCGGCACATGGGGGAGTTCCCCCACTTTTACCCACTTTGCCCCACTTCTGTTTCAATTATAAGGGGCGTCCCTGTAAAAATCAACCCTTTTTCTGTGAAAGTTTTCGACGCCGAACCGTTTTTGACCGTGTCGAAACACGTCTCCGGGCGTATCTTCTTTGGGAACCGCAGCGTTTCTCCGCACGGGCGCGCGAAAGACACGTTGGCGGGCGTTTTGCCGGCGTGCAAACGGACAAACGCAAAAAAGGCGGGCACCTGAAAAGGTGCCCGCCCCAGCCTGTCGAAAAAGATAAAAAAACGTTTGCCCGCCCGGACGTGCGCCGGGCGGGCAAATACCTCTACCGTGCAAAAGGCAATTTTGTGTGCGAAGTGCGCGAAATTGCCCTTTTGTGCGCCGGAAAGGAGAACTGAGGGAAACCGGAAACCGGCTGCGCAGCACAAAGCGTCCGGTGTCCCTCAGAGGTTGGCGGCAAAACCGCCCGGAACGCTTTTATAAAGGCCGGCTGCGCTTTCGCACAAAGCTCAGTCCTCGTACTCTTCGCTTTCCTCGTAGGATTCGGTGGGCGTGTCTGAATAAACCAGCCCAAAAATCTGTTTGAGGTTGTCCATAAAAGAAGTGATCGAAGTCGTCATAAATTCCACACGCCCTTTCCGCATATTTTCCGTCGGCTGCGCCTTTGGCGCCGCCGTCCACGCTTCAATCCGGGACACTGCTTTTTGTGCCCTCTGCTTAGTATACGACGCAGAGGGCCAAAATGTTGCAGTTTTCAGGAAAAATATTTGTAAATTTAAGGGTTTTGCGGGAAAGAATGGCAAACTGTAATTTTTTTGTAAGAATCCAGCGAAAAAGCCGAATAAACGGAAACAAAGTCAACCTGTTTTTTCGCGCTTACTTCACCAGGCGGCGGGCGTTTTCGGCAATGTTCTCCGCTGTCAGGCCGTAGTCTGCAAACAGCTCCGCGGGCGTGCCGGACTGGCCGAACCGGTCCTCGATGCCCACGCGCGCGAATTTGGCGCCGGACCTGCCCGCCAGCACCTCGGCCACCGCGGAGCCCAGCCCGCCGATGACGGAATGCTCCTCGGCCGTCACAACGGCGCCGCATTTTTCAGCCACGGACAAAACCGCATCCTCGTCCAGCGGCTTCACCGTGTGCATGTTCACCACAGTGGCCCGGATGCCCTCCGCCGCCAGCAGGTCGGCGGCCTTCAGCGCCTCGGCCACCATCAGGCCCATGGCGATGATGGCCACGTCGCCGCCCTCGCGCATGATGTTCGCCTTTCCGGGCACAAAGGGCGTGCTCTCGTCGGTGAAGCATTCGCACACCGGGCGCGCCACGCGGATATACACCGGGCCTTCGATGGCCGCGGCCGCGCGCACGGCCTTGCGCACCTCAACGGCGTCGCAGGGCACAAAGATCGTCATATTGGGCATCACGCGCATCAGGGCGATGTCCTCTATGCTCTGGTGGCTGCCGCCGTCCTCGCCCACGCACAGGCCGGAATGGGAAAAGCCGAACTTCACATTGGCGTTCACATACGCGATGGAATTGCGGATCTGCTCGTAAGCGCGGCCCGCGCCGAACAGCGCGAACGTGCTGATGAAGGGGATCAGCCCCTCGTGGGCAAAGCCCGCGGCCGCGCAGGCCATGTTGGCCTCGGCGATGCCGAAATCAAAAAAGCGGTCCGGATACACCGCGGAAAAGCGGTTGGTCATGGTGGCGTTGGAAAGGTCCGCGTCCAGCACGACGATCTTGTCGTTCTCCGCGCCCAGCTCGGCCAGCGCCTCGCCGTAGGCAATACGCAGGGATTTGCTCTCAGCCATTGTCGGATACCCCCAGTTCTTTCATCGCTTGCTCATACTGCTCCTTGTTCGGCGCCTTGCCGTGCCAGCCCACCTGGTCTTCCATGAAGGACACGCCGTGGCCCTTGTGCGTTTCGCAGCAGACAAACAGCGGCTTGCCCGGGTGCGGCGTGTTCACCGCCTCCACAACGGCGCCGATGTCGTGGCCGTCCACTTTTACGCACACGAAGCCGAAAGCCTCGTATTTGGCCATCATATCGCCCACGCCCATCACTTCGTCATTGGTGCCGTCGATCTGCAGGCCGTTGTGGTCCAGCAGAACGGTAAGGTTGTCCAGCTTATAGTGGGCGGCGGACATGGCGGCCTCCCACACCAGGCCCTCCTGGCTCTCGCCGTCGCCGGTGATGACGAACACGCGGTGGCTCTCGCCCTTATGCTTTGCGGCAAGCGCCATGCCGCCGGCAATGGAAACGCCCTGGCCCAGCGAGCCGGTGTTGGCGTCCACACCCGGGGTCTTGCGCATATCGGGATGGCCCTGCAGATGGCTGTGGAACTTGCGCAGCGTCCAGAGGTCCTCCCGCGGGAAATACCCCTTGTCCGCCAGAACGGCATACAGCGCGGGGCAGGCATGGCCCTTGCTGAGCACGAAGCGGTCCCGTTCTTCCCAGCCCGGGTTGGAGGGGTCCACCTTCATTATATTATAATAGAGCGCCATCAGCATCTCCACGCAAGACAGCGAGCCGCCCGGATGGCCGGATTTTGCGAGATACGTCATCTTCACGATGTCGGCCCGCAGCTGCTTTGCTTTTTCCTGTTGCAATGCAAGTTCCATTTTCTGATCCTCCGTTCTTTATTTTCACACGGTTCCGCCTAACAGTTTATCGCGTCACGGCCCATGCCGTCAAGCGGTTGAAGATTTTTTCATGAAATATGCTTTTTCTTCAAAAATACCCTTGACAACTCCGGTCGTCTTATTGTAAAATATCCAAGCAGTGTCCCGATCGTGGCTTACATTTGCGCCCATAGCTCAGGTGGATAGAGCAACTGCCTTCTAAGCAGTGGGCCAGGGGTTCGAGTCCCTTTGGGCGCACCAAATATGGTGGGTGTAGTTCAGTTGGTAGAGCGCCAGATTGTGGTTCTGGTTGTCGTGGGTTCGAGTCCCATCTCCCACCCCATTTAAAATCAGGAACGGCAAATTCGCATGCGGATTTGCCGTTCTGCAATAATGGGCCATCGCCAAGTGGTAAGGCACGGGACTTTGACTCCCGCATTCCGCTGGTTCGAATCCAGCTGGCCCAACCAGCCAAAAGACCGCAAAGAACGTTGATTCTTTGCGGTCTTTTGGCATTGGCGGCTCATACGCCCGCTGCGCCGCCTTCTTGTTTTTTCATCCGCCAAGGCGGCCCGGCTTTTCCAAGGCGCGCCTTGGCGCGCGGCGCCTCCTTGTAAGCACAACCGGCAAAAAATTTTCGTGTCGAAGGCTTTACATTCCCGCAAACAACTGCTATACTGAAACCAGTTCTTATACCATACCAAGAACTGTTATGGTTGCTATGATAAGGTCTTAGCACCGTAAAGCTCTGACGCCTCGCTTTCAGCGGGGCGTCATCTTTTTTGCCCAAAAGACACGGATATTTTTATCCACTGTGCTGATTGACGGCTGCAACGTAATTCGGTCATGATATAAATGGAAGCGTAAAAAGCAGGACCTTTTCATGCAAATGCTGGTGAAAGAGGCGGTAATATGAAAAACACATTGTATGGCATCGGGCTGGACATTGGCGTGGCGTCTGTCGGCTGGGCCGTCGTCGGTTTGAACGGCACGGGCGAACCTGTTGGACTGCACCGTCTGGGTGTACGCATTTTCGACAAGGCCGAGCAGCCCAAGACGGGCGAAAGCCTTGCCGCGCCGCGGCGCATGGCGCGCGGGATGCGCCGCCGTCTGCGCCGCAAGGCGCTGCGCCGTGCGGACGTTTACGCCCTGCTGGAACGCAGCGGCCTTTCCACCCGGGAAGCGCTCGCGCAAATGTTTGAAGCGGGCGGCCTGGAAGACATCTATGCGCTGCGCACGCGCGCGTTGGACGAACCGGTCGGCAAGGCCGAATTTTCGCGCATTTTGCTGCACCTTGCCCAGCGCCGCGGGTTTAAAAGCAACCGCCGAACCGCCTCGGACGGCGAGGATGGGCGGCTTCTGGCCGCTGTGAACGAAAACCGCCGGCGCATGGCCCAGGGCGGCTGGCGCACCGTGGGCGAAATGCTGTACCGGCACGAGGCTTTCGCGCTTCACAAGCGCAATAAGGCTGACGATTACCTTTCCACCGTCGGGCGGGACATGGTGGCAGAGGAAGCCTCGCTGCTGTTCCAGCGCCAGCGCGAGCTGGGCTGCGCTTGGGCCACGCCGGAGCTGCAGGCAGAATACCTTTCCATCCTTCTGCGCCAGCGTTCGTTTGACGAGGGGCCGGGCGGCAACAGCCCCTACGGAGGCAACCAGGTGGAAAAAATGGTGGGCCGCTGCACATTCGAGCCGGATGAGCCGCGCGCGGCAAAAGCCGCCTATTCGTTTGAATACTTTTCGCTGCTGCAAAAGCTCAACCACATCCGCCTTGCGGAAAACGGCGAAACGCGCCCACTGACGCAGCCGCAGCGGCAACAGCTTCTCTCGCTGGCGCACAAAACCCCGGACATAAGCCTCGCCCGCATTCGCAAGGAGCTGGCGCTCCCGGAAACGGTGCAATTCAACGGCGTGCGCTGCCGGGCAAACGAAACGCTTGAAGAGAGCGAAAAAAAGGAAAAGTTCGCCTGCCTGCCCGCATACCACAAAATGCGCAAGGCGCTGGACGGCGTTGTAAAGGGCCGTATTTCCTCCCTGAGCATTTCCCAACGCGACGCGGCCGCCACCGCGCTTTCCCTTTACAAAAACGAGGACACGCTGCGTGCAAAGCTGACGGAGGCCGGTTTCCAAGCCCCCGAGATCGACGCGCTGGCGGGCCTTACGGGCTTTTCAAAATTCGGCCACCTTTCACTGAAGGCCTGCAGAAAATTGATCCCGCATCTGGAGCAGGGGCTGACCTACGACCAGGCCTGCAGTGCCGCCGGGTACGATTTCAAGGGCCACGGCGCAGGCGAGCGGGCCTTTACATTGCCTGCCGCCGCCCCGGAAATGGAGCAGATCACAAGCCCTGTGGTACGCCGCGCCGTTGCGCAGACGATCAAAGTGGTGAACGGCATCATCCGCGAGATGGACGCAAGCCCCGCATGGGTGCGCATTGAGCTTGCGCGCGAGCTGAGCAAAACTTTCGGCGAACGGCAGGAGCTGGACCGCTCCATGCGCGAAAACGCCGCGCAGAACGAACGCCTGATGCAGGAGCTGCGCGATACGTTCCACCTGCTCTCCCCCACCGGGCAGGACCTTGTGAAATACCGCCTCTGGAAAGAGCAGGACGGCGTGTGCGCCTATTCGCTCCGGCGGCTGGACGTGGAACGGCTGTTTGAGCCGGGCTATGTGGACGTGGACCACATTGTGCCGTACAGCCTCAGCTTTGACGACCGGCGCAGCAACAAGGTGCTGGTGCTTTCCTCCGAAAACCGGCAAAAGGGCAACCGTCTGCCGCTGCAATACCTGCAGGGCAAACGGCGCGAAGACTTTATCGTCTGGACAAACAGCAGCGTGCGCGACTACCGCAAGCGACAGAATCTTTTGCGCGAAAAGCTCTCCGGGGACGAAGCCGAGGGCTTCCGGCAGCGCAATCTGCAGGACACACAGCACATGGCGCGCTTTTTGTACAACTACATTTCCGACCATCTTGCATTTGCGCAGTCCGAAGCGCTTGGCAAAAAGCGCGTTTTCGCCGTCAGCGGCGCGGTAACGTCGCATCTGCGCAAGCGCTGGGGGCTTTCCAAGGTGCGCGCGGACGGCGATTTGCACCACGCGCTGGACGCCGCCGTCATCGCCTGCACAACAGACGGCATGATCCGCCGGATCTCCGGCTATTACGGGCACATTGAGGGCGAATATCTTCAGGACGCCGACGGCGCCGGTTCGCAGCACGCCCGCACAAAGGAGCGCTTTCCCGCGCCCTGGCCGCGCTTCCGCGACGAGCTGATCGTACGGCTCTCCGAGCAGCCCGCCGAACCGCTTCTGGACATCAACCCGGAATTTTACTGCGAATATGGCACAGAGCATATCCGCCCGGTGTTTGTTTCCCGCATGCCGCGCCGCAAGGTGACCGGCCCGGGGCACAAGGAAACCATCAAGGGCGCCGCCGCGGCAGACGAAGGCCTCTTGACGGTGCGCAAGGCCCTGACAGAGCTGAAACTGGACAAAGACGGAGAAATCAAAGACTACTATATGCCCTCCAGCGATACGCTGCTGTACGAAGCGCTCAAGGCGCAGCTGCGCCGCTTTGGCGGCGACGGTAAAAAGGCCTTTGCGGAACCGTTTTACAAGCCGAAAGCGGACGGCACGCCCGGCCCGCTGGTACGCAAGGTGAAGACAACCGAAAAAGCCACGCTCACCGTACCTGTGCACGGCGGAGCGGCCAGCAACGACACGATGGTGCGCGTCGATGTGTTCCTTGTACCCGGGGACGGGTATTACTGGGTGCCGGTGTATACGGCGGACACGCTGAAACCGGAGTTGCCCAATCGGGCGGTGGTGCAAGGCAAGCCGTACAGCGAGTGGAAAGAAATGCGTGAGGAGGATTTTATTTTTTCGCTGTATCCAAATGACCTTGTGTACGCGGAGCATAAAAGCGGGCTGAAGTTTACGGTGCAGAACGCGGACAGCACGCTGGAGAAAACGCGGACGCAAACGAGCGCATTTGTATATTTTGTGGGCGGAAGCATTTCTACAGCTTCTATCACCATCCGCACGCACGACAATGCCTATGGCATCCCAAGCCTTGGCGTCAAAACACTGAAAACTTTCCACAAATACCAGGTAGATGTTCTGGGCAACGTCTTCCCCGTTCACAAGGAAACGCGGCAGAAATTCCGCTGATTCATCAAAAAAGGAGGCGGTTATGTCCTACCGATGCGTGATCGTCAGCAACCCCGCGCACATCAGCACGCGCAGCGAACAGCTTGTTGTGGAAACGGACGAGCGCCACACCGTGCCCATCGAGGACATCAGCGCGCTGATGCTGGAAAGCCGCCGCGCCACGTTTTCGGCTGCCGCGCTCTCCGCTTTGGCGCAAAACGGAACGGCGGTGTTCGTGTGCGACGAAAAGCATTTACCCTGCGGCGTGCTGCTGCCATACGCGCAGCACAGCCGCCAGCTTGCCGCGGCACGCGCGCAGCTTTCGCTGACACTGCCCGCCAAAAAACGCTTCTGGCAGCAGCTCGTCACCGCCAAAATCGACAACCAGGCGGAATGTCTGGCGCTGTGCGGCAAAACACAAGAAGCGGCCTTTTTGCATTCCCGCGCACGCGCCGTGACAAGCGGCGATAAGGACAATCTGGAGGCAGCCGCCGCCGCATATTACTTCCCCGCCCTGTTCGGCACAGGCTTTACCCGCAGCGCCGACGATGGCCGCAACGCCGCGCTCAATTACGGCTATGCCATTCTGCGCGGCTATGCCGCCCGCTGCGCCGCAGTTTACGGGCTTTTGCCGTGGGAGGGGCTGCACCATTGCAGCCAACTGAACCAATACAATCTGGCGGACGACCTTATGGAGCCGTTCCGCCCGGTTGTGGATTTGTATGTAGCCGCCAATGTGGACGAGGCAAGCACGCTCGCCCCCGCGCTCAAGCACGCGCTGTTCGGGCTGATGAACGCTGACATTCTTTCCGGCGGACAGCACCACAGCGTGGCTTACGCCATGGAACGGCTGGTGCAAAGCCTGCGCACCGGCATGGAAAAGGGCGGCGCTTTGGCGCTGCCGAAGCTGCTGGCATGGCAGCCCCACGGTTATGAGTAGATTTATGAGAATGCTTGTATTTTTTGACCTGCCCGTCCAAACAAAAAAGCAGCGGCGGGAAGCCACTGCTTTTCGCAACTTTTTGATAAAGGATGGGTATCACATGCTTTAATACTCGGTTTACGCCCGCGTATGCAACGGCAACGATGCCGTGACAAAACACCGGGCGCGGCTGACAGGGCAGCTGCCGGCCAATGGCGCTGTGCGCCTGTTGGTGGTAACGGAAAAGCAGTATCAGTCGATTGAGATATTGCTCGGCCCATTTTCCCCGGCGGACACACCCTTTGCATGTGAACAGCTTACGCTGTTTTGATTTTCGGGAAGAACAAAAAGCGCTTCAGGCCGCAGCCTGAAGCGCTTTTTGCAACAGTCTATTATACCATACCAAGAACTGTTAGGGAACTACAACGAAGAATACGCGGCTGTTCTGCAGGCCCGCATTATACCATACCAAGAACTGTTAGGGAACTACAACACATGCAGATCAGCAGCAGTACATTCGGGAATTATACCATACCAAGAACTGTTAGGGAACTACAACACATTGACAAGTATGTGTTGGATAACGCAGATTATACCATACCAAGAACTGTTAGGGAACTACAACGCTGCGGCAAATACAGTGCCGAAAGCTGCCATTATACCATACCAAGAACTGTTAGGGAACTACAACAGATGGGGGTGGCTCCATTGTGAACGCTGCATTATACCATACCAAGAACTGTTAGGGAACTACAACTTTATGGCCTGCTACAAGATGCATATTGCAATTATACCATACCAAGAACTGTTAGGGAACTACAACAATACAATTAAGCTAGTATTCAAAATTTAGATTATACCATACCAAGAACTGTTAGGGAACTACAACAGAAAAAGAACTGTATGTTCCAACGCTGGAATTATACCATACCAAGAACTGTTAGGGAACTACAACCACTGAGCCGGGCACAAGCCTGCGTGCTGCATTATACCATACCAAGAACTGTTAGGGAACTACAACATTGCATCTTTTTTATAAAGTTCATCTGCGATTATACCATACCAAGAACTGTTAGGGAACTACAACGCCGGAACGGCTAACATTTTCGGCAGTATTATTATACCATACCAAGAACTGTTAGGGAACTACAACGACTTGCCGCAAAACTTACAGTTTGGCATTATTATACCATACCAAGAACTGTTAGGGAACTACAACTCGATTCCTGCGCTCGTGAATTGGAGGCGAATTATACCATACCAAGAACTGTTAGGGAACTACAACCTGCACGGTGAGGAACTCAACGCGGAATCCATTATACCATACCAAGAACTGTTAGGGAACTACAACCGGAATGCGGCCATGAGAGCGCGAACGGCATTATACCATACCAGGAACTGCCGGGCGTCTACCAAAGAGGCGAAACTCCTGCAACATACCCCTTTTTCCAAAACAAAGATAGGGGTAGTTTCTCAGTTGCCCCACAAGAGTTCGCGAGGGGTCGCGAAACGCCGTGGTTAGGGCGTTTTGCGGGCCTCGCGTTTTTTAACGTCTCGATGAAAGCCGGTGGAAGACCTCAAGATCTACCGGTCAGATGTAGCACGGGAGGTAGTACGGAATCAGGGACGGAGCGATGCGGGATAGCTCGGAGGCGGCGGACTCCGGGGTGGCGGTCGTGTAGTAGTCGAGGGTCAAGGAGATGTTCGAGTGGCCCATGATGTACTGCAAGTCCTTGGGGTTCATCCCGGCGAGGGCGGCGGAGGTGCAGAAGGTGCGCCGCAGCGTGTGGAGCGTGCATCGGTCCGGCAGGGGCTCGGCGGGATGGCTCTTCGCGTACTTCGCCACGAGGCCGTGAAAGGCGTCCTCCCAGTGGTCGGCGACCATCGGCGTGCCGTTCTTCGTGATGCAGAGGAACCCCTTGTGGCCGTCGATGCTGCCGTATGTCGGGCGACGACGTTTCGCGATGATGTTGGCCGCTGCGATCATGACCGGCGGGGACATGGGGACCACGCGCGTGCCGCTCTTGGTCTTGGGCGGCGCGACGCGGTAGACGCCGTGGTTTTTCAGCAGTTGGCGCTCCACGCGGACCGTTCCCGCATCGAAATCGATGTCCGGGTCCGTGAGGCCGCAGAACTCGGAGATCCGCAGGCCGGTGCCGAGCAGAAACACGATCCCATCGAGGTATCTCCCATACACTCCGTCTTCCTCGATGAAGTCGAGCAGCGCGCGCGTTTGGGCCGGTGTGAGCGGCAGCTTGGGCGGCGTGCGGTTCTCGATCACGTCGGAGAGCTTGAAATTGAAGGGCTCGCGGCGCACGAGGTCATCCCGCCTCGCGGTGTAGAATGCTGCGGTGAGCGAGCGCTTGTAGCCCGCTATGGTGTTGAAGGCGTAGCCGCGATCGCGCATGCGGATCGCCCATGCTTTGGCGTCCGACGGCCTTATGCCGCCGATGGGCTTGAGGCCGAAGCCGTCCTCGCGCAGGAGGCGCATGAGGATGGCGCGGGACTCGACGGTGCTCTCGCGAACGTTGGGGTGCAGGGCGTTGTGCCGCTCATAGAGCTGGCAGAGCGTCATGCTCTCACCGAGCGGGTTTATGCCATCCTCAAGGTCGCGGCGGATGGCCTGCTCCTTCTCCCTCAGCGAGGGACCGCCCGATTTGCCCGGCGGCAAAGGGTCGGTCGGCGTCAGCCTCCACGAGTAGGCGAACTTGGACACCCCCGGCGCGGGGTTGTACTTGAAGACGTATCTCCCGTCGCTTCTCTGGCTCTCTCCTGTCCGCAGGATGCGGTTCTTGCTGTCGCGTCTTTTCTCAGACAAGCAACACAGCTCCTTTCCAAACAAGGAAAGAGCCCCGATATGCTATCTCTAGTATAGCATATTCGGGGCTCTTTGTCATGCCTCTCAGATGGCGTCGGTGGAGTCGATGTAGCGCTCGAAGAGCCTGCGCTTGATCTGGACGCGGTTGCCGTTCATCAGCACCCAATCCGCGCCGGGCGTCTCATCGACGAGCCTGCGCAGCTTGTTCTCCCCGATGCGGAAGTAGCGCGCGGCCTCCTCGATGGTGAGCGTGTATTTCTCCCAGACGGGGATCTCCCTCTGTCCTGCCATGGGCGTTCATCTCCTTTCATCCGGGCGGCGTCAGAACGGGTCGAAGCGCAGGACCCGGCGTGCGAGTCCAGCCAAGAGCTGGTGCAGCATGTCCTCATCGAGCATGCGGCACGTGCGGCCCTCTCCGTCCGTGACGCTCTTTGTCGCGAGGGCCATGGCGTAGCGCCGGTAGCGCTCGACGACCTGCTTCATGGCGATGGCGTCGCCGGAGACGGCGCGTACGATGACCGGATAGGGGACCCTCTCGTTGTACGTCATTCACTTTCAACCTCCCCGGCGAGCACGTCGCGCAGGAGGCGCAGCGCGCTCGCCCTATGATGCTGCACCGTGCTTCTGGGCATGCCGGTCAACGCGCCGATGGCGCTGTCCGAGCGACCGAGGAAGTACGAGAGCAGGATGATGTCGCGCTTCGGCTGGTCGAGCGTCAGGATGGCCCGTGCGATCCCGTCGTCCTCGACGTCGACCTCGGCACCTATGGCCTCGACCTCGATCGCGTGCTCATGGGCGAAATACGAGTCCCGGCAGGACATCGCCGCCACGGCGTCGCCGGGTGGGATCTCGTAGTAAGGGACCTCCCTGCGGCGCAGCGCGTCGGCGCGCCGGTGCAGGTCGCGGGCCTCGTTCCGCAGGCAGCGTTTGCAGAAGGCGTCGAAGGCGTGCTCCTTGTCGCGCTCAAGGCATCTCTTCATGGTTTGCACCCCCTTCCCGGACCCGAGCGGGCTTGATGGCCGGGGCGCGCGGCCTCGGCCTCGTAACTATTACGCGCCGGGGTCGGGAGCTGCCAATGTTGGCAGGCGGGATGGGGTTGTGCGTACTTGTAATAGGGGCCCGCCAAAGGGCAGTCGATGGCGGGCCCCACAAAAAGGAAGAGCCGCGCGAGCGATGACGCGGCGTGCTAGATTATATCCAACAAAGGTCGACGGCGACAGCCGGGACGGGGTGATTCTCATGGGGCCGTAAGAATGTGACAAGATGACATCTTGTAATGTCGTGTTGTCGAGAACTTATGAGCGAAGGAGGATCACATGAAGGCGGTCGGAGTCGGTTACGTGTTCAACCTTTTCGATGACGGGGACCTGTTCGGAGTGGATCTGAGGGAGACCGGGGAGTACGTGCGGGTCGACGGCTCCATCTACCCCCTCATGAAGGCCGCGACCTACGAGCAGTCGCGGATGGTCGACGCGGCGCTCGACGTTCGCGGCGAGCGGCGACTCGACGATTTTCTCTGGAAGGAGCCGAGGCTGCCCGATGGGCGCGGGGCCTTGGCCGCGCTTCTGGGCGGCGATGACTTCTACAATCCCGGCACGGGTGTCTACCTCGACTCCTACCTCAATGACAGGGAGCCGGAGCTGATCGTGAGGCGTTGTTCTCTCGATGACTTCGAGAGTCTCGCGGGGCGGATGCGCGGCGATGGCAAGGATTACCGCGATGGCGCGGTGGCACCCTTCGAGGCGGCGGAGATAGTGAGTGATGGCGATGAGCCGATACCGCTTGATGAGGCCGGAGGGTTGACGCGGATCGCGTCCTATGCCGAGAAGATCGCCGGGGACGGGTGGATTCCGGCGGGCGCGGACCTCGACAGTTTCATCGGGCGAGCGCATGAGGTCGCGGTGGAGTCGCGCCCGCTCAAGGTGGCGTTCATCGGAGTCGGCGAGGAGCCGAGGATCGTTGAGGTCGAGGCCGACGGGGACGGGAGCCACCTGCATGGTCTCCAAGCCCTCATCGGTGGTTTCATAGAGCCGTTCACCCCGCTCTACGGAGACGAGCCGTGCCTGTATGTCAACGAGGACGGCATCGGAGAGGACCTCGCACCGAACCGTGCCATCTACGCGAGCAGGCGCATGCAGGAGGAGGGCTATCTCTCCCAACTCGATTACGGCCACGTGGTCGAGGAGGGGCAGTTCTACGCCGTCCTGTTCGGTCCGATCGTGGCGGTGTCCTACGACGAGGATGGCGCTCCCCGCGACATCACGCAGGCGGAGTTCGATCGCCTGCGCGCGGACCTCGGGGGCGAGGGTGCGCAGGATCGCGCCATCGCGGCGTGCCTCGCGATCCGACGGGGACGTGAGCCGGAACCCATGGTGACGCGCGAGGAAGGCGGCCTCGACCTCGATGCCGAGGGACGCGAGGCGCGCGAGGTCAGCGATGGCATGGCCGGGCGCGGCGCACACGAGCGCTCGGAACAGACAAGATAGATTGTGTATATGTTCACTTATATACATATGGAGTTTGTGACATGCTATCATTTTATCACCTTATGTTGGGAAGCGCAGTGAGGATGGGAGATGCAGTTTTAACTTCTTACCAAGTTATTATGTTGAATTATTGAAATTGGGAGAGGAAAAGGAATGAGCATAGACGTCTGCATCGGCAATTACGGTTACTACAACGAGGGCGAACTGCGAGATGCGTGGATCAGCCTGCCGAAGACCTCCAAGGAGATCGGCGATTTCCTGTCGGCCCACGGGCTGCAAGACCCGGAGCACGAGGAAATCTACATATCGGACTACGACGGCGTGCCGTTCGGCCTGAGAGGCCTGTTCGACGAGTATACGCACCTTGACGACCTGAACATGCTCGCGCGTCAGATGGAAGCGCACCCCGGCGCGGTCGAGACCGTAAAGGGGGCGCTAGGCTGCGGCATCGACCATCCTGAAAGCGTCATCGGCCTCATGAACTGGATCGAGCAGGCCGACGAGATCCCGTACTACGCCTATGACTATCCCGGTGCCGGAAGAAAAGACGAATGGGATCAAACGGAAGTCGAGAGAAATAGCGCGGAGGAGAATTATGCCCGCACTGTTATTTTCCGAGATGAGGATAAATTGCGTGCGTTGATGGCGCTCGACGAGGTCGGGCTTGATCATGATATGTATTTCGATTTTGAGAAATACGGCAGGAGCGATGATCTGAGCGGTTATGTGAACCTCGGAGATGGAGGCTATTTTGACAATCGGGCAGACATGCCGGACGAAGACTGGTACACGCGCGAGGAGCTTGCGGAGATGTACGGAGACCCGGAGCCCGATGACCCCGGTGACGATCCGGGCGCGCCGAGCCTAGAGCGACATGATCATGGCGATCTGAACCTCGGGGCCGGGGCTCAGGGCGAGCGGGACGGCGAGCACCGGTATGGCGGGATGGACCTTGAAAGCGAGGTGCTGGACGCGCGGAGGGCGGCGTCGGTCATCGCCAAGGACGAGGCGGAGAATCGCGATCGCGAGTCGCCGGGGCCGGACTGGTCGCGGTAGGAGGCGGTGCGATCTATCGACCGGTCATCCCCGACGGGGTGGCCGGTTTTTTGTGTGCAGATGATGATGCTTTCTTATGATGTTGGGTTGTGATGTTCTTACCTTGCTGATATGTTAACATGTATATATATTAAGAGGTAGCGACGGGAAGGGACGCATGCCATGAAGATCGAGAACATGAGGAAGAAGATACGCGAAATCGGGCGCGAGGGTGACTTCATCTACAAGTGCATCACCAACGACGATCAACTGGACTGCCCGGGCTCGGCGGCGGTCTACGAGGAGCACTGGCGCGCGGCATCGTCGTTCAACGGCTTTCTCAAGGCGGTTCAGATGGACGAGCGACTGATGTATACCTCACAGGCATACGGCGAGATCGGGCGTCTGTACCGCTGGCCCATCAAGGTGAAGCCCGGATGCCTGATCGACGGTTTCATAGTATGGAGCGACGCGGGGAGTGTGAAGCTCGGCGACGTGGCGGGGACTTGCGGCTTCATGGTGCCGAACGGCTACGGAGACGGATGTCACGGGGTCACCATCGTGAAGCGCGGAGGGTTCAACAAACATGCGATGCGCAACGTCACGTCGGTTGAGGGGCGGTTCCAGATTTACACCTACGACTGCGCCGACCTCGCGCCCGCCGGACCGGACGCCAAGGTCATCGAGGGCCGCTACGGCGTCTACGCCCAAGATGGGACCGTCTTCTTCGAGAAGTGGGACTGATCTGGGAGACGAGTCCGCCCGACCGGCCATCCCCAGCGGGTGGCCGGTCTTTTTTGTGTCGGTATTGTGATAATTTCTTATGATGTTAGGTTCTACGTTACTTTGGTTGTTGCGATGTTAAGATGTTAACAAGTTAAGAGGTAGCAACGGGAAAGGACGCATGCCATGAAGATGATGACCGAGTTCGATTACATCAGGAGGTTCGAGGACATGCTGGGCGAGAGTCCGATGGGGTTCTCCGCCGATGTCCGCATGGGTTGCGCTTTCGTCGAGTTCAGCAACGGTGATGGAGAGTTCAGCGGTGAGCTCCTCGTGCGCGAGAAGGACTTCCCGACGCTCCTTGAGGCCATGCGCCTCGCGTACAACGCCGGTATCGAAGACGGCATGCACGAGATCGAGGGGGCGGAGTAGCCGTGTCGGAGTTCAAAAGCAGATGCACAGACGAGTTCCAGAGTGCGGTCGACGTCGTGTGCGGAGCGTGCCCGCAACTGGTCGACGTCTGCGAGGCCATAGGTGTCGAGGCCGACGAGAGGTACTGCGGGCGCTGCATGGTGCGCCTCATGTGCGATCTCTTCGCCGCCGAGGATGCGGCTCAAGGCCATCTGGCCGACGAGTCCCCGGAGTGGCAGGCAATCATCAACTACTAACAGCCATGGGGCGGGCTGCCTGCCCGCCCCATGACACCCGAGCGAAGGGAGAATGAAATGCGACGGGATGTGAAGGCGGAGGGCGGACTTATAGCTCACGTGGCGTGGTGGCTGCGTGTGGGTCTTATCGACATGAGTGTGGTCGTGTGCAAGGCGGTGGTTTGGCTATACCGCTTCCTCACGGATCTGCCGCTGTCGAGGATCTGCTGCCTGACAACCGCCCTCACCTGCTACATCTTCATACTCCATTGCTTCAACCCCTACATCAACGTGTTCCTGTTCCTGCTGTTGGCCCAGAGCGCGATCGGTTTTGTCGCGCCGGATGATCCCCGCCCGCAGCGGAGCGGGCGCAGCCGTGGGCGGCGTTGCAACAGGAGATTATAAGTTGTTGATATGATGATTTCATCAGTTCTTATTTTCATTTCATGTTAAGATGTTGGGGACAAAGAAACCCGGCAGAAGGAAGGATGGCCTAAATGCTCACGATACTTATCGCGAACCAGAAGGGCGGCGTCGGCAAGACGACGATCGCCGACGAACTGGCGTTCGAGCTTGAGCGCCGTGGGGCGTCGGTGTCGTTCATCACGACCGACCCCCAGGGCGGCAGCGTCCATGAGACGGATGACGGCGACGAGGAGCGCGACTGGCGCATCGTCGACACGCCCGGCGTGCTGGCGGACGCGCTGCCCGAGTGGTGCGAGGCGGCGGACATGGTTCTGGTGCCCATGCTCCCCTCCCCGCGAGACATCGAGCCGACGCTGCGCACCATAGAGGTCGCGCGCAAGTCGACCTCCGCGCCGGTGGCCGTCGTCGTGAACCAGTACAACCCCTACGGCGTGCTCGACCGGCAGCTCGCAGAGTACCTCGCCGGTGAGGGAGAGCGCGTGATCGCGAAGATCCCGAAGGCAGTGGCCCTCGCGCAAGCTGCGGCTGGCGGCTGCTCAGTCGCCGAGCTGCGCAACGGACGCCATGCGGCGGAGGCGTTCGCCCGCCTCGCGGATGGGATCGAGGCCGTGCTCGACGGCGGTAATATATAAAGACATCACCGGCTACCAGAAAGGACGTACCAATGGCCGCGAAGAAGAACGTTTTCGCACAGGCGGCGCGCGACGCCAAGGACGGCATGGAGGCCGTCATGTCCGGCGAGCGCAAGCCCGCCAGCAAGAAGGCCGAGCACCACACGACCGCTGTTCGCCTGCCCAACGACCTGTGGCGCAAGTGCCAGCTCCACCGCGTGGAGACCGGCGAGAGCTTCAACGCGCTCGCGGTGCGCGCGCTCGCGGCTGCCCTTGAGGACGAGGAGTAGGCCATGAGCATCAACCGAGTCAACATCAGCGGCAACCTCACGCGTGACCCCGAGCTGCGCGTCACCGCGAGCGGCACGCAGGTGCTCTCGTTCGGCGTGGCCGTCAATGACCGTCGTCGCAATCCCCAGACGGGCGAGTGGGAGGACTACCCGAACTTCGTGGACTGCACGATGTTCGGCACCCGTGCGGAGGCCGTGAGGCGCTATCTCTCGAAGGGGTCGAAGGTCGCCATCGAGGGTAAGCTCCGTTACAGCTCTTGGGAGAAGGACGGCGAGCGCCGCAGCAAGATCGGCGTAATCGTTGATGAGATCGAGTTCATGTCCCGTGCGGGCCGCGACGGTCAGGAGGCCATGGAGCAGCCACACCCATCACAGCCGATGATGGCGACCGCCCCAGCACAGCCGCCCATGCCCGACCTCTACGACGAGGACATACCGTTCTAATCCTGGCCACCGCGCGGTGGGCCGCACGGAGACGATGTGGAGGTATCGGACGATGAATCTACAACGATAAACGTCAGGTGCTCGTATTCGATTACGACGTGGATGACTTCGTGCCGGTTGAAGACTGGTTCCATGTGCCGTTCACCGTCAAGGTCGATAGGAGGTTTTCCAACTTGTGGTACGTGGAGTGTGTCTTGCCGGAGGGTACGATCATGATCACAGATATGGATTGGTATTACAGCAAGACCCCGAAGAAGGCGTCTGGTAGCGGAGACAAGGAGTAACGACATGGAGAATGGCAACCGCCTACCCGAGCTGACCGACGAGCAGCGCAAGGCGGCACTTGCGCGGGCGGCTCAGGCCCGCCGTGAGCGTACCGAGTTCAAGGGTCTTGTGAAGAAGGGTGAACTTTCCTTCACGGATGCCATCGCCGATGAGCGGGCAAATCGCATCCGCGTTCATGAGCTTCTGACGAGCGTTCCGGGCATCGGCAAGGCCAAGGCCGATGACATCATGCGCAAGCTCGGTATCGCCGACAACCGGCGCGTGCAGGGACTCGGGTGCCGACAGCGCGAACTCATCATCGAGCTTGTCGAGAAGGGCAAGTAGGTAAACGGGACCGCCCCTCGGGGCGGTCTCCCTTAACGCCGTCCATGGGAGAGGAAGCAATGGAGCAGCCACGTAATAGACTGATGGGTGAAAGCATCCGCTGCCTGAGGTTGGCACGAGGCATGACCCAGAGGGAGCTTGCAGATGCTGCCGGTTTAATGGAGTCCACTCTCAGAAGTTATGAGTTAGGTGCTCGCTATCCGAAGCGGGAGTGCATCGAGGCTATCGCGAGCGCGCTTGATGTCCGCGCGGAGGCGCTCGATGGGTACAACATCGAGACGTCTCTCAATTTGGTCCACGCGATGTTCAACTGCGAGGAGAGGTTCGGCCTGATCCCCGATCCAAACGGCTTTGCGTGCCTCACATCGACCGATCCGATCGTGAGGTGCGCGCTGCATGATTGGGGCCTCATGCGCGTCGCGATGTTGAACGAGGAGATCTCGGTCGAGGAGTACCGTGTGTGGAAGGATCGCTATGCTCCGCTCTCATCGCAAGATTTATTCCGATAGCGCGATATTCCAAAAACGCTTCTCCGTACTCGTGACCGGCCATATATAACGACCGGTCACGAACATTCTTGAAGACAAAATCCAATGCGCGGGGTCGCGGGAGAGGCTTAGTGAAGGCCCTTATGAACAGCGATGCGCTGCTCATGGTGCAGGGTGTTCGGCGGGACATCCTTCATTACGATAGATCCAGCGCCGATCACCGCCCCGTCACCGATCGTCACGCCCTTCAAGACCACGACGTCCGCACCGAGCCAGACGTTGTTTCCAATCCTGACGGGGGCGGTCCTCATCGGCTGATCCCGATAGCTGGTCCCATTCTGAGCCATGCCGTGATCGAAGTCGTAGACATGGACGTTGGGACCGAATAGACAGTCCTCGCCTATCTCGATACTCTCATGCGAGATCAAGACGCATCCATAGTTGAACGTAGTGCGAGAGCCGACTGTGATGGACCCGGAATCAGAGACCCGGCAGAAGAACGGGCGTCTGAACTCGCCGGAGAAGTTGATCCGCCTCGGGAAGCGCATCTTTAGGAATGCCAGCCTGCATTGCACGTAAACGCGGCTTGCGATGATGTCGAGACATTCAATAAGGTTCATTGGCTATTCCAAAAACGCCTCTCCGATCTCGGGACCGGCCATATCAAATGGCCGGTCTTTTTACCACTGTTCGCGAACGCGCGCTCTCGCCCTGTCGCCAACTCGATCTCGATGTCGATGCGGTGAGGTCAGCCGCGATACCCAAGATGCGTTACGCCTTCAAGCGTGGCGTAGAGTTCTTTCGTGTATCTCTCCCAGAGAGACTTCTTGTGTATGAAGTCGTAGCGACTGTATTTCTCATACTTCTTGTAGACGCGCATGAACTCTTTTGCGATGTCCTCAGAGATGACACCGATATAGAAGGCTGATGTGAGCTGATTAGAAACGTTCGGCTCGCCGTCGATGTCAAAGTTGAATCTGAATCGCAGTCCACCGGAGTCATCGGTTACGGACGAGGGATGCTGTCCGTTTGAAAATGCGGTGACGAAATCACCGAAGGTCTTGAACGGAATCGTGAGCGGGATATTGCCGCATGAGTAGACGCACTCCCCTATGAACCACGGATCGGAGAACGACGTCTCGGTTTTCGCCATCTCCTCGATGCGCTTGATGAGATCGTCGAGTCCGACCATCTCACCGAGGAAGTCGATCTTCGTTTCACTGATGGTCATTCGCACTCCAAACGTTTGCGGGATTCGCATCAAGTATATCCCATCACGGCATGTGCCGGTCGCAAGTCGACTCCACCTGCGGGGGCCGCTCGTTCAGCTGCGCGGTACGTCTCATGGGGAGGCTGCTCCCCATGAGACCGGAGGTGAGGCTACTCCCCTCCGCCGCTCCGCTTCGCTCGCTCTCGCGCCCTGCGGTCGCTCACGACTGACCGTGATTGTAGCTGTGCTACAATCACGGTCATTGCAAGATGTAGGAAGATGTACATAAATGGCGAAAACCATTTCTGACATCTTCCATCTTGCTCCCGTGAGCGACCGCCACGGGAGTTCCGCGCGACGAGTCGGCGGGCCATGCACATCATTGAGATGGCATGGGGACTGCGAGAAGCGCACCGGTGCGATGCACCTCTGCGCTCCGCTTGTCCGTCACGCGGGCTGCCGCGTTCCACGCAAGCTGTGCTTGCCGACGGTGGCTGCACCGTCGATCCGATTGCAAGGAGGTAATCAGCTCATGGATACCTACGACCCGAACAAGACCGAGCAGATCCATATCCTGCTCACCGCCAGCGAGAAGAACCTGCTGCGGCTCAACGCCGCACACGCGGGCTGCACGCTCTCCGAATACGTCCGGCAGACCGCCGTGTACTCAACGCCGCCGTCGCCCATCATCGTCGACATGGACGAGCTGACGCGGCTGCACTTCGAGTTGCGCAAGGAGGGCGTGAATTTGAACCAACTGGTGCGCGCGATCAACACCTACGGCGCGGAGGAGGTCGACGCCGAGGTGATCGCTCGGACGATCGCGAGAGTCGACGCCGCGCTCGATGAAGTTGGCGGGTGGATCATCGGCGTGCGCGAGCAGTTCAAGAGGAATGAGTGAGAAATGAGAATGCTGCTGTTCATCCAACCGAGGGACGATGCCTTCTGCACCGTGAAGCATAAGTGCAAAGCCATGAGCAAGCGCGGAACCGTCATGCACTGGTACGAGTGCTCGAAGTGCGGATACACGTTTTCAAAGGGCATCGGTCTGCGTGAGAAGGATGCGCTTCGCAGCCTGCCGCCAGTGTGCCCACGCTGTGAGAGACACATACTGTATTGGACTTAAAGAGAAGGAGCGTTGGCGGAACTTGAGATTGCAGAGCGTCTATACCATCGTTGGCACAATATAGATCATCGCATTTACGGCCAAGATGATTGCTGGCGCAGAGATGGAAGCCTACATTGCTGGGATACTCGCCGCGTTGTTTTTCATTCTCTCTGAGATCTCGGAGCTTAAATACGAACTTGGAAGGAGTAAGAATGAGCGGATCTGAGGCGCTGTTTCAAGCCCCTGTGCTATCGACCATGCTGTTCGATAGTCTTGACATGGAGGGATACAAGCGCGCATTAACGGCATCCATGGAATATGGGGGGCTGCGCGTCAGCCGACGGAGTCGATGCGATTGGGCAAGCTACCCGATTTGCACGCAGGAGGATTACGAGCTCGACAGAGAATTGCACGGGTGGCAAATCGAGTTCCCCGCGCTGGGCGCGCTACGGCTGCATCGGGAGATTTTTCGGAAAGCTTGGGACGTGCCGCCGCTCGACTTTCCGGTCAGCGCTTCGCAGCGTGAGCCGTTGTCAAGGGAACTCATCGCGATCAAGTGCATCGCGAGACGTTGGTGGAGAGCAAACATCCGCCGCATCAGAAAAACGCGTGGTCATGGTATGTCCGAAACGCTTTGGCAGATGAGGTACATACAACAGTCACTTGAGAGGAGTGAGGGTGATAAGGATTGGCGGCTGACTGATGGCGAATGGAGCCAAGTCCTTCGCCCGCTCTTGATCGCCAAAGAGGACATCACAATGACGGGCGGGCTCGCGCATCTGCTGTGCATCTTCGACATCTGCCTCAGCCGCGATGCGCAAATGACGCAACGAATGATAAGAGCGAGAGATGGAAAGGGCCGCTGCACACCAGAAAAGCGGCAGTGCGTTATCGACTACCTCATCGAGCATCCGCAGTGCGGAACAAAGGAGATCATGGAGGCGTGCCGGGTATCGAAGGCGTATGTCTATCAAATCAAAAGGATGTTGAAGGGTTAAGCGGAAGCCGATTCGGCTAAGGGTAAACGGAGATGTCGACGCGATCGTGTGAGGGGAGGAACGGGCAATAACCATCATCAAGCAGCGCGCGGTGTCGGCGAAGATCCACGCGAAGCACCTGCGCGCATACATCAACGACGAGCGCGCACTGATGCGCGATGTGCAGAACATCGCGCGGCGCGAGGCGTGGTTCAAGGAGATGGACGAGACGCGCGAGGTCGCTGGGCACAACACGGCATCTCGCAAAGGCGCGAAGAACACAGTGATGTACCATCAGGTGCTCGCGTTCCTGCCGGAGGAGTGCGATGTGAACGGCGGCGGGCTCACGCCGGAGCTTTGCATGGCCTACGCCAAGGAGTACGCGCAGACGCGATACCCCAACCAGCAGATCGTGTTCGCACTGCACCGAGAGCGCTGCAAGGAGGACGGGATCGAACGCTATGCCGTCCACATGGCGATCAACCGCACCGACCTCGAAACGCTCAAGAGGCTGGATGAGGGCACGGGCGCGAAGGCGAAACGCGAACGCGCCGCAGCAGTACGTGCTCTCGACGAGCGATGGTGCCTGCAACAGGTCGAGGAGGGCAAGCCGAACTCGCGCATCCACCGCCAGCAGCCGCGCGGCGTCGAGAAGAAGATGCTCGAACAGGGCAAGACCCCGATCAAGACCGCGCTGCGCGACGCGTGCCACCGCGCGCTGAGGAAAGCGCGTGACATGGACGAGTACCGCGCCATGCTCGACGCCGAGGGCATATCGACGCGGATCTGCCGGGGCAAGCTCTACGCCACCGACCGCTCGAACGACAAGTACGAGTTCAGCCTCCCCCGCCTCGACAACCGGTTCAACTCGAACCTGCTGAGGGCTTGCTTCGCGCGCAACGACGGTGATCCCGCCATGCAGCGCATCACCGCAATCCTCGAAGATGCGAGCGCGGGAGGCGGACAGCACGAGGAGAATGTCGCGCGGGCGCGCGCCGAGTACCTCGCACTCGCCAAAGAGCGATACAGAGCATACGTAAAGCGAGTCAAGCCGATGGAGGGCAGGCCGCTCGCGGAGATACCGGAGTTCAAGCTGCCGCGCCCGACGAAGGAGATGCTCGACAGGGAGACGAACCTGCGCGTGCTCGAATACGCGCGCAAGGCCAAGAGCCTGCGCGCCGAACTCGCATCGGACGTCGTGCGCAAGAAGAAGTCCGGCGGCACCGGAGGCAGGCACGTCAAGGCAACGACGCCGACGAGGGCACCGGAGATCGAGCGCGCACCCGATAGGAGGAACGGAGAGCGATAAACATGGAACACGGTGAAGCGCATGGCCGATCCCCGCCCGCAGCGGGCGCGGCGGCCATGAACATGACGATGAGGAGGAATCACATGGAAGACCAGATGAACCAGCCGGGCACGATGTCGCCCGCACCGCAGAAGCCGAAGCGACCGGCGAAGTCCCAGCGCAAGGGCGGCAGGCTCTACACCATCGAGGAGGCCAACACCTTCGCGGCGTCGATGTGCGCCATGAGCGACGAGACCAAGCTCTCCGATGCGTTGGAGATCGCCGATAGCACCGGCAACGCCTTCGTCTACAAGGGCGGTCGCCTGATGGGCGTCGTGCTCTCGTGCGATAAGTACGCGGAGGTCAGCAAGGGCAAGTAGACGTTAGGTCCTGAAAAAGAGCCCCCGGTGTACTCCACCGGGGGCTTCGCCGTTTTTGACTTGGCGGGCCGCGAGCGTCGCCGTCACGCCCTCACCATCTGCTCATCGCAGTCCATGCATATGACGCGGACCTCGCGCGTGGCGCGCACGCTCATGCCGCAGCACGGGCACACGTACTTGCGCGTGGATGACTCCGACTTGCCGCCCGGCGGCAGGGCCCTCGCACCTCCGCCGATCCTATGCAGCTCGCGCTCGCAGGCATCGAACGCGCCCTGTTCAGCCATGGCGATGAGAGCCGGTCCGGGCTTCGTGACCGACCAGCCGATACGGCTGTCGTAGCCGATGAGGAGCCCGCGCCTCTCCGCCTCCGCCTTGAAGCGCTTGTTGTGATAGGTGCCGCCACGGCTCGTGTCCTTGACGCCCCGCTCGTAGCACCACTGATGCGTCATTTCGTGAACGAGCGTCGCGATGCTCTCGATGACCGGGCGGTTCACAGTCGCGGCCCCGAGATTGATTTCACAGTAGCCCGCGCCGCCAGCACCCTCCCACGACTTCCAAGGCGTGAAGTGCCCGTAGGCACCCGGTGTCGGGTAGATCGTGATGACAGATTTTGAAAGTGCATTTTCAAAAAAGCGAGCGTTCAACAAGTCGAACGCCTCCTCGAACGAGCGGAGCTTCGTCGCGAGCATCCGTTCCTCCTTACACAGATCTCCTGAACATGGTACTACGCGCGTCCCTTCGGCACCGAGGCAGTGAAATAGAGCATCCTGCATCCGCCGCGCCCGGTGTAGGCCCTCGGCTCGGAGAGTGCGAAGCTGCCGGACAGGACACTCATCACGGCCTCCGCAGCATCGCGGTCCTCACCCGTATCGTAGGAGAGCCTAAGCCTTACGACATGGACCTCCGCCTTGTAGCGGACGGCGGCATCCCAGACCCTCTCCGCGTCCCCGGCGGTGGCGTACCTTCCCATGCTCCCCTTGTTCGTGATGATCTCCACGCCCTCCGCGCTCTCAATCTCGCACAGCTCGTCGTAGCCAAGTTCGAGGCCATGCGCGAGCAGCCAACGGGGGTACTTCACGACCTTCTCGACCTCCTGCTCATAGCGCTCCGGAAAGTACTTCATCACGAAGTCGACCGCCTCATAGGAGTCCAGTTTCGAGCGGCCCGAAACGGCATGCTCGCGCAGGATCTCCCTGGCCTTCCCGGCTGGAAGGCACGCCGCCGAGGTGACGCGCTCTATGTACTCATCGAAGGTCTTGGGACAGTGATAGGAGTCCGCGTACCACATCTTCAACCAGCTCCCTTCAAGCTGTCGTGGATATTGACCACATGGTAGCAGAACGGCATGGGAATAGTGTTAAGAAATCGAGATTACATGTTTATATAATCTCAATTTGTTTTGATTTTGAAATCGTAACATGCTATTATTTAGACATGGGAAACGACGACCGAAGAGGAGGACGATTGAGACCCGCCAATTCTCGTTCAAGCCGGATGGGTTGAGGGCGGCGATCGCGTCCCGCATGTCTCATAATGAGTAGCAGTGTTCCAGCAAGAGAAAGGAATGAGATGGGCGACAGCTTCAAGCCGATCGTCGAGGGTATGGACTTCTGCAACATCGATGGTACCGGGTGGCCGCTATCCGTTTGCGTCAGCAACGGCGGGGACATCCTCAATGGAGGATACGAGTGCAGGGATTACGTCCCCGAGCGCACGTGCCGCAACAGAAGTCCTACCCCACGGACGAGACCCTCGTATACGAGGATGCCGCGCCGGAGGAGGCGCGGGTCGAGGTCGTCGAGATCAAGAAGCTCGCGGGAGGCACGTTCTTCGGTATCCCCGTCACCGGCGTCGTCGACACCGATGAGGAGTACCGCATCCATGTGCCGGAGGGCAGCCTTGAAATGGAAGGATTATAGTTTATCGGTTCAGGGAGTGTGATTGAAGATGATCTCGCCAGTAGGAATTGTCATCGCGATCGTGGCGCTCGGGACTTGGGTCGGGCTGGTCTTCGTGAAGGAACTCATCAAGTTCAAGCGTGAGGAGCGTCGCGACCGAAAAACAGAGGCGCGAGCGGATGCCAAACGGCAAAAGGACATGGAGATCCAAGAGCTGATACAAGACTACGGCGACGCGGTGAAGCGGCAGCGTGAGCGCGAGGAGCAGCAACGTCAGTTACAGGAGGTCGTGGACCGGGCATCCGCCCATGCGGAGCCGGAGCGATAAGGCAAGGTAGGAAACGAGACTTAGGAGATCGAGGAAGATGAAGGACGAGAAGAGCGTGAACGGGATCCCGGAGGAGAGCCCGAAGAAGGATGCGGGTGCGAAGGTGCGCCCAAAGGACGAGGCCGCGAAGGCGATCCGCCGCGAGCTGCACAGGCAGATGGGCGCTGATGACGCCGCTTGCGAGGCGTGCGGCATGGATGCGGCTCTGGACGAGCTGTACGAAGCCTACGAGAAGGACGGCACCGTGCCGACGCGCGAGGCGATGGCCGACCTCATCCGCCAGAAGGATGGGAGCATGGCGCAGGCGATCCTCTTCATGAAGCGCGACCCGTTCACAGCTCACGGCAATCGTAAATTGCTGGTCGCCGGTGCGATTCTGGTTGGAGTCATGGCCGTGATCGGCATCGCCGTGGGGCTCTCGCAGCCCGTCGCGAAGGAGCCCGCTCCATCCACCCCCGTCGCGTCCGAGTCGAAGGCCGATAAGGAAAGCGAGGTCACGGTCCATGTGAAGGCCGACGGCCTCGACGGTGAGATCGCCGTGCCCGGCGGCATCGCGATCGCCCCCAAGGGCGATGCGTCGAGCGATGCGGATGAGTCCGTGTTTGTTGTGGCTGGCCCGGAGGTTTCCTGCGGCAAATTCGCCGAGGGCGGGTACGAGCTGGCCGTGGCGTCCGCGCCGATCCTCATGGACGGCAGCACCTACAAGGTGCCGGACAAACCGGTCGAGTTCGAGGTCGCCGATGACGGCGAGGCCGTGGAAGTGGAGGTCGAGCTTGAGAAGATCCCCGTGGACGGCATGACCAAGGAGCAGCTTGAGGCCGTGGCGGCGCAGATGGAGGCTAGCGGTTTCAGCGAGGCCGCGAAGGCCCTGCGCGATAAGGCCGAGAGTGCCGAGTCCAAACCCGGCAGCGAGTCCCAGATCGAGGTCGCCCCGCCGAGGCCGCAGGGTGGGCAGGGCGATGCCACCGAGAAGCCGTCCGACGGGAACACCAGCCCGAATAACGGCGGGAGCAAGCCGTCCGGCGGCAACTCGGGCGGTGGATCAAACGGCGGCACCAGCTCCAAGCCCTCCTGCGATCACGTGTGGGAGGAGCAGACCACACAGCAGTGGGTCCCCAACAACGTGTGGGTCGTGGACCAGGCCGCGTGGGATGAGGTTGTGCCGGGGCGCACCTATGTACTCTGTACTTGTGGTGCAACATTTGGAAGTAATGCTGAATGGAGTTCACATAATGAGTCCGCAATGCTCCAAGGCGACATGAGCCACCGTAGCAGTGTTCAGACGGAACCCTCAACCACCATTCACCATGACGAAGTGGGGCATTGGGAGGATCGCGGCTATAATCAAACAGTCGTGATTGGATACATCTGCTCAAAATGTGGCAAGACTAAATAATTATATATCATCCTGACTTGTTGAGTTGTTACATCGTATAGATGTCGTTACAGTCTGACGGAGAATGGAGGCAGAAATGGTCTTTGAGAGACGCGAATACGTGCTCAAGCTCTACGACACGGAGCTACTGCACTTCTCGGCGGGCGTGAGCCGGTACGGCAATCTTTACGCCGACATCATCGAGGCCGATGAGGGCCTGCGCAAAGCGCTGCCCCTGCCCCTCACGGCGAACCTCAACAGCGATGTGCTTCTGGAATGGATGAAGAGCAGGACGATCCCCCAAAACCGGCGCTTCGTCTCGGAGATCCTCGCGCAGGCAGGCTTGACCGTAGGCGACACGCTGGGGATCATAGACGTCTGCAAGGGACTCGCCGTGACGGACGCCTACTGGATCGACCATGTGGGCGGCAATGAGAGTTGGGCCGACGTCAACCTGTTCGACAACGAGCTTGACGAGACCTTGGCGCTTGTTGCCTACACCGGGTACACGAGCAGCCAGCACAAGAAGCTGGGGCTTTCCAGCGAATGGACCACGAGCGGCCAGTTCCCCAAGGCATGGCGCAGGATCGACGGGGAGCTGCGCCTTTACAAGGGCGGGACCGAGGGGTTCGCGAATGCGGGCATGGAACCGTATTCGGAATACTTCGCCCACCAGCTCGCGAGCGCGATGGGCGTCCCGTCGGTCCCCTACGACCTCGACAGGTGGAAGGGCAGGCTGGCATCCGTCTGCCCGCTCCTGAATGACAGGGATCACGCGCTTGTGCCCTTCTACGAGGCCACCGGGCAGAGCCAGTTCCCCCTGAACCTCGCGATCACCGAGAAGATGGGCGAGGCGGCGTTTTCCGACATGCGCTCCATGATCGTATTCGACGCGCTGATCTACAACGAGGATAGGCACGCGGGCAACTACGGCTTTCTGCGCGACAACCACACCGGGGAGATCACCGGCATGGCCCCGCTCTACGACCATAACCTCGCACTTTTCGCGCGGGATATGAAGTCCGACTACGCAGGTTGGGCGACCAATGCCGGTGGGAAGATGCCGAGGACCGGCCTGCTCACATTCGACCAGCAGGCGGCGATGGTCATGGGTGAGGCCCAGCACGGGCAACTGCGCCATCTGCTCGATTTTAGGTTCGAGAACCATCCTCAGTACCCCGTCGATCAGGAGCGCTTTGACGCCCTCAACGGCTGGATCGGCGGGCGCGTCCGCGATCTGCTCTCGATGCCCGTGGTCGATGAGGTGGAGCTGCGCCGAGACTTGCAACACGAGGTGGCGGCTGTGAAAGAGGCCATACCTGCGCTCGGACTCGACAAGCTGCCAGCCGTCGATGTGCGGGAATGCGTCACGGCTCCTGAGGCTGCGGGCTGCGACCTCGACATGGAGGCTGCGGACGCCCGTGCCGTCAGCGGCGACACGGCGCGCGGTGCCGGATTGAGCAGAGACGACAAGACGAGATGAGTGAAGGAGGCGGATGGCATGACGCTTGAGAACAAGTTGGGGATCACGAGCGACCGGGAACTCGCCCGCGAGGAGGAGCGCCTGAGCAAGAAAAGGGCGATGGAGCTGTTCGCCGACGGGTTGCTCGAAGGCTATGAGGTTGGTACGTTCAGGGGGCTCGCCGCGATCCACGGGTATCTCTTCCAAGATGTGTACCGCTTCGCGGGAGAGCAACGGACGGTCAACATCTCGAAGGGGTCGTTCCGTTTCGCACCGGCGATGTACCTTTCCCCCGCCCTCGATGCGATCGACAGGATGCCGCAGGGGACATATGACCAGATCATCGAGAAGTACGTGGAGATGAACGTCGCGCACCCCTTCCGCGAAGGCAACGGTCGCAGCACGCGCATCTGGCTCGACATGATCCTCAAGAGGGAGCTGGGCATGGTGGTCGATTGGAGCTTGGTCGACAAGCGGGACTACCTACTCGCCATGGAGCGCAGCCCGGTCAAGGACATCGAGATCAAGGCGCTGCTCAAGGAGGCCCTCACCGATAAGGTCGATGACCGACAAGTCTACATGAAGGGGATCGACGCCAGCTACGAGTACGAGGGCTATGGTCTATACACAATGGACGAACTGGCACGGGACGAAGGCTGCGACCTCGATGCGGAGTCGCGCCAAGCCCGAGACGCCAGCGGCTCGCTGGCGCAGGGCCGCGACGCGACCGGTCTCTCCAAGGACAACGGGGCCCGATGATCCATCGTCAGATCACAAAAAAGCGGCCCGCTGGTAAACGGCGGGCCGCTTTTGTCTAAATATGCGCCACAAAATAGAAGAACCCCCGGTGTAGTACACCGGGGGTTCTTTTTCAGGGGCCTTAAATCGCCTTACAGCGCGCCGTCTACCTGCGGGTTCTCCGAGGCGCTTTTTTCAGCCCCGATCGGCGCGGCGTAGACGACCGTGCGCTCGTTGTCGGCCCAGCGGTTGTAACTGCATGTGCAGAGTGTCACTATGGGCGATGCGACCGCCTCATCAGTGAGGCGCATGTCGCTCTCGACGAGGCGGTCCGCGTACCATTGGCTGAAATCGGCCTCGCTCTCGAAGCGCGTGCGCTTCTGGGCCTCCCACCCGCCGAAGCAGTCGGCGGCCTGCACCTCGAACTCTCGACTCTCATCCGGTGTCTGCAATAGCACACGGCAGTGTTCCCGCGCGAAAGAGGCATCCGTGTAGGACGCAACGGCGTTGAACATGGAGGTGTCTCCGAAACCGAGGTTATGGCCGAAGACCACGGCGTTCGCACTGCCGAAAAGACCGCCCTCGGCGCAATCCGCATCGAGGTAAGGACAGCCCATGAAGTTCGGCTTGCGGTAGACGTCGTGCTTGAGGTAGTAAGTCGGGTCGTCAGCCGGTGCCTGCACAATGGGGTAGTCGACGGGAGTGCCGGGTATGCTGATCCAGCCGATCACATCCGGGTTGATGGCGCGCCAAGCCTCCCAATCCACATCCGGGAACCCGCTCCTGTCTGCGGTGGGGGTATCTTCGATGGCCTGTTCGCCGGGAACCGGCGATACGCTGGCGGCGCGCCCATGCAGGGATGCGAGCACCCCGAGGCCCACCGCCAGAGCGAGCACGCAGACCCCCGAGAACGCGAGGGCTATCCTAGCGCGGACGGCCCGCTTCATGCCGCGCCGCCCTCCAAGGGCTTCTCCTCGCCGCAGGAGGCGCACACGGAGCCGGTCTGCACCGTCTCATCCCAAGCCTCCTTCACGAGCGCCTGCTCATAGTATCCGCTTTGAACGACCACCTCGTTCACGATAGGGACGTCGGTGGAGTAGCCGCTGTGGCCGGTCTCCTCGATGTGCTGGGCGGCGTTGCCGTCGATCAGGGCGTTGCACGTGTTGCAAACGGTGTGGTAGGTGGTCTCCGTGCCATAGACCGGCTCGTGCCACACCTGTTCATAAACGGCGTCATGGTGGACGGAGCCGTACTGCGGTACCCAGAGGTGGTCGCACGCAGCGGCTTCGTCGCCGACCGCCTCAATCTGCCCGGCGTCATCCGCTTTCCCGCTACCCGGCACGGCGTCGTGGGCGAGCAGGCCCATCCCCACGCCGATGTACCCGACGGCGAGGATCGCCGCCACAACCGCTGCCACCTTGACGGCAAAGCGCAGACGGGTCGAGGCTGTCTTGCCCTTCTCCTCGGCGGCTTTCACATCCTCCTGCATGGGATCCTGCTCCCGCACATCGTCGTTCTTGTCGTTCTCGTTCATGGTTTGCCTCACCAATCCTCTCTATCGCTCCTTTTCCCTCTCCGGCATATCGCAAGCTCCATTCAAAGCGCGAGGGGCGGGGCGCACAGCGCCGCCGCCCCTCAGTCGCTTAACCTGTCAGCTCGGATCAGGACTCGCCGCCGTCGGCGTCTCCATCCTTCTCCTTGCGGGCGTCGAGGTACTGCTTACCGGCGTACCCGGCCCCGGCGACAGCGGCCACCACGAGCAGTGCGGCGACCCAGCCGTAGCCGGAGAGCATGTTGCCAGTCTTGTCGTACACGCCGCCCTTGGGAGGCTTGACGAACTTGACGGTCTGCGCGGCATCATCGATGTCGGCGTGGGTCGCGACCTCGATGCCGTCCTTGTAGAGGGTCTCGAAGGCCACGACCTCCTTGTCCTCAAGCCCCGTCGCGTCGAAGGTGAACTCAAGCTCGACGGTGCCGTTTGGCTTGTTGGGCGTGAAGCTGGCGGACGCCTCCACCTTCTTATCGCCCACCATGAGGGGCTTGTCGGTGGACTTGTCCATGAGCACGCCCTTGACGGTGTACTCCTTGCCCGGCAGCAGGTTCTCGTAGTGAACGGCGTCGACGATGGTGACTTCCTTGCTCACCATGACCTCATGGTCGCCGTCAGTCTTGTCGGTTGCCTCGGTGCCGATGGTTGAGGGGACGATCGTGACCGTCTGGTCCTCGTCCGTGAGATCGCTGTGAGCGCCCACGGCGATGCCGTCCTTCACCAGCAGCTCGAACACCACGGCCTTCTTGCCAGCAAGGTCGCTGGCATCGAGGCCGAAGTCCATCTCGATCTCGCCGTGGTCCTTGTCCGCCTCGAATGTCTCCGTGGCGGTGCTCAGGTGATCGGCGATCTCAGGGTTGTCCTCAAGAAGGGCATCGATGCCGTCCCAGTCGGGCTCGACCTGCGGGAACCACACCTCCTCGCCATCGTCGCCTTCATCGGACTGGCCGAAAATCCCGCCGATGGACGCGAAGAGATCGAATCCCCCGTCGAGGGGCTTGGCGGAGGTGACGCCGGTGAGGTCGCACAGCTCGTGCCAGAAGTCGGTGAGGTCGTCCTCGCCGACCTTATCCGCACCCTCGCCGGAGAGCAGGGGCAGGCCGGTCTCGGCATCCATGACGATGCCATGCACCTCATAGGTGGAGCCGGGGATCACGTTCTTGTAGGAGAGCGTGTCGGTGATCCTGGCCTCGGGGTCGGCCACGACGTCCTTATCGCCGTCGAACCCATCGACGGCGACGGTGTCGACGGCGGGCTGGATGACCTCGACGGTCTGTTTCTCATCCTCGATGTCGGCATGGGCCGTGATCACCTTGTCGAGACGATAGAGCGTCTCGAAGGCGACCACCTCCTCGCCCGCGAGCAGCGAGGCGTCGAAGGTGAATGTCACGTCCACGGTGCCGTGGTCATGGTCCGGCGTAAAGGTCGCCTCAGCGGTGACGGGTTTGCCGTCGGCATCGAGCAGGGGCTCGCCGGTGTCCTTGAGCATGAGCTTGCCGACGACCTTGTACTCCTTGCCGGGGATAAGGTCCTTGTAGGAGACGGTATCGACGATCGTGGCCTTGCCGTCCGCCACGAGGCTCTGGTCCCCATCGACGCCATCCTTTGCGGTGGTGCCGATGGAGGGCTCGAAGAGGGAGACGGTCTGATTCTCATCGTCGATGTCGGCGTGCGCGGCGACCGCGTAGCCGTCCTTCACCAGCAACTCGAAGACGACGGCATCCTTACCGGCCATCTCGGAGGCGTCGAAGGCGAAGTCGAGGTTAGCCTCGCCGTAGCTCTCCTTCGGGGTTACCTTGGCGGAGCTGCGGATGAGGCGCGAGGCGATCTCGGGATTGTCCGCGAGCAGGGCCTCGATGGCCTTGCGGTCGGGCTTGACCGGCGGGAACCACACGCCGTCGAGCATCTCCTCGACGGTTGGCTCATCAACGGCGTCGCTCGACTTGCCGTCCGCCCCGAAGAGCGATCCGAGCCAACCGAGGAATCCCTTATCCTGCGGCTCATCGGCGATGGGCCCCTCAACTGCATCGAGCGGTTCGGCGACCGTGATGCCGGTGAGGTCGACGAGCTTCTGCCAGAAGTCGGCAAGCTCATCGGCGGTGGGAGCATCGCCCTCACCCTCGCCAGAGAGCAGGGGCAGACCGGTCTCGGCATCCATGACGATGCCGTGGATCTCGTAGGACGCGCCGGGGACCACGCGGTCGAAGAGGACCTTGTCGCTGATGACGGCCTCGGGGTCGATGACTGCATCCTTGTCACCGTCGATGCCGTCGATGGCGGCGGTCTTCACGGTGGGCTGGATGACCGTCACGGTCTGGCCCATGTCGTCGATGTCTGCGTGGGCGCAGATCTCCTTGTCAAGGCGGTAGAGAGTCTCAAAGGCCACGACCTGCTGGCCCGCGAGTTGCAGGCAGTCGAAGGTGAATGTCACGTCCACGGTGCCGTGGTCGTGGTCCGGCGTAAAGGTGGCCTCGGCAGTGACGGCCTTGCCGTCCTTGCCCTTCAACGCCTCACCGGTCTCCTTGTTCATCAGCTTGCCGACGGCCTTGTACTCCTTGCCGGGGATGAGCCCGGTGTAGGAGATGGTGTCGACGAGCGTGGCCTTGCCGTCGGCGATGACGAACTTATCGCCGTCAACGCCATCCTTGGCGGTGGTGCCGATGGAGGGCTTGGTGAACTCGACGGTCTGGCCCTCATCGTCGATGTCGGCGTGGGCGCAGATCTTGGCGTCCCCACGGTAGAGCGTCTCGAAGACGACCACGCTCTCGCCGTCGAGGTCGGTGGAGTCGAAGGTGAAGGTGACGTCCACGGTGCCGGTGGTGTCGGCGGGGGTGAACTTCGCCTCGGCGGTGACGGGCTTGCCGTCCTTGCCCTTCAAGGGGTCGCCGGTGGATTTCACCATGAGCTGGCCCTTGACGGTGTACTCGCGGCCCGGAACGAGGTTCTTGTAGGAGACGGTATCAACGATGACGGCCTCGGGGTCGATGACCGCCTGCTGGTCGCCGTCGATGCCGTCCTTGGCGGTGGTGCCGATGCTGGGCTTGAGGACACGGAGCGTCTGCTCGGTATCGTCGAGGTCCTTGTGCTCGCAGACAGTGCCGCCGTCAGCCAGAAGCTCCTCGAAGACGACGACCTTCTTGCCCGCGTAACCGAGCAGGTCGACGGTGATCTCCATCTCCACGGATCCGGATTGACCGGCGGGCGTGAAGCCCTTCTCCACGGGCCCGCCGATGACGTCGCCGGTCTTCTGGTCTACGAGCGTGGCGCGCATGGTGTACGCCTTGCCGGGCACGAGCCCGGTGAACTCGACGTGATCGGTGACGAGGGCCTGCTCATCGGGCAGGATCAGCTTGTCGCCATCCATACCGTCGCGCGCGCTCGTGTGGATATACGCCTCGGTCTGAAGGCTGTCGTCGATGGTGCCGAGGTCGACCGTGACGGAATCGCGCTTGACGGTGATGCCCTCGATCTTCACGAGGACGAAGCCCTCGTTCGCCGCGCAGCGCAGCTCCTCGACGGTGTAGGTGTCGTAGGGCAGCGCGCCCAGCTTGTCGTTTGCCGGGACGGTCTTGCCGTCCTTGGCAAGGCCGAACCAGATACCGGCCTCGGAGTCGAGGTCCTCCTCTGCGGCGGTGTCGTTGGCGTTGGTCTTATGGGTGTGCTTGTTCCACTCGGCTGAGGTAGATGCGTAGCCGTTCTCATCGGTCACGAGGATGTGGCTCTCGCCAGTGGTCTCGGAGGTGATACGGAAAGGCACGCCAGCGAGGCGGGACATGTCCGCCTCGGAGACCTTGACGAACTCAAGATCACCGCGCTTGACTTGGTTCTTCACCACGCCCTCGACGCCGTTGACGATCTGACCGTCCTTGCTGATGTCGAACTCGTGGGCCTTGCCGTCGGTGAGAAGATAGCCGTCGCCGACTGCCACCTCTTGGATGGTGTACCTGCCGAAGGGCAGAAGGTCGGCTGCGGTGGACGCCTCTCCGTTCTTGATGGTGAGTTCGGTGATGACCTCACCCTTCTGGAAGGTCACGCCGCCGCAGATGACGGGGTTCTCGTTGAGGGACTTGACCTCGAAGCGGGTGCCATCGAGATTTGCGGCACCGAGGGAGGTGGGCAGCCCGCTCTCAAGGTCGCGCTTGGAGACCTTGACGCCGCCGCGCGCGATCTCATCCTTTGCGGTGAAGGAGTAGATCTTGCCGTCCTCGGAGACCGTGGCGTGGATGTCCGGGGCGGTGACGAGGTAGCCGCCGTTGCTCGACGTCTCGCGGATGATGTACTTGCCGAAGGGCAGGCAGTCGCCGGTGGTCGACGCGAAGCCCTTGGAATCGGTAGTGATGGTCTTGACGACCTGACCCTTGGCGTAGGAGACGCCATCCACCGTCACGTCGTTGTCGCCGTCGTTGATGATGGAGAAGGTGATGCCCTCGAAGCTGGCACCGCCCTGCGGCTTGGAGCCGGTCTGAGCGTCGAGCTTCTGCACCGACACGCCGCCGCGCTTGACCTCCTCAGGGACCTTCGGGGTGTTGTATGTGCTTTCGTTCGATGAGTCGCCGGGAGCCTTGATCTTCTGCACGGACACGAAGTCGGCGTTGAGGTTGTATCCCTCGGGTGCTTTCGTTTCACGAACTACGATAGTGCCTCGCGGCAAAATGGTGAAGCCGTTGTGTTGATAGAGCGGATCGCCAGAAACAAGTTGTGCGGGGTTCTGGAAATCTACATAGCCATTCTTATTCGTTTTAAACACCCAAGTACGGGTGGGCGCGCCGGATGCCTCGGCCTGCTGCTCGGTGTCGTAGAATCCGTCGTAGTAGCGCACGGTGAACTCGGCACCCTCAAGGGACGCGGAGCCCTGCGGCAGGTTGTTGGCGTTGTATGACTTATCGCCGTCGTACTTCGCGATGATCACACCGGCGGGGTCGTTGATGGGCGTTTCGTACACGACGCCGTTGTTCACTGCGACGGTGGCGTTCGCTGCGACGTTCACGGTGTAGACCGTGGGGTCGACTTGGAAGCCCTCGCTCGCCTTGCCCTCCTTGACGTAGTAGGTGCCGGTCTTGAGATCGCCGGAGGTGGCGTTGCCCGCCGCGTCCGTCACCATGGTCGCGACCCACTGCGTGCAGCCGGGGTCGGAGTAGATGCCGTACTCGGCACCCGCAAGGGAGTACAGGGCGTTGCCGTCCGTGCAGCCGGGGTTGGCGCTCTGCTTGTGGAGCGAGATCTTGCCGTAGCGGAGCACTGCCCAGATCGCGTTGCCCACCGTCTGGGTACGCCACGGCGGGCGACCGACCATGTGACCGTGATCGAACGGGTGGATCTGGTTGATGTCGGATGTGATGTAGCTAGTGGCGACGGTCACGATGTACGTGCCATCGCCGCGATCGACAGCCGTGAACGGATAGTTACCGTCAACGGGAGTCGGCCAGCCGGGATTGAGGCAGTAGCCTTGGATCACCTGCCCGTCCGGCATGGTGAGGTTGAAGAGCGAGCCGCCATCCCACTCCGAGCGGACGCACTGCACATAGCATGTGCCGCTCATACGGGACTGCACGTCCGCGCTCTCTGCGGCGAACGCCTGCACCGGCAGCGTGCTCACGGTGAGCATCAGCGCCAGAAACAGGTTGAACGCCTTGGACCGCTTGAGGCGGTCCATGAACTTGCGTGCCATTTCCTTACCTTCCTTTCTGTTGTTCGTCGATGGACGCGACATATGGGATATGTTAGCACTGGCGGGGCATCACCTCGCCCCGAGGTCGCGATCGGCCCGATCGGCGGGTCCGTTGACGGCATCCCGCGCCTCCCGCGCGTCGCCGCACTCCATATCAAGGTCAACGCCGGGTCCGCTGGCGGAATCGGGTGCGACAGAACCGAGTTCATCGCGTGTCAGGAGGCGTCCCTCGCCGCCGAACACGCCGCAATCGTCGAGGACGGCGTAATCGACCCTCACGAAGTCGCCCTCATCGAACGCCATGCCGCACGAGCCTAGGACCTCGACGGTAAGTTCGGGGTCGTCCGCACTGCGGTAGCCCCAGAACAGCCCGCCGTCCTGCTCGACCCACTCTCCCTCATCGGGATCGAAGGTGAACCCCGCGAAGTAGAAACCGTACCCCCACGGGCTGTCATCGTCCTCGGTGAGGTGGCACTCGGCGACCGCCTGCCTGCCGCCGCCGAGGTCCATGGCCCAAGCGGCCTTCTGCACCTCGACGTCGGCCTCGGAGAAGTCATAGCCGGTGCGGTCCGTGAGGCGGTCATATTCCTCGTACCAGCCACCGGCCTCGGCCTGCGCGCTCACCTCCGCCTTCACCTGACCGGAGAGAATGCGCGCGATCTCCTTGACCTTGCGCGAGTCGCCGATCTCGATGGCCGCATCCAGCGCGTAGGCCGTCCTTGCCATCTGGATACCCTCGTCCCACATACCGACACCTCCCTAATACTGCCTGCCGTCGACCTGCTGCGCTCGGTCGCCCATGGCACTCGACGCCTCGCGGGCGTCGCGGCCCTCGGCGTCGAGGTCGAGGCCGTCATGCGCGGCGCGGGGCGTCACCGGCGCGTGGGCGCGCTGCGGGCGCGAGGCACGGTCCCCGCGATCCTGATGCGGCTGGGG
>ERZ826396.382-NODE-382-length-65668-cov-12.348147_pt1 | contig 65668 bp, 56 predicted proteins | sample MGYA00519926_ERZ826396 | MGnify/ENA primary metagenome ERZ826396 (study PRJEB31778, sample SAMEA3449230) | human gut metagenome | biome: human gut; feature: human-associated habitat; material: faeces | place: United Kingdom | collected 2010/2012 ... | reverse complement strand
TCTGGACGATGACCTTGACGCCGCACTCCATCTTGCCGCAGCCGCGGCAGCACGTCTTCACGGCCACGGTGTCTTGGCCGGAAACCACGGGATAGGTTTCCTCGGCCAGCGCGGTGTGCGTCGATGCGCCGAACGCCGCAGCCGCAGCGCCGGTGATGGCGGCGGTTTTGACGAACGTGCGTCGCGACATAGTCAGATTGCCCATACTCCTTCTCCTCCTCCTTCGTCTTCTCGTCTTGTTCTTACTCGTCTTTCGCAAGCGAACGGGGCGGGGGGCTGCCGTCGGACGCCCGAGCGCGCTTTTGCCTCTTGCCGCTCGGGGGCGCTGGACGCGCGGTGGGCGTCGACGGTGCAAAGTCCCCGTATCGCTTGCGACGACCATACGGACGAGAGGGCATCGGACGCATCGCGCAAACGTTGAAAAGCGGATTCAGAACATCATAAATTCTTATGATTTTGCGATCATGAAAAACTCAAGATGCTTGTGAACTGGCCTGATGCTGTCGGAGCATCATAAATTATCCTTAAACTAGGATAAATCTTCGAGGGGGGGGGGTGCTCATCTTTTCCGTATAATCTGGTACGTCGGAAAGGGGCTTTGGCAAGGCGGGGCGGGATGCCGCCTTATGCCGCGAAGACGAGACGGCGACCTGGCCCCGCCTCGCGTGCGGAGAGTCCGGCGAGCTGGCAGAGGGTCGGACGCGCGGGCGGGGGTTGGCGCGAACGGCGTCTCTCACGGGTTCGAGGGGGTGCGAGAGCGTGGAGAAGCTTCGAGGCGCATGGGGCGCTGCATTGGGGGCGAGCCTTTCGCCCAAGCGGGTTGCGGGCGCCGCTTTGCAGTGGCTGTGGATGCTCATGATGTTCTACAGCATCGTGCCGTACCGTTTTTCCTCCGATGTGCGCGGGTCGTTGTACATGGGCCTGCTCATCTCGCTCGTGGCCATGGTGGTGACTATGCTGTTCGTGGCCGTGATCGTGCGACGCGAACGGGTGGGCTCTAACCGCTCCATCGTCGGGGGTTCGGCCTTCATGATGAGCGCGGGATCGGTGCTCGCGCCGTTTTCCGATCCCACCACGCCCGCCGGCATGCTCGCGCTCGGCCTGAGCGCCGTTATGACCGGGACGGGGTCGGCGGTGCTGTTTTTGTGCTGGATCGAGCTTGAGGCGGGCTTGGGCGGGCGCGTGGCGCTCGTGGAGCTTGCCGGGTCGCTGTGCGCGGCGTTTGCGGCGGGCTCTGTGCTGATTGCGGGGCCGACGGTGCCGGTGGTGGCATCGGTCGTGGTCATGCCTGTGCTTTCAGCCGTGCTGCTGAGGCGCTGCACGGCCTCGCTTCCCGCGGCGTCGGCGCCGCGAGAGTCCGAGCAGCAGCTTTCGCGCAGCACGGTCGCCCTGTTCGTGAAGGCGCTCGCGGGGGCGGTGCTCATCGGCGTGCTCATGGGGTTTTTCGACGTGGTGTCGGGATGCAAGACCTACGAGGTGCAGGACGTGTACGGCACGTTTCTGTTCTTGGCGGGGCTTGCGGGCGCCCTTGCCATCTGCCTGATCGCCGTGTTCCTGCATCGCGACGGCATCTTCTACTCCTACCGCGTGTCCATGCTCGTGCTGTGCTTGGGATGCTTGTTCACGCCGTTCATGTCCGACAACAACACGTACTCGAGCGCGCTCATCTTCAGCGGATACCACTGCTTCGTGCTCGTGCTGTGCGTGGTGTGCATCGACGTGTCGTCGAGCTTCCGCGTCAGCCCGGCGCGCGCCATCGGGTTGGGGTTCGTGGCGCTGTACGGCGGCGAGACAGCCGGCTCGCTGTTCGCGCATTCGCTCGAGGCGACGGGGGCGAGCATGTTCGATCTCACGTTGGTCACGCTGGTGGCGGTGTCGCTTCTGCTGATCGCGCACCTGTTCCTGTTCACGGAAACGGACCTCATCAAGATCGGCATCGGGGAGGTGAGCCTGGTGGGGGCGGCTGCTCAGCCTGAAACCCCTGCCGACGAGGTGGCCGATCCGGTGGATCCGAGCGTCATCATCGCCGAGCGCTTCTCCCTGTCTCCGCGCGAGACCGACGTGCTGCCGCTGCTGCTTGAGGGACGCACCATCTCGCGCATCCAGGAAACGCTGTTCATATCGGCGGGAACGGTGAGCACGCACATTCGCCACATCTACCAGAAGACGGGCGTGGACAACCGCCAAGAGCTCATCGATCTGGCGCACGAGACGGTAGAGCAGGCCGAACGGGGCGCGGCGGGCGAGCAGGGCGAGGCGGGCTGACCGGTGGAGACGACCTATCTGAGCGAGTTTTCGCGGGTGGCCGATCGCGGCAGCTTCACGGCGGCCGCGCGCGAGCTGCACCTCACGCAGTCCACGTTGAGCAAGCACGTCGCCCTGCTCGAGCGCGAGTTCGGAACCGAATTGTTCGTGCGCGACCGCAACGGCGTGAGCCTGACCGAGGCGGGAAGCGTGCTGTACGCCCAAGCGCGGCAGATGGAGCGGTTGCTGCGTGCCACCGGGGCGCTCGTGCGCGCCGCGGGCGAGGGACGCGCGAGCGTGCCGCGCGGGGTTGCGGGCGCTCGCGCGGGTGCGGTAGATGCGCGGTCGGGTGCGGTGGCGGTCGCGGCGACGGACGCCGGCGACACGGCGCTGCGCTGCAAGTGCCGGCACGTGGCCGAGCGCTGCGGCCTCGACGGGCGCGAGCTGGGCGCGCTCATCCTGTACGTGGAGGAGCGCGGTTTCGAGGCCATCGAGGCCGAGCTGGGGCTTTCGCGCGACGAGGTGGCCGACGTGCTGGCCGGCGTGTACTGCAAGCTCGGCGTGGAGAGCAAGCAGGGGGCGCTCGATCTCATCCATTCCGTTTCGGAATGATGGTGGACGCGTCCGCGCCGCTCGGGCATACTCGAACGTGCAAACGCATAAGGAAGCACTGTGAAGCTGGGGGGCTTCGAGCAAAGGGCTTCATCCAAAGAGGATGGATGGATGCCGAACGATGGGTGCTTGCACGGTCGCGTCTGTACGGGACGCGATGGACGAACTTCTCAAACTGCCAATCGAGGGCGCATGCGCGTGCGTGGAGCACGACGCGTCCGACGACGTCGCGCCGGCGCTTGCAGCGTATGCGCGCCGCGTCGCCGAGGCCGGGTTGCCCGTGCGCATCGTGTGCGCCGACAGCTGGACGGCGGCGCGCTACCGGGCGCTTCTGGCCGCCGACCCGGCCTCACCGCTCGATGCGGCGAGTGCGGTGTCCGTGCGCGAGCTGGCTTTGGGCGTCATGGGCGATGCGCGGGTGAGCGCGGCCGTGGGCCGCGGCGCGCGCGTGCTGGACGGCAACGAGATGGACGTTCTCATGGAGGACGTGAAGGTGAGCGGCCTCAAGCCCGGTCGCTTGCGCGAGATGCTCAAATTCTTCTACAAAAGCATCAGCGAGTGCGCCGACGATGACGAGCGCTGGCTCATCTCTGCCGAGGAGCAGACCGTCTACGCCATTCTGACCGAGAACCTTGAGGCGCGCCGTGCGCTTTTGCCGTGCGAGGCGGCGTCGCTCGCGCACCGCGGCCTGGTGGCCGCCGGGGTCGAGCGGGAGGATCTCGTGCTGGTGGTGGACGATTACACGACGATGAGCAGGGCGTCGCAGCGCTTGGTGCGCCATCTGGCCACGTGCGGCTTGGTGGCGGCGGGCCGCACGCTGGCGGCTGCGAGCGCCGAGGAGCCGTATCCGTGCTTCGAGGGATTCCGCGAGCTTGCCGATGCGGCCGAGTGCGTGGTGAAGGTGGAAGACGCGCGTCCGCGCGCTGCGCGGGAGAGCCGCGCGCTTGAGGATCCCGAGGCCGAGCAGGCGTTCGTGGCCGCGTCGGTGGAGGAGCGCTTGTCGGCGGGGACGGCGCCGAAAGACGTGCTGGTGGCGGTGCCGAACGCGGCGTGGGGCGCGCGCCTGGCCGATGCGCTCGAGGAGCGCGGCGTGCCCGTGGAGCGCGCGTTTTTCGAGGGAAAGATCAAGGGCGACCCCCGCACGGAGGGCCGTTACGCCCAGCTCAAGCTGGCGACGTTCCTCCGGCTTCTCCTCGATCCCGACGATTTCACGTCTTTGCGCTTGTGGATGGGCTTCGGCGACTGGCTTGTGCGCTCCGACGCGTTTTTGGAGCTTTTGGCGTACGCGCGCGAGCGCGGCATCTCCGCTGCCGAGGCCGTGGCGCAGCTGCGCGCGCAGCGCGACGAGGAGCGCGCCTCGACCATCTTCGGGAAGTTCGACGCGCCGCTCGACGAGCTTGACGGGCTGCGCCGCGCGTGCGCGGACGGGCTGACGCGCGAGGAGGCGTGCGCGCTGTTCGAGGTGCACGGCATGCCGCTTTCCGAGCGCCAAGCGGCGCTTCTGGGCGACGACCCCGAGTGCGCGGACGTCGGCCGCCTCGCGCGCGAGGCGTTTCGCCTGCCCGCGGAGGATGCGGCGCGCGACGCCGTGCGCGTCGCGACGTACGGGCGTTGCCATGGCCGCCACGCGCGGGTGGTGTTCGTGACCGGCTTCGTGAACGGGTTTCTTCCCGGCAACGACGCGGTGGACGACAAGTTCACCATCGACCACCGGCGCGTGGCCCTCGAGCGCGAGCGCGCGCTTGCGCTGGACGTGCTGGCCGCAGCGGACGAGCAGGTGGTGTGCACGCGCTTCGAGCGTGCGGCGCTGGAGGCCACTGCGCGCATGAACGTGCAGATCACGCGCGTGTTCGTGCGCGATGGCGAGCGGTTGGCCAGCGTGGCGCCCTCCGCGTTCGCGTCGTTGTCCGACGACGTGCTGTCGATCGACCCCAGCGTTCCCCGCGAGCTGCCCACGAAGGTGCTCTACAACGTCTCGACCCAGTGAGGCAGCGGGTGCGAGCGAGCGTTGGGCGCGAGCGGGCGGCGGGCACGTCCGATCCCCTTTTCAGTGTGCCCGCGCAGGGTCGCGCAGGGTTGCACGGCCTTCGGTGGGCGCAACGAGCGAGCGGCGCGGGAGGTGCAGACGGGCGGCGGGCGGTTCGATGGACGTGACGCGCCCCGCTCCCCGCATCCGCGCAAGGTCGCACGCTGGTTGCGCAAGTCCGAGGCGTGGCGGGCGAACCCGCTCCACGGCGGTCGCAACAGGGCGGCGCGGACGGTGTGGACGGCGCGGCCGCTGGCGGGCTCCGACGGATGTTGGCGGGCTTTGGCAGATGAACGATCCCTCCCGATGGGGAGGCGAGGTTGCAAGTGAAGGTGCGAGTTTCGAGAGGACTGATGGATATGAGCGATGTCGAAGCGTTTGTGATCGATGACGATTTCGACCCTTTGGCCGACCTGGATTTGGACGAGGGCGAGCGGGACGACGCCGAGGCCGACTACCTGCCGCCCATTCCCGATGCCGATAAGAGCGTGGTGCCCCCGCCGGTGGAGTTTTCTCCCGCCGAGCGCATCGAGAAGCTGCTTGCGGGCATGCCGGGGCAGCAATTCCGCTTGCTGCGCGCTGTGGAGCTGTGCGCGGAGCCGCGCACGCTTGAGGAGGCGGCCGCCGCGCTGGACGAAGCGCATCCCAGCCCCACGAGCGTGTACAGCTCGGTCCAGGTGATCCAGCTGCTTGAGCGCGCCGGTGCGTTGGAGCGGCTTGAGGACGAGGGCGCAGACGACGCGCCCGCCGAAGGCGAGGAGGACCGCGCGACGGAGGCGATGGGCGAAAGCGCGGACGCGGACGCCGCGCCGTCTGCCGCCGGGGATGGCGCGGCGCTGGCAGAGGGCGAAGAGCCGGAGGGCGACTTCATCTCGGTGACGCCTGCGCCTCCGTGCCGCTACCAGGCCACCCAGGCGGGCTTTGACGCCATCGCGGCGCACGTCAACGAGGATCGCATCGTCCAGAAGATCGTCGAGGAGAAGCGCTATCTGCCCATCTTCCAGCGCGTGCTGGAGATGACGGCGCGCGAGGGCGGCTGCCCCACCAAGGAGCTCGACGCCGCGGTGGACGGCGACCCGCTGTGCGCCGCGCCGCGGCGCTTCTGCGGCTTCTTCCGCGGAAAGCTCGAGGAGACGGGTGCCATCGAGTGGCGCGACGCGTGGACCATCACCGACCTTGGGCGCAGCGTGCTCGCGTCCGGCCTGTTCGATGCTGCGCCCTCTGCCGAGGATGCGGCCGATCCGTCCTTGCTCGGAGCCGCCACGTCCTCCGACGCCGCATCCGCTGTCGAGGGAGTCGCTGCCCCGTCCTCGTTCGGAGCCGCCGCGTCCTCTGACGCCGCATCTCCGTCTGTCGCTGTCCCGTCCTCGTCCGTTCGCTAGGGAAGGAGAGCATCCATGTCTCATGATCAGGAAATCGGCCTCGTCGACGTGCTGCGCGGCCGCAGGGCCACCTACCAGTTCCTTTCGCGCCTGTTCCGCACGGAGGTGGATCAGGAGCTGTACGACACGCTCGTGTCGATGCGCTTTCCCGCGAACACGGGAAACCCGCTTGTAGACGAAGGCTATCGGATGATCTGCGGGTATCTGAGCCAAGCGAGCGGGGACGTGCTCACCGAGCTGGCGGTGGACTACGTGCGTGCGTTCATCGGCTCGGGCAACGACGGCTTCTCGGCTGCGTACCCCTACGAGTCGGTGTACACGAGCCCGAAGCGGCTCATGATGCAGGACGCGCGCGACGAGGTGCTCGTGCTGTACCGCGCCGCCGGGTTGGCCAAACAGGACAGCTGGAAGGAGGGCGAGGACCACATCGCGCTTGAGCTTGAGTTCGAGCAGATCCTGTGCGAGCGCGCCATCGCCGCGTTGGAGGAGGGCGACGAGGACGCGTGCCGCGCCCTTCTGCTGTCGCAGCGCAACTTCCTCGAGGACCATCTGCTGGCGTGGTATCCCATGATGGCGGCCGACCTGCAGAAATTCCCCCGCACCGACTTCTACAAGGGCCTCGGCAAGCTGACCGACGGCTTTCTGCGCAACGACCGGGAGTTCTTGGACGCCGTGCTGTCCGAGGACGAGGCCGATGCAAGCGAGGAGAAAGTTGAGGTGGCATGATGAGCGAACAGGAGGCGACGCCCAAGCGCGCTGCGGGTCCTCGCGTGTCGCGGCGCACGTTCGCCCTCGGTGCCGTGGGAGCCGCCGCCGTGGTGGGGCTGGGGGGCGTGAAGTACCTTCCCAGCAAAACGCTGTTGCGCCCACCGGGAGGGCAGGACGAGGAGCAGCTTGTCCGCGGCTGCCTGCACTGCGAGAAGTGCCGCGAGGTGTGTCCGAAGCACGCCATCGCCCCGGCGCATCTGGAGGACGGCATCTTGAACGCGCGCACGCCGCGCATGGACTTCAAAAGCGGCTGGTGCGATTTCTGCGAGAATGAACCGGGCGGACCGAAATGCGTCGCGGCATGCCCGACGCATGCGCTCGTGTGCTCCGACCCGGCAAGCGTGATCATCGGCAAGGCGGTGCTCAATCGCGATTGGTGCCTGGCGGCCAAGGGCATGGGCTGCCACGAGTGCGTCGATGTGTGCAACTACGATGCGCTCGAGCTGGGCGCGGACAACGTGCCCGTGGTCAACGTGGGCGCATGCAACGGATGCGGCGCGTGCGAGTGGGCGTGCATCTCGCTGTCGGCGGGGTCGATCTCGGCGGGCGCCACCGACCGCGCCATCGTCATTCGGCCCACCGAAGAAGTGGAGGCGTGAGGAAGATGAAGAAGTTCAACAGCGCTCGGCTGCGGTTCCTCATCATGCTGGCGGTGCTCGCGGTGGTGGCCGTGGGGTACTTCACGGCCGGGGGCATCGGCAATTTCTGCGGCATCGGGTTCGACACCATCACGCTTCTGTGCCCCCTGGGCGCGCTTTTGGCGATGATCGCCGAGCGCGCGGCCATCCCGATGGCCGTGGTGAGCGTGCTGGCAGTGCTGGCGGTGTGCGTCGTGCTGGGCAAGGTGTTCTGCGCTTGGGCGTGCCCCGTGCACTTCATGGCGCGAGGGAAGAAGAAGGGGAAGCGTCGCGCGTTGCGCGCTTCGGGCTCTTCTGTTGAAGGCGGCACCGGTTCGAGCTCCGTTGCTGCTTCCTCCTGCGATGCTACGGACGGTTCCGCTGTCTCCCGCAGCGCTGCGGACGACCCCGCCGCCTCCCGTGGCGCTGCGGACGGCCCCGCCGCCTCCCGTGGCGCTGCGGACGGCCCCGCTGCCGCTCCCGCCTTCCATGTGGCGCAGACGGGGGAATCTGCGGTGCAAGCGGCGGCACCCGCTCCTGAGCGTGACAAAAGCCCGGGGATGGTGTCGCGCTCCGCTTGCTCCGCATGCACGGCTCCCTGCGGCAAGGCCAAGGGTATCAAGATCGACAGCCGCCACGGCATCTTGGCGGCGGCGCTCGGGTCGACGCTTGTGTTCGGCTTCCCGGTGTTCTGCCTTATCTGCCCCATCGGCCTCACGTTCGCCACGGTGCTTTTGGTCATGCGGCTGTTCGCGTTCGGCGACACCACCTGGACGGTGCTCGCGTTTCCGGCCATCATCGCGATCGAGGTCTTGCTGCTGCCGAAGTGGTGCCAGCGCTTCTGCCCGTTGGGCGCGCTGCTTTCCCTGTTCAGCGGGTTGAACCGGACGTTCAGGCCGCGCATCGACTCCGAGAAGTGCCTGCTTGAGGGTCGCGGGCTGTCGTGCAACCTGTGCGAGCGGGCGTGTCCCGAGGGCATCAATTTGCACGACGTCGCGGCGGGCGAGACGACGCTCAACGACTGCAGCAAGTGCCGTGCGTGCGCCGACGTGTGCCCCGAGCACGCCATCACGTTCCCCTTCCTGCCGAACAAGGGGCGGGGCGCGTCCGCTTCCGCGCCCGTTCCCGCGTCCGTCCCCGCGGCTGCGGGTGGCGCGGCGTCTGCGTCTGCTTCTGCGCCTGAGACGCCGGTCGTGGCTGCGGACGGCGCTGCGGACGGCGGCGGGACTGCGGAGAGGGGGTAGCCATGTCCCTGATCGACGGGGTGCTTGCCCTGCTGAGCGGCATCGAGAGCGACACCATCGCCGTGCACGAGGAACGCTGCATCTCGGTGCGCAACCGCAACGCCGACTGCCTGCGTTGCGTGGAGGCGTGCACGTCGGGCGCCCTTTCGCTGCGCGGCAACGAGTTGGTCGTGGAGTCGGAGCGCTGCATCGGGTGCGGCACGTGCGCCACGGCGTGCCCCACCTGCGCCATCGAGCTGCGCAACCCCACGGACGAAGAGCTGACGGCGCAGCTCAAGCGCTCCATCGTGGCGACGAAGGGGCATCCGGTCATCGTGTGCGAGACGGCGCTTGCGGCGGCGGGCGTTGCGAGCGCGGACGCGGCGGACGCCTGCGTGGTGCCGTGTCTGGGCCGGATCGACGAGTCGGCGCTTGTGGGGCTGGCGGCGTATCGCGCGTTCGACGCGACGCTGGCGTGCGGTTCGTGCGAGACGTGTCCGCATGCGCCCGGCGGCGCGCTTGCGCGCGAGGTGGTGGCGGGGGCGAAGAACCTGCTTGCGGCGTTCGGGTCGTCCTTGTCCATCGAGCTGACGGAACGCGTGCCCGAGCGGGTGCTGGCGTTGCGCTCGGGCGCTTCGGCGCGAGGGCGGGGACGCTCCTGCGAGGCGCGCGATGCGGACGGCGGCATGGGGCGGCGGGAGTTCTTCAAGTCGGCCAAGGACGCGTCGGCCCGTGCGGCCGGGGCGGCGGTGGCCGAGGGCTTGGGTGCGGTCGACCCCGCCCCCGAGCCCGTCCATGCGGCGTACCGCAAGGTCGGCCCCGACGGCACGCTGTCGCATTTCGTCCCCACGCGCCGCGTGCGGCTGTACAATTACCTGCGGCATGTGGGCGATGGCCGCCCGGTGGCCGACGAGGTGGAGACGCGCGTGATCGGCGCCGTGTCCATCGACGCCGAAGCGTGCAATTCGTGTCGCATGTGCGCGGTGTTCTGCCCGACGGGCGCCATCAGGAAGATCGACGAGGACGGCGTGTTCGGCGTCGTGCATCGCCCGAGCGCGTGCATGCAGTGCCGCCTGTGCGAGCGCATCTGCCCGGAGCAGGCCATCACGGTGAGCGGGCTGGTTCCCATCAGGCAGTTCATGGGCAAGGAGGCCGTGTGCTTTTCCATGAAGCGCCCCACGTGGACGCCGAACAAGCCGGAATCGATGTACAACAAGGTGCACTCGATACTCGGCGAGGATTTGGAGATGTGCATGTTCTAAGAAGTTCCGTCGGCTTGACGGCCGACGGAACTTGCTGACGCTGCGGAAACCCTCGCTGTCTCTCCGAACGACCAGTGATTCTGAACGTGTCAAAGGCGGCGTATCGAAGGGACGGGGGTCGGCGCGTTTTACCGAAGGAATCGAGGATTCAGCATGATCAACTACACGCTGCCGGATTTCACGGTGGGGCTGGGGCTCAACCTGTTCTTCATTCGCCTGATGGAGCAGCGTCCGACGTTGTTCCAGGACGGCGTGCGCATCGACAGCGTGTACGGGTGCTTCCCCGCGTGCGCCCTAAACGGCGGCCGCGCGTATCTGCGCGATCGCGCGACGCCGGCGCAGATGGAGGAGGCGTTCTCCCTTTTGGCCGAGCACGGCGTGAGGCCGCGCCTCACCTTGACGAACATGCTGGCCACCGAGGACGACCTGCATGACCGGTATCTGAACGAGATGCTTGCCGCCGCCGCCCGCCACGACGGCGAGGCCATCGTGTACGCCGACTTCGTGGGCGACTACGTGCGCGAGCGCTACGGCATGCGCCTCGTGCTGTCCACCACGCGGCCTTTGGCCGATGCGGCCGAGGTCAATCGCATGGCGAAGCGCTACGACTGGGTGGTGCTCGACTACAACCGCCATAAAGACCCCGCATTCCTCGGGGCCATCGAGGACCCCGCCAAGACGGAGATCATGGTGAACGAGTTCTGCGCCTTTCGCTGCCCGCATCGCCAGGAGCACTACCTGCACAACAGCGAGGACCAGCGCTCGGGCTCCATGCGCCCGTTCGAGTGCGTAGCGAAGCGCGCCGACTTCTTCGATCATGCGCCGGGACACCCGGTGATCTTCACCGACCAGGAGGTGCGCGACCTTCACGACGCGTACGGCATCGGTTGCTTCAAGATTGTGGGCCGCGGCGTGGCCTTTCAGACCGTGCTCGAGGCGTATACGCACTACCTCGTGCGTCCCGAGTACCGTGCGGATGTGAAGCGCCTGGTCATGCGCGCGGCGGGGTAGCGCCGGGGGTGCGGCTTCCGCTCGGCGGTGGCGAGGGCCGAGCAGCCGGCTAGGATGCAGCGCAACGCGAAGGTTGCCGGCGGTGTGAAGACCCTGCTTCTCATGAGCGTCCCTTTCTTGTGCGCTTGACTGCCGGCCATCGCATCGGCCCCCTCCGTGCACCTCTGCGGTGCGAGCCCTTTTGCCAAGCGTGTTGCCCTGTGGTACAAAGGTGCGGACGAAGGCGGGCGAACGAGAAGGGGATGGGCGCATGGTCGAGGGCGCGCGCAAGGGTCGGCGCTTCGATGCGTTGCTGGCGGCGGTCGAGCGGTTCGCGCCGACGCGGCGGCTGGGGTGGGCGTTTCTGCTGTCGTGGGTGTTCTGCGTGTTCTACACCGACGCGGCGGGCGGCCATACCGGCGCGGGCGTTGCGGCCTCGGCATACGGTGCGGGATGGGAGCTGTTCTTCACGGGGTTGCCGGTGTCCATGTCGGTGGTCATGCTCGCGCTTGTCGTGGTGATGGAGCGGCGGTGGGGGTCGCCCGCGCAACATGCGGCGCTATTCTGGGTCGCGCCCGTCGCTACGGCGGTTTCCACGCCGCTTCTGTTCTGCGTGCCGGCCGATTTCGGCGCGACGGTGGCGTTGTTCGTGGCGGGATCGGTGCTCACGGGGTTCGGTAGCGGGTTCATGTGGGTGATGTGGGGCGAGTACTACGCGAGGGTCACGCAGGAGGAGGCGGAATTCCTCGCTCCTTCGTCGGCTGTGCTGGCGGCGGTGCTCGTGCTGATGGTGTCGGCTATGGACGGCTGGGTGGCGCTTGCGACGGTCACGGTGTTTCCGCTGGCGTCGGGTTTGTGCCTTGCCCTGTCGTGGCAGGACGTGGTGCGCGGCAAAAGCGTGGGAGAGTACCGAGGATCGTTCGAGGAGCGCGCGCATGCGCGGGCGCATGACGATGCGCGGGCGGGCTTGCCGCGCGTGCTGGCTTCGATGGGGCGCGCGGGGTTCGGCATACTGACGGCGTGCCTGTTCGTGTGCTTGGAGGGATCGTTTTGGCATGCGCCCGCCAAAAACGCGCCCGAGGCGCAGGCGGTCATCCTTGCGAGCATCGTGTTCATGCTGATCGTGGGGCTGTCGGCGACGGCGGGGCCGCGCCGGGTGTCGCTGCCGTTTCTGTACCGGTGGATGTGCCCGGCGCTCGTCATCGGGTTTGCCGCGCTCATCGTGGCGGGCGGCGAGTGCGGCGCGTATGCAGCCTACGGGGTGGCTATCGCTGCGCGTTTCGCATTCTGCCTGATCACACAGATGTATTTTGCACGGTACGCAGTGCAGGGGACGGCTACGCCGGTGCAGTCGTACGGATTGGGCTGGATATTCGTGCATATGGGCGATCTTTTCGGGGTGTTCGCGCTCGTGTTCGTCGATGCGGGCATGGCGGCGGGAGCCTTCTCCCTCGATCAGGTGGCGGCTGTGTCGATGGCGCTTTTGGTGGTGTCGACGATGTTCGTGCTCAACGATGGTCGCAGCTTTTCGTTCGGAACGGAGGCGGCCGCGGCGCTGGCGGGCGCATCGGGTGCGGCGGTCGCGGATGCGGCAATGGCAGACGCGCAGGTGCGGGGCGCGGATGGGGCGTCCGACGGGTGCTCGGGGGCGGCGCGCCCGCACCCGGCGCTTGACGAGGACGCGTCCGCACCGGGAGCGGCGCGCTCGGGCGCATCCGACGCCGACGATCTCACCGCGCGCATTCGCGAGCTGGCCGCGCGCGGTGGCCTCACCCCGCGCGAGACAGAGGTGTTCGACCTGTTGGCGCGCGGACGCTCGGTGCCGTATGTGCGCGACGCGCTCGTCATCTCGCGCGAAACGGCCGCCACCCACGCCAAGCACGTCTACGCGAAGCTGGGGGTTCACAGCCGCCAAGAGCTTATCGACTTGGTGCACTGAGGGGACGCATCGGTCCGCGCTGCTTTTCGGCTTTCGGCTTGTGGGGGCGCTTGGGCAGAGGTGTTCGGGGAGGAGGTCTGTTGCCTTCTGTCGGTCGAGCCGTCCGTCTTCGGTTTCCGTTCGCGTTTCTGCTAAGCTGCCGTTGGCACGAGCCCGCGTTCGTTCGATCACAAGCCGAACCCCTTCTAGCTGGGTGTTTTGGAAGGATCCTCGCCTGATGAACTGCCTCCCATTTCTCGTGTCCAAAAAATGGGAGGCGGTTCATCGCCCGACAGGCAGGGTCTTCCGAAGCGTCGGAACGCGCCGCACGCGGCGATCCGGTCCGGCCTCTGCCGGCAGCGGTTCGATGCGTGCGGCGCGCCTCCGTGGCAAAAAATCACCGAAATCGGAAGGGGAGGGGGCCGCGCCCCCTCCTTCCACCGGGGAAACGCCTGGTCCCGAAGCCCCTCTTCCGACCGCGCCGGGTCGCAGGGCGAGAGCCGAGCTGCGGTTCTTCCGATTTCGGTGATTTTCTGCCAAAAGTGGCCCTTGTCTCTGTTAAACCGGGATTGACACGAGCCCGTGTTCTTCTAGCTCCGAGCCGGATCCCTCCGGTCAGACGCCCCACAAGGCCCCCGCCTGACGGATCGGGGGCTTCCGAGGCATCTGGGCGGTTCGCGCTCGGCGGGGCCGATCCGGCCTATAGCAATCTTGGTTTGACATAGACCCGTTCGCCGCGTGGACAAAAACGCGCGGTTTCTCTATTCCCAAAACGGAATAATCGAACATGCGCCTCTCTCATCAGGCGTTACGCGAAGCCCGCCTTTCGAGTCTCTTTCGATCCGCAGTTTTCCGGGCGAAAAACTGGAGAATACCCGCCTTTTTGTCCATGACGCCCCCGGTTATATAAAGACTTGAGGAACCGAGCACGGGGTGCCGTCCTGCGAAGCGCCCCGCCCCCCCCCTCCCCCAAGCGGGAGCGAGGGCGTGCGGGTGGGGTGGTGCTCCGCAAAGGGAGGCAGACGGAACGGCGCCGCCCGCTTTCAAAAGGAGGGGGCGGGACATGCGTGGGCGGGACGGCGTCTGCGCTCCCCAAGGGGGGGCACAGACGCGCAGACGGGGCGACGTTCGGGGAGGTGTGGCGTGCAGACGGGACGGCGTCCGGGGAGGTGTGGCGTGCAGACGGGGCGGCGTCCGGGGGTGTGGTGCGCGGGTGGGACAGCGCCCGCGCACCACCCAAGGGGGAGCGGGTGGGCAGGTGGCGCGCCCCGCTCTCAAAGGTGGAGCGGGGCGCGCGGGCGTGCCAGCGCGCTTACGCGATGCCGAGGGCGTGCTTGGCGGCGATGCGGGCGAAGGTGGCGGTGCGTCCCGCGTTGATGCCCGTGAAGTTGCTTGGGTAGTTGTGCGGGTAGAAGCCTCCTTGGTCGTTTCCGCACACGTAGAGGCCTTCGATCACGCTGCCGTCGGTGCGCAGCGGCTGGGAGTTCGCATCGGTGATCACGCCGTGGATGGTCACGAGCAGCGCTCCGGCGATGCGCGCCGCGTAGAAGGGCGGCTCGTCGACGGCGCTCAGGCGGTAGGCCGGCTTTCCGAAGTCGACGTCCTTGCCGGCGGCCGCCAGCTCGTTGTAGCGCTCGACGTTCGCCTTGAACGTGGCGGCTCTATCGGCGTCGAAGCCCATGGCCTCGGCCAGCTCGTCGAGGGTGTCGCACTGCTTGAGCGCGCCGCTTTCGATCTGCGGCGCGAGCCAGAACGAATCGAGGTGCTCTTTCGTGATGGCTTCGCAGTCGTACACGTCGGCGTTGAACGCGGTGCCCGACGGCGCGGGGAACAGGCGCGAGCAGCCGCACGTGTCGAACCGCTCGATGTCCTCCCAGTAGCTGCCGTCCCAGACGATCCACGAATAATGGCCGGGTTGGTTCGCGCCGGCGGCGTAGCTCATGGGGTAGCACTGGTCCTCGTTCATGAAGCGCTCGCCGTTCGCGTTCACATGGAGGAACGGCTGGCTGCCGGGCAGGAAGATGGCGCCGCCCGTGCGCTCGTCGGTGAACTCGAAGCCGTCGGGGAGGATGGCGCGGTTCCAGATCATGCACGCGCCGCCGGCCTCGAGCTCGGCGCCGGCCCACAGCGCCATGCGGATGCCGTCGCCCGTCTCCGTGGTGGCGCTGGTGAGGCCGCACCACTTCGAGTTGCCGGGGCACAGGTCGTTGAGCATCTCGGTGTTGGCGCCATAGCCGCCGGTGCAGATGACGACGCCGTTTTTGGCGTTCACCTGGATGGTGCCCCGGTCGTCGGATTCGGCGATGACGCCGGTGACTTTGCCGGAATCGTCCTGCACGAGTTGCTGGGCGGGCGTCGTGAACAGGATCTCGCCGCCAAGCTCTTCAAACACCTCGCGCATGACCTCGAGGTGCATGTACGCGCCGTAGTTGGGGCCGTCGGGGTTGTACTCGTCCAGGCAGGGGTTGTAGCACATGGCCGGGTAGTAGGCGTGCTCGTCGTCGGGCTTGTGCCACTCGAACGGGAACAGCATGCCCTTGGGCTCAAGCGTCTCCTTCATCCATTCGATCATCTCGCCGGACTTTTCGGCCCAGGTTCGGTACATGAGCATGTTGGCGTCGCCCGCCTGCGTCTGGTTCGCGTGGTTGATGAGCGTGGGGACGTCCTCGATGTGGTCGGGCTCGAGCGCGGAGTTGAGCGCGCCGATGGCCTCGCGCGCGGCGGCGATGGCGCCGCCTTTCTCCAGCACGATGACCTTCGCGCGCGGCGGCGATGGCGCCGCCTTTCTCCAGCACGATGACCTTCGCGCCGTTTTGCGCGGCTGTCGTGGCGGCCACGAGGCCGCCGTTGCCGGCACCCACCACCACGAGATCGGCTTCGAGCGTTTCGGCGATGTCGGTGGGCATCGCGGGCTTGTCGCGCCAGCTGCCCTGCGCCGCGTCGGCATCGGAGCCGGATTTCGAGGCGCTTCCTTCCGAGGCTTGCGGAGCGCAGCCCGCGAGCGCTCCGGCTGCGGCAAGCGCGCCGGTGGCGGTGAGCCCGGCCAGGAAGTTGCGGCGGCTGATGGCGTTTTCGCCGGTGGCGTTCTTTCCCATGGTTCCTCCTTCGCTGTGCGGCCGCGCGGGTTTTGCCGACGCCCGACGCGGCCCGTCCGCATGCGCTCCCTCCGCGCAATCTTGACGGACGCTTCGCATCGTAGGGCTGCGGCGCGGCGCGCGCATCGCGCGGAACCGGGTAGATCGGGCCTGCGTTCAGGCGAAACGCCGAAAATACCCGAAAGTGGGGGAGGGGCAGGCGCGCAGGGCGTCGAAGCCGTGCACCCTGCGCTTGTCGCACGCGTCGCGGGGAGGGGCGGGCGCGCAGGGCGCGGCGCGCGGGGGCTGTCCGCCGCGCATGGCGGGCGCTCAGGGCGTCGGGATGCTATCATGGTCCTTCATAAGGAGGGCGAGGCGAAAGGACGGGGCTGCATGGAGCGGACGGACGAGCGGTACGGGCACTACGTGGCCATCCTCGAAGAGGAGTTGATCGCGGCGATGGGCTGCACCGAGCCCATCGCCATCGCGCTGGCGGCTGCCCGCGCACGCGAGCTTTTGGGCGAGTGGCCGTCGCGCGTGGAGGTCGAGGCGAGCGGCAGCATCATCAAGAACGCGAAGAGCGTGGTGGTGCCCCACACGGGTGGCCTCAAGGGCATCGAAGCCGCCGTGGCGGCTGGAATCGTGGCCGGGCGCGCCGATCGGGGCCTCGAGGTGATCGCCGAAGTGTCGCAAGCCGACGTCGCACAAGTCGTCGCGTATCTTGAGCGCACGCCCATCGAGGTGGGTCGTGCCAAGTCGGAGCTTGATTTCGACATCGTCGTTCGCGCGTTCGCGAAGCGTGACGCGCAGACGGCGGGGCCGGACGCTTCTGCGCGCAGCGCGCTCGTGCGCATCGCCGACCATCATACGAACATCGTGCGCGAAGAGCGCGACGGCATCGTGCTGCGCGACGTCGCGCCGGCGTCCGAGGGCGGTGCGGACGAAAGCCTCACCGATCGCAGCGTGCTGTCGATGGAGGGCATCTGGGACTTCGCCACGACGGTGCGCATCGAAGACGTGCGCGCCCTGCTCGATCGCCAGATCGCTTGCAACGACGCCATCGCGCGGGAGGGCCTTGACGGCGTCTGGGGTGCGAACGTCGGCAGCGTCATGCTGGGCGCGTACGGCGGCGACGTGAAGGTGCGGGCGTGCGCGCATGCCGCTGCGGCGTCCGACGCGCGCATGAGCGGCTGCGAGCTGCCCGTGGTCATCAACTCGGGCAGCGGCAACCAGGGCATCACCGTGTCGGTGCCGCTCATCGTGTACGCGCGCGAGCTGGGTGCGAGCGATGAGCGGCTCTACCGCGCGCTCGTGCTGTCGAACCTCGTGGCCATCCATCAGAAGACGGGCATCGGTCGGCTCTCGGCGTTCTGCGGTGCGGTGTGCGCCGGTGCGGCGGCAGGCGCGGGCATCGCGTACTTGGACGGCGGCGGCTACGAGGACGCGTGCCATGCCGTGGTGAACGCGCTGTCCATCACAGCCGGCATGGTGTGCGACGGCGCGAAGCCCTCGTGCGCCGGCAAGATAGCCTTCGCCGTGAACGCGGGCATCTTGGGCTACGTGATGTACCGCGACGGCCAGCAGTTCTACGGCGGCGACGGCATCGTGAAGAAGGGCGTGGAGAACACCATCGACAGCATCGCCCGCCTTGGCCGCGACGGCATGCGCGCCACGAACGACGAGATCATCCGTATCATGCTGGGGGCCTGAGCGAACTTGAGGGAGGGGGAGGGCGGCGGCGGGATCTTTCGCCGCAGGGGCGCGGCGCGTCGCGCGTTACTGCTCGATCGCGGTGCTTTTCGCGCAGGGAGCGCTTTTGGCGAAAGCGCCAAGCCTCGATGCGAGGCGGCATGTGCGGGCGTATAATCGGGCATGTTCGTTCTTTCGTTTCGGGTGTGGCCCGAAGGATGGGAGGTTGCGGCAATGGCGAAGATGACGTCGGGATACGTGGACTACGCGGGGTTCAAAACCTACTACGAGATCTACGGGGAGCGCACGCCTGAGAAAAAGCCGCTGCTCATTTTGCACGGCGGCCCCGGAGACACGCACAACTACCTGCTGAACTACCGCGACATGGCCGACCTCTACGGCCGGCAGATCGTCTTCTACGACCAGATCGGCTGCGGGGCGTCGAAGATCCCGCATCAGGAGGACGATTTCTACACGTACGACCTGTGGATCGACGAGTTCTACACGGTGCGCGAAGCGCTCGGCCTCGACGACATCCACCTGTTCGGCAACTCGTGGGGCGGCATGTTGGCCATGATGTGCATGATCAGAGACGATACGGGCGTGAACTCGATGGTGGTGAACGGATCGCCCGTGAACATCGCCACCTGGCTTTCGGAGGCGAACCGCCTTATCGAGTACATGCCGACGGACATGCAGGAGGCCATCGCCGAAGCCGAGCGCACGGGCGACTACGAGACGCCTGCGGCGAAGGCGGCCTACAACGAGTACTACCGCCGCCACGTGGTGGGCTGCGACCCGTGGCCCGACTACGTGCAGCTGGCGATGAGCCCTGAAATGGTAGGCGAGTGCTACTACGTCATGCAGGGCGCGAGCGAGTTCGTGGTGACCGGCAAGATGAAGGACTTCGACATCCGCGCCGACCTGCACAAGATCAAGGTGCCCACGCTCATGCTGTCCGGCACGAACGACGAGGCCACGCCGCTTGTGGTGAAGGAGGGCTACGACCTCATCCCCGGCTGCGAGTGGGCGCTCGTGCAGGGTGCCGCCCACATCGGCAACGCCACCCATGCCAAGGAGTACCTGGAAGCCGTGGAGGGCTTCATCTCCCGGTTCGACTAAGGACGGCGGCGCGGCTGGTTGACGGGCCGGGCGTTCGTCCTGCGGCGATGCCCGCGCGAGAAGGGGGCGCCGTCCTGCGGCGGCGCCCCCTTGGTGCGCGCTTACGGCATGCGCGATGCGAGCGCGTCGATCTCGTCCAGAAGGTCTTGCTGGGTGTGGATGTCGAGTTTTCGGTAAATGCTCTTGATGTGCGTCTTCGCCGTGTCGGGCGCTATGCACAGCGTTTTGGCGACGTAAGGCGCGTTTCTTCCGCGCGCCAAGATGGCAAGCACCTCTTGCTCTCGCGGGGAGAGCCCTCCTCGCTTCGACAGCTCGGCGCATGCGAGCGGCACGTTGTCGTTCGTCTCGAGCGTTTCCTCGTCGGCTACAAGCCATTGGCGAAGGGGCGATCGAGAGCTGCCGAACAGCAAGAGGGCTGCCAGATCTCTCCGGTTTCTTTGCGAGCCGTCCGTTGATGACGGCCCAACGATTGCCCGTCGGTTACTTTGTTTCATCATGCCAGGTCAATGGCATCACCCCTGAAGTTTGAGAGGTGGAAACAGAGGGTTCTGGGGCGGTTCAAACCTCTGCGGTGATGCAGACGGGCGTTTCTTCGTCGTAGCATCGATTCGGCTGAAGAGGGAACTTCGGTCGCGCACTGCATCACTGAAACCAAGGAGGAAACCATGTCGAATCTTTCTCGCAGGAACTTCATCGCCGGCGGTGCCATCGCCGCGCTCGGCGGCACGCTGGCGCTTGTCGGCTGTGCGCCGAAAGGCGAGGAGGCGGCGTCGGGCGTGACGGGCGAGGGCGCTCAGTCGTGGACGGGCACGTCGAACGGCAAGGGCGGCGAGCTCAGCGTGGAGGTCGTCACCGAGGGCGACGCCATCGCCCGCATAAACATCCTCAAGTCGCGCGAGACGTACGGGGTAGGCACCGCCGGCATCGACATCCTGAGCGATCTCATCGTGGAGCATCAGACGCTCAACGTGGATACCGTGTCGGGCGCCACTGTTTCGAGCATGGCGTTTCTGAGCGCCGTGTCCGACGCCATCGACGCCTCGGGCATGAAGGCGAGCGAGTGGAAGAAGCGCGACAAGGCGGTGCCGCAGACGCCCGAGGGCCTTGAGGCTGACGTGGACGTCGTGGTGGTGGGCGCCGGCGGCGCGGGTTACGCGGCGGCGCTCACCGTGGCCGAAGCCGGCAAGAAGGTGGTGCTGCTGGAGAAGTTGGGCATCACGGGCGGCGACACCATCCTATCGGGCGGTGCCATGGCCGTGCCGGGCAACTGGTTCCAGCGTAAAGAGGGCATCGATGACAGCGTGGAGAAGATGGCCGAGGACATGATCGTCGGCGGCGACAACGTGGGCGACCCCGAGCTGGTGAACGTCATCTGCCAGGGCGCGTACAACGCCATGGAGTGGCTTACCTTCGAGGGCGGCGTGGCATGGCAGCCCTACCAGCGCTTCTTCGGCGGGCACTCGGTGTCGCGCTCGCTCATCCCCGAGGGTAACGAAGGCAGCGGCATCATCTGCAAGCTGGACAAGCGCGCCGAGGCGCTGAACACCCTCACGGTGTGCCGCAACACGAAGGCCGACGAGCTCGTGACCGACGCGTCGGGTGCCGTCGTGGGCCTCAAGGCCACGAACACCGCCACGGGCGAGACCTACGACTTCACGAGCAAGGCCGTGATTCTGGCCGCCGGCGGCTTCGGCTCGAACGTCGAGATGCGCATGAAGTACAACCCCGAGATGGACGACAAGATCCTCTCCACCGACTCGGTGGGTGCCACAGGCGATGGCCATCTCATGGCCGAGAAGATCGGCGCGAACCTCATCGACATGCAGTACATCCAGACGTATCCCACATGCGACACACAGACAGGTGCATTGCTGTACGTGGGCAACATGCGCTTGGAGAACCGCGCCATCTGCATTAACAAGGAAGGCGACCGCTTTGTCGAGGAAATGGAACGCCGCGACGTCATCTCGAACGCCATCAAGGAGCAGACGGACGGCATCGGTTACATGATCTTCAACCAGGAAGGCCTCGATGCCACCGACATCGCCACGGTGAATGCGGCCGAGATGGACGGTCTGTTCGCACGCGGCCAGCTGGTGAAAGGCGAGACCATCGCCGAGGTTTGCGAGCCCTTCGGCATCGACGCGGTCGAGCTTGAGAAGACGGTCGAGAAGTGGAACGGCTACTGCAAAGACGGTGCCGACCCCGACTTCAACTATCGTGCGGATCTCAACCCCATCGAGGGTGGCCCGTACTACATCCTGGCCTACAAGCCGTCGGTGCACTACACCATGGGGGGCTTGCACATCAATTCCGATGCGCAGGTGCTCGACAACGACGGCGCACCCATTCCCGGCCTGTTCGCGGCCGGCGAGGTGGCCGGTCACAAGATGGGTACGAACCGCCTGGGTTCCTGCTCCATCACCGACGTGTTCGTGTTCGGCCGCGTGGCCGGTGCAAACGCAGCGGCGCTCTCGTAGCGGATCCTTTTCCCTCTCTGCCGTGCGGGCCCTGTTCATTGCGGATAGGGTCCGCATGCGACTCGCTTGGCAGAAAGCCCGCGTTCCTCTATGATGCAGATCATGCGAACCGATGCATCCACAACGGAAGGGCCCCTCGCTTCGGATCTTCGATCGGGCTTGACGTCGATGGTCCGCGCGGCCGATCGCGCCGCCGTGCTCGACAGCGTGGGTCTGGCGTGCTATATCGCTTGGAGCTTCGTGTTCTGGAACGGATCGCTGTTGTTTGGCAGCGTGCCCGGTACGGCTCCCATGGGCGACGTGCTGGCGGTTCAGGGAGCGTTCACCGCGCTGACGGCACTGCTGCTGGTGCTGTCGGTGCGCACGGCGGCACCGCTGCGCACGCGTAGGCTGCTGCTGGGGGCGTTCGCCCTCGTTTCCAGTTTGGCGGTTGTGGTGGCCGCGTTCGCGGGCTACCGGGAAGCTCCCATGGAGTGGATGTGGTTCGGGTTCGCGTTGAGCGGGCTGGGCAGCACGCTGCGCCTCGGGTGGGAAGAGCGGTTGAGCGTGCAGGGTGTGGTGCGCACGGCGCTGTGCGCGGGGCTGGCGTACCTGCTCGGATTCGTGCTGTTTGCGATCATCTCGCTACTGCCGCCCTTCGCGGCGCTCGTAGTGTCAGCGCTGCTGCCGTTCGGCACATATGCGTTGCTGCTGCGCGCAGCGGCGCGCATGCCGGGCATGTCTGGGCCGTCGAAGGCGGGATTGCGCGAACTGCTTGCAAGCATCCCGTGGAAGCTCGTTGCGGCCATCGCGCTTGCGTATTTCAGCTACGGAGCTACGCGCATGGGCGGGGTCATGGGCGGGCTGGCCGCCTCGGGCGCGGGGCATGTGGCCGTGGCGGGCATTCCCGCGCTCGGCTGCCTCATCGCTATCGCGCTGGCGTTCGGCTTCTATCGCAAGAACGCGCTTCTGGCGTTCTATCTGGCGTTTCCGCTCATGGGCATCGCCGCCATTGTGCCAGCGTCGGTGGATCCGCTTGGTGGCACCACTACGTTTTGCATCGCGCTCGTAGGGGCCGAGCTAGTGAAGTACCTCGTGTGGTTCCTGCTGATTGCCTCTATCGTCAAAGACGGTTTGTCGGTGTTGCTGTGCTTGGCGCTCATGCGATTCGCCCAGTGGAGTGGCAGCTGCCTCGGGCAGCTGGCTGCCGACGTGCTTCCCACGCAAGAGGCGGTGACCATCGCTATCCTCATTTCGCTTATGGTGGCGCTGCTCGTGATCATCGGTGCGCCCTTTGTCGGCAAGGCGGGCGCGAGCCTCGCGCAGCCGACGGGGGAACGCGATCTCGAGGCGCGCGTGCGTTTGGCCGCGATGCGTTACAAGCTGTCGCCGCGCGAGCAGGAGGTGCTGGCCATCTGGGCTACCGGCCACACGGGTGCTTACATTGAGAAGCGGCTGTTCATTTCGAAGAACACGGTGAAGACCCACCTCAACCACATCTACGCGAAGACAAAAACCGCCAACCGGGAAGAGCTGCTCGAGCTGCTGGAAGCTTTGGACGAGGCAAGCTAGGCGAAGATGGAGTTTACGCTCCCTGCGTAAAGGGACTGCAACGGCTTCTCAACAGGGATGGAGCTTCGGGTGACGCGCGCTTTCGATAAAGGACAATGCGCGAACATCCGCATACCCCGCCGAGGCCCCGCGTCCGACACGGACGCGCTTCGCCCTCGGCCGCGTCGAAAGGAACCGCCATGCCCGCCTCCATCCACCCTCCCGTGCGTTTGAGCATCGTTCTCGACGAGGAAAGCTACCGCGAAGGCGGCGACCAGCTGGCGCGCCGCTTCGGAGCCGTCGCCCCCACCGAGGTGGTTCGCGCAGACAAAGGATCGCAGCGGGCGAACGTCCTGCGGTTCGACGTGGGAGACGACGCGGTGACGGCCGGGGCCGATGTCGACGCCCTGTGGCGCGACGCGCTCGCGTCGTGGCTCGACGAGGAGTTCGCCGAGACGAGCGCGCTCGCGGCGCGCGAGAACGACGCCCGCCGCGTCAACGGCGCGAGGCCGGTGTCGTTCACCTGGGCGGAGGTGAGGTTCGGGACGGGGCCGGTCATCGCCGTCCGCATGAAGGGATCCGCCATCCCCGAAGAGGCGGCCGGGTTCGTCGCCCGCGCCCGCGCGCTGCTGGCCGCAGGGGCGTTCGGCTCCGATACCGTCGCCGCCATCCGCATCCCCGCGTGCGCGAGCATCGCTGCCCAGCGTGCGGATGCGGGCCTGACCGCCGAGCCGTCCGCGCCCGCATCCGGCTCGAACGATCCGTTGCGCGCGCTCGGACGCGAGGAGCGCGGCTCCTCGTCGGCGCGCGACATCGTCGAGGCTATCGAGGCCGCAACGGGTGCCGACGGTATGCCCTCGGGTGGAAACGCGGCGGCCGACCCCGACGGCCAGAACGCCTGGGCCGCCGACGAGGTCGAACGCGACGAGCCGTCGCGCGCGGAGATCGACGCGGCGCTTGCCGAGGCCGAGGAGGCGCTGCGCCGCGGCGCCGACCCCGTCTCCATCGCCCTTGAGGGACGCGGTGCCGACGCACAACGTGGCGAGTCTCGCGCGAGCGACGGGGCGTCCGCGGCCGCCGGCCGCCAGTGGGTCGACGCAGAGGAACCCGCCCCTTCCCTCGTCGTCGCCGATCCGAATGCCGAGGCGTGCGCGCTCGTGGACGAGGACGTTCCCGAAAGCCTCGATTACCGCGTCTGGAACGTGGCCTACGCCGACGGCACCTCGGTGCGCTACGACTCCGTCCTCGGAGAGGCGCTTTTGGATTAGGAGGCAGGGCAAAAGCGGTCAAATGCCGATTGTCATCGCAGTTCGTGGCAGGTGCCGCATTCGAAGGTTCCGCGATGGTGGCATTGGGCGCAATAGCTCATGGCGTCTTTTGGCAGGTCGTCCGAATGGTTGTTGTGGCAGTCGGTGCATGTCATGGGGTTCGCGTCGTGCTGTTCGCTTGCGGGACGTGCGTGGGGGTTCACCGTAGTGCCCTTGCTGTCGGTGAGCGCCGTGGATCCCGTCGTCAGCGCCGCGACCTCCTCAAGGGTGCCATGGCATGACTCGCAAGTGGTGGGATCTACCGTGGCCACGGTCGCTTTGGTTGTGGTCTTGTCTCCGAATTTCACGTCGGCGTGCGCGGTTGCAAGCGTTTCCTCTTCGGTATGGCATTCCATACAGGTGATGCCTTCGGCTTCGTGGGCGATGGCTTGGGTGCAGGCAGGGTCGCTTGGGGATTCTGCCTCGGAGGCGTGGCAAGTCGCGCAGTCGGATTCCATCGTCCAGTTTACCGGTTGCCCATCGAGAGCCGAGGTGTCGGAAGCTTGTTCCTGGTCGTTTGCGACCTGCTCATCGGGAGCCTCCTTCGGCGCGCAGCCAAAGAGCGACCATAAGACGACCGTGAGTGCGAGAACGGCGCCGAACGCGCCGATCGCACCGAGGCCCCGGCCGGTGGTGAGTGGTTGAGTGCTCATTTGTTTCTCCTAATTGTCGATCAATCATACCGGTCGTATCGTTTTCATGTTGCCGGGGAAGCCCGCCGGAGGGAGGCGGCGGGCTTCACGCAAAGGATCGGGCCGACGCTTCGGAGGGGGACAGCATCGGTCGACCGTTAGTGGATGGCGAGTTTATTGCTTTTCGTCCCAAGCGTTAAGCGATGCGGCATGACGTGCGGAGATGCGGCCCCAGATCATGTTTTCGGCCACGTTTCCTCCTGTGATGCCGTAAGTGTGCGAATGTATATTGCCGAAGCTGCCAGCGCCGTACAGGCGTGGAATGGGCTGTTCGGCGAATACGTCGAGCACTTGTCCATGCTCGTTCTTCTTGGCACCGCCTAGGGTCGAGCAGGAGCCGGGATACACCGTGTACGCGTAAAACGGTGGGTTGATGAGCGGTTTGAGCGTTTCGGGCGAACGGTGGAACTCGGGGTCTTCTCCGTTCTCGCATGTTTTGTTCCAATTTTCGATGGTGGATTTCAGCGTGTCGGCGTCCATCCACTTGTCGATTTCCTTCATTTTCTCTGCCAGCTCCTCGATGGTGTCGGCCTTGATGATCCAGCCTTTATCGACTTCAGCTTGGTTGTCGTCGGACCAGCCTTCCCAATCGCGCAACTCGTCGGGCAGTTTGGTGGTGAAGTTGCCGCATTCAAACCAATCTCCTTGGCGTGTGGCCATGGGGCCGGCTTCAAACAAAGTTTGGTCGAACACGCACCAGCTGGGGCAATGGTCGTAGTCGCAGATGTCGTCGCTGAAGTGAGTGAATGCATGCCATCCGTTGTGCGGCGAGCCGATGCGAGTTTCATCGACCCAGCGTTTACCCAAGCGATCGGTGTAGATGAACGTTTGGTCGGCGGGCATCATGAGGATGAGGAAATCGTTTTCGGGGTCGCGCGTCCACATACCGTACATGGCACCTGCCATGTCCATGTGCCAGAGCTTGCCGCCGACTTCCTCAACCATGCGGATGCCGTCACCCGTGTTGTACTTCCAGCCCTCGAACTTGAAAGGATAGCACTTGAGGTATTTGCGCTTCAGTTCTTCATTGAATTCGAAGCCTCCCGTGCAGAGGATTACTCCCTTGCGGGCCTTGACCGTCTTTTCCTCTTCTCCGATCATCGTGGTGCATCCGACGATCTCCTTCGTTTCCGGGTTTTGGATAAGGTGTTCGTCGTGGCAGTCGAACAGCACCTCGACGCCCAAATCCTTGCGCTTCTGATCGAGTATCTCGAACGAGGCCATACCGAATCCCGGAGGGTCGGCGATGGACTGGCATCCTGCCCCTCCTGGGAGAAATGAATACTCAGGGATGGTGCCGGCGATGGCCTGCTCGTTCACTTCGTATTCGAGTTCGTACTTGTCGGCGTACTCGCAATTGCGAAGGCCCTCTGCAATCCACGCGTCGATAACCGCTTCCGGGGTATCCACATCTTGGGTCATCTCGTGCCAGTATTGGCGCATGCCTTCCTCGTCATCGATGATGCAGAACTCGCCGTTGTTGATGGAGCTGTTTCCGCCTCCGCGCACCGGCGCTTTCTCTAATACAAGCACCTGTTGTCCGCATTCGTCGGCACCGATGAGCGACGCCCACATGCCCGCGCCGCCATAACCGACCACCAGGATATCGCATTCGTAGTCCCAACTTTTTGGAAGCCAGTCCTGTGGGTTTGCCTCCGATGCGCAACTAGCCAGCGCGGCAGATCCCGCCACGGCCGCTGCGGCAACGCCGGCTCCCTTTAAAAACGACCGACGCGAAAGCCCCCGCATGTGCGTTTGCCCGTTCATTGCTCCTCCTTTTCCTGCATGCTTTTCTCTTGCGATCTTTACGCTGCTGCGGTGATAGCCGGACAGCGATTTGTATTGTGCCGATCACGCGCTTAACCTTCATCGAGCGTGTAGCCCCATTTTTGCGATGTTTTCCGTCGGCGCAGGTTGCGCTTGTCGGGGAGTTTGCACTAGGGTTGTCCATCCGATGCGCGCCTTGTTTGAATACCGTATATATGCTTAGGTGTATGTGCTTGGGTGTGCGCTTGGCCGTTCGCGCTTGCTTGAGACAGGACGCGTTGGCTGCACGCGAGACAGAGCTGCGTTGATGATGCGGCAGAGGGGAGGGGGCGTGAGGGAGTGCTTGCGAAGGAGGATCGTGGCGTTTTGTCCCGATTGGCGATCGCTTGACTTTTATCTTGTGCTGATGGGTTTGGCGTTTTGCCGAGCGTGGATCGTATTGTACGTATCGGCTTCGTCGGTGGCAGCGCTTGTTCCGGGTTCGAACTGGATGTTCTTGCTTGCCGGCTCTGCGGGGGCGGTTGGCGTTGCCGTTTTGGCGCGACGCATGACGGAACGCCTCCGATCCGAGCTGCATGTGCTCGTCATGGCGGGGTCGCTCTCGGTGTTTTGCGCCGTTGCGACTCCGGTTGCGCTGGCGTGTGGGCAGCCGGTCGTTTCGATGGCCCTTGTCTTCATCGGGGGAATCGCTTCGAGTTTTTTGCAGGTGCTGTGGGGAGGCGCGTATGCTTGCCGTCCGGTTTCGTTCGCTTTTGCGTGCTATCCGGCTGCGGCGGTGATGATTGCGGTGCTCGTTGTACTTGTCGTTGGCGAGAGCGGCTTTCTTGCGTTTTTCGTGTTTCCCCTCATGTCGTTTGTTCTTTTATTGGTCGAGCGATCGCGCATTGAGGATGCGGGTGCGAACGTCCTTTCGACCGAATCGCAGGATGGTTCTCAGCGTTGCCGACCTCCTTTGTCTCGCGGATCCGTTGTCCGACTGATGGCGAGTATCGGAGTGTTCAGCTTCCTGTGCCGGGTGTTCGATTCTCTTCCGGGGGGGGGGCTTGACTGACCCCTTTGCGGCATTCGGTGGAAGTTCGGTGTTCGCATTGGTCGTGGCCGGTGCCTTGTTTTTGCTATTTACGTTTTTGTGTGGGGATCGCCTTGATCCCATGTTCGCGTATCGTCTGGCCTTTCCTCTCATGGCGCTGGGGATGGCCATCGTATCTCTTTTCTTTTACGATCATTGGGCGTTATCTCTGTTGTTCGTGGGCATTGGCTACGAACTGTTCGACATTGTTTCGTGGACTCTCTTCGTCGATTTGGCCCAGCGCCGAGGAAGCATGTCCGGACATTATCGCGTGTTCGGATGGGGTGTGGCCGCAACGTTATGCGGGATGGGCCTGGGCTATCTCGCGGGTGGATGGCTGGGTGTTCTTTTGGATATGCAGGACATGGGGGTGTCGGCAATGGGGACGCTATGCGTCATTGCGCTTGTCGCTACGGCGTTTCTTGTCGTTCCCGAAGGGGTGGTTGCGCAAGTTGCTGGCTGGCGTCAGGCGTGCGAACCGAAGGAGATTGCGTTGGCTTCGAGCGTAGCGGACGCGCCTGCTCCTTCTTCGCTGGAGGCGCGGTGCGAACTGATCGCGTGCGAGTTCCACCTTACCCCGCGCGAGGGCGAAGTGCTCGTGTTGCTTGCTAAAGGGAGAACGTTGTCCATCGTGATGCGCGATTTGCAGATAGCGAAAGGAACGGCTCAAACGCATATCGAAAACGTGTACATGAAATTGGGGGTTCACAAGCAGCAGGAGCTCATTGATCTTGTAGAGGGCGTTGGTCCGTGTGGAGATGCCTGAGGGCCAGCTTTAAATACGACGCTCCATCCGATGCGAAGGAGCATGCTCTTGATATGGTGGGACATATGTGATCGAACGAACTGAGGAGGAGCGATGGGTCGAATCATCTTGCCGTTGTACACGCCGCGCTATGTGCCGAACGGAGGTGAGGTCGCCGTCATCCAGACGTCGCGGGGTGCGATCCGCGCGCGGCTGGCCGGCAAGGACGCGCCGGTGACTGTGGGGAACTTCATCGAGCTGGCCGCGCGCGGGTTCTACGACGGCCTCAAGTTCCACGCCTGCAAACCGGGGTCCATCGTGGTGGGAGGCTGCCCGACCACGCGCACGCTCGGGCCCGCGCAGGTGGAAGCGGCGGCGCGCGGCATCATCCGCGGCATCCATCCGGGAACCGGCGATGCGCGCTACACCATCGTCGACGAGTGGGAGACGAATCCTCATAACCGCCACCTGCGGGGAAGCTTGTGCTTGGCCCACAAGTCCGCGCTGAACTCCGGCAGCTGCCAGTTCTATTTCTCGCTGGCCGAGCAGCCCCAGTTCGACGACAAGTTCACCGTGTTCGGCCACGTGGTGGAAGGGCTCGATGCGATGGACGCGCTTTCGGTGGGGGATGCGATCGAGAGCATTCGCATCGAGGGTGCGGACGAGGAGGCCCTTGCGCAGGCGGTGTCGCATGAGACGCCGCGCCCGAAGTCCGCGAAGGAGGCGCTTGAGGAGATCGAGCGCGCCCGTGCCGAACGCGCCGCTTCTGCCGCGGAGACGGGCGAGGTTTGCGAGGCCGCGGCTTGCGCGTTGTCTGGAGCGTGATCGCGGGCGAGCACCGCAGACTGAAGGACGCTCGGCGTCACGGTCTGCGGCATGCGTGCAGCCGTGGCGGTCGGCGGTTGCACGCGCGTTTCTTCGACGACGGCTGCCAATGCGACGAGGAGCGCGAAAGGGGCCATGGGCGCGAGAGGTCGCCCTTTCGCTAGCCTTGGCCGGATGCCTTGGTGCTCGCAGAGGCGTGTCGGTGCTCTTGCGAGCGCCCCCTCGCGCCTACTCGTACGTTTCCACGAGGTCGATAAGCTCCTGCTGCTTGTGCACGTCGAGCTTGCGGTAGATGTTCTCGATGTGCGTGCGCGCCGTGCCTTTCGCAATCTGCAGGTCGCGGGCGATGATGGACAGCGTGCGCCCGTAAGCGAGAAGCACGATCACCTCGCTCTCGCGCGGTGTCAACCCGAAATCGTGCGCGACAGTTGCGCAGTGCTGTTCAAGACGACCGCCGCCAGCATCCGCGACGGGGGGGGGTGTCTCGTCGCCTTGCGTTTCGCTCTCCTCGCCGCCTCGCTCCCTGCGGCTTGTCCGCATCGTTTCCGAAAGCTGCGAGACCACGCCTTCGGGCAGCACCATGAACGCCGTCGTCACCAGGCTGAGTGTCGCCATCATGGAGACGACGGTGATCTGCACGTCTCCGCTTGCCACCATCGTGTCGAGCACGTCGCCCGTCATCGTTCCGAGCGCCATGCCCGCGAACATGAACGCCACGCCCAAGCCGAAGATGCGCAGCGCGTTCTCGCCGCGGCGGCGGGATGCGTCGGCGAACAGCACCCAGGTGAGGATATCGAACAATTCGTATCCCACGTTGATGAGCAGGATCGACAGGGCAGCATGCGTGTCGAAGAACAGCGCGATGGCCACGAACCCCGCCACCATGATGGGCAGTGACAGCCGATAGGTGAGCGTGGCGTTGAACCGGTCGCGGAACTTCGCCGCGATGACGAGGAACGCCGAGCCCGCCGCGATGAGCGCGAAGATGGCGCTCCCTCCGAGGAAGGCGAAGGGGTCGTCGCGCACGGGCGTCGCGTCGAAAAGGCGGCAGAGGAGCGAAAACGTCATGATGGACAGCATGAGCTTCCCCACGCCGAAGCCGTTCGGGCCGCGCTGCCCGTCCTCGTTTGCGTCCGAGTCGGATTCGCCCGCTCGCCTGCGGCCTGCGCTGAGTGCGCTTTCTCCGTCGCCGACGTCTGATCCGTCTGCGCTGCTTTTGCTGGGCGTTGCGTTTTCGCGGTTCTCCTCGAGCGCGAGCAGCCCGAACGAGAGCAGGGGGATGATCGCGAATCCGATGAAGCTTGTATGGTCGCTCGACATGCCGGCCACGAGCGCCGTCACGATGGCGGCTGCCGCGGAAGCCAATGTGACGAAGGGGGAAGGGTATCGCGCGAAGCGCTCCCCCCACAACACCTGCAGAAGCCCTGCTCCCGCACCTCCTGCGACCAGTCCGAGCACGATGAGCGGCGCGCTTTCCATCCAAAGTCCCGCCGGGATGACGACGCCGCTTGCGATGAGGGCTGCGGGCGTGAGGCGTACCAGGACCGAACGCACGCTTTCATCGCGCTTTGCGTTTCTCCGACGTGCGACGAGCGACACCGCGAGCGCGCTCACGGCACCGGATGCGAGGTACAGCCATGAGAACGACGATCGCGCCCCAGCCACGAGCGGCACGCCGAGGCAGAACACGATCCAGGCGCGGCACAGTCCGAATCCGATGATGGTGACGAGGTAGTCGAGCGTGAGCGTGTCGCGCTCGGCCGAACCGACGGACGCTGCGGTTTCGTCCTCCGCGTCGGCTGTCTTGGTGCAGTGCGCCATGTGCATCCCTCCCCGCTGCTCGCGCCACGGTCGCTGTTCGTGCAAGGCGATCCCCTCCCGTATGGCGACCGCTTGCAGCATCATACGCAATTTTCAATGATGAGCGTATCGGATGGATAATCCGATACGTCTGTGACCTGGAAAATCCTATTGAACGTCAGATGCCACATCCAAAATCCGACCGCCCGTCAGATGTGCAACCACCGCACGGCGGCTAGGGTTGAGGTCAAGCGGACGGATGCCTCCGAAGGGTGCTTCTGCGCAAGGGCAGGGGTTGCCGCCTTCGGGCGGTCATTCGTCCATCCGAAGAGGAGGAAGGAACATTATGAGCACAGGTAGGGAAGGCGGAGTCTCTCGTCGTTCGTTCTTGAAGGGCGCGGGCGTTGCCGCGGCCGCCGTGGCGGGCGCAGGCGCGCTGGCCGGCTGCGCGTCGGGTGAGTCGGGCGCCGCATCGGGCGATTGGATGCCTGCGAACTGGGACTACGAGTGCGACCTCTTGGTCATCGGCTACGGCGGCGCGGGCATGTGGGCGTCGCTCATCGGCGCCGACGAGTGCGGCCAGGAAGTTCTCGTGCTTGAGAAGGCCCCCGTCGAGGGCGGTGGCAACAGCCGCATCAACAACGGCGAGTGGACCATCGTCGAAGAGGACGAGAAGGAGCGCTTCAAGGAGTACATCAAGGCGTTCACGCACGGCAAGACGCCTGAGCCGATGATCGAGGCGTGGGTCAACGAGTGCGCGCGCAACACCGAGTACGCCGACAAGTACGGCATGACCTACGAAGTGTCCGAGGTGGCGCTGGCCGGCGCCATCCCCGAGTACTACTTCCTCGACGACAACGCCTACGAGGGCTCGTGCAAGCTGTCGAGCGTGGACGGCTTCGGCATGCTGTCCTTCCACGAACTGGACGCCAAGCGCGAGGAGTTGGGCGTGCAGGTTCTGTTCGACTGCCACGACGAACGCCTCATCCAGAACCCGGACACGAAGGAGATCGTCGGCGCGTACGCCACTATCGGCAGCGAGGAGAAGGCCGTGAAGGCCCGCAAGGGCGTCATCATGACGTGCGGCGGCTTCGAGTTCAACGAAGAGCTGAAAAACGAGTACCTGAAGTGCTATCCCTTCAAGTTCGAAGGCTGGCGCTTCAACACGGGCGACGGCATCAAGATGGTGGAGGACGTGGGGGCGAAGCTGTGGCACATGGACATGGTCATCTCCATGTACTCCATGTGGACGCGCGATCCCGAGTACGATTTCTCCATCCTGTACTCCATGCCCGGTTTCAGCTACTTCAACGTGAACCGTCTGGGCAAGCGCTACGTGAACGAGAACTCCATGGGATCGCCGCACAACGGCTGGCACACGCTGCTGCATTTCGACGACTCCATCGACGACTACGACCGCATCCCGTCGTGGTGCATCTTCGACCAGAGCTGCTTCGACGCCGGCAAGATGTCCACGAGTCAGGGCGATTCCTTCGAATGCGGCAACTTCGCTTCCGACCTGCCGGACGAGCTGCGCGATTGGGACGGTTGGAGCCAGGACAACCTGGCCGAGCTCGAGCGCGGCTGGATCCTCAAGGGCGACACGCTCGAAGAGCTGGGCCAGAAGATCAAGGAGTTCGACCACTGGATGGACGTGGACACGCTGCGCGCCACCTTCGACGAGTACCAGGGCTTCTGCGAGGCGGGCAAAGACACGCGTTTCGATCGCTCCGAGAAGACGCTCGTGGCGCTTGACGGCGGCCCGTACTACGCCATCTCCATCTATCCCGGCTCCTGCTCGACGTTGGGCGGCCCGATGAAGAACGAGAACGCCCAGGTGCTCGACACGCAGCGCAACCCCATCCCGCGTCTGTACGCGGCTGGCTGCTTCGGCAACTTCCAAAGCCACAGCTACGGCATCACCGGCGGTAACAACGCCGAGAACCAGGTGTGGGGCCGCATCGCCGCGCGCCACGCCGCCGGGCTCGAGGCGTGGGACGCCAAGAAGTAACGCACCCATTCGCTTTGGTCGCCCGGCGCCTTCCTCCCCTCCCTTGGGCGCCGGAGCGGCCTCCCTTCCGAGGCCCGCCGCCTCCCCGCGGCGGGCCTCATTCGACGGCTCGTCCGTCAACTGCCAAGATGAGAAGATAGGAGAAGCGCATGACCCCTCAAGCACGCATCGCCGACCGGCGTTTTGCCGTGCTCGCCGTCCTCGGCGCCGTCCTTGTGCTCACGGCTGCGCTGTGGTCGCTCGTCGGCTGCGCGCCCAAGGAGGCTCCGGCCCCGTCCGAACGGGACGAGGCGTCGGAAGCCTCGCCTTTGGACGGGCAGCCTGCGAACTGGTCGATGGACTCCGACTGCGCGATATGCCACAAGACGGAGGCCGCCTCCGAGCTTGACGACGCTTGCCCACAGGGCGTGGCCCACAAGGCCGAGGGCGTGACGTGCATCGAGTGCCATACCGAGGCCGACACGCTTGCGACCGCGCATGCCGACGTGAAGCTCGGCGACGAGCCGGCTTCGAAAGTGACCGTGGAGACGGTGGACCCCGCCACCTGCGAGTCGTGCCATGGCACCCTCGAGGAAGTCGCGGCGCTGACGACGGGATCCACGGCGCTTACCGACGACAACGGCACGACGGTGAACCCCCACGCGCGTCCTTCGAACGAGAAGCACGACGCGAACCCTTTGACGTGCACCGACTGCCACAACAACCATTCGACGGATCTTGCCAAGGATGCTCAGAAGTACTGCGCCCAGTGCCATCACCGCGGCGTGTATGAATGCGGCACCTGTCACGAGTTGCGCGAGCGATAGGGCGCATGCGCGTCAGCGCGCGCGGCGATTGCGGTCGGCGGCGGGGCCGCATCCGACCGACATCGTGTTTGCCCGGACGGCGCGTCCCTCCCTCTCGCCCGTCCTGCGGCGCTTCGAAGGCCCGGCCTCCCTTGGCCGGGCCTTCGCGTATACTGGGGCATGCGGGCGAAACGCCGACGACAGGGAGGTGCCCATGGCGGGAGAGGTACGCTATTTCGAATACGGGGACGAGGAGACGTCCCATCTGTCCGCGCGCGATCCGCGGATGGCCGAGGTCATCCGCGCGGTGGGGCATGTGCGGCGCGAGGTGCACCCCGACCTGTTCGCCGCGCTTGCGAACTGCATTGTGGGGCAGCAGATATCGACGAAGGCGCAAACGACCATCTGGAACCGCATGGTCGAGACGTTCGGCGAGGTGACGCCCGAGACGATGGCGGCCTGTTCCGACGAGGAGCTGCAGCGGGTGGGCATCTCGTTTCGCAAGGTGGGCTACATCAAAGGCGCGGCCGAGCGCGTGCTGTCGGGCGATGTGGATTTGGAGGGGTTGCGCGACCTTTCCGACGACGAGGTGCGCCGCGCGCTGTCGAGCCTGCCGGGCGTCGGGGTGTGGACGGCCGAGATGCTCATGACGTTCTCGATGCAGCGCCCCAATATCCTGAGCTGGGGAGACTTGGCCATCCAGCGCGGCTTGCGCATGGTGTACCATCATCGGCGCATCACGCCGGCGCTGTTCGCGAAATACTACCGCCGCTACACCCCCTATGCGACCGTGGCCAGCCTGTATCTTTGGGAAGTGGCGGGCGGTGCCGTCCCCGGTCTGCGCGATTGGGCCCCGAAGAGCGGCAGGAGGTAGGGTCGCGGGGGCTCGGGTAGCGGCGGCGCGTGAGCGAGGGGCTGTGGGCGCGGATTGCGCCGAGAAAGACGTCTAGGCGTCCTCTTCGGAAATGATCTCGATGAGCTCGGCGCGCGAGTGGATGTCAAGCTTAAGGTACACGCTTTTGATGTGGGACTTCACCGTGTTTTCCGAGACGAAGAGTTTTTCTGATATGGCGTGCACCGTCCTGCCTTGTGCGAGGTGGAGCACGATCTCTCGCTCGCGCGGGGTGAAGCGCGTCCGGTCGGCGAGAGCGTTGCACTTGATCGCCAACATGTCGAGAGGCTCGGTGGCTGCGGGGCCGTCTGCCGGCGGGGGAGTGCGTTTTCGTTCTTTGACGAGGAACAAGGAGATCATAGCGACAAGGTACACGGCAACGAGCGCAACCATGGTGAGGGCGATGTCGCCTCGCGCGAGCGTGTCGGCGTTCGCATGGGCCACAAGCGTGCCCGCAAGGCGCGAGGCATTCACGATGAGCAGGGCGAGCGAGAACACGAGCGGAACGGGGAGCTTGGTGTCGCGTACGACGTCCGACAGCATGCACCATAGGATGATGTTTGCGACGAGCGTGCCGAGTTGGGCGCACGCGTTTGCCAGCCCGCCGGCATCGTTCCAGATGAGAGGCAGCAGCAGGAATCCTGCAGCGGAAAGCGGCAGAGCCACTTTGTAAACCGATCCCAATTCGGGCTGCCGCTTGATGAGGAGCGCAGGCACGAGAAGCGCGACGATGACAACGGGTTGCGTTACAAGCGATGTCGTCTGGAACGTGGCGAGCGGCATCTCGCGCTGTGCGGGCATCTGCAGCATGAGGGCGCTGAGAAACGAGAGGATGGCGGTTCCGAGGACCGGATGCCACAGCGAGGAGATCGCGCTTTTGAACACGGGACTTGAGTATTCGGCTGCCTGTTCGGGCCTCTGTTCGATGCAGGGCTTCGCGAAGACCGTCGAGCAGACGAACAATGCGGCGGTGGCGGGGACGACAAACGCGGGCGGGAACAGCACGAGCAGCAGGTACGCGGCGAGGCTTGCGAGGTTCGAAAGCAGAACGAACAGGTAAGCCGATCGCAGCGAGAGCGTGCTGGAAAAGCGGGCCCACAAAAGGTTCGCCATCGCGTCTCCGAATCCGAAGAAGGCGCCGGCCAGCATCATCCAGGGGGTCAAAACGCCGCCGGGAGCGAAGCCGGCAAACTCAAGCAGCATGCAAACGACGAGGAACCCGACGGAGCCCGACACGCACGCGGCGGTCATCGAGACCGCAAGCCGAGCGCTTTTTCGGAGAGCTGCGAAGGCCGCCGTTGCGACATAGGTTGCAATGCGGGCGAAGACGATGGCGATGAGGAAGCAGAATTCCATTTGCTCGCCGACGTTGCCATCGGCGGCCGAGAACAGGGTTGTCGGGTGGAACAGGGTGTAGCCGAACGCAAGATAGAGCGCATATCCCAGTGAAAACGGCAGCGCTGCGGCGTCGCGTGCCCACTCCTTGGCTCGTATGGTTCGCATACCCCTCATGACACCTCCCTGACGCCTCAGCATACCACACGAGAAAAGGTCGTAGTATCCACCTCTTTCGGGTGAGGTGCCGATAATCGCCCAGTTGAGAAATTCACCTCCTGGTAGGTGAAGCGATGGGCGTCGAAACCTCGTAGGTTATGCGTCGAGGGCGGGCGGCATCCGAGGCAGCATCTGGTGATCTGCGGGGAAGGCCGACGATCTGCCTAACGCGAAGGTAAGCGAAGAGAAGGAGGAGAGATGTTCAAGGGCAATCGCATGACTCGAAGGGCGTTTCTGGGGTTTGGAGCCGCTGCGGCGGCTGTGGCGGGCGCGGCGGCGGCAGGGTGCGCGCCGGCGCAGAGGCAGGGGCAGGCAGGTGCCTCTTCCGAAGGGGTCGTCTCGTCGGGCTCCGGCGAAACGCCAGCGTTTCTCGTTCCTCCTGATATCCCGACCGACATTGTCGAGGAAAAAGACTGCGATGTGCTGATTCTGGGGCTTGGCTTGGCGGGAACCGCTGCTGCGAAGGCGGCGACCGAGGAGGGTGCACGCGTAATAGCCGTCGAGAAACAGCCGCAAGATTCGTACAGCGTGGTGTCGATGGCCGGAGACTGGGGTATCGTCGGATCGCAAATACAGAAAGATCTCGGTATCGAATTCGCGCCGAAAGAGGATATCGTCAACGAGATAGAGAAGGAATGCGGATGGCGGGCCGATGCGACGTTCTGGAGTTATTGGTACGATCACTCGGGAGAGGATTTCGACTGGTTCATTGAGGGAGCCGACTACGAAGTGCTTGACGCGACGGCTGCGGATCTTTCAAGCGGCGACCATAAGCCCAACTACATTCGCCCCAAGGCGTTTCCCCCGCTCGAAGGCTATGATTACAAGAAAGAGTACTATCCGTATTTCCATGGGTCGATCACCACGAATCCGAATATGGGGTGGGCGTGCGAGGCGGCGCGCACCGTTGCCTTGGATAACGGCATGGAGGTTTTGTACGGCACGACGGCCGAGCAGCTTATCAAAGAGGGCGACGCGGTCGTAGGGGCCTACGCCAAAGGAGCTGACGGTTATGTGAGAATCAATGCCAAATCGGTGGTCATCGCTTGCGGCGATTATGGCGCGAATCCTGAAATGCGCCAATACTACGCTCCCGAGACGATGATCTTCGAAGGCGGCGTCAACACCGGGGACGGCCAGCGCATGGGGATTTGGGCCGGCGGTCGCATGGAGCGCGGGCCGCATGCGCCGACGACGCATCACATGGGGGGCGTGCTTGGCGTGGACAGCTTCCTGCAGCTCAACACGCGCGGAAAGCGGTTCATGAACGAGGACATTCCCGGACAGAACATCACCGACGTGCTCGTCCGTCAGCCTGTCGCACTTGACGACGAGACGAAGGAGGCGGGAATCAAATCGTGGCAGATATTCGACAGCAAGTGGCCCGAGCAGATCGGCTCGATGAACGACGGGCACGGCTACATCAACCACTACGTGCCCGCTGACCAGATCGATCAATACGAGACGGTGCTGAGCGGCTTCAAGCTGGGTTATGTGACCGACCAGATGGTCGAGGAGCAAGCGACGGTGAAGGCCGACACCATCGAGGAGCTTGCCGAGAAGATGAAGCTCGATGCGGAAACCGTGAAAGCCGAGATCGACCGATACAACGAGCTGTGCCACAAGGGCCACGACGACGATTTTGGAAAGATGCCTGAACGTATGTTCCCTGTGGAGAATCCTCCCTATTACGCGTGCTCGTTCACCGTGGGGGGCATGCTCTATATTTTCGGTGGGTTGGAGTGCGATCTGGATATGCACGTGCTTGATGACGACGATGTGCCGATCAAGGGCCTGTATGTGGCGGGCAACAGCATGGGGCGTCGCTTCCTTGTCGAGAAGCCTGTCGTGGTTGCCGGACTGAGCTTGGCCACGGCTGCTTCGTTCGGACGTCTTGCCGGGAAGAACGCCGCTGTCGGAGTCTAGACGGAGGCGCGGGCGCCGTTGCGCGCTGTCGCTCGAACTTTCAGACGTTGAATCATCGCAAGCGGGGCCGGACAACGCGTCCGGCCCCGCTTCGCTTCTCTGGTGGGCGATACCGGATTTGAACCAGTGACCTTGTCCTTGTAAGGGACCTGCGCTCCCGCTGCGCCAATCGCCCGTGTCGCGCCGCTGCGCGGCGGCTTTCCATTCTCGCATAGAACCCTTTTCCGTGCAACGAATCCTTCGGAACGCCGTAGAACGTTGCAGAAAGCCCTGCGTTCGACGTGCCTTGCCTGCGACGCTGCAGATGCGTTGGAGGCGCGTGAGGTGCGCGCTGGGAGCGCGTCGCAGACGCGCGAGGTTCGGCTGGCAGCGCGCGGCATACGCGTAAGAGGCGCGTTGGAACCGCGGCAGATTCGGACGACGATTCATGGTGTCGTGCGTGATCGATCTGCTGGATGGGCTGGTCATACTGGTGCCAAGGAGAAAACGGCGAAAGGGTGCGCCATGAAGCGAAGGACAACGACGGCGGCGGGCATCGCGTGCGGGGCGGTATGCGCCGTGTGCGTGCTCGCCTTTACGCAGGGGGTTCGGGCCGAGGCCGACGCCGCGCGCTCAGAGGCGCTCGCCCGTTACGGCGGCGAGCAGATCGAGGTGTGCGTTGCGACGCGCGACATAGCGGCAGGGGAGGCGGTGGACGCCTCGTGCATGGAGACGCGCCTGTGGGTGGCCGATTTGCTTCCCGCAGAGGCCGTGCGTTCGACGGAGGAGGTGAGCGGCAAGGCGGCGTCGTCTGCCATCTTAGCTGGCGAAGTGTTGTCGATGCGGCGGTTCCAAGGCGTCGAGGGCCGGGTGGAGGTGCCTGAGGGCCTTGCGGCGGTGAGCGTGCCGGCGAAAGACGTCCAGGCGGTGGGCGGGGCGGTGCGAGCGGGGGAGAAGGTGGACATGTACGCGACGGGCGGCACGTCCACCGATCTTTTGGCGAGCGATGTCCTCGTGCTGGCCACGAGCGCGTCGACGGACGATGCCGCATCGGATGCCCAGGTGTCCTGGGTCACGGTGGCTGTGGAGCCCGACCGCGTGCAGGAGGTGGTGTCGGCCGCCCAGCGCACCGAGCTGTACTTCGCGCTTCCCGGCGGCGAGGCGTCCGGACAGGCGGGGGACGAGCGGGAACGGGAGGGCGCGCTATGAGCGCTGTTGTCGCGTTGTGCGCGGATACGACGAGCTTGCGTTATCCCGAGGCCATCGGCCTTGGGGGCGAGAACCTTGCGGCGCAGGAATGGTTGCGGCTGTTTTCGAGCGGAGAGGCGGCCCGGAGGTTCCTTGGAGAGGATCGAACGGTGAGCGAGGTGTGGGTGGCGTCGAGCGACGACGTGGAGCCCATCAACCTTGCGGCCACGCTCAAACGCGACCGAGCGGATAGGCGCGTGTGCCTCTTGTCGTTCGAGGGAACGGGATCGCTCATGAGCAGGGCGAGTGCGGCGGGCATCGACGTGTCGTTCTCGCGACAGGCGTTTCTTGACCGGTACGCGCAGATCAAACGTCGGTTCTCTGCGGTGATGGACGGCGGGGCCGTAAGGGCGTGCGGTGTCGGGGTGCCGGGTGCGCGGAGCGGATCGTGCGGCGTTGGGGCGGCGGCCACGTTGGGCGGGCGGCCCGCGAACCCGCGCATCGAAGATTCGCGCCGCAGCATGTGGCAGGGCGCGCAGACAGCGGGGCCGGTCCGAGGAGGGGCGGCGAGCGGTCCGTCGGCGATGCGCGGCGGGGTTGCGCGCATGGAGGCCGCGGGGGCTTCGCGGGCGGCGGGCGCGGGGGTCGCGCAGGCCGCAGGTGCGGATGCCGTGCGAGCGGTTGCGACGGCGCCGTCTGCGAAAGCCGTTGCGCCGTCCGCGTCGCCCGCGGCCGCGCCACGCGCTTTGGCGGTTGCCGCGCAAAGCGAAAGGTCGACCTTCCTCATGCCGGTGGTCAGCGGAAGCGGCGGCGCGGGGAAGAGCACGGTGTCGGCTTTGCTGGCGCTTCTCGCGCACGCCATGGGGCTCTCGACGCTGCTGCTCGATTTCGACCTGCAGTTCGGCAACATGGCGGAGATGTTGGGCGCGGCAGACCCCCTGACGATCGATGACGTGCTGGCCGTGCCCGCGCGCATCGATGCCTTGCGGGCCGATGGCCGCGCACCGGCCCTCCTTGCCGCCCCTCGGCATCTTGAAGACGCCGAGAGCATCGCGGCCCAGGCGCCCGAGCTGCTCGGCAGGCTGTCGGAGCGGTTCGACATGATCGTGGCGAACACGGGGGCGGCGTGGGCCGAGCAGCATGCGGTCTTGCTCGAACGCAGCTCCAAGGCGCTGTTCCTCGTCGATCAGCGCGCGTCGTCTTTGCGCGCGTGCCGCCATGCGCTCGATTTGTGCGCGCGCTGCGGCATCGCCACGGGGCCGTTCTCCTATGCGGTGAACCGCTGCGCGAAGGGGGCGGCGTTCACCTCCATCGACGTGTCGTGCGCGCTCGGCGGCGCGCATGTGTTCGAGCTTGCCGACGGCGGCCGCGACGTGGAGGAGCTGCTTGGGGCGGGCGCGCCTTTCGAGCTGGTGGACGCGCGCAACCCTTTATGCGCGAGCATCGAGCGGCTTTTGCGCGAGGTGCTGCCGGATGCGGCCGGGCTCGAAGCGCCCGATGATGCGGCGAGGCGTCGTCGGGGAGGATTGCGCCTTCGGCGACCAGGCAGGTTGGAAGGGCCGGGGAGGCCTCGTCGGCGCAGGAAGGGGGAGCCATGTCTTTGATGGGCCGGGTGCGCGCGGCGGGCGAAGCGGGGGCTTTGGGAGTGCTCCAAGGGCCTTCGTGCGACCTCGAAGCGTTGAAGGCGCAGGTTCTGACGCTCGTGTCGGCAGACGACATCGCCGTCATGATGGCGGCGAATCCGAATCGTGCGCGCAGCGAGCTGAAAAGCGCGTGCCGTCAGGTGTTCGAAGACGTCGCATGGTCGACGGTGCCGCGCGAGGAGCGGCAGCGGCTTGCAGACGAGCTGGTGGACGCGGTGCTGGGGTTCGGCCCTCTCGAAGGGCTTCTCGCCGACGACGCGGTCACCGAGATCATGGTGAACGGCCCGCACGACGTGTTCTTCGAGCGGGAGGGCCGCCTGTTCCGTTCCGAAGCGAGATTCTCGGACGAGGCGCAGCTGAGAGCGCTCATCGACCGCATGCTCGGGCCGCTCGGCCGGCGCGTGGACGAGGCGTCGCCCATGGCGAACGCGCGCCTACCCCAGGGCCATCGCGTGCACGTGATCATCCCGCCGCTCGCAGTGGACGGCCCGGTGCTCACCATCCGCAAGTTCGCCTCGCGCGTGATGACGCTCGGGGACATGATGGAGACCGGTTCGTTCGGGGCGACCGTGGGAAGCTGCCTGACATGGGCGGTGCGTGCGCGGAAGAGCATCGCCGTGTCGGGCGGCACCGGCAGCGGGAAGACCACGTTGCTCAACGCCTTGTCGTGCGTGCTGCCGCGCGACGAGCGTATCGTGACGATCGAGGATTCGGCCGAGCTGCGCTTTCTCGAGCATCCGCATGTCGTGCGCCTCGAAGCGCGTCCGCGCAGCGTCGAGGGCACGGGCGAGGTGACCATACGCGACCTCGTCATCAACGCGCTGCGCATGCGCCCCGACCGCATCGTGGTGGGGGAGTGCCGCGGCGCGGAGGCCCTCGACATGCTGCAGGCCATGAACACGGGCCACGACGGCTCGCTGACCACGCTGCACGCGAACTCGCCGTCCGACGTGGTGTCGCGTTTGACGACGATGGTGCGCTATGCGGCCGATTTGCCGGTGGACGTGATCGAATCGAACGTCGCGAGCGCCTTCGATGCCGTCGTGCAGACGGCGCGCTCCCTCGACGGGGCGCGGTTCGTTTCGGAGGTGGCCGAGCTGTCCTACGACCGAGGGCGGCGCGCTTGCCAGGTGCGGACGCTGTACCGGCGCGAGCGTTCGGAAGCCGAGGGGCGGTGGCGCGCGGCGCCGTGCTGGATCGACGAGCTGCCCGCGTTGCGGGTGGCGAGCGGGGAGGAGGTGGCCGCATGGAGACGCGCGTGCTGCTTGGCGGCATGACGGCGCTCGGCGCGCTCGCGGCGTTCGGATGCGGTGCGCTTGCGGCGACCTCGGCGCTGCGCGGCGCGCGGAGGGCGTCAGGACGAGCGCGCGGCCTGGGCTCGGCACACATGGGATGGCTGTCCCGAAGGCTGCGCGACGGCGTGGGCTGCACCATGCCGCTTGCGCGGCTGCTCATGCGCTCTCCTCGCTGCGCGAAGCTCGCGCGCGAGGCGGTGCGGGAGATGCGCGGACGCGGTCTGGCCGCATCCGAAACGTCGCTCGCGTCCGCGTTCTCGGCGGCAGTTCTGCTGGTCGCGGTGGCCGCAGGGTTCGTGACGGCCTCTCCGGCGGGCGGCGTCGCCGTGGCGGCGTGCGCGTGCGCGGTCGCCGTCGTGCGCCTCAGGGCGCTTGAGGAGCGCCGCCGCGACGCGCTGCGCGACGCCGTTCCCGAGGCGTTGCGCTCGATGGGGGTGTGCTTTCGGTCGGGGTTCTCGCTGCTTCAAACGTTGCAGCAGGTGGCTGATGAGGCGCCGGGGCCGCTCGGCACCTTGTTCGGCCGCGCCGCGCACCGCTTGCAGACGGGCCACGGCGCCGCCGAGGCGCTGGGGGCGCTTCGCGAGGGGGCGACGGTGCCGGAGCTTTCGTTCGTGGCGGTGGCCTTGGACGTGCAGCACGAGGCAGGGGGCAGCTTGGCCCAAGTGCTCGACGCGGCGCGCGAATCCGTGGAGGGCGAGATGGAGTTGCGGCGCTCTCTGCGCGTGCAGACGGCGCAAGCGAAGCTGTCCGCGCGCATCGTGAGCGTCATGCCGTTTGCGCTCATCGCAGTGTTCTCGTTGGTGAGCGAGGATTTCCTCGAGCCGTTCTTCTCGAGCGCGACGGGTTTGGCCTTGCTTGCGCTGGCCTTGGGCATGCAGGCGGCGGGCGTGCTCGCCGTGCGGCGCATGCTGGCCGTGGAGGTGGGGTGATGGCGGCGGCAGAGGGAGCGCTTGCGGCGATGGCGGCGGTTTCGGCGGGCATCGCGGGGGCATGCTTGGGAACGTCGTGGCGGGAAAGGGCCCTTGACGCGGCAAGGCGCAGGGCCTTGCGGCGGGCGGCGGGTGCGGACGAGGGGAATGCGGCCGAGGGGCTTGACGAGCGCCTGGTGCGCTTGGCGGCAGAGGCCACGCGCAAGATCGAGCTCGGGGTTTCGCGCGCCTCCGTCGCTCGGCGGCTGCCGATTGCGCGGGTGGAGGCTTGGCTTGGAGAGCACGGGAGGAGGGCGGGATGCGCGAAGGAGGTATCGGCCCTCGGGCTCGCTGACGCGTCCGTGCGGCTGGGCGCGGCGTGCGCAGCGGCGGGGGCGGTTGTTGGTGCGGCGCTGTCGAACGAATTGTGCCTGGTCGGTGCGTTGACTGGCGCGATCTGGGGCGTCTTGTCCATACCCAAGGCCGTGCGTCGCCGCGAGCGTCTTCGCGCGGTGGGTCTGGAGCGCGACTTGTCGGAAATGCTCGAGGTGGTGGCGCTCGGCCTGCGCAGCGGGATGTCCTTCGACCGCAGTTTCGGGCTGTACGCCGGGCACTTCGAAACGGGCTTCGCGCAGGAGTGCGCACGGGCGGTGCGCGCATGGTCGTCGGGCTTGGCCACGCGCGAGGAGGCTTTGCGCTCTCTGGCGGCCTCCTACGACTCGCCTTTGCTCGCGCGGGTGGTGGAGAGCGCGGTGCGCTCGCTGCGATTCGGCTCGTCGCTCGCGGAGGGCCTCGAGGCTTCGGCCGCGGAGGCGCGCGCCGCGCACCGGGCGCACGTCGAGGAACGGGTGGCGAAGGCGCCGGTCAAGATGATGGTGCCCACGGGTGCGCTCATCCTGCCCGCGATGCTGCTCTTGGTGCTGGGGCCGGTTCTGCTCGAGTTGATGGAAGGGTTCTGACGATGGAAGGGAGTTCACATGGATGCGTATCGGGGATGGTTGGCGAAGGCGACGTGCCGCGTGGGACGGGCGCTTCGGCGGGAGGACGGCCAGGGGACGACGGAGTACGCCATCCTCGTGGGAGTTCTGGTGGTGATCGCCATCATCGCGATCACCGTGTTCCGTCCGAAGCTGCAGGAGCTGTGGGATGCCATCGCGGAGGGCATCAACAGCCTGTGACGCCGATGTCGCGCGGCGGCGCGCGAGCATCGGGCGGCAGACGCTCGACGGGCGGCAGACGAGCGTCGGGTGGCGGGTGCGCGCTCCCGCCGCACGGCGCGAGCGGGCCTTCGGGGGTTGGCGTGCGCGTCGGGCGCGCTGTCGTTGGCGCGCGCGGCGGCGCAGGTGTCGCGCGCCGGCGGGCGCTTGGTCGCATCGTGGGCGCATTCGGCGTCCGAGATGGGGAGCGCGGGCAGGGCACGGTGGAGTTCGCCGTGGTGACGGCTGCGTTTCTCGGGATGCTCGCGGCCTTCGGGATGCTGTGGCGCTGCCTCGAAAGCGGCTTGTTCGTGGAGCATGCGCTGCTGTCCGCGTCGCATCACGTGCAGCTGGCCGCGCCGGGGTCGGTCGCCGACGTATTTTTGTATTGATCGCGCGAGAGCGCGTCGAGTTCGAGGAAGGGGGATGCTGTGAAGGCGAGGGCGCAGGAGAGCGGGCAGGCCACGGTGGAGGCGGCGTTTCTGATACCCGTGCTGCTCGTGGCGCTGCTTTTGCTCATGCAGCCGGGCATCCTCCTCTACGACCGCCTCGTCATGAACGCGGCGGCGTCGGAGGCATGCCGGCTGCTCGCGACGAAGACGGATGCGGCGGGCGACATGGCCGAGAGCTGCGAGGCGTTCGTGCGCCGCCGTTTGGGCGCGGTGCCGCCGGTTTCGTGCTTTCACGTGCACGAGGGCGGCTGCTCGTGGGAGGTGCGCCTCGAAGGCGACGAGGGGTCGGACGAGGTGCGCGTCTCCATCGTGAACGAGGCGCGTCCGCTTCCGCTGATCGGCGCGGGCGGGGCGCTGCTCGGCATCCTGAACGAGCGCGGAAACTTCCGCATCGAGGTGGAGGCGAGGCAGCGCACACAGCCTGAATGGATCGATTCGTCATCGGCGGGCGGCGACCCGTCCGGATGGGTGGGAGCGTGGATGGAATGAAGCGGGATCTGTTTCGCGACGAAGAGGGGTTCACCTCAGTGGGCGTGGTGCTCGCCCTGCTCATCACGCTGTCGCTCGTGTTCTCGGCAGGGCAGGTGTACCGGTTGAACGCGGCGGCTTCCAAGGTGCAGAACGTGGCAGACGCGGCGGCGCTCGCGGCCCAGAACGTGGTGGCCGAGTTCATGATCGTCGTGAAGGTGTGCGACGCGGCGGTGCTGTCGCTGTCGCTGACCAGCTTGGCGGCAACTGGTTTGGGCGTGGCGGCGCTGTGCACGCCCGTCACCGCGCCGGCTTCGGAGGCGCTGCTTTCGGCTGGGCGAAGCGTGGCGCGTGCCCGCGATTCGTTCGCGGAGAAGGCGGCGTCGGGTTTGAACCGGCTTCAGCGGGCTTTGCCGTTTCTGTCGGCGGCGAACGCGGCGTCGGTGGCGACTGCGGACGGAGGCGGCTCGTCGAGCTATCTGGCGCTTGCGGTGCTCGCTCCCGACGAGGGGCAGGAGATCGTCGTCGGTGCCGATGCCGCGACCGAGGCGCTTCAGGACGAGGTCGATGGCGAAGCGGAGGGCATCTCCGAGGCGGCGAAGCGGGCCGAGGAGGCGGCCGAGCGCGCGAACGAGGCGAAGCTGCGCGGTTTCGAGCGCGATTGCGGGGCGAATCCCTCGTACTGCATGTACGAGCGCGCCCGGTCGCTCGCGGGCATGGAGGGCGCGGACAATCCGCTGTACCGTAGCGTCGACACCTGGTCGTTCGCCGTCGCCCTCGAACGGGCGAAGGCCTACTATCCTCATCGCCTCGCCGCAGAGCGCTCGGAAAACGATTCGGTGGAGGAGCGGGCGCGCTCGAAGCTGCGCGAACGGTTCTACGCGTACGCGGCTCAGGAGGTGGAACGCGGGTACGTGCGCGAGAGCGAGGGATCGTTCGAGGCGTTCTTCCCGCATCTGCCGAAGAACACCGAGGAGATGCGCGCGACAGGGCTCTACACCGAGGCCGTCTATCCGGTGACGGAAGGAGCCGACGGAACGGTCATGCACGCTTGGGAGGGGTGTCCCGAGGCTGCGGGCGCTGTGCGGTTCGGCTCCATCGAGCAGATGGAGGCGGGGTCGTACATCACGTGCCCGGCATGCGGGTTCTCCGCTGCCAGCATGGGCAAGGTGGCCGCCGCGTCCACCTCGATCGACAACGGGTTCGAGTACCACTACGAGAAGGTGGCCGAAGCGGCCGAGGACTACGAGCGGGCGCGCGCCGAGCTCGATCCGCTTGCGAACGAGGTGCGCGAGCGCGCGGGCGGCCTGTTCGACCGCTTGGGCGATGCCTTGGGGTCGGTCGCGGGGATGCGCATCGACGCGCGGCCTCCGGGCGCTCTCGGCGTGGTCGTGCTGGCGGCGTGCACGGGAGCTTCGGAATCGGCGTGGCCGGGGCCGTTCGTCCAACCTGCGGGCGCGCTCGGGGCGCAGGCCGCCGTGTCTGCCGCCACGCTCGTGGCGGATCCTGCGGGAGAGGGGGCGTCGGTGGTGTCGTCTCTGCTCGACGGCCTTCGCGACGACGGCGGCGCGGCCGTGGGGGCGCTCGGCATCGTGCTCGACTGCTGGTCGGGCGTTCTCGGAGCGTACGCCGAAGGGCAGAAGGCGCTCGACGGGGCCGTGTCCTCGGCGCTCGACGGCCTTCCCCTGGCGGGGGCGAGCGGGCTCGGCTCGTGGGCGGCAGGTGCGCTCAGCGAGGTCGTCTCTGCCGTGGGGCTTGAGCCGGCCAACCTCGATGCGCTGAAGCCGGCGCTTGTGAACTCGGCCCATGTGGCTTCGGCCGACGACGGCGCGTTCGCCGCGCAGCTCTTGTCGCTCAAGCGCGGGGCGATGGAGAGCCCCTTCGCGTCGAACGACGTGTTCCAGTCCATCGTGGGATTGGTCGAAGGAGGGCTTGTCGAGGGCATCGACGCGGCGTCGGGGAGCATCGTGATCGCCGAGGTGCGCGTGTTCGGCGACAGCGGCCCTGCCGTGCCCATCGAGTTCGCGCTGCCCGAGGCGGCGAAAGGCATGGCGGTCGATGTGATCGAGCGGATCGCAGACGGTTTGAGGACGGTGTGCGCGCAGGTGACGGGGGCGAGGGTATGGGAGTGAGGCTTCATCAAAGAAGGGGCGGCGCGGCTTCGGGCGGCGAGGCGGGGCAGATGACCGTCGAGCTCGCGGCGGCGTTTCCCGTGCTGATCGCCGTGGCGGTGGTGGCCGTGAACGCGCTGCTGTTCTTCTCGGAGTGCGGAGCGTTCGACAACGCGTTTCGCGATGCGGTGCGTGTCCATGCGGCCTCGCCCGCTTACGGGCAGGGAGCCGAGCAGAGCAGAGCGCAGGTGCATGCGACGCTGTCCGAAGCGTTCGACAAGCCGTTCGAGCAGGTGAGCGTTGCGGTGCGCGGCACGGAGGGCGGGCATGTGGAGTTCGAGGGGACGCTCGAGCTTGCGCCCACGCTGTTCGGCTTGGGCCTGAAGCAGTCGGTGTTCGGCGTGTCGCTGCCGTCGCTCTCCCACCGCACGGCTTTCGTGGTGGACTGCTATAAGCCAGGGGTGCTCGTATGAGGCCGCGCGCGCCGATGCGGGCAGGGCCTTCGCCGATGCGGGCGCGCGTCGTGCGCGCGGTGCTTGCCCTCGGCTCGACCGCCGTCGCGGCTTCGTGCGCCTCCTGGTTCGGAGGGGTCGCCGGATCGGACGTGCTGAGGGAGGCGGCCGATCCGGCCTTGTGGGACGGCGCGGCCGAGGCGACGTCCGAGGACGGGGGCGATCCTGCCCCGGAGGGGTTCGAGGACGAGGCGCTTGCGCTCGAGGGTCGCGAGGACGTGCGGGCAGACGCGTCGGCGCCCGTTGTCGGGTTCACGACGCAGGGCGAGGTCGCCGTGGCGTTCGAGGAGGCGGCTGAAGAGCTGGAAGGGAAGGGCTGGACGCAGGTGGAGAGCGGCATGCCGGCGTGCGGCACGTTCGTCAAGCGCGACGGGACGTACCGGTGGCTGTTCGTCTCAGGCGTTCAGGTCGGAAAGGACGCGAGCATGGTGGTGCACTACGACGGGCAATTGGACGGAAAGGGCTGATCATGGTTAAAAAGACAGAGATGGAGGGCAAGGCTTTGACGATCGAGGCCGCGCCGAAGGGAGTCGCGGCGAAAGGAACGAGGACGAAGGCGGGGCGCGAACGCGCCGCCAACAAGGCGCGCAAACCGGTCAAACGCCGCGAAGCGCCTTCCGTCGGCGACGTGCGCGAAGGGCCGGCGGCGCTCGGATTGGCGACGAGCCTGGCGAAGCGGATGCGGGGCCTTCTGCTTTCGCGTCCCGACGAAGGGGCGCTGTTGCTGCTCCCGTGCGCCGATGTCCATACGGTCGGGATGGGGCGCCGCATCGACGTCGCGTTCGTCGATGGGACGGGGTGCGTGCTGGCGGCCTATCGCGACGTGGGGCCTTTCAGGCGGCTTCGCCACAGGGGCGCGGCGGCGGTGGTCGAGCGCTTCTCGTCGTGCTCGACGCCTTGGTTCGAGCCGGGGGATCGTATGGGCGTGGTGCCCGTGAAAGGGGGAGCGCGATGAAGACCTGTCCCGTTTGCCATGCGCGCGCTTTCGACGACGCCGAGGTGTGCTTCGGGTGCCTGCATCGCTTCGCCGCCGCGGAGCTGAATACCCCTCGTGCGGCGATACCGAAACCGGGCTCGACCAGGGGTGCGTCTCCTGCGGCAGAGGGCGGGGCGATCGCTGCGGAGGGAGCGGCTTCTGCGATGGCCGCTGTCGAGACGGCACCTTCGACCTCGGCTGCTGCGGCGGCTTCGTCTGCGATCCCCGCCTCGTCGGCTTTCGCGAGGACGTCGGGGTCGGTTTCGGGGAGGATGGGTCTGTCGGCGACGCCTTCTGCCGCGATGCCGTCGGCGGCGGCTTCTCCAGCGAGTCCCCAGCCGTCCATGAAGGACGATGTGCCGCCGGCTTTCCCTGCGAATGCCGTTTCCCCCGATCGGCAGACGGTTTGCCCGGGGGATGCGGCGGGCGTTGCGCGGGCTATGCCAGAGGGGGCGTTCGCAAGGGCGGATTCCGCAAAGGGACTGGAGGCGGCTGTTTTGCGGGCGCCGATGACGGGTCCGGAGGCATCCGCGTCGGCGTCGAAGGGCGCATCTGCGAAAGCGATCTTCCCGGCAGACGTTCCCGGGGGCGGCTCTGCGCCTCCTGGAACCTCTCGCACGTTCGTGGATTTCCCGTCATCGGGGGCGGCTCCTGCTCCTGCGGTTTCTTCGACGTCGGCTTCTGGCGCGGCGCCCCAGGCGAGCTTGTCGGCTCCGTCTTCGGGGCGCGGCCTTGCGGTTCCCGAGGCCCCTTCGACTTCGGATTCGCCCTCGGTCCTCCCGTCGGCCTCTCCGGCATCGTCTGCCCTCGCGGGGGCTGGTGCGAGCGAGCTGTCCGCTCTCATCCTCGGCCTCATGGAGCAGCTTCGGGGCGGGGCCGCTTTGCGATCCGGGCCCTGCCCGTTCGCCAAGGAGGCCGAGGCTTCCCCGGCAGATGCGGAAGCGCCCGCGCCGCAGATTCCCGCTGTGTCCGGAGGAGGGCTTCGGCTTCCGGCGAAGGGCTGCGCAGACGGTGCGGAGTGGGTCGTGCGCTTCGAGTTCCCCGAGGGGGCGATCATCGAAGGAGGGTTGGACGGCAACGTTGAGAAGGACGGAGCGAGGGGGCTTTCCCTCGTCTTGAAGACCGGTGGAGTGGATGCGGGGAAGGCGTTTGCCGCGACGGGCTCGAGGGTCGCTGCGGCCTTGGAGGATGAGAGGGGGCGGCCTTGCGCGTCGGGCGTGCGGGCTTCGCCGCGCGTCTCGGATGGGACGTGCCGGTTGGCCGCGCGGGGCGCGCATGCGCGGGAAGCGCTCATCTCCGGTCGCGAACCGGTTGCGGCGAAGGAGGCGTCGTGACGGCCGCGCTCGCGGCGGCCGCAGCGGGGTTCGCGTCGGGCGGCGTTGTCGGGTGGTTCGTCGTCCCGCCGCTCGCCGACAAGCTACTCGGACGTTCGCACGCGCGAACGGCGTCGTGGTGGTGGGAGAGCTGCAAGGCTTACACGACGTTCAAGCGCGAGCATCGGGCGCGCGAGCCGTGCGCGGGGGCGGGAGGAGAGGAGGGCGCGCTCGCCGTCTGGCGCGATGACGCGCTCGCAGCGGCGCAGGAAGGCTCTCTTGCACGGGAGCGCGCCGCCGCCCTCGCGGAGGCTGGATGCAGCGTCGATGTTTCGCTCGCCGTGCGCGACGAGGCGGCGCAAAGAGAGCGGTGTTCCTTCGACCCGACGCCGCCGCGTCGCGGTGCGTGCGCCCTCGGTTGCGGCTTGTGGCTCTCGATGCTTGCCGTCTTGGGGCTGCCTTGGGCGGCGACGGTCACCTTCGTCGTATGCGGAGTGACGATGGCTGCCGCCGTTGCGTGCGATGTGCGGGCGCGGATCATCCCGATCGAGGCGTGCCTCGCCATCGCCTTGGCTGGCATTGCGGCGCAAGCGTGCATGGGCGGCGTGCCGGCGCTCGTTGCGGGAACGGCGTTCGGGGCGATCGTCGTCGCGGTCTGCGCGCTTGCGAACCGAGCGTTCGGACGCGGCGGGGCGCCCCCTGTCGGACGCGGGGACATGCGCTGCATGGCGGCGCTCTCGCTCGCGAGCGGCCTCGCCGCACCTTGCGGGATGCTCGCATGCTATGCGCTTGCGGCGGTCGTCTCTTTGGCGGGCATGGCTGCCGGGAAGTTGACGGCGAAAGACGGCATCCCCATGGCGCCGTTTCTGGCTGCGTGGCTTCCGGTTGCGGCGCTGGGGTAAGGGCGGGGCCGATGGCAAACGAGGCGGGACGGGCAAACTGACGAAACGGAAAAGCCGATCTGGATGGTCGGTCCGACGAAAGGAGCAAGCAATGACGAATGCGAATGCGAAGATCATGGCGGCAGCAGGTGCCGTGCGAGCGTTTCTGCTGCGCGGCGAGGAGGAGGGTGGCTCCGAGATCGTGCAAACGGTCATCGTGCTGGGGTTCGCCGTGGGCCTGGGGGCCGCCCTCCTTGCGCTGCAGGGGAACATCCAGGAGGCCATCACGGACGCGGGCACCGCGATCACGGACATGTTCTCGAAGGTCACATCCGGCGCGGCCTAGGAGATGGCGGTGCAGGCGAAGGGCCGAAGCCTTTCCGAGCGCGGCGGCAGCGTCGTCTCGTTCGTGTTGGCGCTGCCGATCCTCCTCGCGTTTTTCTGCGCCGCGGTCGATCTGGGGCGGGCGGTGTTTCTGGGCATGGCCCTCGAAGATGCGGCCTATGCGGCGTGCAGGGCGGTCTGTTCGGAGGGAGCGGAGGGGGCGACGTCGGATGCGCTGCGTGACGCGGTGTTGCTCGAGGCGCCCGCGCTGTCTGGCGACGGCTTGACGCTTGAGGTGTCCGTGCAGGTGGGCGAGGTTCAGAGGGAGCGTTACGCGCATCGTCTCTTCGATGCGGAGACGGGATCGTTCTTGGAGCGGCCGTCGCAGACGGCGTGCCGTCCCGTTCGCGTCGCCCTCCGATTGAAAGGGACGTATCTTACGTCGGTGGGCGCGCTTGCGGCGACCGCCTCCGGCGAGGGCGAAGCCGGATTCTCGTACGAGGCGGCGGCTGTGGGGACGATCGACGAGACGGTCGAAGGAGGATCGTGGTGAATGATGCCGAGCAGGGAAGCGAGGTCGTGCAGTTCGCGGTGGCGGTGCCGCTGCTTATGCTCGTCGTGTTCGCGACGGTGCAGCTGGGCGGCATGACGCTCGTCGCGAACCAGCTCTCCTCGGAGATAACGCGCGCTTGCCGACAGTTCGACGTGGGGGGCTTCGAGCGCGCGACGGACAAGGAGGCGTTCGTGGAGGAGGAGATCGTCGGCGCGTCTTCTCAGCTGCGGCCGGATTCCCTGCATGTGGAGCGGGTGCGGTGGGAGCGCCAGACGCGGCAGGACCGGGGCGGCGCCGAGGACGGTTCCATCGAACAGCGGACGATCCGGCTGGCGCTCTCGTACGATGTGCGCTACGAGCTTCCGTCCGTCCTCGACGTGCCCGGTCTTTCGGGTCAGTCGCTCGAAAGAAGCGTGACAAGCATCTTTTGCGAGGGGAGGGCGATCGAGGTGGAGGTGGGGTCGTGAGCGTGGGGAGGGGCGCGCATCGCCGCGCTGGGCGATCGCGCAGATCCGATGGCGAATGCGGGAACATGGCCCTTCTGGCCGTGGCGGCGGCGTTCGTCTTGTTCGCGGCGCTTGCGTTCTCCGTCGATCAAGGAATCGCCTACGCAACGAAGGCGCGCCAGGAAAACGCGCTCGACGCGGCCCGTGCGGCGTGCATGGACGCCTCGTTCGCCCTTAGGGCGAAGAACGACGACGACCCGGCGGCGCGGTTCGCCGAGCGCGCCGTGCGTGCCGTGCGCGATGCGGGATGCGCAGGGAGCGTAGCCGTGTGGTTCTACGAAGCGCCCGAGACGGACACGGCGGAGGGGGAGCGCATGTGGGCGGTGGGCTTGCAGGTGGAGGAGGAGTCCCCCACGGTGTTCGCCCGAGGGTTCGGCGTGGAGGGGATACCGGTCGCCTCCCATCGCGTGATGACGGCCATGCCCTATGCCGAGGACCGCGTGTGGCGTCCTGACGAGCGGACGTGCGGGCGCTTCGACGTCGCCGCGGGCCTCGATGCGGTTGACGCGGCGTTCACGCGACTGGGCTCGCTCGACGAGTTTCCCGCTGAAATAGGAGATCAGGTGCGGGCCGCCTTGTCGGATCGGGTGGATGAAGAAGAAGGAGGAAGGCAGCCATGATGGAAGCTCGAACGAACGGCGCGTCTGCGCGCTCGGGGGGATTCGCCGCCCGCGCGGCCAGCGCCACCGCCCCTCGCTTTGCGAGGCGGGAGGGGGCGTCGGGGGCGACGTCTGCCTCGTCCGCGCCGTCGGCGTCTGCGGCGGCGACGGGGCCGGCTCCGGCGGACCCCCTGCGTTTTGCGAAGGGGCCGCAGGACGTTCGCCGTGCGAAGCGCCTCGCCCTCGTGGCGGCCCTTTCGGCTGCGGTCGCCGTCATCGCGGTGGGCTATGGCGCGTGGGCCGTTGTGTCGGCAAGCGCTCAGGTCGGCGCGATGGAGTCTGATCTGGCTCCCACGCTCGTGGCGACGACGGGCATCGCCGCCGGCGACGCCGTCTCCCCAGACCAGCTTGAGGTGGTGGAGGTGCCGCGCGCGTTTCGCGCGGAAGGCGCCCTCGATGCGGATGCGGTCGAAGAGGTGGTCGGAGGACGGGCGGCGGTCGACATCCCCTCTGGCGCGCAGATCGTGCCGGGCCTTGTGGCCGGGACGGCGGGAGGCGACCATCTGGCCGCCGCGCTTGGGGCCGGCATGGAGGCGGTTTCGGTGTCGGTGGACACGGAGACGGGCGTCGCCGGCCAGATAAGGGCGTTCGACACGGTGCGCGTGATGGCCGTCGAGTCCGCCGCTTCCGGGGAGACGGTTCTGACGACCGTTTGCGAGCGCGCGCTCGTCGTGTCGGTGGGGGCGGGTCAAAGCGAGCTTGCGACCTCGGGCGGCGCGGTGACGATCGCGGTGTCTCCCGAGGAGGCCGACGCGGTGCGCGAGGCGCAGTACGCAGGGAGGGTGAGCTTTGCCCTCGTGGCGCTCGTCGATGCGATGGAGGAGGAAGAGGAGCGTGGATAGATCGACTGAGCGAGCGCTCAAAGCGTCCGTGCGAGAGGAGGTCGCTTCGAGGTTGAGGGCGGGACAGGCGAGTCCTTCGGCGGTTGAAGCTCTTATCCGAGAGGTGGTGGGCCAGGTCGCGTTCGAGCAGGGCGAGCCGCTTTCCCTGTACGAGTTGGAGTCGCTTGCGGGCGGCATCGTCGATGACTTCCTCCGTTACGGCCCGCTGCAGCCTCTGCTCGACGACCCTGCCGTCACCGAGATCATGGTCAACGGCGGCGGGGTGGACGAGGCCGATCCGGCGCTGCCGTTTCGCGCCCCCGTCGTGTACGTGGAGCGTGCGGGGTTGATCGAGCATCGACCCGACATCGTCTTCGACGATGCCGACCATGTGCGCCGCATCATCAACAAGATCGCGGAGCAAGCGGGCATGCGCTGCGACGAGACGCACGCCATGGGGTGCGCGATGCTGCCCGGAGGCAGGGCGCGCGCGACGTACGTGGTGCCTCCCATTTCGCCGGACGGGCCGGCGCTCAACGTGCGCACGTTCTCGGACGGCATGCTGAGCATGGAAGATCTGCTGGGCGTCGGCGCGCTGTCTGCGGCCATGGCGGATTTCCTCTGCGCAGCGGTGCAGGCTCGCTGCCCCATCGTGATCTCCGGCGGCACAGGCTCGGGCAAAACTACGTTGCTCGGTGCGCTCTCCGGTTTCATTCCGGCGGGGGAGCGCGTCATCACCATCGAGGACACGCCCGAGCTGCGTTTGCAGACGGCCCATGTCGAGCGCATGCAGACGCGCGAGGCCAACGTGGAGGGCGAAGGGGCCGTCGGCATGCGGGAGCTCGTGGCGCTGTCGCTGCGCCGCCGGCCCGACCGCATCATCGTGGGCGAGTGCCGCGGTGCCGAGGCGTACGACATGCTCCAGGCCATGCAGACCGACCATCCCGGGTCGATGACCACCATCCACGCGAACGATCCGTCGAACGCGCTCAGCAGACTTCGCACGATGGTGGGCTACGCCGACGGCGACCTCAGTCGCGAAGTGATCGCCCAGCAGATCGCCGAATCACTGCAAGGGGGCCTTATCGTGCATGTCGAGCGCATGAGGGACGGAACGCGCAAGGTGACAAGCGTCGTATCCGTCGATCCGCTGCCGGAAGGCTCGATGGTGATACCGCGAGCCGAGCTGTTCGCCTACGACGTGGAGGGCATTGACGCGAACGGGTGGGTCGTGGGCGCGTGGCGGCCCTGCGGCGTGCAGCCGCAAGGGATCAAAGCGCGCATGCGGGTGGCGGGGATTCCGTTCGATCCCGCCTGGTTCTTCGGAAGCTAGGGCAAGGAGGTGCTTGCGATGACAGGGACGACGGCTGTTTTCGCGGCGCTGGCCGCAGGGGGATGCGCGCTTGCGCTGTGGGCGTACGCGCTGTTTCGCCAAGAGCGCGCCGCGCAAAGGGGAGAGGCGCTTTCCGATCGGACGCTGTACGAGGTCGGCAGGAAAGCCGCCGCCCGACGCGACGCTCGTGGCGCGCGTTCCAAAGAAAGCGGCGACTGGGAGGGGCCATCGATGCGTGTGCGGGCGCTTGCAGTTGCGGGAGGGGTGCTGGCCGCATTCGTCTTCGCGACCATGTTGAGCGGAAGCGCGCTGGTAGGGACGTGCGCCGCGATCGGAGTGGTGGCGGCGCGTCGCGCGTGGCAGGGCCGCGTGCGAAGAAAACGTCGCGAACTGCTTGATCGGCAATTCGCCCGCATGCTCCCTCAGCTTGCCGCGAGCGTGCGAAGCTCACTGACGGTCGAGCGGGCTTTGCGGGTGGCGTGCGCCCGCATGGACGATCCGCTGCGCGACGAGCTGACCCGCGTCATCGCCGACATCACCTACGGCACCACGCTTTCCGATGCGCTCGAGGACATGGCGCGCCGCACCGGCAGCGGCGACGTGCGCACGCTCGCGGCGGCGGCAAGGATGCAGCAGAGGTTCGGCGGCTCGCTCGCTCCGGTGCTCGACATGGTCGCCGGGCACGTGAACGCGCGGCTCAAAGCCGCGCGGGAGCTGGAGACTGAGGTGGCGGGGACGCGCCTTGCCAAGTGGTTCGTGGCGCTGTCCATGCCGTGCATCTTCTTCATGATGTTCGCGACCAACGCCGATTTCGCACGGTTCTACACCGAGGAGCCGCTTGGATGGGCGTTGCTGGGAGGTGCGGTCGCTCTCGAGGTGATCGGGTTGGTATCGTGCCGCGCCATCACTTCGCTCGACGAGCCGAAGACGCGCCGCGCACGCACCGCGAGGCGTGCGGGTGGCGCCGAAGACAAAGGAGGACGGGCATGGCTGCCTCTGCGATGACGATCTGCACGCTGGGGGCGTTCGCCGTGCTGGCGGGCGTTGCCGTGTACGAAGCGCTTGTGCGCGCGTTCGCGCCGCTGCCGCGCGTGGCCGTGTGGGGCGATGCGCGGCGGGAGGGCGAGCGCGCTCGGGCGATCGGGCGCGATGCTCTTGTCCGGCTGTTGGGTGTCGCGTCCGAAACACTCGAGAGGCTTGTGCCGTCGGCTCGCTCCGATGCGGACGAGTGCCGCAGCCGGCTCTCTCGGGCGGGGGTGTCCCTGCAGCCCGAGGCATGGCGCTGTCTGCGGGTGCTCGCGGCGGTGTTCGGCACGTGCACGGCGGCGTGCGTCTCGTTGGCGTGTGGCCTTTTCCCGAGCGCTGCCGGTATCGCGTTTGCGGCGTTCGGCCTGGCAGCAGGATGGCTGGGGCCGCGCGCGGCGCTCTGGGCCGCAGAAAGGAACCGCCGCCGCGCCATCGAGGCGAGCCTGCCCGACGCCATGGAGCTGCTCGGCATCGCCGTGGCGGCGGGATCTCCGCTCGAGCAGTGCTTCAAAGAGGTGGCGGCAAGCGTCGAGGGGCCTCTTTCCGAAGAGTTGTCCCTTGTCGACCAGGAGGTGAACCTTCTCGGGCACGGGCGCGAGAAAGCGCTTGAGCATCTTGCAAGGCGTTGTCGCAGCCAAGACGTGTCGGCGTTTGTCGCGCAGCTTATCCAGGCCGTGAGCCAGGGGTCGTCCATTGCGGAGGGCCTTGCGAGCCAGGCCGCGCTGTCCCGCGAGGTCGCCCAGGCGAGCGCGCTCGAGCGCATCCGCAAGATGCCCACGAAGCTCGATGTCGTCCTGTCCGTGTGCTTCCTGCCGCCGACGGTGGCGCTTGTGGTGGTGCCCACGGTGGTGAGCTTGCTGAGTTTCTTGAACGACACGATGGCGTGAGGAGGCCGAGATGGAGAGGGGTGGCAGCGTCGAAAAGCGCTCCGAGTGCGGAGGCGCGGGCGAAGTGCGGCGTATCGGGAATCGCGCGCCGATGACTCGGCGAGCGTTTCTCGCGGCGGGAACGGCCGTCGGGCTGTCGTGGCTCGCCGGCACGAAAGTCGCGTGGGGCGGCGTGGGCGGCGGCGGGTGGGGCGCGATCGGGTCGGTCGCGGCGCCTGGCAACCATTTCGGCTATGACGGGGGATGGGGTTATTCGGACAACGGAAAAGTGTGGCTGTCGGTGAGATGCGATGCGGTCGTGGGCCGTATGACGGAGCTGTTCCTCGAGATATCCGTGACTTCGTACTACGCCAACGGAGGGGTGTGGAACCCCACCTGGTTCACCGACTACCCCGACACCCATGTTGACTCGTTCATTCGGGATGAAACGGGCTGGCTCGCCTCGAAGAGCGGCTTCTACGATACGACCTACGACAATTCGAATTACCACGGGCCTTATGTCACCGACACGCTGCGGGTCGCTCGCAGATCGTGGGATTGGTGGGCGTGGGCAGGGGTGCGGGCGTGGTGCGATTCGCCCGATAGCGCTTACGGCATCGACACGACGGCCGAGGCGTCCCAGATCATCCCCGCCCATGTGCTCAACGACGATGCGAGTTGGCGGGGAAAGATCGTCACTGTGCGCCCTCGCTCGGCCGAGCATCTTTTCATGGACGCGAGCGGGGGTGGCCTCGACGTGCGGACGAACGTCGTCGGCTGGCAGGACACCTTCACAACCAATCAGAACTGGATCGTGGTGGAAAGCCCTCAGGGGAGGACGAGCCTCGTGCCTGTCCATACTGGTGCCTCGGCGCTGTACCTCGACTTGCAGGGAGGGGATTGGTTCGACGGCGACAACGTGCATCTTTGGACGCCCAACGGAGGCACCGCCCAGTCGCTGTATCTTCATGATTTCGGCGATGGCTACCATATGCTCGTGTTCGAGTGCAGCGGGTGTGCGCTCGATCTTGACGGCGGCGGCCAGGATAACGGCACGAACTTCCATCAATGGAATCCTTACAACGATTGGGTAACTCGCAACCGCCACATGAAGATCGAGGAGGTCGTGTTCGGGCCGCGCTCGGAAGGGGCGTTCGCGATCGAAGGGGAGCCAAGGAAGGGAGGCGACCTGAGTCCGTCCGACCCCAATGCCACGTGCCATCCGTACAACTATCCGGGTACGGCGGGCATGGCGTATCGGTACGCCTGGTACCGTGGCGGGCCGGATTCGCGCGGCGAACTCGTGCAGGGACCTGGTGATAAAGCGACGTACCGCGTGACCGAAGCAGACGAGGGCGCGCGCCTCACCTGCGTGGTCACCGCGTATGCGCGGTTTCAAGAGACGCCCTATCGAGGGGAGGCGGCGGCGTATGCTGACGTGCCGCGTGGGGAGGTCGCCGTGCGCTTTTTCGCAGATGGAGAGGCGCGGGCGTGCTACGAGGTCGAGGCGAGGCGGGACGAGCCGTTCTTCGTGCCGCGAGAAGCGTGGGATGCCGCTGAAAAAGAGGGTTGCGCGGGCGTGGAGGGCTGGTTTTCGGATGCCGGTTGCTCGGTTCGCTTCGAGGACGGGGCGATCGTTTCGGAGCCGCTTGACTTGTATGCCTACAACCGCGTGACGCTGGCATACGCCCAGGCCGACGCATCGTGTCTGCTGCGGGACGATCGTGCCTACTTTCTCGACGAGGCCCTTTCGACGCCCTTGCAGGAGGAGGACGCGCTGCCGGACGGACGCACGCTGCGCTTTGGCGAGCGCGTCGTCTTCGAACGCGGCGCGCCGGCTTGGTTCGAGGAGCGAGGCCGTGTGCGGATGGCGACGTGCGACCTCGGGGCCTATGCGAGCGCGGCCGCCGAAGGCGTCGCGCAGCGCGCAGCCCGTCTCGTGCGCAACACGGAGGCGTACCTGCTTTGGCGCACGCCCGCCTACGACGGGATCGAGCTCTCATGAACCGCCTTCTGTCTCCGCATCGAAATCTCGCGCGCGCATTGGGGATGCCCTCTCTCGAGCGCCCGCTCCTCTCGTCCTTTTTTGCGGCCTCCGACGAAGTCATCGAAAGGCGCGCCTGCCTGCATGTGTCTCCGTGGGCGAAACGGTATATTCGCTTCCGGAGACCGTGCCCGTCTGCATATGTCCCCGCAGCCGCAAGGGAGGGGTTCGAGTTCGCGGGGTGTCGCCCCCGCTGGCTGCTCGGCGCTTCTTGCGCGCTGTGTACCTGCGGAGCGCCGAGCCTATCTTCCCGCATCCTTCGCCCAGTCTTCTTCCTGTCGATCGGGCTGCGCCTGTTCGCGCAGCTGGCCTCTGCTCGAAAACCGGCGACGACGATGGCGGGCGCTTCCCCGTTCGACTTCCAGTGTTTTCGCTGGTGCAAGGAGGTTCCTGCGTCTGCGGAGCGTCGATCCGCTTTCTCTGTCTTCCTTCTCCGTCGAAGCCGTCGGAAGGTGCTCCCTCCGACGAGCGCTGCTGGAGCAGGAGGGCGCTCGTCTGCGCCAGCAGCGCTTGCGTCCTGCCTGCTCGCGTCCGGCTCGCCCGCTTTCCGCTCGCCCCTTGCCCTCGCGCTACCTCCGCACGCCCGCCGCAGCCGCATTGCCGCCGGCGTCGGCGCCTTGCACGCGCAACCGGCTCGCCACGAGCGCGACGGCGAAGAGAGCGAGCGCGAACAGCAAGAGCACGCCCATGTCGCAGAAGATCGGCGCGAGCGCTTCGGGCGTGGGAGCCTCGAGCGCGGCCGCCTTCTGCAGCGCGTCGGTGTACCAGAAAGCGGGCGAAAAGCGTCCGATCGCCTGCACGGCGGGGTCCATCGCGTCGAAGGACACCCATACGCCGCCCAAGAACGACACCGCCATGCCCGCGATGTTGCCGACGGCGTTGCTGATCGTCTCGCTCGCCCCCATCTGCCCGAGCAGGTATCCCGCCGACAGCGGGACGGTGGCGAACGCGAACGACAGCGCCAGCATGAGCGCAAGCCCCGCGGCGCTGATCTGCGCCGCGGCTTCGCCGAACGCGACGAAACCCAGCACCACGGTCCACAGCCACACTCCCGTGGTCACCGCAAGCGCTGCAGCTGCGACCTGCAGGTTGTATCCGGTCGTCGGCAGGGGAGATACGAGGTTGCGCCGTCTGAGGTCGGTGCGGTTGAGCGTGCCCATGAGCAATCCCACGCACACGACGATGGAGGCGAACAGCGTGTAGGTACCCCAGCTGAAATAGAACACGAAGCGCTGCGCGCTTCCCGATCCGCCGCCAAGCTGCACGGTGTCCACCGGTGCCGACGCGCCCGTCGCGTCGCCCGCATGCGCGGCGACGTCGGCCAACGATGCGTCGGGGACGAGCGCCGCATAGGCACGGGCAAGCCCCACGTACTCGTTGGCCTTCTGATCCAGAAGACTGCCTTCGAGCGACGAGTAGCTGTATACCGTCTCGAGCATGGGCGCGTCGCCGCCTGCGCGTGCGGTGTCGAGGACCGCCTGCCCGAACCCTTCCGGCACGATGAGGACGTACGAGACGCTTCCTTTCGCCACGGCGTCCTGCAGGGCGATCTCGGCGTCGTCCAGCGGCATCTCGATCCCGTGCTCGCCCAGGCAATCCACCAGTCCCCGGGAAAGGTCGCTGCCGTCGCGGTCGATGACGGAGAACTTCGCCCGGTATGCCGCAAACGGAGCGTCGTCGCCCTCTCCGAACGAAAGGCTGCTCGCCATGAGCACGCCCAAGAGGCTGAGCACGACGGCGTACACGAGCAGGTAGAGGGGGTGCCGAAGCGTGATCGCGACCGCTGCTTTAAAGACTTTCATAGCGCTGCCTCCTGACAAGGACCAAGGACACGGCGAGCAGCACGGCCGTCGTGGCCAGCAGGACGAGCACGTGCTCGAACGCGCGCTGGAAGGTGTCGTAGTACATGATGCTGTAGAACGTCTGCGCTATCTGCGTGGCGGGGTTGACAAACTCAAGCGCCGGAAACGCCGCGTTCAGCTCGTCGGCCAGCTCCATGACGGGCTGCCCGTACAGTCCGGCGAACAGCGAGGACACGCACACGATGCCGCTGAGCACCCCGCCTTTGATGCCCGCGTCGACCTTCGTCGCGCTTCCCACGAGCGTGCCCAGCGCCGTCGCGAGAAGCGACGAGGCCGCCAGTGCGACGAGGCACGCTCCGTCGCGGCCTCCGAAATCCATGCCCGCCGCAACGCGGATGTAGGCATAGGCTGCGGCAAGGCAGGCGAACGACAGCGTCCAGCTCGCCCCGAGCGTGGCGACGAGCGTCTTCGCACGGCTCACCGCCCCCAAGGCCCGACGTGCGCCGAGCGCGCTCAGGTTCGGCTGCGCGCGGCAGATGGCGATCATCCCCGTTTGGCCGCCGAACAGCGCCGCCATGCCCAAAAGCGCGAAATAGTAGCGCACCGTCTCCTTCGGCGGGTTGCGCGTGACGTCGATCCTCTCCGTGAAATCGGGCGCGTCCAGCAGCTGGGCGACGAAACGCGTGTCGGCAAGGGCTGCCGGATCCTCGTTCGCCACGTCTTCGATGAGCGCGCGGCTGCTCAGGTAGTTGTCGACGACCGTCTTGAGAACGGACTGGTTCGCGCTGTCTACGGAGTCGGGCAGCGCGCCGCCGCGCACGTGCACTCCCGGCACCCCGTCGGCACCCACTGCCACGTAGCCCACGACGCCCTCGTTCGACCCGCCGCCCGGTGCCGACGAGCCGGCGTCGGTGGCGCGCATGAGCTCGATGGCCGCATCCTCGCTTTCCACGCGCGCGACATCGAGCAGTTGACCGTCCCCCGGTTCCGACAGCGCGTCGATCACCTCGGCGAACCCCGGCGCGTCCTCGTAGCGCGCATCGGCCACGACGGCCACGCGGACGGGTTTGAGCTGGGCCGCGTCATCGAGGTGCGCGAACATGAACGCGAACATCGTCGAGAGGACGAGCGGAAACGCGAGCACCCAGATGAAGACGGACCGCTCCCGCGCCAGCGCCAGAAGCGTTCCCTTGAACACGCTGATCATGCTGCCACCTTCCAATCGCATGGGCCGTGCCGGCTGATGAAAGCCGAAGAGGGCCGCCGCGCCCCGAACTGCCGTTTCCGCGTCCGTCCTCGCGCGCGAGGCGCACGGTTGCACGACGCGGCGAATCGGAGCGCCGCAGTGGGCTGGGGCGTCGGCCCACCCCGATGCCCCAGCGAAGCAGCGGAGCCCTCAGTCCCGCAGCTCCGTTCCGGTGATCTCCAGAAACACGTCGTTGAGCGTGGGCGGCTCGGCCCACACGCGCCCGAACGCGGCGCCGAAGGCCTGCAGCACGGCCAGCACGTCTCCCAGGTTGTGCGTGCCGTTCGCGCAGGCCAGCTCGAGCACGCCGTCCCGGTAGAGCGCGCGCCTCACATGCGGTAGCATCCTGAGGCGCTCAAGCGCCGCGTCAGGAAGCTCCGGCACGTCCACCTGGATCTTCTCCCCGGCATCGACCATGGCTTTGAGCTCGGCGTTCGTTCCGGTCGCAAGCGCTCGTCCCCGATCCATGATCATGAGGCGCGTGCATATCTCCTCGACCTCCTCCATGTAGTGGCTCGTGTACACCACGGTGGACCCGGCGCGGTTCATCTGGCGAATGCCTTCGAGGATGGCGTTTCTGCTCTGGGGATCGACCGCCACGGTGGGCTCGTCGAAGAACACGAGCTCGGGCTTGTGCGCGATGCCGCAGGCGATGTTCAAACGGCGCAGAAGCCCTCCCGACAGCTTTCGCGGCCGGAACCGCTCGTAGCCTTCCAAGCCCGCGAACGCCACGGCCTCGTCCACCAGGTCGCGCCGACGCGCACGGTCGCTCACGTACAGCGCGCAGAAGTAGTCGATGTTCTCGCGCACCGTCAGCTCCTCGAACACGGCCACGTTCTGCGGCACGACGCCGATGCGCCGCTTCAAGTCGTAGCGCGAGGGCCGCATGGGCTCTCCGAACAGCTCGATCGTACCCTTGTCGAACGTGAGCAGCTGCAGCATGCAGTTGATGGCCGTGGTCTTGCCCGATCCGTTCGGCCCGAGCAGCCCGAACACCTCTCCCGGCTCGATGCGCAGACTGAAGTGGTCGAGCGCAAGCACCTCTCCGTAGCGCTTCACCAGCCCGTCGACGGCCACGATGCTCCGGCCTTCACGTGGCCCGCCCGCCGACTTAGGCGCGCGCGGCCCGCCCGCCGTCTCCAACGCGGCTTTCGTCCGGGCGTCGCCCGTCACCGCGCTCCGTCCCGCCTCCATCGTGTTCGCCAACTTCGCCACCCCCGTCGCTTGCGCGCGTTCTCTTGCGGTTTCGCCGCGCTTGATCGCGCGCGGCTTCTCGATCCAGCGTCCATAGTGCCCGATCTGCGGTCATCGCGGAAGTGCCGGCCGTCACCGTTTGGCGCGAGGGGAGTGACATTTGTCACGGTTGCGGATGCCGTCGCTCATGATCGTCCCGCGCGCCGCGCCGTCGGCCCGCCCGGAGGGCTATACTGGCATCATGAACAGAGAGCGCGCCATCGACCAGATCATCCTCGCGGCGCTTTGTCTGGCGTCCTTGCCGTTCGCGCCGCCTTCGGATATGCACGCCGTCGCGTTTTTAGCGGCTGTGGCGACGACATGCTGCCTCGACGTGGCGTCGTCGGCGCCCGTGCGGATCGCGGCGGCGGGCGCCTACCTCGCAGCGGCGTGCGCGCTGCCCTCGTTCGCGTCGTTTCTGCCGCTTGCCGCGCATGCGCTGGGCTTCGAGCGCTCCCGGCTCGCGCGTGCGGCGTGGATCGCGCCGCTGGCCGCGTCGGCTCGCTCGCTCGGCATGCCGCTGACCGTCCTGCTGCTCGCGCTTTGCGTCGCCGCGTGCCTCATGGCGTGGCGCGAAAGGCGGGCAGAAGGGGAGCGCGCCCGCTCCCGCGCGCTTCGCGACAGCCTGCAAGAGCGGTCGTTGTCGCTTGCGCGGAAGAACCGCGACCTTATGGCTTCGCACGATTACGAGGTGCGCCTTGCCACGCTCGCCGAGCGTGCCCGCATCGCCCGCGAGATCCACGACAACGTGGGGCACTTGCTCACGCGGTCGGTGCTGCAAGTGGAGGCGCTTCAAGTCGTCCACGCCGAAGACGAGCAGGTGCGCGCCGACCTGGCCCAGGTGGGGGCGACGCTCCATGAGGCCATGGACACCGTGCGCAAAAGCGTCCACGACCTGCACGACGACGCGTTCGATCTGCGCTCCCGCCTTGAAAGCGTCGTCGGAGCCTGCGGGCTGCCCGGTGCGCGCCTGTCCTTCGACGCGCGCGACGTGCCGGTGCCCGTGGCGTACTGCTTCGTCGCGCTCGTGCGCGAGGCGCTTTCAAACGTCGTGCGCCACAGCGACGCTGTGCGCGCGGACGTGTCGGTGGTCGAATATCCGGCGTTCTACCAGCTCGTCGTGCAGGACGACGGCTCGGCGGGCGAGGTGGCCACGATGGCGGCAGCCCCAGCGGCCGGAGGGAGCGGCCTCGGGCTGAAATCGATGGAGGAGCGCGTGACGGCCTTGGGCGGCCGGCTGCGCGCCGAGTATCGGGCGGGACGGGGGTTTCGCGTGTTCGCCATCGTGCCGAAGGAGGAGAAAAGCCTATGATCAGGACGATCATCATCGACGACGACCCGTTCGTCCGCCTGTCGCTGCGCACCATCCTTGAAGCCCAGAAGGACGTGGAGGTTGTCGCCATGGGCGGCACCGGGGAGGAGGCTGCGGCGCTGTTCGACGAGCACGCGCCCGATGTGCTGCTCATGGACATCCAGATGCCGGGTGCGGGCGGCCTCGAGGCCGCCGAGCGCATCCTGGCCGCGCACGGCGACGCGCGTATCGTGTTCCTCACCACGTTCTCCGACGACGAGTACATCGTGCGCGCTCTGCGCCTCGGCGCGCGCGGCTACCTCATCAAGCAGGAGGTGGCCACCATCGCGCCGGCGCTGCGCTCGGTCATGGCCGGCCAGAGCGTGCTGGGGGATGAGGTGCTCGAGCGGGTGGAGGCGCTGATGCGCGCGAAGCCTGCCCCGCCTGCTGCCTCCGAGCGCGTCCCGTCCGTTCTCGGCGTGCTCACCGAACGCGAGCGCGCCATCGTGGAGCTTGTCGCCGAGGGCCTCGACAATCGCGAGATCGCTGCGCGCCTCTACCTGAGCGAGGGCACCGTCCGCAACCACATGAGCGCGATCCTCCAAAAGCTCGGCCTCAAGAACCGCACTCAGCTCGCCGTCTGCTACTACCGCGGGGCGTGACGAGGGAACGGGGGTGACAAAGGGACGGGGACGTTGTCACGCCGGCGTGACAACGTCCCCGTCCCTTTGT